>ERZ795052.2053-NODE-2053-length-25605-cov-6.368885_pt1 | contig 25605 bp, 19 predicted proteins | sample MGYA00375136_ERZ795052 | MGnify/ENA primary metagenome ERZ795052 (study PRJEB30181, sample SAMN05720156) | activated sludge metagenome | isolation source: Anaerobic digester | place: Japan | collected 2015-05-26 ... | reverse complement strand
TGGGCGCGGGTGGATTCGAACCACCGTAGGCGTAAGCCAACGGGTTTACAGCCCGTCTCCTTTGGCCACTCGGACACACGCCCGATTAACGGCGCCTGCCGCGGAAGACTTTTCCGCCGTTGCCCGGCACTTTGTGCCGTGCTCGCCGGCACCGGCTTCCATTCGAGCCACGAATAGTACGCCATGGCGGCCATTTTGGCAACTGGCAAAGCTGCCGCGGCGGCCGGTCGCGGCGCCGGCCCTTGCCCTATGCCACCGGGGCGTCGGCCTCGCCCAGTGCCGCCCGTGCGCCGGCCCTGTTTCTATGCCAAGCCTTTGAACTCGTCGAGCGCTTCGGGGTTCGCCAGCGCGTCGCGGTTGCTTACGTCCTGGCCGTGCAGCACCTGCCGAACCGCCATTTCGACCTTCTTGCCGCTGATGGTGTGCGGAATCGCACTGACCTGGCGGATCAGCTTCGGTACGTGCCGCTTGGTCGCACCTTCGGCAATCGCCGTGCGAATCTTCTTCTCCAGCGCCTCGTCCAGCTTCAAGCCCTCCCGCAGCACCACGAACAGGCACACCTCGACGTCCGCATCCGGCGTGTCCCGGCCGACCACGATGCTGTCGACAATCTCCGGCATTCCCTCGACCACGCGGTAAATCTCCGCCGTGCCGATGCGAATGCCACCCGGGTTGAGCGTGGCGTCGGAGCGGCCGTAGACGATCACGCCGCCGCGCTCCGTGATTTCGATGAAATCACCGTGGCGCCAAATGCACCGGCCCGGGTAGTAGTCAAAGTAGGCCGAGCGGTACTTGCGGCCGTCGGGGTCGTTCCAGAAGCAGACCGGCTGCGATGGGAAGGGGCGGGTGCAAACCAACTCGCCCTTTTCCCCGATTACCGGCCGCCCGTCGGCGTCCCAGGCCTGCACGTCCATCGCCAGGCCGGTGCACTGAATCTCGCCCGCATACACGGGCAGCATGGGGTTGCCCAGCATGAAGCAGGAAATGATGTCGGTGCCGCCGCTGATGCTGGCAAGCTGCACGTCGCGTTTGACCTCATCGTACGTCCAGCGGAACAACTCCTCGGAGAGCGGCGAACCGGTCGAGCAGATGATGCGCAAGGCGGACAGGTCATGCTCGCGCCCGGGCCGCAGGCCGGCCTTTTGGCACATGCCCAGGAATTTCGGGCTGGTGCCGAAGAGTGTGACGCGCAGCTTCTCGGCGAGTTGCCACAAGCGCTTCGCGTCGGGGTAGGCCGGATTGCCTTCGAACAACACGACCGCGGTGCCGATGCCGAGCGCGCTGACGAGCCAATTCCACATCATCCAGCCGCAGGTCGTGAAGTAGAAGCTGCGATCGCCGCGGCGCAGATCGCAATGCAGCATCAGCTCCTTCATATGCTGGAGCAGCGTGCCGCCGTGACCGTGAACGATGCACTTGGGGATACCGGTTGTGCCGGAGGAATACATGATGAAGAGCGGGTGGTCGAACGGAACTTCTTCAAAAGTCAGCGGCGGTGCGGCCCGGTCGAGGGGGCCGAGCCACTCGCGCCACAGCATGGCGTTCGACAGGCCGGCCAGGCTCGGCTGTTCATCCATGAACGGGACGACCGCGACGCGCCGCACGCCCTTGAGCTGTGCCAGCATTTCGGCTACGCGCGGTAGCGTCGGGCAGCGTTTGCCGTTGTAGGTGTATCCATCGGTGACCACGAGCACGCTTGGCTCGATCTGACCGAAGCGGTCCAGCACGCCGCGCACGCCGAAATCCGGCGAGCAGGACGACCACACTGCACCCAGGCTTGCCGCGGCCAGCATTGCAATCACGGTTTCGGGCACGTTGGGCATGAAGCCCGCCACGCGATCGCCTTTTTTTACGCCCGCCTGGCGCAGAGCAGCCGCACAACGCGCCACCTCGTCGCGCAGCTCCCGGTGTGAGAGCCGCACCGCGCGGCCGCGCTCGTCCTCGGCCAGGATGGCGTCCTGGTCGTCATTAAAGCGGAGCATGTGGCGGGCGTAGTTCAGCGTCATGCCGGGGAACCACTTGGTACCCAGCATGCCCTCGCCCCTCATGGTGGCGTCGGCCGGCCGCGAAGGCTTAACCTCGGCGAATTCGAGCAAGTCGTTCCAGAATAGGTCGCGGCGCTCGATAGACCATCGGCGTAGCGACTGCCAATCGGGCTGGACGCCGTGCCTGCTCGCGACGGTGGTCATGAATTGGAACATTTGCGACTGATGCACGCGATCTTCAGACGGCTTCCACAACAGCGCGCTTGACATGGGCGCAACCTCCGAAAAAGGGACGCCGCTCATTGTTGCCGTTGGCGCCAGGCCGGTCAACGCCGGGCCTGGATGTGGAAAACCCGCGGCCTTGCTCGAAGCCCCGGCCGCAGATACAACGACTCAAATCGACCAGCCAGAAGTGACATCGGCCCGCCCGCGACCGATGTGGACTTGAAAAAACGGCCTTAACTGTCAATGAGGCGAGGAACCATCATGCAACGCGAGTTTGACCGTCGAGCGTTTCTGAAATCGGCCGGGGCTGCAGTCGGGGCGGTTAGTTTGGCGGGTGCGCTCGGATTTGCACCCGCGACGGGCGAGGCGCCTCAAGCACAGCCGCCATCTCACGCGGGCGGCCGCCGCTGCAAGCTGCAGAAATCCCTGAAATATGGCATGGTTGCAGGCGGGGCGTCGGTCCTCGACAAGTTTGAGCTCGCCAAAAAGGCCGGCTTCGAGGGTATCGAGCTGGACAGTCCTAACACGCTGGATGCAGACGAGGTTCTGCGGGCCCGCGACGTCACTGGCCTGGTGATTGACGGCGTGGTCGATTCGGTGCATTGGCGGCAGACGCTCGGCGACCCAGACCCGGCAGTGCGGGCCGCGGGACGCCAGGCGCTGGAGACGGCACTGCGCGACTGCCGGCTGTACGGTGGAACCACCGTGCTACTGGTTCCGGCCGTGGTGAGCAAGAAGATTTCGTACGCCGATGCGTACGCCCGGTCGCAGGAGGAAATCCGCAAGGTACTGCCGCTGGCGGCGGAGCTGCGCGTCACGATCGCGATTGAGAACGTATGGAACGCCTTCCTGCTCAGTCCGCTCGAAGCGGCCAGGTACACGGACGAACTGAACAGTCCGTGGGTCGGCTGGCACTTCGACGTAGGCAACGTCGTCAACTTTGGCTGGCCGGAACAGTGGATTCGCACTCTGGGCAAGCGGATAGTCAAACTGGATATTAAGGAATACAGCCGCAAGAAGCGCGACGAGCAGGGGCCGGGCGCCGGGTTTGCGGTCGAACTGGGCGAAGGCGATTGCGACTGGCCGGCAGTGATGGAGGCGCTGGACGAAATCGGTTTCCAGGGCTGGGCAGCCGCGGAAGTGGGCGGCGGCGACTTGGAGCGGCTAAAGAAGATCGCGACAACTATGGACCGCTTGTTCAACAGCTAAATGGGTTGCGGCGCCGATCCTCGAACAGACAGCCAGCCGCCTGAAAGGGCAGCCGGTCACGTTGCCTGCGCCTACCGTCGGGGCATTGCGGGCGCAGCAGAGCGAGCCCGCGGGAATGCAACTGCGAAAATAGTGCGCTTGGCCGACGGCCGCTATTCTTCCTAATTATTCCAGAAAGGACGGTTCTCTATCGTCAGTTGCGAGAACCGCGGTCCTGGGCGGCCGCTTGGGTATTCGGACGCCGCCGCACGCTGCCCGCGCGGACTTTGGCCCGCTTATCACGCGACAGGCCGGTTTTGGTCTCAGTCTTTTGGGCCGTCGCTCTCTGCGGTGTAGCTTTCGCAGCCGGCGCTTTCCGGCCGGGCTTGCCCGCGGCAGCTTCTTGTGGTTCGGGTGCGCGGTCGCTGGATGAGCCGATCTCGCCCGCGGTTGGCGCTGAGGGCCACTTCCGCTCAGGCAGTACTTGTGTGAGCACGTCCTCGATCGTCCGTGAGAAGGCAAAGATCAGTTCGTCGCGCACCTCTTTGGGAACTTCCTGCAAGTCCGGCTCGTTGCGGGCCGGCAGTACAACCTTCTTCAGCCCGGCGCGGTGGGCGGCGAGCACCTTCTCCTTGACGCCGCCGATCGGCAGCACCTGCCCACGCAGCGTGATTTCGCCGGTCATGCCAACGCTCGGGTCGGCGATTTGGCCGGCGAACAGCGAAGCCAGCGCACAGACCATGGCGACGCCGGCCGAGGGGCCGTCTTTCGGAACGCCGCCGGCCGGGACGTGGATGTGAATGTCGGTTTTGCCCAGGTCCGGGAGCTTCAGGCCCCACTGCCTGGCGCGCGACCGAATGATCGACAGGGCGGCCAGGCCCGACTCGCGCATCACCTCGCCGATCTGGCCGGTCAGCGCGAAATTGCCGCGGCCTTCCATGGCGGTGGCTTCGACGAAGATGATCTCGCCGCCAACCGGCGTGTACGCCAAACCGGTGACCACACCGGGCATCCCGCGTTCGAGGGCGAGTTCGCGTTCGAAGCGCGGCGGACCGAGGTATTCCACGAGGTCTTCGGGATCGACGGCCACATCCGCAACCTTGTTGCGGGCGACCTTGGCGGCCAGCCCGCGGCAGACGGTGCCGATCGAGCGTTCCAGGTTGCGAACGCCGGCCTCGCGCGTGTAGCGCTCAATGATGGCCCGAATCGCGTCGTCGGAGAACGTGACGTTGCGGTCGGCGAGGCCGTTCTCGGCGAGCTGGCGCGGCACGAGGTAGCGCTTGGCAATCTCGAATTTCTCGAACAGCGTGTAGCCGGGCAGATCGATGATTTCCATGCGGTCGCGCAGGGCCGGGGCGACCGGATCAATGTAGTTGGCGGTGCCGATGAAGAGCACCTTCGACAAATCGAACGGCACGCTGAGGTAGTGGTCCGTGAACGAGTGGTTCTGCGCCGGATCTAGCACTTCCAGCAGCGCCGCGGCCGGATCGCCGCGAAAGTCGGCCCCGAGCTTGTCCAGCTCGTCGAGCATCAGCACCGGGTTGCGGGTGCCGGCCTTGCGGATTTCCTGCACGATGCGCCCTGGGATGGCGCCGATGTACGTACGGCGGTGGCCGCGGATGTCGGCCTCGTCGCGCACGCCGCCAAGGGCGATGCGAATGAAGCTGCGGCCCAAAGCGCGTGCGATGCTCAGGCCGAGCGAAGTCTTGCCGACGCCGGGTGGTCCGACGAAGCACAGGATGGGACCCTTGCTGGCCGGGTTGAGCTTGCGGACGGCCAGGTACTCGATGATGCGGCGTTTGACGTTGGTCAGGCCGAAGTGGTCCTCGTTAAGGATGGCCTCGGCCCGGTCGAGGTCGAGGTTGTCCGGCGTTTCCTTGTTCCAGGGCAGCTCGCAGAGCCAGGTCAGGTAGTCGCGAATCACGCCGCTCTCGGGCGAGGCCTGCGGGACGCGTTCAAGGCGTTTCAGCTCGCGTTCGGCCTCCTGACGCACGGCATCGGGCATACCGGCGGCCTCGATGCGTTTGCGGAACTCCTCGATCTGCCCCGCGGTGCCATCGGTCTCGCCGAGTTCCTTCTGGATGGCTTTAAGCTGCTCGTGCAGGTAGAAGTCGCGTTGGGTCTTATCGATCTCGCGGCGGACGTCGTCCTGGATCTTCTGCGAGAGGCGCAGCACTTCGACCTGGTTGTTGAGGATGGCCGTAACTTTCTTGAGCCGGTCGACGACGTCGAAGGTCTCGAGCAGTTCCTGTTTCTGGACGACGCCGAGCGAGAGGTTGGCGGCCAGGAAGTCGGCCAGGGCGTCGGGGCGGTCGATGTTGTCGAGGACGAGGCGGGCCTCGTCGGGCACATTGGGGCTGAGCTCGATGACCTCGCGCGCGATCTGGCGGGCGTTGTGCACCAGGGCCTCGAGTTCGAGCGACGGGGTGACCTGATCGATATGCGGGTTGACCACGGCCCGCCAATACGGGTCGGTAGCCACCAGTTCCTCGATGCCGACGCGTACCAGGCCATGCACGAGCAGGCTGTTGGACCCATCGGGCAATTTGAGGACTTTGAGCACCTGGGCGGCGGTGCCGACGCGGTAGAGGTCATCCAGGCCGGGGTCTTCGACCTCTTCGTGACGTTGGGTGAACAGGGCGAGCAGCTTGTCGCCGGCCAGGACGGCGTCGGTGAGCAGGCGTGACTTCTCGCGGCCGATGCTGAGCGGAACGACGGTGCCGGGGAAGACGACCAGGTTACGGACCGGCAGAATGGGGAGTTCGCGTGGCAGCATGGCGCGGATGTCGTCACCGCGTGCGGAGCCGACGGACGCCGGCGGCTTATCGCCGGGCGGCGGATCGTTCCGGTTCAGGGCGTCGTGATCTTCGGCAGCATCACCCATAGGTAGCCCTTATCGTAAGTGGCCTCGACGGACTGGACATCGATTGGTTCGGGCAGGGTGACCTCGCGGCGGAAGGGCCCGTGGTCGATCTCCATGATATGGAGGGTAAGTGGGCCCTCGATATCGCAGGGTCGCGGGTTGGGGCGGAAGCCGGTAATGCGGACGCAGTGTTGGTCCTGGCAGGAGACTTCGACCTGTTCGGGGTTCATGCCGGCCAGGTCGACGCAGATGCAATAGGCCGCGTCGGTCTCGTAGACGTCGGTAGCGGGCTGCCAGGTATCTTCGTCGCGGAACTGGACGAAGCTGCGGCGTTTCATTTCGTCGAACATATCGTGCATGTGGCGGATCCACTCGTGCATGTTGTCGCCGCATCCGAATTTGCTGAAGCTCATGCGACACCGCGCTTTCTGGGCCGGGAGTTGGCCCGGGCTCGCGCAGCGGGCGTTGGTTCTGGCGTTACGGGGCTGACGCACCCGGAACTGGCCTTACGGGCTCGAAGCCGGACCAATGCCCGCGGTCACGGCCTGATTGTACCGCATTTCGCGTTTGCGTGGGCCACGTCCAATGACAGGCCGGGCGCGGCTTCTGCGGCATGCTTTTGACTTCCAAGCCTGACTTCCGGGCCGGCCACGGCTGAACATGGCCGGCGGCTCAGCGGGCGTCTTGCGGCCCGGCGTCGGTCAGGTCGCGTCCATACAGGGCGAACCAGAGGGTGCCGGCCAGGCCGAACGCGGCGGCGGTCAGAAAGTTAGCGGCCGGGCTGATCTGCCATAGGAAAGCGCCGCCGAAGGCCGCCAGCGCGACGATGGAATCGCGCACGAGGTAGTAGACGCCGAAGGTCATGGTCCGACGGTCCTCGGGTGCCAAGTCAAGGATGAGTGCCTTGCGGGTGGCCTCGCCGAACTCCTTCAGGCCGCGCAGCGCGAACGCACCCAGCAGGGTCCAGAATGATTGTGCCAGCAGCAGCACCACGGGAAACAGGGTGAAGAAGATGAAAGTCAGCAGGACGAACGGCTTTTTGACGGTGCGGTCGGCCAAGTACGCGACGGGAATGTAGAGCAGGGCGGCGGTGGTCATCTCGACGGTGCGGAGCAGACCGAACTGGTCGGCGCGGACGGGGTGGGCGATGGTCTGCATGGCCCAGACGACGACGAAAGCGTAAGGAATCTGCTCGCAGAAGCGGATGAGCGTATCGGCGACGAGCAGGTTGCGCAGGGCCGGGCTCATGGCGTGCAGGATGGGCAGCGGATTGGCCTGCACCCTGGCGGCCGGCAGTCCGGCCGGCGGCTGGTCCTGGATGAGGAGCTGTTGCAGTAGTGCAGCCAGGGCGGCCATGGCCAGGGCGGCGCCGAACGCCAGGCGCACGCCGGCGAGAGTGCCGTAGCGCTGGATGAGCAGCCCGCCGAGCAGCGGCCCGAGGGCCATGGGTACGCGTCGGACGAGCGAGTGCATGGCGACGCCCATGGTGCGTTTGGAGCGGGGCAGGACCTGGGCGACGAGGCCCATGGTGGCCGGCAGTGAGATGGCGGTCCAGGAGAGGAAGAAGACGGCGCCGATGAGGACGGCGGGCCAGGCGGGTATGAGGATGACGATGAGGAATCCGGCCATGGCGATGAGGTTGAAGGCCAGCAGGGCGCGTTTGGGGCCCCAGCGTTGGGCGAGGTATCCTCCGGGCAGTGCGTAAGCGGCCCCGAGCAGGTTGTCGAGTGCGTTGAGGAGTCCGACGGAGATGAACCCGCCGCCGAGCGCGATGAGGTAGATGGGTAGGAAGTCTTCGGCCAGCTTCTCGCCCAGACCGACGAGTATGACCATGGCCAGCAACCCGACCATGCTGCGTCGCAGGCCGAGAAAATCACGCGCGCGTCGAAGGAATTGCATTTAAGGCGATTGTAGTTGGTGCGGCGGCGTGCGGCCGTCCGGACACTAGGGCGCGTTACGCTTAGGATTGCGGGGCGCTCTTGGGCGGCGAAGTGGACGGGCGTGCTTCCGAAGGCGAATCGCCGGGCGCGGCCGGCGGCGAAGCCACGCCGTTCTCGTCAGAATGTGCTTCTTCCTCACGGGCTTCGCGTAACAGGCGTTGATATTCTTTCAGCAGTTCAGCGCTGACCTGCTTGGTAGCCGCCACCCAGTACCACAGCACCAGCGCCGCCGCCGCTGCGAACCCCGCGATGATGACGCCGATTGACACGTCGCTCTTGTCCCGGCGTGCGCCGCGTCCGTGCCAGGCGCTCTTTCTACTCCGACCCGCGCGCCGTCGGCTGGCGCGCACGACCCGGCCGAGACGTGCGGCCCGGGCGTAGGGCGGCGGTCCGTCGCCTGCCCCGGAGGCTTATCGGCAACCGCCCCCAGCAGGTGAAATCGCGCCGGGCGGCGTTGCGGGGCAAGCGCCGCGCTACTAGGATACGCCCGCCCCGAAAAGCTGCGCCTGCCTCGCCCGGTTGCCGGATGCTGGGGGTCCTAGGCGATGGGGGGCGGGCAGGAATTGAGACCCAGGAGCGACGGTTCCTCGCCATGGAGCGTTACGAAGAACACCAACGCGATATCAGTTGGTTGCGGATCTCGGAGGTGAACGACCTGCGCCGCTTGATCCGCGACGTGCCGGATTTTCCCAAGCCGGGCGTGGTGTTCAAGGATATTACGCCCTTGTTGGCGGACCCCGCGGGCTTGGCGTGGGCGGTGGAGCTGATGGTTCAGCCCTTCCGCGGCAAGCGGGTCGACCTGGTCGCCGGCGCCGAATCGCGCGGATTCATTTTCGGAACGGCGGTGGCGCGGGAGTTATCGGCCGGCTTTGTCCCGATCCGTAAACTGGGCAAACTGCCGCACCATACGTATCGCCACGAGTACGTCCTGGAATATGGGTCCGATGCGCTGGAGATTCATCGCGACGCCGTCAAACCCGGACAGTCCATTCTGTTGGTGGACGACCTGCTCGCCACCGGGGGAACTCTCGCAGCTTGTTGCCGGCTGGTGAGCGATCTGGGAGGCAACGTAACGGCCGTGGCAGTGTTAATTGAACTTACGGAGCTGCGAGGCCGGGATCGACTGGCAGGTTATCCGGTCTTTAGCGTGTTGAGCTTTTGACCGGTCGCAGGCGCGGCCCTAAGTTGGTGGCTGTGTGAGACTTGCGATTAACAGAGCGGCCAGGCGGAGCCCCACAGTCCGGGACACCCTGGAGATTTTGGCCGCCCGGCACAATGGAATTGCGCAGGAATTTCCGAGTGCGGAAAGTATTGCGCTGCCCGACGGCCCAAGCGCTTTTGGCTGATGGATGGCGAAGTCCGCGGCTGTGCGCCGGGCTTTGCGTGGAGGTGTTGGATGAAATACGGCAGCGTCATCGCGAGCATAGCGCTCGGTGTGCTGGCGCTGTGCCCTTCCGGGTGCACAATCGGTATGGACTTCTTCAACCCCAACCTTCTCAGGGGACTGGGGATTGACCCTGCCGCGGTGGACCCGCCGAGCGGCACGGTGATCGTGATGTTCGTGAACGACACCAACGGGCTGGCGACGTTCCACGCTTACGAAATCCCGAATCTCGCTCACCCCGAGCAAGGCGCACGCAATTTTTCTGTCGAAGTGCAGCCCCGCGGGAACGACAACGAAGTGCTTGATTGCCCGTTGGGCATGTTCGGGCTTGGCAGCCTCGGCGCAGGTTTCGCGGTGTCCGATGAGACCGCGGTTGACGTGGTGATTCCCGGAGGAGGGGGCACCTCCGTTCCCTATGCTGGCCAGCCGCTTTTCTCGCCGGACGATTTCAAGTGCGGCGACATGATCCTGGTCCAGCTCACTGCGGATGGCGCCTTGCTGGTCCAATTATTGCCGAGTTGAGCGCGATCGGAGGAGCACGCCACAAATGCACAAGCTGACTAAAACAACCTTGGCCACGCTGGTCACAGCAGTCCTGCTCGGCGGTTGTTCGCCGGCGGACTTTTTGAACGAGCAGTTCCTGGCATCCATTGTGGGCGGTTCGGCCGTCACGCTGCCAGGCAATGCGCCGACGCTTCTGGTGGCCGTCGAAAATCACACGAATCGCCCGGCGGCCATTCAGGTGGCATACCGCGATTCGAATAACGCCCTGCGACAGTACACCGCTGGAGTTGAACCAGGACAACGCACGGCCAAGGCCCTGATGTGCCCGGTTTCAGAGATAACGGTAGGCGATTTGTCCGACCCCTCGGCTACGGGGGCGTGGATACAAATGGCCGGCGGCGGCGTGTTTATCGAGGTCGAGCCGTTCGGCGTGCCGCTGAAGGTTGAGCAAAACTACGAGTGCGGGGATGGGATTACGTTTGTGGTGCAGCCCTCGGGCGCCACGAAATCGGGGTACCAGCTATTCGCCTACATCCAGCATGCGAGTGAGTGAGGATGAGAATGCGTTTATCCAACGGGCGAAAATGGGCCGCACCAGCCGGCGCATTGACGGCATTATTGCTTTTGTCAGGCTGTCCGGGCCTGCAAAACTCGGAATACGTTGCCGGCTCGACCGGGAGCAACATCAACCTCGGCAATGAGCCTTCGCTGAAGATCTTCACGCCGGAATCCGACCTGTCGATCACGCAAGGCACGCCGGTTGAGGTAACCTGGCTGGCGGTCGGTACTACCAGCTATGCCACGGTGGACCTGTTCATTGACAACGATACCGACCTGGAGAACGGCGTTTTGTCGTACCCGTTCACGGGCATGCCGCTGACGCAGATGGCGGCGCAAGTTGATACGCGGCAATTGGCGGCGGGCGAGTATCGCATCGGGCTGCTTGAAAAACAGCTCGGAGAAGTGGTAGTCTCGGCGTACGCCCCCGGGACACTATACATTAACAGCTCGCCCACGCTGTTCTTCAACTCCCCGCGGAACAACTACCGCTATGATCGTTCGCCGGAAATTCAGCCGTCCTTCGACGTGGATTGGACGCTCGACCCCCAGGCCCGCGTGGTGACCACGCAGATCTTCCTGGACCCGGATGGCTCGGTCAACGGCAACGAGGTGCTGCTGCGAACCAGTTCGTCGCAGACCGGAGACCGCTTCACCTTCGACCTGCCCACGGCCCAGTTCGAGCCCGGTACTTACCGCATACTGGCCCAGGTTACGGACGGGAGGGAATCGTTCGCCTTCTATGCGCCGGGCAGCATCGTGCTGCGGGCGCGCCTGTGCGGGGCAGTCGACCTGCGTGGTCTGGACCTGGCGACCAGTGCCATACGCGGGGCCGTGTTCGAGGGCGTCAATCCGCGCGACAACGCCGGCAGCTTCGTGTGCGGCACGCGCGATCTGGACGGCGACGGCTTTGATGATTTCCTGATTCTCTCGCAGTTCGCCAAACCCGGCTACGAAACCGGCGTACACCGCACGGGCGTCGGCGAAGCTTACCTGATTTACGGCCGCCCGCAGCGTTTCAGCGGCAAGATCAACCTGAACTCCACCGGCACCTTGTTCAGAGGCGATATTTTCGCCGGCGTGCCGGAAATGGCGGACCCCATCCGTCCCAGCCGCGGCATCACGAGCTTCACCATGCTGAGCGATTGGGATCTGGATGGTTTGCGGGAGTTCGCGTTCGGGTTGCCATTCACGGATTCTTACAACAAGTACAACCTGCCACTCGAGCCGTCCGGGTATTTCCGCACCGGCGGCGTGGTCGTAGCTTGCGGTTCGGTATTGCGGCCGGATGTTGGATTCCCGGGGCGCAACGTCATCGACTTGGGTTTGATCGGAACTGAACCTCACAAGGCTATTAAAGTACCTGTTGGCTGCCCGGAAGGCTTCGTAAGTGCGAAGTACTCACTATCCTCGCATACCGGTCCGGAAGGTACGACGTTATTCCACGAGCACCTGAGCAGCGCGCGGCGGGGGATGGCACTGACGCTGGGGTGCCGCTTCGCTTCGAACGACTTCGGAGATCAGTTCGGTGAATCGATATCGAGCTGGGATTTCCACTCTCTCGTCATTTCGGCCCCGAACCGTGATCCGTCAGTAGGGGTGCGGGGGGCCGAATCGGCGCCCGGTGCAGGCATGATCAGCATATATTTCAATGCCACTTATTCCCCGTTCTTCCCGTGGACGCTGGACAACGCCCCTCCGGGAAACGAGGCATACAACTATGCCCCGGCGGGAAACCACCCTGCGGCGAGCTTGTTGCCGCACGGCGGACCATACCATTACGTGCTGGATGACATCCGCGGCCAATGGAGTTCACCGGGTTATTGGGTCGAACCAGATGACAACCCGCCCTGCGTCAAGTCAGCGTATCCCATGAGCACCCTGACGATCTGGAGCGACGTGCCCGGAGCGCACTTAACGCACGCGCGCGGCATCGGGGATATGAACGCCGATGGCTTGTTCGACCTGCTGGTCGGGGCGCCTTTCATGAACGATGGCGCCGGCGCGTGCTTCATCGTCCTGGGCCGGGTAGCCGATCTGCTGGAGAACCAGACACTCAACGTGCGCGAATTGTCGATGCCGATGGACTCGTCCAGCCCGCATGAGCGTCGTATTCTCGACGGCATTCAACTCGTGGGCGAGCCTGGAGATCGCTTGGGCCAGGAGCAGGACGACGCCGGGGATTTCAACAACGACGGTCTGGCGGACGTGGTAATCGGGTCGCCGGAACTGGACAACCGCCGCGGCGGGGCCGGGGTGTTCTTTGGGTCGCGGGAAGCGATCAACCTGACGCAGCAGGAGATTCGGTTCTCCGAATTGCCCGCGCTGGGCCTGGGAGTGATCTTCCTGGGGCGCGAGGAAGGCGATCTGGCAGGCGCGCGCGTCACAACGGCGGGCGACGTGGACGGCGACGGCAATAGCGACATTCTGATTGCCGCTCCCGAAGCTTCGGTACGCATGGACATCGACCAGGACGGCACGATCGAGATCGATCGCACGCGCTGCGGCGTAGTGTACCTGATCTATGGTTCGCCCGACCTGAAGGGCACCATCAGTCTCGCAGATATCGGCACCGAGCGTCTGCCCGGCGTCATGTTCATCGGGCGAAATAGCGGAGACGAACTCGGCGCTGGAATCGGTGAAATGGGCGACCGCAGCCGCGGAATGGCGATGGCCGGTGACGTCGATGGCGACGGTCACGGCGACCTGCTTCTGGGTTCGGTCCCCAGCTCGCCGCGCGATCGCGCGCGAGCTGGCGAAGCTTACTTGATCTATGGCGTGGGCGATTGATCGCGCGAGGTCAACATGAGAACGTTTTTTGTCGGGCTTACGGTTTTGCTGGTCTGTGCGATAACCGGCTGTGGCGGGGCGCCCACGCCGGCGAACCCCTTCATGACGCTGGCCGAAAGGAGCGGCGCTGGGGCGAGTCAAAACCGGCCGAGCGGGGGTAGCAGCGGCCAGCAGGCCCAGTCGACGGCCTTTCGCGCCTCGATGAACGTGACTTTCAACAACAACAGCGGCTACGAATTAGATACCTCGTTTCTGGCCTGGGTCGCCCCGGGCGGCGTGCGCACGGCTGAGCAACAGGAAGAACTGCTGAACAGCAACTACATTCAGATTACGGAAGAGCTGCGGCTGGGCTCGGCAGTCACGCTGGGAGCGGGAACTTACGTCTACAACGGCCCCGGCGCGGCGCACGTAACCCCGGTACACCTGGAGCCCTCACAAGCAGGCGGCGGCACGACCGGGGCGACGCTGTCCTCCATGACCATTCGACTGGTTGCACCGGACGGGCTGCTGGTTTTCTCGCAGCCGCCGGTTTCGTGTGACAGCGTCGCGTTTACGTTTTCGCAGCAAGGCGAACCGCTGCCGCCGGTGCCTGCAGGCTACGGGATCTGGAACGGCGCAACGAACACTGGCGGTCTGAAGACTCTGGCCCAAGTGAGCGCCTATCAGTGCGACCCCTTCAAGCCGGGACTGTTCCTGTACCGCTCGGGCGGACCAAGACAGTCGAATGAGTTCCTGGAAAGCGACGACATCACCTTTGAGTTCCGCCTGTTTCCTGACGAAAACGGGTATTGCGCAAACGTCACCATCGGAGCGAGCGGCTCTTAGTCCACGACTCGCTGGCCTGAGGTGCTGAGTATTGGGAGATCAGTATCATGGTGCGAAATGCAACCGCCGCTGCTTTGGTCGCTCTCGTCGGCGTGGGATTGGCACTGGGGCAGGGAAATGAGCCGCCCATAGTCATCGGTTACCGCATTTACGTAAACGGGGTTTTCGCAACGGATCATAACAACCCGGTTCCCGTGCGGGCCTTGGAACAGGACAGGATCCGCGTCGAAATCGACGTGTTGATCCCACAGGTGGACGAGGAGGAAGAATCAGAGCCGGAGGAGGTACCCGAGTTTTTCTACGAGAAGATTAGCGAATGGATGCCCTATCCGTATGGCTCTCCCGAGGGCCCTCCGATAAATCTAGATACCGCCTTGGGTGAATTCTTGCCATTGGTACCCTATAGGCTGGAGCATCCAGAGTATTCTCTGGCGATTTCGTTCTACCTGCCCGAGATCAACGGTGCCAACCAGGCGCGGCTGCGCGGCTTGGTCGATTATGACGTCTGGTACGAGGTCCGAATTCGGATTTGGAATAAAGAAACGGCCGGTGAAGCCGATCCGGTTCACGGCTTCTCTTTCTCGCTGTACGTGAATGAGGACCCCAGCCTGAAGCCGCCCGTGCCGCCAGTGTTTGCGGATGCCGGGAGTGACGTGCTGGCCGCCTTGGGCCAGACGGTAAACCTGGACGCCCGGCGGACTTTCGACGCCTATAACGTCGGTTTCGATCCAATGGATCCGAACGTCTACGAGAAGGACCTAGTAATCTACACGTGGCAGTGGCTCTCAGGCCCCGTGCGCAACGCGGCCTCGGAACCGGTCAAACCCGACCCAGACCGGCAGCCGTGGCTGGCTCAGGTGACCCCGGACACCCTCGGGACTTACGAGTATCGCGTCTTTGTCCGCACCGCCTCCAATCCGACCCCACGCAGCGACACCGTGAAGGTCACGGTTGTCCCGGAACTTCCACCCAACCACGCGCCGCGCGCGGTGATTGACGGGCCCAGTGAACCGGTCGTCGTCGGCCAGGTCGTCACGCTGGATGCATCTTCCTCCAGCGATCCAGACGGCGATGCGCTGACTTATCGCTGGCGCCAGACGGACGAAGTGGGCGGAGTGCTCCCGGCGGAGGTCTTGGCGACGACTTTCCAGCCGCTCAGTGGTCTACAGCAGGCGCAGTCGCAGTGGCAAGCGATCGCCCCTGGCACCTATTACTTCATACTTCTGGTGAACGACGGGCAAGCCGGTAGTTCCGCCCGCACCACCGTCACCGTAGTGCCCACGGCCAACGCGGGCGAATCAGTGACGCGCGACGCAACCGCGGAACAGGTCGCGGCCCCCTTGGCAGGCGTTCCAACCGCCGGCTGCGGCGCGGGCCTTACGCCGCTGGTCGTAGTCCCATTCGTCCTGCTGCTGCTCCGCGGCCGCATGCGATAGGTCAGAAGGCAGAAGCCGGCAGTCAGAAAGCAGAAGTAAAAGAGTGGCACGGAGTCGTACCGGTGTCCGGTCTCGACTCGGTGCCACTTTTGCTTGCCTGCCCCGGAACCCGGCATAGCAGACACAGCGTGTGCCCGCTGCTTCAGGATGCCGCGGGGCGGCCGAATGGCGCGCGGCGACACTAAACAGCTTGTGCCCACCAGCGACTGTTATGTTCGGGATGTTCGGCTGCTAAGTCGCTGCGCCGCTCCCAGCATTCCGGGGAGCTTGATAGTTCCGACGGTCCCAACATTGGGTTCGGTTCTGGAATGTCCAGCTCAAACGGTTCTGGAATCTCCAGTACAAACGGTTCCACCGGCTGCCCTTCGCGCAGCTTCAATGTCCTGACCCGCAACCACCGAGCAGAGCCGGGGCGTGTCGCCCCGGAAGATGTAAACGGCGACCCGCCTGTAAACGGCGTCCCATTCTCAAGATGCCGCGCTGTTTTGAACCGTGCTCCGAACTCCTCGCGTATGAGGTCCGATCCGCTGATACCGGCTCGACACGAGCCGGCTCTGCTACCTATCCGCTTTTCCGGCGGCTCCATCCGCTTTTCCAGCGGTTCCAGGCTCAGCCGGGTCGCCGCGAACGTCTGAATGGCGCTTGAGCCGTTGCGTATCCCGAAAGCCGCCGCCTTTTGCCCGGAAGCCGCCGCCTTTTGAGTGTAAACCAGCAGCCCCACGTTCCGCCCGGCCTCTGCCGCCAGTTGTAGCCGCCGCGAAATCTGCGTCTCCAGCGCTCTCGGCAAACACGTGATCACCGCAGCCACAGCCGTGCAGCGCAAAGCCTGTTCGCAAGCCCACAACGCATCAACGCGACTGCCCGGCCGCACGATCACCAGCCGCTCCAACGGCACACCAAGCTGAGCCGCTCCCGGCGGATAAAAATCGCCGGCGGTGTCAATGAAAAGAATTGATTTATGCTCGCCGGCCGCGCGAGCGGCGGTCAGCAGCGCGATCGACCGTGCGGCCGCCCCCTCACCCGCGGCAATTAATTCATGAATGGCCCCGCGAGCAAATCCGCCCCGCAGCGCCTCATCCAGCTCGGCCAGACCGCTCGGACACGGCGGCAAATCCACCGCCCCCCGCCGGCAGATGCGCCGCACCTGCTCCGCCAACTCCGCCAGGCGCGCCTTTCGCCGGCGCTCGCCAGACTCCGGGCGCTCGCCTTTGTACTTGGCGTTCTCGGCGTTCTTGGCGTCTTGGCGGTTGCCTTGGTCTTCCGCGCAGGCAGACCCGACCGCCGCCCGATCGGCGATATCTGCGCCCAACACCTGCACGGCGTGCCCACCACGCCGCGGGCGCATTGCCAGAGCAAACATTTCCGTTCCCACTGATACGGGCGAGCCGGTCGCGTCCCATGCTCGCTTACGCGACTTGCCTTCACCGCCCGCCTTCCGTTCTTACCTAATAATACCCTAACAAAACGCCGGCGTCAAACAAAGTTGCTTCATTCCGCCAGTACCTGCGGTTATCATGCCGCGACCGGCCACCCAGCGCGCCGCAGGCGGCCGGCAACAGCGAGCGCTCGCCGCCAGCGGCCCGCATTAAAAGGAATTAAGCCGCCCCCAATGCCGCAACCCGAACCGCCATCGATGCACGACCGCGGACACCTCCTGACCGAGCTGCGCAACCCGCGCTCGGCCAAAATCGATCGCGCCTCCATCGCCGAGGCCTTCGATCTGATGAACGCGGAGGATGCCACCGTCGCAGCCGCCGTCGCCGCGGCGCGCTCCGAAATCTGCCGCGCCACCGAACTGGTGGTCGCCGCCTTCGAAAGCGGCGGACGCCTGATCTACGTCGGCGCCGGAACCAGCGGGCGGCTGGGCGTGCTCGATGCCGCCGAATGCCCGCCGACCTTTCTCTCCGACCCCGCCATGGTGCAGGGGTTCATCGCCGGCGGCTGGGACGCCTTGCGCAGATCAATCGAAGGCGCCGAAGACCACCCCGCAGACGGCGCCGCGCTGATCGACGACCTGAACATCGGCCCGCACGACGTGGTCATGGGTATCACCACCGGCGGAACAACGCCTTATGTACACGGCGCACTCGAACGGGCCCGCGAGCGCGGCGCCAAAACAATTTTCTTCGCCTGCGTCGCGCGCGACCATGTACCCGACCAGGCCGACGTCTCGATTCGCGTTCTCGTTGGCCCGGAGGTGATCACCGGCAGCACGCGCCTCAAGGCCGGCACCGCCACCAAAATGGTGCTGAACATGATCACCACCATCAGCATGGTGCGCATCGGCAAGGTCTACCAGAACCTGATGGTGGACGTTAACACCCGCGCCAACCGCAAACTGGTCGACCGCGGCACGCGCATCATCCAGACCATCACCGGCCTCGAGCGCCCGGCCGCGGCCGCCTTGCTGCAACAAGCCGGCGGGCGCGTAAAAGTGGCGCTCGTCATGCACGCACTGCGCCTAACCCCAGAGCAGGCCTGGCAACTACTGCAACAAAATGGCGGCCATCTTGCGCGTGTACTGAAGAATGCGACCACAGAGACACAAAGACATAGAGAGGACACGGAGAAGGAGGAGTAGTTCGTCATGCTGGCGCCATTCGACCGGGGCCGCCTCTCTATGGTTGCCTGTCTCTTCAGGAAGAGCACGGGATGCTAGCTGCGTTCAGTGCCCAGTTCACCTGGATTGACTGGCTGGTGGTCGTCGCCTACCTCGGGTTCACTACCTGGCTCGGGGCGAAGATGGCCGGCCGCCAGGCTACCATCCGGGATTTCTTCCTCGGCGGACGCAAGCTGCCTTGGCCGGCCGTCAGCGGCTCAATCATCGCTACCGAAATCAGCGCCCTCACCTTTGTCAGCGTGCCTTGGGTAGTCTTCAAACCCGGCGGCAATTTGACGTATCTGCAACTGGGCGTCTTCGGTTCACTCCTGGCGCGGATTCTGGTCGGCTATATCCTCGTGCCGGCATACTATAAGCGCGAAATCTACAGCCCTTATGACTACATGCACAACCAACTCGGTGGGCACGTGCGCTGTCTCACCACTGGTCTGTTCATGCTCGGCGGCCTGCTGGGGCAGTCCGCACGCATTTACCTGACGGCGGAAGTGATCAATGTCGTGCTGCACGACCAACTGGTGGCGCTCTCGCAAGGGTTAGGCCTGAACGAGTTGGCTTGGGCCATCATCCTCATTACCGGCGTGTCCGTGGCCTGGACTTTGATCGGCGGCATGAGCACCGTCATCTGGACCGATGTAGTGCTCTTCCTGGCTTTCCTACTGGGTGCGATCACCGCGCTCGCCGTCGTCGTCGCCTCCCTGGACGGCGGTCTGCTCGAGGTGATCCGAACCGGCTGGGCGGCCAAGGAGTCCGGCCCCTGGGGCAAGTTCACTTTCTTCGATTTCAGCCCCAGCCCGGTGCGCAGCTACACGATCTGGACCGCCGTCATTGCCAGCACGTGGGGCGGCCTCGGCTCTTACGGCACGGATCAACTGATGGCCCAACGCATGTTCTGCTGCCGCGATTATCGCGCGGCGCGCCGGGCCCTCATCGCCAGCTCCACCAGCCAGATTGTCACGTTCATTGTGGCCTTCGTGGGCATCGGTCTATATGCCTACTACCAGAGCCATCCGCTGCAGGGCGAGGCGCTGGACCTGTTTCGCGCCAAAGGCGACCGCATTTTCCCAATCTTCACTGTCGAGGTGGTCCCGCGCGGCCTGAAGGGCCTCATTATCGCAGCCATCTTCGCGGCGGCCATCTCGAGCGTCATGGGCATCTTGACCGCCCTCAGCCAGACGGCGCAGACCGCCTTCTACGAGCCGTTGATGCGCACATTGCGGCGACGCAAGCAGCGCTCGGCGGGCGCCCCTCTGTATTCCCGACAGCCATTGGCCGGCTCTCGAATCGGCGGCGCGACTACCGTGGCCGTCGCTGCGGAATCGTCCACCCGGCACGGCGACGACACGACCGAGGAGCCCGGCCACAACCAGGGGCGAGCTTCGGTCATGGCAAGTCGCGGCCTGGTTGTGTTCTGGGGCATACTGCTCGGATTACTCGCATACTGGTCGCAGCAAGTCGCAAGCAGATACCCGTCCATTCTCGATATGGGATTGGCCATGGCGGGTTATGTCTCGGGAGCGCTCCTGGCCGGGTTCCTGTTGTCATTCCTGCCGCTGCGCGTCGACAGCCGGGGCTTCATTCACGCGGCGCCGCTCTCCTGCATGTGCGTCTTCGCGTTGATCTGGCACGCCGAATGGTCCAATGTAGTCTGCTGGGTCGCAGCCGGGGTCATTTTCGCCGGCTGGCTGCTGCAACTTTACCTGGATTTCCTCTCGAAACGCGGCGAGCGCGCCCGCACTGTGCTTCCAGCACCACTGCAGACGCTGGTCCTCCTGGCCGGACTGGCATTTATGCTATGGTTGAACTATCGGGGATACTGGCCAGACCCGACCGGCGGCACTAAACATCAAACCGTCGCCTGGCCCTGGATGATACCGCTGGGCAGTACTGTAGCATTTGTGTGGGGCTATCTCCTGGCGCGCTTCCGTCCTTGTCCAGAGTAGCTGTTGGCCTAAAGCAGCAAGTCCCTAAGACCTTGCTCAATCCTAGCTAGACTATCCGAAATATTCTGTTACATCAAATTCACCCAATATTTAGAGCGCTGTCAGACCGCCATGCGAAACTGTAATAGAACGCGCCTGTTAAGGCCTGGCTCGAATCCAAAAGTGTGCAAATGCTTTACTGGGCAATAGTCTTTTTCGTCATCGCTATTATCGCCGCCATCTTTGGCTTTACCGGCATCGCGTCCGGGGCGGCGACTATCGCCAAAATACTGTTCTTCCTGTTCGTGGTCCTCTTTGTCCTCGCGCTGCTTGCCGGCCTCTTGCGAGGCCGAACGTAAGTGGCCGACCGGCCTACGCACCCGGCGGCCAACAACAAAATAAAACGAAGTTCGCCACGGCGGCGAACTCAACCGGTGCAAACAGGGGAGCCGTGAATAGGAACGCCCGCCCCGTGGCGGGCGCTCCTTATTCCCCGCTCGCGCCAGCGTGGATGGATCGCGGGCTGGGACCCTCCAAGGCTCACTGCGGCCCCACGGGCGCGCGAAAACGCTCGGGAGAGAAGAAATGAAGAAGTTCTGGCAGCCACTTGTGACAATCACGATCGGCGCTTCCTGCCTCTTGGCACTTGGCCTGGCGGGTTGCAACAGCGCCAACAAATGTAACAGTGAAACCACCTGTGCGCCGCGGGCCGCCTACCTGGCCGAGTGCCCACGCTGCGCGGTGTGCGAGCACCGAAGCAGTCCCTGTAGTGCCTGTACGGCCAGTTGGCGCTCACGCTGCGAACGTGAAACGTGCAGCAGCATATACCTGCCCACCGGCGACCGCAGCGATGCCGTGCTGAAACTGGAAAAGTGCGGCCCCCGCGAAGTCCGCGCCGGAGAGCCGTTTAAGTACACGATCAAAGTCACTAACCGCACCAAACACGCACTGCGAAACGTCACTGTAATTGACGAACTGCCTCAGGATGTCAGTGTCCAGGGGCCGATCGGCGGTGGCGCAGGCTGGCTCCCGCATGACCGCCCGGCCGGCGCCCACGCCGCCAACGTCGTCCGCTATCCGGTCGGCGATCTCGGCCCGCGCGAGTCGCGCTGCATCGAGCAATGCGGTGTTGCCGGCGGCACCGGTTGTCTCTCGAGCTGCCTCACCGCCCGCTACGACCTCTTCGCCTGCCTCCAGACCGCCGTAACGCAGCCGCAGCTTGCGCTCTGCATGACCGGCCCGCAGGATGTGTTCATCTGCCGCTCCGACCAGGACGCCAACCTGCACGTCACCGTGCGCAACACCGGCAGCGCAACGGCCGACAACGTGCGCGTAACCGTCTCGATCATGCCGCCCGCGGGCGCCCCTCAGTTGGCCGCCGCCGCCGACTCGGAGCGCATGGTCGGCGCGCTCGGCTGCAACGAGGAACGAAGTTTCGACATCTGTCTGCCCGTGCTCGCCCCCGGCGAATACCGCGTTGCAGCCCAGGCCGTCGGCGACGCCGGCCTGCGCACCGAGCGCAGCGAACTGTTGTTCTTCGCACGCTTTGCGGCCTTGAACATCCGCGCCGCCGGCCCGGATCAAGAGCTCATCGGCCTGCCCATCGAATACCGCATTCTGATCGAGAACACCGGCAACGCGCCCGACACCAATGTGACGGTCACCGCCGAACTGCCGCCTGGCGTCCTATTCCTCGAAGCCACCGACGGCGGTCAGCCTGCCGGCGAGCGCGTCGTCTGGAACATCGGCAATTTCCCGCCCGGCCAGCCCCGCGAATTGGGCCTGCGCGTGCGCGCGACTGACGTGGCCCGCACCATCAACCCGGTCTTTGTCGTGTGCGGCGATTGCGGCGGGCAGCAGAGCGTCATGCTGGCCACAGCGCTGGAAGGTGTGCCGGCTCTGCTGTTGGAGATGATCGACATCCAGGATCCGCTGCGCATCGGCGAATTGGTCGAGTATCGGGTCACGGTCATCAACCAAGGCTCGGCCCCCGAAACAAACATCCGCATGGCCGCCCGCCTGCCGGACGAGCTGACCTTCGTTCGCAGCACTGGCCCGACGGAGCCGCGCGTCGAGGGCACTGAACTCACGTTCGCCACGGTGCCGCTGCTGCCTCCGAAGGAAAAGATCACTTGGACGATCTTCGCCCACTGCGACCGGCCCGGCGATATGCGTATGGCCGTGCAGGTTCAAAGCGACCAGGCCCAGCGCCCGATCCGCGAAACTGAGGCGACGCGGGTTTACTAGAGCAGGTAACAAAGCGTCGGCGCACGATTCGGCAGCGCGTTCCGGCGGGGTCTGCCTTCCCCCCCGCCGTTGCTGCCGAATCGTGCTCGACGACTAATAGTTCCAGCGGGGGCCGGGGGTGAAATCTTCAAACACGTCCGCGCCAGTGCCCTGAAGCCGGCTATCCCCCGCGTTGCGCCCTGCTGTTGAGGATGCGTTATCATGCTGCCGTTTGCCACAGCACAGGAGATCGCATGCTGGGAATCATCGGCGGCACGGGACTGGCGGATGCACTGTTCGGGCAAGTCGACGGCGCGGATCACGTAATCGACACACCTTTCGGCGCGCCGAGCGGGCCGGTACGCGTGGTACACTGGCAAGGTCTGGAAGTGGCCCTGCTGGCGCGGCACGGCGCGGGGCACCTAATCAATCCCTCGCAGGTTCCGTATCGGGCCAACATCTACGCGATGAAGTCGTTGGGGGTCACGCACCTGATCGCCAGCGGCGCCGTCGGATCGCTGCGCGAGGAGTTCCGCCCGCGCGAACTCGTCATTGTCGACCAGGTCATAGACCGCACGTATCGCCGTGTGCCTACGTTCTTCGACGCGGGACTGGCGGCACACGTGGAATTCGCTGAACCGTTTTGCCCCGTGCTGCGGCAGCGGCTTCTGGCTGCGGCCACGCAGATCGAAACCAAGGTACACCCGCACGGCACCTACATCTGCATGGAAGGCCCGGCCTTCAGCAGCCAGGCCGAGTCGCGAATGCACCGGGCGTGGGGCGGCGACCTGATCGGGATGACGCTGATGCCCGAGGCCAAGCTGGCGCGCGAAGCCGAGATCGCTTATGCCGCGATCGCGCTGATCACCGATTACGACTGCTGGCGCCCGCACGCACCCGGCGCGACCAAGCAGAAGCTGCTCGAGGAAATCCTGGACAATCTCCACGCTGCCACGCACAACGCAATCGCCCTGCTGCGCGCCGCGCTGGCCGACTTCGCGCGGCAACCACCCGGAGCGTCGCCCGCCCATAGCGCGCTGGAGCTTGCGATCTGGTCGGATCGTGCGAAAATTGCGCCCGAAACCGTGCGGCAGTACGGAGTACTGCTCAAGCGGCAGCTTGGCGAGCAAAAGCAGAATGGCTGATACGAAGGCGCGGGAAAGTCGCAAAAAGGAAAAGTTGGAAGGTGCGCGCACACTTTCCGGCTTTCGCCCTTTCGCACGTTCCCGATGATCCCCGAGGGCGAGCATGGAGGCGTTTCGCAGGCCGCGGTTCCGGGGCGAGTGCGAGTGGATCATCGCTCAGCCACACCCTGACCGCGACCGCCTCGCAAGCCAGGCCGGCATTGCCCCTCTACTCGCCCAAGTCCTGCTCAATCGCGATATCTCGACAGCCGCGCAGGTCGGCCGGTTTCTCTCCCCGGATTTGGGCCTCCTGCTGCCACCGGAAGCTTTGCCAAACGCCGTCAGCGCCGGCCGCCGCCTGGCCGAAGCCGTGCGCGCCGGGCGGCGCATTGTCATCTACGGCGACTACGACGTGGACGGCATCACTGCCACCTCAATTCTCTGGCTCGCGCTTCGCCTGGCGAACGCCAATGTGAGTTTTTATATCCCCAACCGCCTCGAGGAAGGTTACGGCGTCAACGGCGAAGCCCTCCGCTCCATCGCGGCCGAAGGTGACGCGCTGGTCATCACGGTCGACAGCGGAATTACGGCCGTTGCCGAAGCGCGTCTGGCTCGGCAACTCGGCCTCGGGCTGATCATAACGGATCATCACGAACCGGGTCCCACGCTGCCGGAATGCGACTGCGTGGTGCATCCCACCGCTTGCGGAGCCAGCGAGAATCCAGACCTGTCCGGGGCGGGCGTAGCATTGAAGATCGCCTGGGCTTTCGCACAGGAGTTTTGCGGCACGCAGCGCGTGTCCGAACAGTTCCGCAACTTCCTGCTGGATGCCACGACTTTTGCCGCGCTGGGCCTGGTCGCGGACGTCGTGCCCCTGACCGGCGAAAATCGCGTGATCGCCGCGTTCGGCCTCAAGTATCTGCGCCGTACGCAAAACCCCGGCCTGAAGGCGCTGCTTCAAGTATCCGGCTTGGAGGGCAAGTCGCGTTATGACGATTACGACGTCGGCTTCATGCTGGCGCCGCGCCTCAATGCGGTCGGGCGACTCGGGCACGCTCGCACGGCCGTCGAGTTGTTCACGCAGGCAGACAGCGCCCGGGCCGCGGAGATCGCAGCCGCCCTCGACGCCCAGAACCGCAAACGCCAGGAACTCGAACGCACAATAGCAAAGCAGGCCGAGGCGCTCGTGATCGAGCGTGGCTTCGACCGCGACGGCTGCCACGGCATCGTGCTGGCTTGCGAGCAGTGGCATGCCGGCGTCATCGGCATCGTCGCTTCACGCCTGGTAAACCGGTTCCGCCGCCCGGCGGTGCTCATCGCCTTGGAGAATGGCTGCGGCCAAGGGTCGGCCCGAAGCGTGCCACATTTCCCGCTGCACGAGGTGCTGGCCTGCTGCGGTGAACACCTGCTCAGTCACGGTGGCCACGCCATGGCGGCCGGCGTGCGGGTGGCAGCCGACCGCGTCGACGCGTTCACAGAGGCTTTCCTGGCTGAGGCGGCCCGGCGGCTGACGCCCAAAGACCTCTGCCCGCGCCTGTACTTGGATGACGAAGTCGAGCTGACCGATCTGACGATCGATGTCGTCGACGCGCTGCAACGGATGGCGCCGCACGGAACGGGTAATCCTGCCCCGCGGCTGGCAACGGGGGTTGTTGAGCTTGCCGAGCCGCCACGGGTGGTCGGAAAGGCCGGCAACCACCTGCAAATGATGGTCCGGCAAGGTCGCGAACACCGCAAAGCCATTGCGTTCAACCGCGGCGACCAGGCGGAGCAGGTAAACGAGGTGCGTCGTCTGCGGCTGGCCTTCGAGCCGATTATTAACGAATGGAATGGGCGCCGCAGCGTCGAACTGAAAGTAGTCGATTGGAAGTTCGGGGACGTCAGATGACGTCGTTTGCCACAGCGGCTTACGATTTTGTAAGCCCGGGCAGGGCTCAAATTGCGACTCCGGCAGTGGTCCGGCGGACTTGCAAACCGCCTTTAAGGGTGCTAGAACCCCATCAGAAGGGCCCCAGCGG
>ERZ795052.2047-NODE-2047-length-25645-cov-4.625479_pt1 | contig 25645 bp, 20 predicted proteins | sample MGYA00375136_ERZ795052 | MGnify/ENA primary metagenome ERZ795052 (study PRJEB30181, sample SAMN05720156) | activated sludge metagenome | isolation source: Anaerobic digester | place: Japan | collected 2015-05-26 ... | reverse complement strand
TATCGACAGCAGCCTCAAGTGCTGGCTTTCGTGTTTCTCCAAGCTGCAATAAACTTTTATGGTTTTTATAGATATAATATATAGGTGTTTTACTGTTGTTGCTTTGTATTGAGTAAATTGATGAAAAAATTGGAGCTGTGATGTAATTATCTTTCTTTATATCAAAGTCTGCATCGGGTAGTATGACAACAGGGAACTGTAATCCTTTTGACATATGTATGGACATAATCTGTACAGCATTAGTTTGCTCGTTTAAGGATAGCAAGAATTTATCTTTATTGTTTTTGTAGTAGCTTAAAAAATCAGAAATTGAATCATCATTGTTTTTAACATAGTCAAAAATATAATCAAGAAAAAATTGTAAATAAATATAATCTTGAGTTTGTTCATTAAATTTAAAAATTCGAATAAGCTCTTCTGCCAAATTATAGAGATCTAAACTCTTAAGTGAAAAAAATTGTTCATTAACTATTTTAAAAGGCTTAAACCAATCTGATGTATGAAACAGTTCATATAAATTATAAAGTTTATATGTTTTTGATTTGATATGCTCATGAATATTTTCAAAAATATGTATTATTGTTATATCATTGCTATAATACTGAATATAGAGTTGCATTGCAGTGTACAGGGATAAAGTATCTTCTGTGTTTGCAAAATAGTTTAGAAGGTTTAGTAAACACTGTACAGCTGGAGAATTGTATATAGCTAAAGCATTATTGTTAATAAAATCTATACCTTCTTTTAGAAAAATTTCAGTAAGAGGAAAAGCCTGGCGATTTTCTCGTATCAGTATGGCAATATCCTGCTGCCTGTATCCTTTCTGTAATAAATCTTTAATAAATGCCACGCATTTTGAGATTGATTCTTGCGGTATAGCTGTACTCTCAGTATTGACATTAGTTTCATCGCTATCCTGTAAATCAGTAGTTCCAGTGTCAGATTCTTCGGTTTCCGAATTGTCTGTTGAAGAAGATTTAGTTGGCCTTTGAATTATTTCAATCATAACAAAACCTTCCTGTTTGTTTTTTGTTGAAGGTTTTTGTATGAGTTTTTTGTAGCTTGAAATAATCGTATCGAATAATTTTTTCTTTGGTGAATATGTTTCTTCTTGGTTACCTGTAGCTATATTACTGTATGGATCATTTTCCAGCACAGAAATTAATTTAGAAAAAAAATCATTATTAAATTCAATTATTGTTGGGAGACTTCGGTAATTAATATCGAGTGATATGTGATTGTAATCATCATCAGAAGCCATTTTCTTTTCGATAAAATCTATTTCGTTAAGCATAATTTTTACATCACCATTTCGCCAACGGTAAATAGACTGCTTTGGGTCTCCAATAATATAAAAATCACGATTTTCCGAAATCATATTTTCTTTAAACAATTCAAGATTTTTCCATTGTAGTTGACTTGTGTCTTGAAATTCATCAATAAACAACCTCATTATTTCGCAATCAAGTTTCATGAAAATATAAGGGATATCATTTTCATTGATTTTTTTTTGCATAATGCGCGTGAATTCACTGAGCAATACTGTGTTTTCTTCTTTTGCAATGTTTTCAATTTCTTTAAAAATATATTCCATTAAAACAATAATAAAATATGTTTTTAGAATAGCGTTTGCTTTTAGTAGCTCAAAACCTTTTTTGTCTTCATTCGGAACAGAATCTTCTGGTTTTGCTTCCTTTATTAAATAATTTTCCTTAATTTCATCGAATAATGTTGTAATATATTTTTCAATGGTTGCTTTTTCGTTATGATTAAACGATTTTTTTATTAGAGGTTCAAAGCGTTGAAAACTTGTGCGTATTAGTTCCTTACTAAAGTCTGTGCCAGGATTTCCAAGCTTTTGAAGGAGCGTATAATTGCCTGCACCATTATAACTAAAAATATCTTTATATTGAAGGTTGTGTGCATTGAGCATATCATTGACTTGTTGTATAAACTGATTTGCTTTTGAAGTTAATTCGTTTTTAATGTTTTTATACTTAGTTAAACATGCTTCATAAAAAGAGTTCATATCAAGCGAGCTGCTTAAATTTTCAATAATACTATAAAATTGTTCATTGGAGAATGATTGTGCCATATCAATTAGAGCGTTTTCTATGTTGTACTGATTTTTTTCAGAAATAGAATAATTAACAAATTCCTGAAGGATACCTGTAACTTCAGAATTGTCTAAATCCTTTCCTAATTTTTTGATGATTCGTTTGCATGCCATAGAAATAATTTTGTTTGCATCGAGTGATACCTTGTAATTTATTGGTAACTCTAATTCATAGGCAATGCTTCTCGCTATTTTTTGAATAAAGCTATCGATGGTGGTAATATTAAAAATATAGTAATTATGCAGAACTGTAGAAAGTATTAAACGTGATTGTTTTGTAATATCAATTTTGTTATTTAAGAGTGTTGATTCCAAAATCTTATATTCGTTGGGAATGTCATTATTAATAAATCGCCACAGTGTGGTAAGAATCCTTTCCTTCATTTCTGATGTTGCTTTATTGGTAAAAGTAATTGCAACTGAACTTTCTACTGCCTGTTTAAGTTCTTGTGGTTGTAAGAAAAAGAGTTTTTGTAAATATTCATATACCATTTTTGTAGTTTTACCGGATCCTGCTGACGCTTCATAAATTACATATCCCATAAATTGCTCCAAACCAATAATATAAACAAACAACAAAAAACAATGTCAAAATTATATAAGAAAGTCTATGGTATCAGATTTAGGCTGTCAAGTTTAAGAAAAAAGGGATGTCCAAAACATTTTACTGACATCCCCTTTTTGATAAGATGTATTATAATTTTAATACTACATGAGTAGTTACAGTTTCTTTATTCCCAAATTTTCCTGGGCCAGGGAAGAAAGCGTGATTGCCTCTGTTTAATTGCAAGCCAGGCAAAAACAAGATTGAGAATAAAACTTACAGAACTTACAATAGTAAGAGCTGTAGTGTTGTATGGAATTGCAATAAAATTTCCGGGTGCATCAACAATTGTCGTAAAGGACATTACGTACAGCATCCATAATCCAAGTGTGTATGCACGAGCCTGAATCCATGTGCCTTCATTGAGGAACACCCCGGCTACAAATGCTGCAGCGAGTACTGCAATTCCGTAGCCTGCATGTACCGGAATGCAGTTATAGATATACGCAAAATTCCAGATGGTGTAGTTTCCAATCCAGAAAGGCCTTAAGTCTTTCCAGATGAGGTCTTTCCCCATGCCGTTAGATTTTACCTCAATGTTTTCCCATCCAGAAAGCCCGATTATGTTAAGTAATCCTGCAAGTGCATTCAATAGATGATATATCCCATATTTTGCAAATATTGTAGGTGTCTGGTTGTGTCCAAACATTGCTAGTGCATCGCCGCTAAAAAAAAGTTCAAGATCACGTGCAACAGCTTCCAATATATTAATCGTGAGAATGCCAAAAATCAGCCATTGCGTTAATTTTGTAAGTCCATGTTTAGTATAGTTTATGTATGTGATAAGAAGACACCCGGCAATAACAGAATATAGTTTTGCCCAGGTGAACCATGTATTTACTGACGTCCCCTGAGTTGTACCATTTTGTTTAATAAGCGTAAAGGAAAGAATTATGGTGAGCACACCATAAATTGCAAGTGCAACCCATTTTGATTTTCTAATTATCTGGTTTGCAAGCAGTAGCACTAAAAAAACTCCTACTGCATGGAGTACAGCATTCATACTTTATACCTCCTCAATTTTTTCTTTTTTCGTAGTGTACTATATTGTAATTGTTTCGTAAAGTAAAAAATAAGACATACAATAGAACATTTACAGACGGAGTTTAAGTAAATCTGACATTTTAATAATGCTTACGAGTTATTGTTTACATGCCAGGTTGATTTTTTTATCAGCATCATTCATTATTACCACTATGATACGAACGATATTCTTTTTTATTCTTTTCTGGACAACTATGATAATTTGGACTCCATTTGGCTTTATACTTTTAGTGTTAGATTGGCTTTGTCTTGGAGTAATAGCGCGACCACTCATCTCCCTCATTGTACGTGGGTGGTGCCATATGGTAATTTGGAGTACAGGATGTTCTGTTGAAGTTATTGGAAGAGAAAATATTCCAAAAGAGAAAAAATTGGTTTTTGTTTCAAATCATGAAGGAGATATGGATTTTGTATTACTGCTCGCATATGTCCCCCGCACGGTTGGTTTTATTATAAAACATACAGCGCTCTATATGCCATTTCTCAACATATGGATTGCGGTTTTAGGAGGCGTGTTCATTCATCGTGGCAATATCCGAAAAGCGCGGGCTTCTATTGAAAAAGGTGCCGCACAGGTGAAAAAAGGTAAAGCTGTTTGTATCTATCCAGAAGGCACGCGAAGCAGAGGTAACTTTATGCGGGAATTTAAGCCAGGAAGTTTTAAACTGGCAACCATGGCAGAAGCAGTGATTGTTCCAGTTACAGTTAATGGTACCTGGAGAGCATGGGAAGAACACAAACGCATCACACCCTGTAAAGTAAGTATACAGTTTCATCCACCAATAGCAACAGCAGGTTTAGATGTAAATGAAAAAAAAGAACTTCCGCATCGAGTAGAAACTATTATACGGTCAGGTTTACGTGACCCCGAAGAGCAAGAATGACATATCATCTTGCTGTGGTACGTCCTTTTTGTGTAATTCTATTGCTGAGATAATTGATTCTCGCAAGCTTTCGATTGAATGAGAGTGTTCATGAATAAGCCTCATAAGTTTTTCTTCTCCAAATTCATTACCCAATTCATCATGTTGTTCTGATATTCCATCGGTATAGAGCAATAGAGTATCGTTTTTATGAACATGGAATGAAACGATATACGGTTTCATGTCTGTTTCAATTCCTATAGGGAGATTTGCTATTTTTGTATGTATTGGGAGCACTCTTCTATTTCTTATTAGTAGAGCATGAGAATGCCCCATATCAGCATAGATCATTCGTCTTGTATGGGGGTTATATATCATAAAAATACCAGTTACATATTTTTCCATATGAAAAGTGGTGATTATTGCTTTGTTGAGGAGTAATATAAGATTGGCTAAACTTTTTGAATAATCGTAGGTTAAAAGCATACCCCAAATCATTGATACAATAACCGATGCAGAAACTCCTTTCCCTGAAACATCGCACAAGCATGAAAAGATACAATCATTTTGTAATGGATGAATAAAAAATAAATCACCTCCAATACCACGCGCAGATTTTGACCAACCATAGACAGCATAATCATTTCTGACATATTCTGAAAAAGAAAGAAGACGTTCTTGGAGTTTTCCTGCAATTTCAATATCATTTTTAGTTATATTGGCAAGAAACTCATTGAGCTCGTGCCGTGAAAAAATTCCAGCAAATCTCTGTTGTTCATCAATAACAGGAATGTATGAAGCTAAACTTATTTCGAGGTTGTTTTGTAATTTTTCAAAAACAGTAAAAAAGTCTGTCCTATAATCAAATGCCGGTATATGCTGGACAAATTCAAGTATCGACGTTCGTCTGAGAATTTCACGTCCAAATGGCTTTCCAATAGTGACAAAGAGGGACTCTTTATCAACAATACCAACAAGCTTATTTTCTGAATCAACAACACCAAAAACAGGAATATCAGGATAGTGTTGAAGTTCATCCGCTGTTTCGATTACCTTAGCTGAGCTGTAGACGAACATGGTATGGCGTGCTAAAGTAAGTATTGAATTTGAATAGGGCTTAGGCCGTACTGTCATATTGTGTACTATCTTTTCAATCGTTTTCATGCTTCTTATATTAACACGGCATTTTTAAATGAGTGTTAAACTAAATTTATAAAATAATTTTTAATAAAGAATACAGATTATTTTAACAATCGATTGTCATACTAGCCTTATGGAAATTAGAGAATTTACAAACTCCACGACAGGTGTCATAACAATTGAAATTCATGGTGATCTTGACCTCTATGCTGGAATTAAAGCATCAGATGCAATGTTGCATGCAATTTCAAATGCTAGCTGTCAAGTTCATGTTGATTTACAGAATGTCAGTTATCTTGACAGCACAGGAGTAGGGGCAATCATAAAAGCTCTGCAATTTGCAAAAATAAAAAATATTGTGTTAAGCTTTTCTGGTATACAGGGCACACCTCGAAAAGTATTAGCAATGGCAAATATTTTGCCATTGCTCCGGGAAATTGATAAAGGTGTTTAATAATGAAGCAGCTGATAATTCGTAAGCTTATTGTTGATGAATACAATGAAATATTTGATGCTCAAGGAATGCAGTACATCGAATTTCCAAGTATCTATGAAAAGATTAGAGTGTATACAAATCAAATCATGAGTACGTGTCCAGATATATATCGAGAAGGAAATCTTTTAGAGCAACAAATATCAGAAATTATAAAGAATGGTATAAAACATGGTAACAAAAAGAATCCTGAAAAAAAACTAAAAGTATGGTTTGATTTTAGAAAACGAGTGAGAATTATTGTAGAAGATGAGGGGGATGGGTTTAAAGAACTTGAAGCATGGAATGAATTTTATAGGAAACGACAAGAAGCGTTATACCGTGAGGATTTTAACAGTTTTTTAGAGCTCGCAGCTTATAAAGGAGTAAATAGCACAGCTGATGATGGAGGAAACAGTCTTATAGCAGCGCTGGAGTTCTGGAATGGTGGCATGATTTTTAATAATAAAAAAAATAAAGTAGGAGTAATTAGGTGGTACACCAATGGTTCGCGTTCATAGCTGTTGTAATATAAATATCAGTAAAAAATCAATGATAGTGTTCCCCCGAAGAAAGCACCTGTTTAATAAAAGTAACTAAGAGGTTAAGTGCATTCTCGTTTGCTCCACCCTCTGGTATGATTATGTCTGCGTATTGTTTGGTGGGTTCAATAAAAAGATAATGACCGGGTCTGACAACATTGAGGTACTGGTCTATTACAGATTCCATTGTGCGACCGCGTTCCTTGATATCACGAGTTAGCCTGCGAATAAAACGTATATCATCAGGGGTGTCAACAAAAATCTTTAAGTCAATGAGGTCGCGAATTGTTTTATCGTAAAAAACCATTATTCCTTCAAAAATAATTAACTTTGCTGGTTTTACATAGATTGTTTTTTCAGCCCGCCTGTGATGTACAAAATCGTAGGTAGGCATTTCAACGCTTTGCATATTTTTGAGTGCGAGTAAATGTTGAGCCAGCAGTTCATTGTCAAATGCATCAGGATGATCAAAGTTGAATGCAGTAATATTTTCATTAGACATATGTTCTGCAGATTTATAGTAATTATCTTGCGGAATAAAGACAAAATCTGATACGAGTTCAGATATTTTATGAACGATAGTGGTTTTACCCGATCCAGATCCTCCGGAAATACCAATTATGTGTGCCTGTTCCATGAGCTTGCAGTATACCATACATCAAAATGTTTTTAAAGCCATACAATCCTTACTGTTGTAAAAATTGATAGGGGCATATGGATTGTTACTACAAGCAATCTATGAAACTGACTGGTTGCCGGTTTTACTCTTAAAACTGAATCTCTCCCCATCATGCTTTTTTATTATTGTAAGTACTAAATCTCGCTGGATTGCCTCTATGTCAGATTTTGATGGCGATCTATGCATTCTAATTTATTTCGTATAATTCAGGCTGTCTCAGGTTGAAGTTTCTCTAAAAAATTTTTTAATACAGGGGGATTCGCACCTTTAAGAGTCATAGCAAATTGTTTGATTTTTCTTTTTACAAGCTTTTGAAAATTATAACTATCAAGCTGCAGTATGTCCTCAAATGAAACAAGGTTATCGATAAGTATTTGAAAATTTGCTTTATCATTTTTTTCTATATTTTTTAAAACCTGCAGAGCAATTTTGCTATCAATAATTTGTAAAAAATTTATTGCTGCAGGGAAACCATATACGGGCATATAGATTGATTCGTTAAATTGAAAGGTTCGGTTTAATTTAGTCTGTAGCAAATCGATATATGGTCTAATATCAAAATACGGTATTTTGCAAAATATTTGAATAATCTCTGAAAGTCTCTTAGCAGAAAGTGATTTACGAATTTTCTCCTGTTCATGCTTGCGCTGATGAAGCAGTGCAACAGCTGATAGTTCAACAGGCATCGACTCAAAAGCATCGTTAGTATCTTCTTGAGTCTTAGCTTTCTGGTTGGGTAGTATTGCGTTGAGCAATTCATCTGCAGAATTAAACTCTATTGGCTCATCTGGTAACATGTTTTTAACGTTATAGGAATCAGTTTTAACCAAATCCTCATCATTCCCAAGAAATGCCGCAAGTGTTTTTTGTGTAATTGATGGGTAGTATCCTTCTGAGATAGCTATGCATCCCGAAAAATATATTAAAGCATTTAATAGCTTTTTACCTTTCCATCCAGATGTTATCAGCCTGGTAAGACCATAATCTACAAGTATTTCAGTATTATAATTCTTCATAACCATTTCTAACAAAGACTTAAAAAATGGATCTTTACAATATTTTACATCGTCTTCAAGAGATATTCTGCCTTCTCGTTGGCATTTTTCACGCTAGTTGATCATTAAATGAATCGTATGGACAATTTCTGCCTTGTCCTTTCGCTTGCAGGATGCACGCTCTAACAGCATGAGTGGGATATACTTCTGTATAATCATACCTGACTCTTACTATAATTGAAATAAATCAGCAGGATTGTCTTTTACTGTACAGTATAGTGGAGGTCAACGATCAGTCAATTGAACAATTAGTTTTTTCCCCAGGTATTATAGAAAACAACTTCGCTGATTGGTTTACGTTCTCGTGGAGCGGTTTCTGCTGCTTGCTGCCATGGCTCTAAGTTATCCGGAGTTCCTTTTTTCCCAATAATGATAAGCGTTACAATGTCGTAATCCAGTGGGATACTCAGTTTCTGGCGTACTTTTTTAGGGGTAAAGCCGGCAATAGGATGCGCAACATATCCCAGATGCGTTGCCTGCAGCATGATATTCATTGCACAGAGGCCAAGATCAAAATGTGCATAATCTCTTCCTTCATCGAGCCGGCAATCATCGCAGGGACGGGTTGCCAATACAAGGATGAGAGGTGCTTTTTTTGCCCAGGCATTTCCCGGAGCGAGAGCTTCTCTAACGTTTTCCAGCATGGTTGCTTCGGTAACAGCGATAATTCTCCAGGGCTGATTATTATAGCAGGATGGAGCGAGTGTGCCTGCTAACACAATTTCTTCTATGTCTTCTTCTGGAATAGGATCGGGAGCGAGTGCTCGTGCGGCTCTGCGGCTTGTAATAGCTGACAGGATCATAGTGCCTCCTTAATCGAGATGTATCATCTTATATGGTAAAAGTAATAAACAATATAAGAAAAGCAAGTACTAGTGTCAGGAAGCTTGTGAATAAATGGTTTTACCCGTTGGGCAAGCGTATACTGTTGTGGTTGCTGCCCTGTGTTAGTGTCAGGAAGCTTGTGAATAAATGGTTTTATATCACGGCAGTATCTAAACCCTTCTGGCATAATGATATATTTAATTTCTTCTAAAAAATCAAAGAAGCGATCTCTATAAACAGAATTTTCACATTTTTCCTGACACTAAGCTTAATGAACCGTGAGGTTTTTTACCCATCGTTCTTTTTTGAGATACCAATGAGCGATGCTTACTTTGCATATATCGGTGAGCTTGGAAAGTGCAAAAATGAGTACGGGTCCAACCGTTGTAAACATAGTGAGTGCCCACGCAGCAGGAATAAAGAGAAAGAGGCTTACAGTAAAATCAACATAGAGTCCGAGCGCTGCATCTCCGCCCGCTCGGGATACCGCAAACTGTGATGACAAAAGCGACCAGAGCGGGATATAACAGGCTACTACAACGAGCAGTTCAGCAGTAATACGTTGCGCCTGAGGAGTAAGATTTGCGAACACGAGCGGAATAATTGCAGTAGCAAGAATTGCCATCAACCCAATAAAACTGCCAAAAACCACAGCACCGCTCTGTATCCAGACCGCGCGTCTCCGTGCTTCATCGAGCTCGCCTGCGCCAAGAGTTGTTCCAATTGATACTGCTGCAGCAGTCTGAATACCGCTAAAAATTAAAAAGAAAACATTAGCCATGGTCCAACCAGCTGCCATGCCTGCAACGACCTCGGCGCCACCGCGGGTGTTGTACAGTGCCGTAATAACAGTTTCAGAAATGGACCAGCTCGTTTCCGTAAGCAGCATCATCCATGAACGCTTGAGGATGCGCAGTATGAGGGTGCGTTCAATTGCGAAAATATTTGCAAACGGTACAAAAAATGCAGTTCGTTTCCACCGTGCATACACGAGGAATGCAATCATCTCAATAACGCGTGCAAGTATGGTGGCATATGCAGCGCCTGTTACTTCTAATCGTGGAGCTCCTAGATTACCGTATATCAAAATCCAGTTGCCGATTGTGTTTATCAGGGTTGCAATAATAGAAATCACCAATGGCACCGTAGTCTTTCCAATTTCCCTATATGATGAACCTATTGCCGATGCTATGGCCATCGGTATGAGCGTGACTGCCATGAGCCGCATGTAATGCGAACCATACTGAATAATTGCAGCTTGTGCTGCATTATTCATGGTCATTAGTGCAATGAGCTTTTCTGGAATAACTAGCAGCAGTAAGCCATATGCAATTGAAATAATGATGCCTGCAAGTACTTTGAATCGATACGCTTGCTGCATACCTGCATTGTTTTTTGCACCATAGTATTGAGCCAAGAAAATACCGCCGGCATTGCCAAGGGTGAATAGTGCGATGTAATAAATAAAATTAATAGAATTGACAACATTGACAGCACCCATTTTGGCATCGCCAAGACCTGCAACCATGAAATTGTCAATTAGAGAAACAAGACTCATGATGAGCTGTTGCAGCATTACTGGAGCTGCAATTTTAAGTGTTGTGCGATAATATGATGCCGGTCCAAAAATTTTATGTATGGTCACACTTCTGTATAGCATGAGTGAGCTGTTAATTCAATGCATACTTAGTGTCTCGAAAATTGTGTAGTTTTTTTGTATGAATGGGTATATACTTTACAGAGCATAATCTATTTACTACAAGCGAAACAAGTTTTTGTGCATCGAGCAGATGCACATTATTTTAAGGAGAAACAAATGGGTAATTGGAAAAAAGTTTTTAGAGCTTTTACGCTGGTTGCAGTCATTGCACTGCTTGCTTCTTGTTTTTCATTTCCGGGCATAGGAAATCCTCTGACTGACGCACTGGAAAAGCGTGCCAATGCAGAAGTCGCTTCTGCTATTGGAATTTCGCAAATGACCCGCAAAATGATGTTCAGTGTTGTGTATACGCAGATCTTTTTTATTGGTGGGTTTAATGCAGCTTACTATGATCTGGAAGAAACGCAGGGGACAATCTGGCGTTTAGAATCTACAGACGAAGACGGTAAGGTTTCTTTTGTCGAAGCAGAACGAGCATTGCTTAAAAAGCTTCCTAATGGAGATAGCTGGTGGTTTCTTGCATGGCGAGATGAAGAGCAATCTTTTGAATTTGAGGTTTTGTTTGATAAAGATCTTAATCCTATCCGCATGCGGTACTATAATGAAGACGTAAAACGAATTGAGGAAGCTAAATTTGATCCTCCTTCAAAAAATGCTGATCCTAAAAAGGAAACGACACCACCACCAAAAGCAGAAAGTGCTGATTATAAAACGCTCGATGATTTTTATAAATCTACAAAAGCAAAAACAACCAAAGAAACAATTAAAATTACGAGTGGAACCTGGGCATGTACTAGAATTGAATGGTCTATCTATGATGAGGATGAAAAAGCTACCTATCACTATGTGTGGTGGATAGACACTAAAGCGACAGGTGGTTTAGTTAAATTCGAGTGGACTAAAAGCGGCTCAAAAGAAAAACTTAAAGGTGAACTCATTTCTATCAAAAAAGGATACACAACTAAGTTTAAATCGTTTTAAAATAGTAATTAACGGTAATAGTTAGAGATTAATATACCAAGCTGTCCTGCTGACTATCAGGACAGCTTACTTAGTGTCATGAAGCTTGTGTATAAAATTATCTCTACAATATCTAGTAAGCATATTCATATATCATCACAATATATTTGATACTTTCTACAAAAATCTAATGGGTAATAAACAAAATCAGCATTTTCACAATTTTCGTGACACTATACTTTGTTTGTTTTATACAAAAGTGAATTATGTAAGACTTTATAGCGGAACAATGCCTTTTATGATATTGTTTGCAGCATGAAAATTATTATCGTAGGTGCAGGCAAAATCGGTACCCATATTGCACAGGAATTCATTAAGGAAAACCGTGATGTTGTTCTGATCGAGAAAGATACTGAAATTGCTCGAATCGCTTCAAATAATCTAGACTGTCTGGTAATAAATGAGGATGGAACGAGTGCAGAGGTACTAAAAAAAGCAGGAATTGCAAAAACAGACTGGTTTCTTGCGCTTACCGGATCAGATGAAAGCAACATAGTTTCCTGCGGACTTGTTTCAGCAGAATATCCCGAGATCAGGACGGTAGCAAGAGTTAAAAATCCTTTTTATACTACACTCAACAAGGCTCAAAAAGAAGCTCTGGGGCTCGATATTATTATCAACCCTGCAAAAGAGACAGCGACTGAAATAAAAAGAATTATCGAGGAAGGATTTGCCGAGTCTATAATACCACTGCATGAAGGACAGCTCCAGCTCAGACTTATTAAAGCTCAAGAGTTTCCTGGTTTTTGCGGAAAAACATTACAGGAAATAAAAAAGCATACGGAAAAAGATTTTCTCATTGCAGCAGTTGTGAATGATGGTGATTTTGAGATCCCGTCAGGATCATATATGATTTCTGAATCTGATATGCTGTATGTGCTGGGAACTCCTTCTGTACTTGATGAAGTGCTTGAGCGAGTGGATGCATTAAAACAAAAAAGCAGGCGTATTGTGATCATTGGAGCAACTTCAGTTACTGAACGTTTGATAGAAAGTTTATTGGATACCGAGCGGTCGCTATCGTTCTATGAAAAAATTAAAGCTGGTTTTAGAAAAAAAATAACTATACAGGTTTTAGATGCTTCGAGAGATGCTGGAAAGGCTATCGTAAAGAAGTTCCCGGAAGTTGATGCAGCGTATGGTGATTGTTCGGAAGAAAATTTCCTTGAAGAAATGCAGATACAAAAAGCGGATCTTGTCATTACTGCTACCGAGTCTCAGACATTTAATATCCTTACAGCACAGCTTGTTAAATCTTTAGGTGCAAAAAAGGCAATTGCAATTACTTTGAATGACCGTTATCTCAATCTGGCTGGAGAACTTACGGTTGATGCATTGATCAGTGTAAAGAATGCAGCAGCAGCTTCGATTCTATCATTGATACGGAGAGGACATATAAAAACTATTCATAGTTTTTATGAAGCTGATGTTGAAATTGTTGAATTAACGTTAGACAAAAATTCTCATGCAATTGGTAAAAGCTTGAAAGAGTTAGCATTACCACGAGGAACACTGGTTGCTTTTGTAATTAATAAACATACTGTGACTGTGCCAACAGGAGACACAATGCTACATGATGGTGATACAGTAGCGCTCGTTGTAAGAAAAAACGCAATTACAAAATTAGAAGCAGTATTTGGAGGAAGCGTTGGAATTTAAGCATTTGATTCGTGCTTTGTTTGGACTACTTTCAATAGTATCAGCATGTATGATTGCTGTATTTGCTGCTGGCATACTGCTTGGCGAAACAACGGATGCAATTCGATCGTTCTCTATTCCCTGTATGGTGGGAATATTAATGATAATTGTGTTGTTAGCAACAAAAAAGCAAAATGAGAAAGCTATACTTTCGCAACGTATGGGATATCTTTTTGTCACCCTTGCGTGGGTGTTTGCTACTCTTCTCGGTTCACTTCCATTTATTTTTTCAGGGGCTATTCCTTCCTTTGTTGATGCTTTTTTTGAAACTATGTCTGGTTTCACAACAACTGGTGCGACCATTCTGACCGATATAGAAGTGCTTCCGAAATGTATTCTCTTATGGCGTGCAGTTACTCATTGGCTCGGTGGAATGGGAATTGTAGTGCTAACCGTCGCAGTTTTACCGCTGCTCGGTATTGGCGGAAGAGCTCTACTGGAAGCTGAAGCTCCTGGGCCTCAGGTTGATAAGTTTACTCCTCGAATTTCAGAAACTGCAAAAATTCTCTGGCTCATTTACCTTGGTTTAACAGTAATAGAAATATTACTTTTAATGATCGGTGGTATGTCGCTTTTTGATGCAGCTACACATGCATTTGCAACAATGGCAACAGGAGGTTTTTCAACCAAAAACCTGAGTGTAGGTGCATACCATTCAGCATATATTGATATTGTAATAACAATTTTTATGTTATTTGCAGGATTAAATTTTTCGCTCTATTGGAAGCTGCTTAAAGGGAATATTAAAGCGGTGCTTAAAGATACAGAAGCTCGAGTTTATATTCTGATATTTTTGGCAGCTTCAATTATTATTGCTTTAAATCTATTACAGGGTAAGAACTTTCTGTCATTTGGAACAGCATTACGATACGCATCATTTCAAGCTGCGTCTATACTGACAACGACAGGTTTTGTAACCGCAGACTATCTAACATGGCCAGCACTTGCTCAAACAGTTCTTTTCATTTTGATGTTTATTGGCGGATGTTCTGGATCAACGGGGGGCGGGATTAAAGTAGGCAGAATTACAACCCTTATAAAAATGGGTTTTACAGAAATGCGATATTTAATTAAGCCGCGTGGAATTTATGGTGTTTTTATCGATGGTCAGTATCTTAAAAAAAATGTAGTGTATGACATTGCTGCAATGGTCATTTTATATTTGGTGAGCATGATCGTCTCTACATTTGTAGTCTCTACGGGAGGTTATGATATATTGACATCATTATCAGCAACACTTGCAACACTTGGAAATATAGGACCTGGTTTTGCTCTTGTTGGACCGGTTTTCAACTATGCGTTTTTCCCGGATTATATTAAAGTATGGTTATCATTTATCATGCTTCTTGGAAGATTAGAAATTTTTACCGTGCTCGTAATTTTTACAAAAAGCTATTGGAAATAAAACAAAAAAAGCAGGTACTGTACAAAAACATACAGTACCTGTTTTTTAGATATTTGCTGTAAAATATTACTCTCTTTTCGCGTGAAAATATTAAACAGTATATACAAGGGACACACTGCCATTATACTGGTAATAATAAACACACTATATATTAGCTATTTTTTTATGATTAGTTTTGTTTCCTCAGAATTTGGAGAGCTGTCTTACCATCCTCGCGGACCCAACGTACATAAAACGGTCCTTCCGCTGTTTCACGCTGCCACCAGGATTCTCTAATAAACCAGTCGAGTGCTTCATATGCTGAGAGAGGGTCAGTCCAGCGGTGTTGAGTAAATATGTAAGTGCCCTGTGGAATCATTATCAGTTCATTGTTTTGAGTATGTTTCTGTAAAGCGCTTGTTCCGAATCGGAGTGGTTCAGGAAGAGGAAAAAGCGCATGTGGTCCTTGATCATCCGCTGTGAGTAGTGATGCTTCAGAAATCTCTGCTATGCATTCAGCACCTTCATTTAGATTTTGTACAATGTGAGCGATGCCCTCCCACACAGGAGATGTGAGCGCTGCAACTACTTGATATTCCAATGGCCTATGAAGATTGAGTTTGTACAGTTCCATGATGTTCCCTGAAATTTATAACAAAAGGCGGCTTTGCTGCCGCATTTCCCATGCACTATATACAGGTATATAGATTACGGTATTAGTAATCCATTCCCATGCCACCAGGACCCATACCGCCGCCAGCTGGCATTGGTTTTTCCTTTTCAGGAAGATCGGTGATTGCACACTCGGTGGTAAGGAGCAAGCTTGCAACACTTGCAGCATTCTGGAGTGCTGAACGGGTGACCTTAGCAGGATCGATGATACCAACTTTCATCATATCAACCCATTCATTCTTGGCAGCATCAAAACCGATGCCTTTGCTGTTTTTAGCTTTATCAGCAACGATTGAGCCGTCGACACCGGCGTTTTCCGCGATCTGGCGGATCGGTTCTTCAAGAGCGCGTTTGACAATGTTAAATCCAACGCGTTCGCCTTCATCCATATCTTTTGTGTTAACATTGTTGAGTGCGAGCGCACTGTTGATGAGTGCCATACCGCCACCAGGGACAATACCCTCTTCAATTGCAGCACGGGTAGCAGAGAGTGCATCTTCAACGCGATGTTTCTTTTCTTTCATTTCAACTTCGGTTGCAGCACCAACATTGATAACGGCTACACCACCGGCGAGTTTTGCAAGGCGTTCCTGAAGCTTTTCGCGATCATAATCGCTTGTTGTTTCTTCAATCTGAGCCTTAATCTGAGCCTTGCGGTCGTCGATATCTTTTTGCTTACCAGCGCCATTAATGATAGTGGTGTTATCTTTATCAATCTTAACGGTTTTAGCCTGACCAAGCTGAACGAGTTCAGTGTTTTCAAGTTTCATGCCCAGTTCATCGCTGATAACCTCACCGCCGGTAAGAATTGCAATATCTTCAAGCATTGCTTTGCGTCGGTCGCCAAAACCAGGAGCTTTGACTGCGCATACCTGAATGGTGCCGCGGATATGGTTGACGATGAGCGTAGCGAGTGCTTCGCCGTCAACATCTTCTGCGATGATTACGAGTGGTTTCCCGGCCTGAACAACTTTTTCCAGGATGGGGAGCAAATCCTTCATGGAAGATATTTTCTTGTCGTGAATGAGGATGTAAGGATTCTCGAACACGGTAGTCATGTTTTCGCGGTTGGTTACAAAGTAGGGAGAGAGGTATCCGCGGTCAAACTGCATACCTTCTACATACTCGATGGTGGTTTCCATAGTTTTAGCTTCTTCTACGGTAATAACACCATCTTTGCCAACTTTTTCCATTGCATCGGCTATCTGCTTACCAATTTCCATGTCGTTGTTAGCAGAAACTGCTGCTACATGGGCAATTTCATCCTTTTCTTTGACTTCTTTTGCGAGTTTGCGGATTTCTGCAACGGAGAGCTCTACTGCCTTATCGATGCCGCGTTTGATAGCCATGGGATCGATGCCTGCAGCGACAGCTTTAATGCCTTCTTTGACCATGCTGTATGCAAGAACGGTTGCGGTTGTGGTTCCATCACCTGCAACATCGTTGGTTTTGGTTGCAACTTCTTTGAGAAGCTGAGCACCCATGTTTTCATACGGATCTTCAAGTTCAACTTCTTTTGCTACTGATACACCATCTTTGGTGACAGTTGGTGCCCCAAATTTTTTATCGAGGAGCACGTTGCGGCCTTTTGGACCAAGGGTTACTTTTACTGCCCGTGAAATTTGCTCAACTCCTGAGAGCAGCTTCTTGCGGGCTTCTTCACTGAACATGAGCTGTTTTGCCATAGCTTTACATCTCCCTTTCTTAAGGTTTACTGAAATTCCGCCTTTGCCGTAACACGGTTACATCTGCCGCTTATCTATGGTTTCTGCTCATAGTGCGATGCAGTTAAAGAATGACTGTTAATAATTACCAGTCTTAACCATGTTCGAGCGACAGGCGGTTCTAAATGCCACTATTAGTGCAAACGAAATGTTTGCAATCGAAAGATACAAAAAAAATGCGAAATCGGCAAGTATTTTCATGCAAAAGTATAAAAAGTGCGATTAAAATCAAAAAAAATAGTAGTACAACAATCAAAATACCTGTGATAAAAAGGGGGCTGTACAGCGTTTTGCAGTACAGCCCCTTTTTAAAAGAACAGTAATAACTACTGGTTATAAACCAATCTTTGCATATAGTGTAAGCATGGGTGGAACAGTAATATATATGTCTTCAGTTGCTATTGTCATCAAAGTACCAACGCCACGCATCTGTAATCCCACACCCAGGCTGATGGAAGGTAAAAACAATTCAGCACCATAAAAATATAAATAACCCATATTGGTGATATCATATTGGTTATTTGTCGATTGTATAAGACTCATTCCTGCACCAGCAAAGGGAATTAAGGAAATTTCTCCCAGTTTGATGGGCAGTTGGATACCAAAGCTTTCACCAAGTACGATAAGGGGCAGTTCAACTTGCTGAGTCGTGATGCGATAAGTTGGAGAGTATTCTCTAATTTCTATTTCTCTTGTTATAGTGTACATTCCAAACGTTAATCCATAAAAGAATGCATTAGGTGCAAAATATAATTCTGCGAGTAAATAGTTATCGGTCTGAGTTGCTCCAAAACCCACATTCAGAGAGATTGTAGGTGCTGTAACATTGTAATTTTTATCAAATTTTAGCTTTTCAACACTTTCAAAACTTGTAAGCCGCCACTGACCTTGTTCCAGCACCCACCGTGAAGGGGTTTTTGTTTTTTCTTGGGTAATGGCAATAACACTTTCATCGTCCGAAAAAGTCATTGTTTCAAAGTCTGCTTTAACGACTTTTGAAGCATTGAGCTGCATGTAAATGAGATATGCTATTGCTAGCCGCATACCTTCTACTGGTTCCAGGATAAAAGCTCTCATTAGAAAGTCACGCTCACTGCTGTTCATTCGCTGGTAAGCAACATCGATAAGCTGTGCGCCATAATTTGCAACGAATTCGTATGAAACATACTTTGCAAGCTTAATAAACGAATCACCTCTTGCTGCGAGGACAAAGTTATTAATCCTTTCAAGGAAACTTTGCTGCTTATCTGATGAAAGTGACGCTTTATATTCTTTTATAAAATCGAGAATATATTGGGAAGGTATTGCAAAATTGGTATCCTGCCTGTCAAGAATTTTCCAGGTATTCATACCGATAATACCATAGCCACCGGGAAGTTTTGGATTTTTGATGAGGAGAGGTCCACCAGAACTGCCTCCATCAATAGGTGCAGTATGCTGATAGAGTTTGAACAATGCAGGGTCAGCGAGTTCTTCGACTTTGGCTCGATTGTTTGAAATAGTTCCTTTAGCTAGCTGCCATGAAGGCTTGGAAAGGAGTCCAGGGTATCCAGCAGTCCAGATTTCATCGCCATCGGCAGGTAAATCAGTAAGAATGGTAAGCCCGGCAGTGAATTTTTTCCTGCTTGATTCTGGTAATGCTATGAGTGCAACGTCTAGTTTTTCTGAAATTGCACTTACCGGACAATTTTCGAACGTGAGTATGCTTCCATCTTCTTGTTCAAATTGAAGTGTTACTGTCATGCCATACGATACTACATGCCGGTTTGTGATAACGTAGTTGTCTCCAGTTTCGGGGTCTACATACAAAAATCCGGAACCAAAACCGCCTTCTGCCCAGGCTTTAAAATAGTTTCCAATGTCTTTTTGGCCAGCACGAATGAATTCATTGCCAAATTCAGTTAGGAATTCTTTTGTTTTTTCATGCATCACAGGCTTGACAATAGGGATAAATTGCCGTATTTGTGCAAATAATGAGACTGTGACAGCCAGCATGCATACTACAAGCATGAGCTTTTTTTTCATTGAGTTTCCTCCGCAGTAAAAGTTTGTACATTTGAACAAAATTTGATTTTATGAGAGGTAGTTGGAAAAGAAAAGCAATAGCAGTAAGTTTTTGTTCAAAATTTTTTTTGAGTCTATAAAAAGAATAGAAAATTGTCAATCGTGGCATTGTCTCTCTAGTGTCACGAAGATTGTTAAAAGGCTGTATGTAAGTACTTCAGCAATTCTTCTCTAGTGTCACGAAGATTGTTAAAAAATTGTATGTAAGCCCTTCAGTAATTCTTCCCACTGCCAGCCTGATGCTTCCAGTATACTTCGCATGGGTTGGAAGTAATTCGTTTCTGCTTGTTTAAGAGCTAATGGAGCCTCTACGGTATTCGACAATGCTCCGGCGTAGATCAATGTAAGCAGTGCAGCATAATGTTCAGAGAGTTCTTTGTTAAACCAGAGTGTTTCATTCCAGCTGTGAAGACCAATTGCATCTCGAAATTCCTGGCATGTCTCCGCAAATGTTTTAATCCCTTGAATCAGTGAAGTGCTCATCTCATTAGTTACAGCTTGTTCGAATGGGATGAAGCATTTGCTTACTGCAAAAACATCGAGGAGCGCCAGTGAAACAAGTGCACTGATATGTTGTGGGGCAGTGGTATTCGGAATAATCTGCGCAAGCTTTCGTGTGAGTCCTAGCCTGTGCCACAGCTCGAGTGTTTTTTGAATAAGGAATGAATCATCAGGGATCATAGCGGTACCCTTTGTGGTTTGGGAATCGGTTTGCTTTGATGTTTCGAGAGGTGCGCTTGTGACAGCAGTTTTGGCACACATTGATTGTGCCCACATAAAACAGACGCTCATGCACGAGCGTGCTACAGGGTACTGGAGTGGAAGTGGCAGTAAGTCAGAATAATGCTCACAGTATTCCTCTAGTGTATGAGGTGGAGCACTTGCAGCAACTGTGCCAGTTGTTTTACTAGCTTTCTTGCTCGAATCCTGGTTTTCAAATATTGTTTTATAAATACCCTGCATGCGGGTTAGAGCATCGATGGTTTGTTGAGCAAGTTTATTAGAGTCCGTGGTTATATTTGAAATTCCTGTACAATACTGAAGTGCCCGGATAAGCTCAGTAAAGGTTTCATGAAAACATGTGAGTTTTGCTTGCTCAAGATGCGTTTTATCGGAGTCTTTAAATGCTTTATCCCATGCGCTATAGAGCGTGTGGAATTCGATATCGAGGAGGCTGTCGTTTATATTTAATGTCCCAGCTCCATTGAGGCTTTGTGTTAATTTTTTATAAAGCTCTCGATTGTCATCAATAACGCAATGTATGTTGAGAAAGACTTGTGATTCAAAGCCATTGAGCATCACTTTTAGTCCGTGACGGTGAATGTCAAGCGCATTACGAATATACCAGAGTCCGCTCCGCTGTTCCTGCATTATTAAAAATGCGGAATCACTTTCAGGAAGTCTCAAAGCGCCACCCAGATTGGTTCGAGCCATGGTTTTTGAACCATCGGGATGTTTCTGTGCCCACTGGCATGACCAGTTGATGGTGCCATGTGTTGCTGTCCATTCATTATTGTATAAAACTAACGCAAGTTCTCTGTCTGTGCCGTTAGAAAATGCAAAAACGTTTTCATCTACGGTACCATCTTCTTTCCAGAGATCATAGAGAACAAAATTATCAACACCAGAAAAAAGATAGCGCTTTTTGAGAAGCGGGAAAATTTCTCGCTCATGACGGGCGATAAGGTATTCATCGGGTATTTCATTATAATAAGCACGGCGGTATTCCATGCCATATTTTTCTGTGAAGCCTTCAATTTGTCCGTGTCCAAACATGGGCAGTCCTGGGAGTGTTGCCATGAGCGTACACACACCAAAATAGTGATCTCCTTTGCCGAACTGGGCTACTGCGGTTTCTTCATCTGGATTGTTCATAAAGTTGACAAACCGCTTGAGTATCTCCTTATCGAACTCCTGTGTGTTTTTTATAGTGTCACGATATTTGTGATTTTCTTTGCGTTTAAGCATATTCATAAATGCAGAGTTATATACTCGGTGCATGCCAAGTGTGCGGACAAAGTAGCCTTCCATCATCCAGAACGCTTCTGCAAGGAGTAGTGTATCGGGAACTTCTTTTGCACAGATATCAACAACTTCACGCCAGAACTCATTGGGCATAGCACGGTCAAAATCGTTTCGGGGAAGTGCATATTCACTGCGGCTCGGTATATCGCCGCCATGTCCGGGTTCTGGATACCAGAGCCGTCGGAAATGACGTTTTGCCATAATCATGGCGGCATCAAAACGAATAATTGGGAAATTGCGTGCAACATGCAGAATGCGTTCGATGACTGCCTGTCGTGCCTCGGGTTTAAGAAAATCTATCTGTGCAGTATCGTTCCATGGCATGCTGGTACCGTCATTGCCATGATAGATATATCGAGTATCCCCGGTGCGAAAATCTACCCGCTTAAAAACAACTGCACAGTCGCTGCGGTTGTAGTAGTGATCTTCGAGCCAAATACCGATTGAAGGATCGCTTGAAAGATTTTCTCCATTAAATGTGTAGGTTGGAAATGGCACTGAGGTGCGTTGCATAAAGAGTTCAGGCCGATAGCGTACCCAGCTCGAATCAATACCGGTATGGTTTGGTACCATATCAGCAGCGAGCCTAATACCATATTTCCATGCTCGCCAGCGCAGGTTTTCCAAGGCGGGCCAACCTCCAAGTTCGCCGGCGATTTCGTAGTCCCAGAGCGCATAGGCACTCGCTGCAGCTTCAGGATTTCCACAAAGTTGCTTAATGCGCTGGCTGGCATGGCTCCGTTCCCAGAGTCCGATTAACCAGAGTGCATTGAAACCACGTCGTGCAAGGATTTCAAGTTCTTCGTCAGGGATAGCATCAAGTGTGGTAATTGTACGTTGGTACTTTTTACTGAGCTGATAGAGCCAGACCAGTGTGCTTTTTGCAATCATGACGACTTTAGGCATCCAGTCACTGTCGCTCGTAAATGCTTCATATTCGTGCTCTGTGCCTTCAAAGGTTAGCACCTGGTTGGGGCCTGGTCCGCCAGCAAATCGGGGTTTTTCTTCTTCGGCGATGAGGTCAAGGACACCGAGCAGTTTTGCTAATATATCACCAAGGAGTGGTTTCCATGCGGTAAGAATGTATGCAAGTTGATCTTTTATCGAATTAGGAAATCGTCGGGCTGGTTCACGGAGCATAGAAAGGAGATCCATCGGTTTTTGTCCAGGGACCTCAACTGCTGGCATCAGCATAAAAGCTTTTTCTGAAATAGCAATTAGTTTATCAACGGGATACTGTGCCCTGAGCGCTGCATCAGAAAATACAGGATGGAGTGTTGAAAGAGCAGGATTTTCATTTGCAATGCGAATGAGGAGTAGTTCTTCCAGCATGAGCATCGTGTTAGCAGGGGTTTTGCTCCATGCTTCTGGTGAAACTGTCTCAGAAAAAACTTCCGGTGGCGGGAACGCATCGGTATAAGCGGTAATAATTGTGGCAAAATCTGTTGGACTTAAATTTCGAGCAGCAGCTTCAGCCGTTTCTTTGAAAGCTTCAGGATATATCGATTGAATGTAGTATCTGCACAGGAGGTGAGCTATTTCATGGAGCAGGGCAGAGCCGTAGACTTCACCAGCTTTTACCGGCACAGGAAGTGCTTGTGAGAGTTTCATTGCAAGAACACGGCTTGAAAACACATCCACAACGAGAGCATCACCCGTGCTGGAAAAGGGAATCTCGTTGAGCTTAAGTTTCTTTCTAATCAATTTGAGTATGGGGAAGAAATGTCGTATGTCTCGTTCTGTTATGGTAGTTGTTGTTTTCATTGTGCTGCTCCAATGGTTGTTTGTAATAGTATATCCTATTTTAAGGTGGTCACGCAAATAAAAACTAGTGTCACGAAGCTTGTAAACAGGGGGCATATCTTTACTAGTGACACGAAGCTTGTAAACACTATTCACATTTTTCGTAGCACTAAAGAGAGCATCCATGATAAACCATAGAGTATAGGCAGGTGGAGGAGATAAATTATGAGTGAATGGCTTCCTAACCACCTAAGAGCAGCAAGCAGTGGTTTAAAAAAGGCGTGAGTATTCTTTTTTGGGTGAGCGCTATACGGAGACGCGATTGCTCCTGTTTCTTTGCATGTATGAGTGTTGGTACCGGTACCAGTATGCTGAGCAATCGTGCTGAATGGTTTATACGATGCAATACCATATATAAACCATGCAAACCAGGGTAGAAGCGGTTCATAGTCCACAGGATAGAGATTTTTGGGACGAAAACCAAGCCAAGCGAGCCATGGAAAATCAAAGCGTACCATGCCCAGCCAGAGTCCTGCTGCAAGTACTGCACACCCAAGAGCAGCGACTGCAAATTGTAGTCCCTGATTTGATATGGGTTTAGCAAGTGGCCATGCGACAATGCTGGATACAGCAAGCAGATGCAATATGCCAAAAAACACAAAATATTGATACCCAAAGGCAACAAATGTTGTGAGACTTACAAGTCCCGCATACAAAATGAGTTTTCCACTCCGCTTTAACGCCTTTTGTAAGGTATATGATCTGCTTCGTGCTGCAGCAAGGCTCATGCCGGATAAAAATATAAAGCCTGCTGCGATACAGCGGGGAAACCACCACCAAAATCCTTGAAAGAGATCGATTGTAATAAGTTTAAAACTGACGAGGCAGTACACCGTATGATACAAAATCATTGCGATAACGAGTGTACCGCGAATGTAATCAATAGTAGCTTGTCGGCTAGTTTGGTTTTGTATAGTATCCATAGGTAAATGTGTGCCTTTGGAAGTTCGGATTAGTGTCAGGAAGCTTGTGAATAAAAGCATCTCCACAATATATAGTAGGCATATTTATATACCATACAATATATTATTTTATATGAAAATAAAACACACAGTAATTAGAAACAGATTTTTCACAATTTTCCTGACACTATAGAGACTATCCTTTAACTCCGCCTGCTGCAATACCCCGTATGAGAAACTTCTGCATTATGAGTGTAAAGAGAAAAACGGGAATGAGCAGCACAACAGCAGCAACATAGAGCTGTCCCCATTTAAGTCCATCTGCTGCAATGTAATCAGCAACATGAATAGGTGCAGTTTTCGCACGAATGCTTGTTAGAATGAGTGCATATAAAAACTCATTCCAAGAATTGATGAACGCAAAAACCGATGCCACGACGAGCCCTGGTGCTGTAAGCGGGAGAAATACCTTGAGAAATGTCTGAAACCGTGAGCAGCCATCGACGAGTGCTGCTTCTTCATAGCTCCTGTCAATCTGAGCAAAAAATGGAAGTATCATCCATATTACATATGGGATATTAAAGCTTGCATGAGCAAGGGTAAGCCCCCATATCGTATCACGTGCTCCTATTGCTTGAAACATCATGTACATTGCAATAACGAGTGAAATTTGAGGAAGCATACGGAAAATGAGAAAGCTATATGCAAGGGTTGAACGGCCTGTAAACTTAAACCGGGCAATTCCATATGACGCCATGGACCCAACTACGACACTAATCAACGTAGAAAGGATGCCAACCTGTATTGAGTTCCATAGGTAACCCATATACTCTTTATTTTTGATAAAAACGAGAAACCACGATCGTGTTGTAAAATTCATGTTGAACGGACCGTTGCTGATAATATCAATATCACGCTTAAAACTAGAGGATACAATGATAAAAACAGGAAACAGTTCTACGGCAAGAATAATTACTGCTGCTATGGTAATGAGCCAGGGTGTGAGCTTTTTCTTTAAGGCATATGCGGTCATGCATCGGCTCCTTTCTCAAATTCCTCAATTTTCATATTCTTGCGAACCAGTGTGAGTGCAATAGTGACTGAAAGTACCAGTAGTAAGATAGCCATAGCGCTTGCCAGTCCTACCTTGTAATAGGTAAATGCCTGCCTATGAGTATAGAGTGAAAAGAGCAGCGTTGCAGAACCTGGACCACCCTCAGTCATTGTATAAACTTCGGAGAAAATACGGAGTGCATCGATGAGACGGAGCAGCAATGCTGTAATGATGGTTGGTTTAAGCATGGGTAGCGTAATGTGTTTAAAACTCTGTCCCCAGCTCGCTCCATCAATGCG
>ERZ795052.2046-NODE-2046-length-25647-cov-6.137738_pt1 | contig 25647 bp, 16 predicted proteins | sample MGYA00375136_ERZ795052 | MGnify/ENA primary metagenome ERZ795052 (study PRJEB30181, sample SAMN05720156) | activated sludge metagenome | isolation source: Anaerobic digester | place: Japan | collected 2015-05-26 ... | reverse complement strand
CCGAAGGCCATTAACTGGGAACCATGACGATATGGCTGCTGGCAATCCTGTTGCTCGCGTCCTTGGCCGGGTTGGGATATCGGCAGGGCGCGATCCGCGTTGCATGCTCATTTTTCGGCATCCTGGCCGGGGCGTGGCTGGCCGTTCCTCTTGGCCGGCTGGTCAGACCGCTGTTCGTGGCCTTGGGGTTGAAAGACCCGATTTTTGCGTGGGTGATTCCGCCGTTGGTGATGTTCATTGTTATCTCGATTTTGTTCAAGGCCGGCGCCGCGGTGCTGCATCAGAAGGTTGATGTTTACTACAAATACCGGGCGGGTGACTTGCGGCTGGCGTTGTGGGAAAGGCTGAACCAGCGGCTGGGCCTTTGCGTGGGGCTCCTCAATGGCGTGGCCTACCTGATCATCATTTCCTTCCTCATCTACGCGTTCAGCTACTGGACAGTGCAACTGGCCACGGGGGATGAGGACCCGCGTTCGGTCCGCCTCCTGAACCGCCTGGGAAAGGACCTGCAAAGCACGGGTTTGCACCGCGTCGCCCGCGCGGTGGACGGCATGCCCGAGCGCTTTTATGACGCGGCGGACATAGCCGGGCTGGTCTTCTGCAATTCCCTGTTGGAAGCGCGGCTGAGCTCCTATCCTGCGTTCCTCGGTCTGGCTGAGCGCGGCGAATTTCAAGCGCTGGGAAAAGACCGGGATTTTATCGAAATGCGGCAGCGTGGCGCGGCGCTTGGAAAACTGATGGAGCACAGCCCCGTTCAGGCCATTGTGAAAAACCCGGAAACGCTGAGGCTGGTCTGGGACACCGTCGCCCCCAACCTCAAGGACCTGCGGGTTTACCTCGAAACCGGCAAATCGCCAAAGTACGATCCTGAAACGCTCCTGGGCCGGTGGGAGTTTAATGTCAACATGGCGATGGCCAATGTTCGGCGCGCCCGCCCCAACATCAGCGCGACCGAAATGCAGAAGCTCAAGAAATGGATGATTGGCGCCTTCTCACAAACCAGCTTCGTGGCCATGACGGACCAGACAGCCATCCTCAAGAACGTGCCACAGGTCAAATTCCCGGCCGGCGGGCCCGTCACGCCTCCGACCATCCAGACTTTCTCTCTGGAATGGAAACGGTTGAGCAACAACCGCTATGAACTCAATTTCACGGGCGGGGGCCGCGGCGCCCTCTCGGCGGTGATCGAAGGGGACCGCCTGACGCTGTCCGGCGAAGGATTGGACCTGGTCTTTACCCGCGCGGTCTAGCCGCCGAGAACTTTCTCGATGTCGGCATCCTTGAGTTGCATCGGATGCCCGATCCACGCGATCTTGCCTGCCTTGTCCACCAGGAAGGCCGAAGGGATGCCGTTTCGGCCGGCAGCCTCCATCCAACTCTTGGACATTTTGCCTTCCTTGTTCGCGGATTTGTCGTCCAACGCCACCCGATAAGTCATCTTATCCCCCATCTTCTTCACGAAGGGAGCCACGAGCGATTCGTCCCGCTCCCAGACGTTCTGCCCGATGACCACCAGCCCCTTGTCCTTGAATTTGTTGTGAAGCTCGTTCAGATGCGGAATCGTGGCCCGGCACGGTCCGCACCACGTCGCCCAAAACTCGACCAAGTAGGCCTTGCCCGGTTCAAAACGGGTGACCGGGTCCCCTTGGACCCATTTGCCCACCTCGAGCTTGGGCGCCGGGTCCCCGACCTTCAGCGTTGCCGCCTGCGTTGAAGCCAAGCCCGCGGCCATGGCAACAACCGCGGCCAGTCGCCCTATGATGCTGGTTTTCATAATATTAGTTTTTCTATGATATAGATTTAGATTGCTTCACCATACCACCGATATTCGACGGTGGCAACGGGCCTTTCGTTCATTCGGGCTGGCCGCCGAAGGGGGGGCCGAGGCTGCGTCTGCCGGTGTCGCTGTCACGGGTAGCTCAGTCCTTTGACTTCCCAGCCTGCCCGGTAGGGGCGGCGGACGAACGCGTTGGCCTCCGCCTGGGCAAACCGCAAGCTGGCACTGTCCCAATCCAGGGTGGTGTTGGGGAAGCGGCAGGCGACGGTGCCGGTGAGCACCGCTTCGGTCAGCGGTCCGGAGTAGTCGAAGCCGGCGGAGGTTGTGCCTTTGCCAAGGCACGCCTCCACAAAGGACAGCCAGTGGTCTTCACTGGCCACCTCGGGGTATTTGAAGTTCTGGAACTTGGCGTCGGGGTAGAGCAGGGGACGATTCACGTGCGGGAGCACCAGAGTGCCGTGAGTGCCGACGAAGATGGAGCCCGTATCCGGGCGCGGGTCGCCCTCCAGCAGAGCGAGGACCTCTGCGGGCGGCTTTTGGTCTCCGTCGTACCACGTGACGGTTACCGTCTTGTCGGCGGTAAAGCGGGTCCCGGGGAAGGAGAAATGAATCAGGGAGTTCACCGGCCAATTCCATTGGTTCGGAGCGGGGCCTTCGGACCGGACCGAAAGGGGGGCTTTCAGGTCCAACGCCTGGAAGACGGGGTCGAAAATGTGGCAGCCCATGTCGCCCAGGGTGCCGGTGCCGAAATCGAGGCGGTTGCGCCAATTGCTGGGATGATAATAGCCCTTGCCGATGAAAGGTCGTTCCGCGCAGACCCCCAGCCAGAGGTCCCAGTCAAAACCCTCCGGCACGGGGGCCGTGCGGTCGGGCAGGGGAGCGGGGTCGCCCCACGATTTGGGACACCAACTGTGGACGGACTTGATGCGGCCAATGGCGCCGGCCTGGATCAGCAAAACGCCGAGCTTGTAGTGGTTGGATGAATGGATCTGGATTCCCATCTGCGTCACCACCTTGTTCTGCCGCGCCAGGGTCGTCATCTGGCGGACTTCATACAAATCGTGCGCCAGCGGCTTCTGGCCGTACACGTGCTTGCCCATCTGCATGGCCGTCACGGCGATGGGCGCGTGCATGTGGTCCGGTGTTGAAACGTTTACCGAATCCAGACGCTTCCCTTCTTTGTCGAGAAGCCGGCGCCAATCCTGATAAACGCGCGCCGACGGGAATCGTTTGCGCAGTTCCCCGGTCCGGTTCAGGTCCACCTCGGCCACCGCCACCAGTTCAAGCTGGCGGGATCGGGCGAGTTGATTGATGTCGGACCAGGCCATGCCGGACGCTCCGAAGCTGGCATGACGAAGAATCGAAGAGGGAGGTTTGGCGATGAGGTCCCGGGTTACAAACGGCGCGGTTGCGCAAGCGGTGCCCAGGCATTTCAGGAACGCGCGGCGGGAAAAAGCAGTTGGGATCATGTTGATTTCAGTTCAGTGACTTGATCGAGACGTTGCGAAACATAACAGGATCGCTGTGGCCGGCAAATCCGAAGTGGCCTCGTTTCAAATCCTTCCCCGGATGGGCCTTGCCGCCCATGAATTCAGTGATGTTGGCGAGGTCGGTGTTGAGAATCACCGTGCCGTTGAGTTCCACCTTGATGGTCGAGCCTTGCACCGTCACTTCCTGGTAATTCCACTCGCCGACGGGATGCTGGTAGCCGCGGTGGGCCGCCACCATGCCATAGGCCGAACCATGCGCCTGCCGCGGGTCAATTTTCGCGTTGCGGGCTTTCTCGTAATTGTCATCCAGCACCTGGAGTTCGCACATGCCGCTATAGGCGGGGTCTCCCTGGCCGGGGTAGCGAATCGCCAGACCATTGTTGCCGCCCGCCGGCACCTTGAACTCAAGCCGGGCCACGAAGTCGCCATACTCCCGCTGGGTATAAATCGTCCCGCCCTTTCCCGGTTTGCAGACGATCGCCCCCTCCTGGACCTCGTAATTCTCAACCGGCCCCGCCCATCCGCTGAAGTCCTTTCCATTAAAAACCGGCTCGAAGCCGGGCGGATCCTCCGGCCGCAGCCAGCGCGTGGCCTCCGCCGGCGGGATTTCCCGGATGAAGATGTTTCGCCAGCGAATTTCCCCGCCATGAGTCTGCAATTGAATCGGACCGGTCGGCGGAATGGGCTGTTTGCGGTCGTAGTAGTTTTCCATGAGTGCGCCCGCAACCACCGCCTGGCCGTTGAGCCAGACCCAAACCCGGGAGCCGACCATGACAATCCGGAAATGGTTCCATTCCCCGAACGGTTTGTCGGCCTTGACCAGCGGGTCCTTGCCCGGCGCTCCCGGGCTGTTGTTCCACAGCCCGCCGGACCCTTTGTCCGCTCCGATGTTGAACTTGGCTTCATCGGTGTAGTCCCAAATCTGAACCTGGGGACAGCCGCGGAGATAGATGCCGCTGTCTGCGCGCGGAACCGTCTTGTAATCAATGAGCAGCTCAAAATTCCCGAAAAACTTGTCGGTGGTGAGATAGAGGCCGTTGCCGTCATTGACCAGTTCGCCGTTTTCAACCCGCCAATGGCTGGCGATGTCCGGGTGGCTGGCGGCCTTGCGCTGTTCCAAGGCCTCGGGGGGCAACGCCAGGTAAGTGCGGGGATTGGTCGTCTTCTCTCCCCACCAGCCCGACAGATTCTGGCCGTTGAACAGCGCGGTAAATCCGGGCGGGGCCGCCGGAACCGCTGCCGCAGCGGTGGTTGCGATGAGTAAGGCCAGCCCTCCAGCGGCGGGCAGAGAAAAGGAACTTCGCGTCATAACTTTGAATTTAGTAGTCGTGCCCCCATGCCTAAGGCAACGATGGCCGGGGCGCAACAAAGAAAATTGACGACCCGACCCGGCTCCTTTATTCAGAGCGGGCTGGAGAGCACCGTTTCCGGTCGCTGACCAGCCCGTCCTCTGACTCCGAAGACAGCGAGCTTCGAAAACCTGGGGCGGCGCATTGACAAGCGGCCGGAGGCCAGTACTCTGTCTTTAGCTCTCCACGAGCAACGTGGCAGCCCAAAGCGAACCGTGTCAGAAAAAGACGATTATCTGGTTGATATCCTGGTTGATCTCGGGTTTGTGACCCCTGAGAAGGTGGCGGAACTGCGTGCCGAAGCCCAATCAGCCGGGGTGGGCGTGGTGGACCTGATGGTGGCCAACGGAGTGGTCCGCCAGGCGGACGTGACTCAGGCCAAGGCGGCGCATTTCGGCGCGGAGGTGGTGGACCTTTCGCAGATCAAGATTCCCGACGAGGTGATCGCCGCGGTGCCGCGCCACATTGCGCGCAAGTACCGGGTCGTGCCGGTCTTCAAGCACGACAACAGCCTCACGGTGGCCATTGCCGATCCGTCGGACCTTGACACGATTGACAGTCTGACCCATCTGCTCCACGCCGATATCAGTCTGCAGGTGGCCTCCGATGCGGACATTGAAGCGGCCCTCAGCAAATATTACGGGGATCGGGGCGGGGGGATGGTGGCCGACCCGCGCATCTCGCAGGCTATCAAGGAGCTCACCGAAGAACACGTCCAGGTCGAGGAAGTGATGGCCGAGGACGGGGCGACGGTCGCGGCGGACGCGCCCCTGATCAAGCTGGTCAATTCGCTGATTGTTGACGCGTTCAAGCTCCGCGCGTCGGACATCCACCTCGAGCCCCTGGCCAAAAAGTTTCGGGTTCGGTACCGCATTGACGGTGTGCTGCACGAAATGAAGCCGCCGCCGAAGCGGTTGCAGGCGGCGATCATCAGCCGCTTGAAGATTCAGTCGAACATGTCCATTTCGGAGCACCGGATTCCGCAGGACGGCCGCATTCAGACGTCGGTGGGGGGGAAACTGATTGACCTGCGCGTTTCCTGTCTTCCCACCAACCATGGCGAGAGCATCGTCATGCGTATTCTGGACAAGGAAGGCCTGCGCCTGGGCTTGCCCGAACTGGGGTTCTTCACGGATGATCAACAGACCTTCGAGCGCCTGATCGGCCTGCCCGACGGCATCCTGCTGGTCACGGGGCCGACCGGCTCCGGCAAGACCACGACCCTCTATTCGTGCCTGCACTTCATCAACCGGCCCGACCGCAAGATCATCACGGTGGAGGACCCGGTCGAGTACTTGCTGGCAGGCATCAACCAGGTGCAGGTCAACGAAGCCGTGGGCCTGACCTTTGCCGCGGCCCTCCGGTCCATCCTCCGCCAGGCGCCCAACGTCATCATGATCGGGGAAATTCGCGACCTGGAAACGGCTTCCATCGCGATCAATGCCTCCCTGACCGGTCACCTGGTGTTCTCGACGCTGCACACCAACGACGCCCCCAGTGCCGTCACCCGTCTGATTGACATCGGCGTCAAACCCTTCCTGGTCGCGTCCTCCACCCGGGCCCTCATGGCCCAGCGCCTGGTGCGCAAGGTGTGCAAGCAGTGTGCCGCGCCCTACGTGCCCACCGAGGCGGAGATGAAGCAGCTCAACATGGACCCGGCCAGCATCCAGAGCGGCACTTTCCTCCGCGGCAAAGGCTGCGGCAACTGCGCCAACACCGGCTACCGCGGCCGGTTCGGCATCTTCGAGATTTTCGTCATTGACGACGACTCGCGAAAGCTGATTTACGAGAAGGTGCCCGCCTCCGTGCTCCGCGCGCGCGCCCGTGAGATGGGGATGCGCACGCTGCGCGAAGACGGGGTTCGGAAGGTGCTGGCCGGGCTGACCACCCCCGACGAGGTCATCCGCGCCACCGTGGGAGACGAGGATTGAAGGCGACCGTGTGCCATGGCGTCCCCCTGCCCGGGACCCGGCTGGGGCGTGATAAATCCACTTTCCGGCTGTCCATTTTTGTGGTTAGACTGCGGGCCTGATTGGAAGACGATTTAGCATGTCCTACTCAATGTCAGATTTGTTGCAGTTGGTGGTGTCGGAGGGCGCCTCCGACCTCCACATTCGCGTGGGGACGCCGCCAACCATCCGGGTGCATGGCATCCTGCACCGGGTCGAGGGCCCCTCGCTGACGCCCGAAGATACGGAGGAGTTGATGCGCAGCATCACCTCCGAGGATCATATTCAACATGTCCGCGAGCGGGGCGGCGCCGACTTCGGCTTCGCGTTTGGCGAGGTGGCGCGGTTCCGGGTCAGTGTGTTCAAGGAGAAAGGCAATTTCGGGCTGGTGCTGCGGCAAATCCCGAGCAAGTTGCTGACCATGGAGCAGATTGGCATTCCGCCCTCGGCCAAGGAACTGCTCTACAAGCCGCGCGGACTGGTCCTGGTCACCGGCCCCACCGGGTCCGGCAAGACCACGACGCTGGCCTCGATGATCAACATCATCAACGAGGAGCGCGACGAGGCCCACATCATCACGATCGAAGACCCGATCGAGTATTATCACAAACACAAGAAGGCTCTGGTGACCCAGCGCGAAATCGGGGTGGACGTGCCGAACTTCGCCGAGGCGCTGCGCCGCGCGCTGCGCCAGGACCCGGACGTGATTCTGGTCGGTGAAATGCGCGACCTGGAGACCATTGACGCCGCCATCACGGCAGCGGAGACGGGCCACCTGGTCTTTGGGACGCTGCACACCACCGGCGCCGCCAAGACCATTGACCGTGTGGTCAACGCGTTCCCCACCAACCAGCAGGAGCAAATCCGCATTCAGCTTTCGACGGTGTTGCAGGCGGTGATCTCGCAGTTGCTCCTGCCGCGCATTGACAAGCCCGGGCGGGTGGCGGTTTTCGAGATCATGGTCAACACCCCCTCGATCGCGGCTCTGATCCGGGACAACAAAACCTTCCGCATTCAGTCCGACATTCAAACCGGCGCCAAGTATGGCATGGTGACACTCGACGCCTTCCTCCTGGAGAAGTACATGGCGGGGATGATCGCCCGCGAGGAAGTGATCACCAAGGCGCAGGACCCGGTCACCATCCAGGCCAAACTCCAGGAACTCGAACTGGCCCAGGCGGTGGGCGCCGAGGCCACCGCGGTGGTCGAAGGCAAGGTTTAACCAGCTTGTTATGGCCGAAGACCTGTCCAATCCGCTGCTGGCGCTCATCAAGGAGCAAGCGCTCGTTGACGACCTGCAGTATGAAGAGGTGCTGGGGGAATTCAAGCGGAGCGGCAAGCCGATCATGCAAATCCTGCAGGATTTCGGGGTCATGGACCTCGATACCATCCTGCAGGTGATTGCCAACCACCTCGGCACCGAAGTCGTCACCCTCAACGACCGCGATTTCACCCCCGAGCTGCTGGCCACCATTCCGGCCAAGACCGCCCGCATGTACCAGTGCGTCCCGGTCAAACAGTTTGGCTCGACCCTCCAGGTCGCCATGGCCGATCCGCTGAACCCGGCGCGGGTGGACGAACTGGGCTTCGTGCTCAAGAAAGACATCCAGCTCGTGGTGGCTGATCCGGCCGCCATCGAAAAGGCCATTGAAAAACACTACGGCGAAGGGCTCGAGGCGGGTGAAAGCGTCGCCGAAATCCTCAAGGAACTCGGCGCGGACAAGGACCTGGCCACGGAGGTCAGCGCCGTGAAAGGCGGGGACGAGGCTTCGATGATGGCGGACCTGGCCAACCAGGCCCCCATCGTTCGCTTCGTCAACCTGGTCATCCATCAGGCGGTCCAGGACCGCGCCAGCGACATCCATTTCGAGCCGTTCGAAACCGAATTTCGCATTCGCTACCGCGTGGACGGCGCCCTGTATGAAATGTCGCCGCCTCCCAAGGCCCTGGCCCTGCCCGTCATCTCCCGCCTCAAGGTCATGGCCAACCTCAACATCTCCGAGCGGCGCCTGCCCCAGGACGGACGCATTGCCCTGAGCCTCGGCGACCGCAACGTGGACCTTCGTGTTTCGACCCTCCCCACCCAGTTCGGCGAATCGGTGGTGCTGCGCGTGCTGGACCGCGCGGCGGTTAATCTCGAAATCGAGTCCCTGGGCCTGCCGCAGTTCATTTACGAATACATCTGCGAAGCCATCCAGCGCCCCAACGGCATTTTCATCGCCACCGGCCCCACCGGCTGCGGCAAAACCACCACCCTCTATTCCTGCCTCCGCCGCGTCAACACCATTGATTCCAAACTCCTTACGGCCGAGGACCCGGTGGAATACGATATCGAAGGCATCATGCAGGTCGCCGTGAACGAGGCCGTCGGCCTCACGTTCGGCAAGGCGCTGCGGTCGTTCCTGCGCCAGGACCCCGACATTATCATGGTGGGGGAGGTGCGCGACCTTGAAACCGCCCAGATTGCCATTCAGGCGTCGCTGACCGGCCACCTGGTGCTCAGCACCCTCCACACCAACGATGCCCCCGGCGCCGTCACCCGCCTGATTGACATGGGCGTCGAGCCGTTCCTTATTTCGTCCACCCTGATGGCCGTCCTGGGCCAGCGCCTGGTGCGCCGCATCTGCAAGGATTGCCGCACGCCGTTCGAGCCCACCGAGGTCCAGTTGGGCCTGCTCAACCTCTCGCCGCACGACCTTGGCGACAAGGTTTTCTATTACGGGCGCGGTTGTTCCTCCTGCCACGACAGCGGTTATCGCGGCCGGAAGGGCATTTTCGAGTTGCTTGTCATCAGCGAGGCCATCCGGGCGCTGATCAACGAACGGGCGCCCACCGTGGTTTTGCGTCAAAAGGCCGTCGAACTGGGCATGGTCACCCTCCGCGAGGACGGCTTGCGGAGCATCTTCGACGGTGATACCACCATTGAAGAAGTGGTCAAATACACATGAGGTCCTGAAACCAGAGGAGCGTTATGCCAAGATTCAGCTACGTCGCCATGGATGCGCATGGCAAGGAAACCAAGGGCACGCTCGAAGTCAGCAGCCAGAACGAGGCCATCGGCCGCGTCAAGGAGATGGGCCTGTTCCCCACCAAGATTGTCGAGCTGGACCGCGCGGCCGAGAAGTCGGAAAAAAAGGCCGACAAGAAAGGCGGCAAGGCCGCCGCCAAGGGCGGCAAGAAGGGCCAGATCAACATCAACATCAAAATCCCCGGCCTCAGCGGCCGGGTCAAATCCAAGGTGCTCACCACCTTCACCCGCCAGTTGGCCACGCTGGTGGACGCCGGCCTGCCCCTCCTCCGCGGCCTGCGCGTGCTGGAAAAACAGGAACGCAACCCCACCCTCAAATCCATCATCGCGGAATTGGCGCTCTCCATTGAAGGCGGCAGCACCTTCTCCGAAGGCCTGGCCCAGCATCCCAAGGTCTTCAACCGCCTTTATGTCAACATGGTCAAAGCCGGCGAGCTGGGCGGCGTCCTCGAAGTCGTCCTCACCCGCCTGGCGGAGTTCATGGAGAAAGCCCAGAAAATCAAGGGCAAGGTCGTCGCCGCCATGTTTTACCCCGTGGCCGTTCTCATCGTCGCCGTGGGGATTCTCTTCATCCTCATGGTCAAGGTGATTCCTTCCTTCAAGTCCGTGTTCGAAGGCATGTTGGAAGGCGCCCAACTGCCGGCCTTCACCCGCCTGGTGCTCGGCATCAGCGACATGGTCCGCACCAATTTCGTCATGACCGGCGGCATCCTCTTCGGCGCCTGGGTCCTGTTCATGCTCGCCATCCGCACCAAGTTCGGCCGCCGGGTCTGGGACAAAATCAAACTCAAGATGCCCGCGGTCGGTCCGGTCATCAGCAAGGTCGCCATCTCGCGCTTCACGCGAACCTTGGGGACCCTCATCAGCAGCGGTGTGCCCATTCTCCAGGCCCTCACCATCGTGAAAGAAACCGCCGGCAATGTCATCGTCAGCAACGCCGTCGCCGCCGTTCATGAAAGTGTCAAAGAGGGTGAAACCATTACCGCTCCGCTCGAAGCCTCCGGTGTCTTCCCTCCCATGGTCATCAGCATGGTGGACGTCGGCGAGCAAACCGGCGCCCTGCCGGAAATGTTGCTCAAGATCGCGGATAACTACGATGACGAGGTGGACAATGCCGTGTCGGCGATGACCTCCCTGCTGGAACCGATCATGATCGTCTTCCTGGCCGTCATCGTGGGCAGCATCGTTATCGCCATGTTCCTGCCGCTCATCGAGTTGATGAACCGCGTCGGTGACTCCGGCGGAGGCAAAAAGGGCGACGAATAAGCCAGGCCCAAGGCGTCTTAAAGCCCGGATCGGGGTGGGGAATGTCCGGGATAGAAAAAATTCTGAAAAAACCTTGTTGACAGAATTCGGGCTCATGTGTAAATACTTTGTAAAGACATTGCATGGGCGAATTAAATACAGTTGAGCGGTTATGGAGTTTGACTGGAACAATCCGCCGTTCAATCTCGACAGCTCTTTGACGCTGCAGGAAATCGAAGAATCGTTCGAGGACCCGTTTGCCATTCGGATTTTGCCGGATTCGCCTCGGTTCTCGGTCCAAGCCCGGTTTTTTAACCTGGGAATGTCGAGTGGGGGCGTCGGGATTTTCAGCGTGTATCGGACCAATGGCAAGCAAATCCGGGTGATTCACGCCCGGCCATTCGAGCCTGAGGAACGGTTTTTCTACCAGCGGAAGATGGACCAGGCGCTGGCCCAATAGAACAAGACAATGCGATCGTTAGCCAAATGGGAAGACGTGCCGATCTTCGACAGCGAGGAAGCCGAAGCGGGCTTCTGGTCGGAGCACCGGCCGGACTTGCGCCTGATGGAGGGGGCGGTGGCGGGGAACAGCGAGGCGTCTGAATCGGTGACCATTACGATTCGCATGGACCCGCGGATGCTTGCGCGGATCAAGCGCCTGGCGCGCTCGCGGTATCTCAATTATCAAAGCATGATCAAACAGTGGCTCAGCGAACGGATGGAGCATGAGCTGCGCGACCGGTAATCCGAAATGGCAGATCAACCTGAAAAAGCGATGGAGAAAAGAATGAAGACCCCATGCCCGAATTTCCGGCCGCAGAGCCGCAGCGGCTTCACGCTGGTCGAGTTGCTGGTGGTCATCGCGGTCATTGCAATCCTTGCCAGCCTCATCTTCCCCATCACCGCCGCGGTGAACAAAAACAAAATCCGCAGCCGGACGCAGTCGGAATTGGCGCAGCTCGAGACGGCCATCGAGTCCTACAAGGCGAAACTCGGGTTTTATCCCCCGTCCGACACGAATTTTTTGGCTCCCAACGTGTTGTTCTACGAATTGCGCGGAACCACGTTCAATTCCGCCAACAACTCGTACCAGACTTTGGATAAAGCGGCGCAAATCGGCGCCGGGACCATCAGTGCGACCTTCGGCCCGACCATCGGCGGTTTCATGAATTGCACGCGCGGGGGCGGTGACGAGGGGCAGACGGCCAGGAATTTTTTCGAGGGGCTCAAGGTTGGTCAATACCTCGCGGTCACCAGCCCCGACTGCGTGGTGCTGGGGGTTTCCGTCGAGGGGCCGGTTGTTTTTCAAAACGACCGGGGGCAGAAGATCAATCCCTGGCGATACAACGCGGCGCGGCCGATCCACAATCCGTCCTCTTTTGACTTGTGGGTGGACGTGAAAATCGGCAACGACATCTACCGGATCAGCAACTGGGGCAAGCCCACCATCATAAAGCCGCCCTACTCGTACTGGCCTTAACCCCTGGCGAACCATGCAAGTGCAATTACATTTACGGCCGGTGCCGCGGCGGCGGGAGGTCATCCCCTTGGCCTGGCTGGATTGTGGCTGGATTCCGGGCATCTCAATCCTGGGGAAAACCAGCCGCCGTCCACGTCAGGTGAATCGCAGCTTTACACCCTCCAACCCTCATCCACCTATGAAAAAGAAAACTCCTTTGCGGCGCGCGATGCGTCGTGGTTTCACGCTGGTCGAACTGCTGGTTGTCATTGCCATTATTGCCATCCTGGCCGCCATGCTCCTGCCCGCGCTGGGGCGGGCGAAGGTCCAGGCCCAAATCAACCGCGCCAAGGTCCAGATGGCGGACATTCTCAATGCCATCAAGAGCTATGAGTCCGCCTACAGCCGCTTCCCCTGCTCGACGGAAGCCATGAAGGCCGTCGCCAATTCGGGCGAGGACTTCACCTTTGGCACCTTTGGCCTGCCCAACATCAAGACCAGCACTGGGACCATGCAACTTGTCACCCCGAACTCGACCTACCAGACCAATAATGCCGAAATGATGGCCATCCTCCTGGACCTCGAGACCTACGGCAACGGCCGGCCGACCATCAACAAAGACCATGTCAAGAACCCGCAGCGGACCAAGTTCCTGAATGCGGTCACCAGCAGTGACACGGTCTCGGGTGGCGTTGGCCCTGATGGCGCGTATCGGGATCCGTGGGGCACTCCCTATTTCATCACCATTGACACCAACAACGACGACAAAGCCCGGGACGCGTTCTATCGCCGGCGGGCTGTCTCGCAGCAAAACGGAACCGTTGGCTACTACGGGCTGGCGAACACCCGTGACGCGAACGGCAACGGAGACAACTTCGAGCTGAACAGTCCGGTCATGATCTGGTCGGCCGGTCCCGATGGGGCGATAGACCCCAACCAGCGGGCCGACCAGGGGGTCAACAAGGATAATGTTCTGCTCTGGAAACCGTAACTGTGAAAAAACATCCTCCTGACATGCGGCGAAGCGGGGCGGGGGAGGCAGCGGCGGGTTTTACCCTGCTGGAACTGCTGGCGGTCATTGCCATCATTGGCATTCTGGCGGCCATTGCATTGCCCAACCTCAAGGCGTTCAAGCACAACGCCATGGCGGCTGCTTCCCGCCAAATGCTCGACGACTTTGCCCGCGCCCGCCAACTGGCCATCAGCCAGCGCACGGTCGTCTTCATGGTTTTCGTCCCGCCCAATTTGCTGGACTATGACCCGAGATACTACGCGAACTGGACGCCGGAGGACTTTCAGGCCGCGACCAATCTTTTCGACAAACAACTCATCGGCTACAATTTCGTTGCCCTGCGGTCCTTGGGAGATCAGCCGGGGCGCAATACGCCGAGGTATCTTTCCTCCTGGAAGACGCTGCCCGAGGGGGTCTTCATTTCTTTGCAGAAATTTGTAAATCCGCCGCAGCCCAGCCCGCCTCCCATCATCAAGAACAACGTGACGGGCGAGGTCTTCCCCATCTACCCGTTCGCGGCGACCAACACGATTCCTTTTCCCTTGGAGACCACGCGCCCGTCCAACGACGTGCAGGCGCCTTATATTCCGCTCTATTACATCGCCTTCAACCACCTTGGACAGTTGGTGGATGCGCAAGGCCAGCCCACGGGGGCCAACGAGGTCATCCCCCTGGCGCTCGGCAATGTCTCCTTCGGGCGCGACCCGGTCACCAAGGCGCTCAACGGGCGCCTCGCCTCGGTCAACGAGAATCCGCCGGGCAACAGCACCAACAGCTTCAATCTGGTCAACATTGACTGGCTGACCGGCCGGGCCCGCATGGTGCGGCAGGAGGTTCAATGAAACGTCGTTTCCATTCTTTCCCCAGCCGGGCCGGGCATCCGGCCGCCGCGGCTTTCACCATGATTGAGATTGCGATCAGCCTGGCGATCATCGGGTTTGCGCTGGTGGCGATCATCGGCATTCTGCCCACCGGGATGTCGGTGCAACGCGAGAACCGTGAGGAGACCATCATCAACCAGGACGCGACGGTGTTCATGAATGCCATCCGCAACGGCGAGCGGGGGCTGGATGATCTCACCAACTATGTGGTTTCGATCACCAACACCATTTATCGTTACGACCCGAATGGCCGGCGCAGCCTGGTGGGCACGTATTGGTACACGCCCGCGGCTTCCTCGACCGCCCAGCCGTTTCCGCTGAGCAGTGGCGCGCGGATTATCGGCCTGCTCAGCAGGCCGCGCTGGGTCCCCCGCCTCAAGCCGAATGGTTCACTCGATGGCTCCTACAGCAATTATGTGGTGGCGAATGTGCGGGCGTTGAGCGGTCCGGCCAGCGAGAAGTTCCCCCAGACCAACCCGGACGTGCAGGAACTGGCCTTGAATTACCGCCTCATTCCCGAGGTGGCGCCTTACGGCTTGAACCATTTTGATCCCACCTGGACCAACTTCCTGGACCCCGTCTTGTACAATCCAGTGGTGCTGACCAACGAAATCGTGGCGCGGTCCAATTATTTTCTCGTTGCCACCAACCTGCAAAACAGCATTCACGACGTGCGGCTGACCTTCCGCTGGCCGCGCCTGCCGACGCAGGCCATCGGCAACGGCCGGCAGAGTTTTCGCACCAGCGCGGGAGGGCGGCTGACCCGGGTGGTGGAACAGGAGGGATACGATGCTCCCGAGTATTGGCTGTACTTTTTTGAGCCGCGCAACTACGCCAGGACCCCATGAAGCCGTTTTTCCGCATCCCCATTTTGCGCCGCCGGAGGCGGCGGAGCGCCTTTTCGCTGGTGGAAATTCTGGTGACCGTCGCCCTGCTGTCCTTCATCGTGTTGGGTTTGCTGGCGATGTTCCACCAGACGCAGCGCGCGTTTCGTTCGAGCATCACGCAGACGGACGTTTTGGAGGCGGGTCGCGCGCTCACCGAGATCATGGGTCGCGAGCTGGAACAGATGCGGCCGTGTCCGTCGCCCTACTCGGTGAACGGGAATTTCTGGTTCAGCACGAACTTTTTTGCGGAAATCTCCCCCGGCTTCGATCAGCCGCTGCTGCAGGACCTGCCGGGCGTTACCGTGCCCCGCACCAATGTCGTCCAGCGGTTTTTCTTTCTGACCCGGGAAGGCCAGCGATGGGAGGGCATTGGCTACCAGGTGCTGCCGGACGTTGACAACTCGGGAGTCGGCACCCTGTATCGCTTCCAGGCCACCGCGCCGCTTCGTCACGGCCCGATTTTGAGCGGGATGTTCAAGGACCAGGCCGCCCTTGCGCGCCAGAATGTGCTTTCGCAGCAGCCCGTCACCAATCTGTCGCGGATGGTGGACGGGGTGGTCCACCTGCGCGTGCGCGCGTTTGCCACCAATGGTTTTATTGTCACCCGCCAAGGGGGCACCAACGGTTTCTGGGTGCCATCCGTGGCTGGCAAGGCCGAGGAGTTCATCCCGGTGCCGAACACCGCGGTGTTCGCCAGTTCCCTGGACCCCGCGCAGATCGCATGCTATTTCGTGAGCAACGCGGTGCCCGCGTTTGTCGAGTTGGAACTGGGGATTCTCGAACCGCAAGTGCTCCAGCGTTACCGCGCCCTCGGCAGCCCCGAAGCCCAGCGCAATTTCCTCTCGAACCGCGTGGCGCAGGTCCACCTGTTCCGCCAGCGGATTCCCATTCGTAATGTGGATTTCAAGGTTTACCAATGAAATTGAGTTTTCGACATCGCAGGGTGGAGCGCGGCGTGGCGCTGGTGATCACGCTGGTGCTGCTGTCGGTGATCACCTTCATGGCCATTGCCTTCCTGGTGCTCAGCCGGGCCGAACGCGGCGCGGTGACAACCGCGACCGACCAGGCCATGGCGAAGCTGGCCGCCGATGCCGGGCTGGAGCGCGCCAAGGCGGAGCTGCTGGCGCCCATGATAGCCTTTAGCAATTCTTTCAGTTACGACCTGTTGGTTTCAACGAATTACATCAATCCCCGGGGGTTTGTTTCCACGGGCAACCCCCTGCAGGACGGCAGCTACACCAATGTGAGTTGGATTTACCCCAATGGCAACCCGCTCAACCCGGATGACTCGTTGCAGAACCTGGCCAACCTGTTTTACAGCCCGCGGGTGCCGGTCTATGTCAACGTCCTGAGCAACGGCGTCCGCGTGCCCGAATTCCGCTATTACCTGGATTTGAACCGGAACGGCCGGTTTGAGACCAACGGCTTGCAGCCCGTCATCAGCCCGATCGGCGGCTATTACGACGCGAACGGTTATCCCCTTCCGCTGGGCGCCGCCCCGAATAACGTCCTCAGCAACTGGTTCACCGGCGACCCGGAATGGGTCGGAGGCTTGGAGTTTCCGGAACGCCCCCACTCGCCCACCAACCGGTTCCTGTACCGATACGCCTACCTGGTGGTGCCGGCGGGAAACACGCTGGATATCAACGCCATTCACAACTATGCCAAGCAGTTCAGGCCGGGGACGCCCCCGGGTTCCATGTTGTTGACCACCGGCGACGGTTTCCTGCGCAACCAGGGCGCCGGCCCGTGGGAGATCAACCTGGCCAGCTTCCTGGTGGACCTGAACACCAACCTCTGGCAGACGAACTCCGCCCCCTATCAGTACCTCTGGCGCTCGACGCCTCCGGATTATACCCAGCCCAACCGCGGCGTGGCGTTTGACGACGCCCTCTGGCTGCTGCGTTACCGCTATGGCGGGAGCTGGGGCAACGGCCTGGCCAGCGTGCGCGCGCTTTTTGGCAATCCCGGTGTCCTGGCCTTTGAAAACGACCTGATTGACGGCTACAGCCGCGGCCCGGTCATGACCAACGCCTGGAGTTGGTTCGACAACGACCGCCCTGGCGCCGCCGTCAACTCCGGCTGGCCCGGCGCCGACAACCCGGCCCACGTCTTTACCACGCAGGATTTGTTCAACAAATTCAAGCTCGCTCTGGACCAGCCCGTTGTGCCGGGAGTCGAGACCTTCTCCGACCGTTTGCAGCGGGCGGGCTACGCTCCGGATTCGTACAATCGCTACACCTTCTACCGGCTGCTCTCGCAACTGGGGACCGATTCGGAGCCCGAGCCGCCGGACAAGATGAATTTGAACTACGACAACCTCGTGTACCGCAACCCGCTGGGTGTCGCCAGCGCCACCAACTTCGTGAACTGGCGGCCGGTTGACTTCTTCACCAACGCCGCGAACCGACTGCTCAAGAACGCCGGATACGAATTCACGATCGGCCAGGACTTTCAGATCTATCCGACCAACTTCTACACTCCCAGCGTTCACCAACTGCTCCAGTTGGCGGCCAACATGTACGATGCCACCACCCTGCGACCGGGTAATGCCCCGAGCGTGTTCCGGCCCATCTTTGGCAAGCGGCCCGGTTCCTCGGGTGAGGACATCATTTACATTGCCGGTTATCAGGAGGAGGTGGATGCGCGTCTTGCCATTCCCACGGCCGCTCCGCCCGCCCGGGACCTGAGATACCCGGCCGATCGGAGTGCCCTGGCCCCGGGTGACCTCGTTTACGGAGTGCCGCTGGTGATTGGGAGCAAGAAGGGCTTTCCGAATTTCAACGAGTTTTCGATGCAGACCCACGTTTTGGTTACCCGGTTGCTCGAGTTTCGCCGGGCGCCGGGGCAGGTCGCCGGCCCGGTGGTCGAGACCAACCAGATGTACGTCATTGGCATCTCGAATGTGTTCGGCATGGAAGCGTGGAATTCTTACAGCAACGCCTATCCCCGCCAGTTGGAATTGATTGCCGTTGCCGACATGACCTCGTTCATGACCAATGAGCTGGGGATTATGCTTCACAGCAATCGTGTGGCCCGTGGTGCAACTGTGGTAACGAGCATTCCCGGGGGCGCCCGGCCCTGGCGCGGGTGGACCAACACGAGTGATGTGGGCCTGTCGTTCGTGATACCTTTCCATCCTTCCACCAACTTTTTCCCGTTCCTGTCCACGAGCACTTACCGCCAGAGTCCGCCATCGCTGGTGGCGCAGACCCACATCTTCGAACGGCAATCCGGCTTCCCCGTGCCCCGCTGGTGGCTGACGGTCCAGACCAAGGTCCGCTTTATTTTGGTGGACCGTGGTCTGAATCGGATTGTGGACTATGTGAACCTGAGCAGCGACGGCGACACCATAGACCTTTTGGCCAAGCTTGCCGAGGACGGCAACTGCAACACCATCAGTCAGGAAACCTACAGCAACCCGGGAAGCCAGTGGTGCACGAATCGCCTGGGCCGGTCCACGGACATCCGGGTGCCCACTTACGGGGTATTGAACCAGATTGGCGTCAGCCTTTACGGCGCCACGGACATGAAGAGTTTCAGCCTCGACCCCTCGGCGGGCTTCGATGCGGAATCGGCCGTTGACGGTTTTCGTTACAACCTGAAGGACTGGGGGCCGAAATATGCCCGGAACATTGGCAAAGTTTTTTACAAGTCCAACGTTTTCTACGCCCCGCTGATTCCTTACCGCCCGATTTACCTGCACACGACCTGGCAGGCCAACGACCCGCTGGTGCATTACACCATTGGGGATTTGCGCGACCTGCACATGACCAATAACGTGAACTTCACCAGCGAAAGTCCGCCGCTGAACAACATCGGCCAGATCAATGCGCGCTATTCGCCGTGGGGCGGCCGGCCGGGCGGCTCGAGCAACCCGAGCATTGGCGACTACGAGCTGGCGGCCAAGGACCCGCTGGTGCGGCGGCCGGATGACTGGGAGTTTCCGACCAACAAGCTGCCGAATGTGGGGTGGCTTGGGCGCGTTCACCGGGGCACTCCGTGGCAGACGGTGTATTTGAAACCGGAACCGGTGAAGCTGGACCGGTGGCTGAGGTGGACGGGCAACGGGCAGTTGGTGCGGAACGTCGGACAGATCAGTACCAATATCGTCGCGCTGAATGCCTGGACCAACGACGCCGCGTTCACGCATCCCGAGCGCGACCGGCGCATCCTGGACCTGTTTACCACCGCGTTCAACGACAACGCCTCCCGGGGACGGATGTCCATCAACCAGACCAACCTGGCCGCGTGGTCCGCCATCCTGGGGGGGGTGAACATCATGCCCGATGCGACCACCAACTGGGTGATTGAACCCGCCGGGGTTTACGACCCCGCGGTTCCCCCTCCCCTCGTCCGCTTTGTGAGCGCCTTGAACGACGTGCGCCGCACCAACTTCAACGGCAGCTTCCGGCGGCTGGGCGACATTCTGGCGGTGCCGGAGCTGACAGTGAAATCCCCGTGGCTGGTCGGCAACACCAATTTCATGAGCGACGCGGCCATCGAGCGCATCCCGCAGCAGGTGCTGGGGTTGCTGCATTGCGAGGAGGACCCGCGGTTTGTTGTCTATTCGTACGGCCAAGCCCTCAAACCGGCCCCGCAATCCATCCAAACCGGTGGCCGTTTCATGGGACTGGTCACCAATTACCAGGTCACCGCCGAGACCGTCACCCGGGCCGTGGTGCGGGTGGACGGCTTGCCGAACCAGCCGCGGGTGTCGGTGGAGTCGTACAATCAGTTGGCGCCGGATTAGGCGGGGGCGAAGGTTATATTACTTGACGAAGTTTCAGCCGGTTCACTAATTTGAGTTTATGCGCTTCCGTTCGTTGCTTTGGTTCCTGGCAAGTCTCCTCTGCTTCGCGGCCGCGGTTGTCTTCTGGCGGATGGGCAACCGCTGGGCCGCCGAGGGAAACGCGGGCGCGGCAGGCCGTGCCTCGGCCGCCCCGCAGGCTGCGGCGGTCCCTTCCGGCAAGGGGGACACCCAGGCCCGGAAAGAGGCGGTTTTCCGCTTGGTAAGCGAGGCGGGCAATCTCAACCGGCCGGAGCCCAAAACACGAGTTACCAAGACAAGTACGGAGGAACCGGTGCGCACGGCCTACCGGCTGAGCAACAGTCCCGAGCCGGTGAGTACGCTGGCGCGGCGGCCCAGCGCGATTCTGCTCGAGAACGCCCTGTTGGACACGAGCGTGCCGCGGGAGTTGGCGGTGCCTCCGCATCTGCGGGCTCAAGGGGATCCTGGAGCCTACATCGTCCAGTCGCGCAGCGCCCTGAACTCCTTGTTTCGAGAGGAAATCCGCCGTGCGGGAGGCGAAATTGTGGCCTACATCCCCAATCAGGCTTACCTGGTTCGCGCCACGGCCGCCGCCGCCCGGGAGCTTGCCGGCGCGCCGGACACCCAGGCGGTTTTGCCTTACGAACCGTATTACAAGATCAAATCCTCGCTTTTGCGTCTGGCGGTGGAAGGCAAGCCGTTGCCGAAAGACACCACGCTGAACCTCCTGCTGTTCAGCGACGCGCGCGAGACGACGATTGAACAGTTGGAGCAACTGGGCGCCGAAGTGGTGGCCCACGACCGTTCGCCCTTCGGTCCGGTCGTCCGGGTGCGGCCGCCGGTGGACAGCCTGCCGGCCCTTGCCGCGCTGGCCGGGGTGCAGCAGATTGAATTGGCCCGGCCGCGGATTCCCGCCAACGACCTGAGCCGGGCCACGATTCGGGTGGCGGAGAACGCGACGACCAACGTCAACTACCTCGGGCTGACGGGCACGAATGTGCTGGTCAACGTCAATGACACCGGCGTGGACGCCACGCACCCGGTTTTTGCCGCGAACCGCGTTTCGGGCGACAGCGTCAACAGTCTGGTGGACGCGGCGGGGCACGGCACGCATGTCGCGGGAATTATCGCGGGCAACGGGGCCGAGTCGCTGACCGTCACGAACGCCAAGGGCTCGGAGCTGCCGCCGGTGGAGGGCCAGTTTCGGGGCAAAGCGCCGGGCGCGCGCGTGTTTTCGATGCTGTTTTCCGAGCCGGACTGGTACCTCCAGGAAACCGCCGGCCGGACCAACGCCCTCATTTCGAACAATAGCTGGTACCTTCGCTCCCCGGAATATGATCTGGCGGCTGCCAGTTACGACGCCGCTGTCCGCGATTCCGTGCCGGATGTCCCGGGCTCCCAGCCCGTGCTCTATGTGTTTCCTGCCGGCAACGCGGGGGCGCTGAGCCGGGCGGCGGGGTTTGCCAACCAGGATGGCCTCGGGGGGACGGCGGACACCATCCAGTCGCCGGGGACCGCCAAGAATGTGATTACCGTCGGAGCCGTCGAACAGTTCCGGGACCTCACCAATGAAACCTGGAAGTGCACCAGCTTCGACGGCTCGACCAGTTGCGAAACCAACAAGCCCTGGCAGCGGTCCAGCGACAGCAGCGAGCAGGTCGCCGGCTTCTCCAGCCGCGGCAATGTCGGCATCGGATTCGAGGGGGAATACGGCCGGTTCAAGCCGGACCTGGTGGCCCCGGGGACGTTTGTGGTGTCGGCCCGCTCGACGCAGTGGGATGAAGCCGCCTACTACAACCCGACCAACTATGCCACGGATTTCATGCCGGACCTGGAAGTGCGCACCAACGAGTTTTACTCCAGCGGCGTGTTCATCCCGGACAACGCGGTGCAGTTGATCATTCGGGCCGAGGCGACGCGCCCGCTCGGAGCCGACCTGCCCATTCTGATCGGCGGGACCGTGATCGGCACCAACGAAGTTTTCCTTCCTCCGGACGCGCCGCTGGCGCCGATCAACGATTTTCTGGATTACCAGATCGGCAATGGGACCAATGACACGGTCGTGTTCAACCTCACCACCATTCTTATCACGACGAATGAGTATGGAAACTATTTCGAGGTGCTGAGCAACCTCAACAATCAGTTGGGGCCGTTTTACCGGTACGAATCCGGCAGCAGCATGGCGGCGGCCTCCGTCTCGGGAACGCTGGCGCTGATGCATGAGTTTTTCACGCAACGCCTGGGGCGAACCAACAGTCCGGCCCTGATGAAGGCCTTGCTCATCAACGGGGCCCGGTCGGTGAGCGACCTTTACGATTTCCAGGTCAACAACAACATCAATTTTCAGGGCTGGGGATTGGTTAACCTGCCCAACAGCCTGCCGGGCGCGCTCTCCAACCTCGTGGGCAACGCGTCGTCTTCGCCGATTTTTGCCTTCGACCAGAGTCCCACCAACGCCCTGGCCAGCGGCCAGCGCGAGACCCATTACCTGAGTCTTTCCGAGGCCGCCCGGAACCAGCCGTTGCGCGCCACTTTGGTTTGGACGGACCCGCCCGGCAATCCGGTGGCGGGCATCAAGCTGGTCAATGATCTGGACCTGGTGGTGACCAACCTCGACACCGGCGAGGTTTATTTCGGCAATGACATCAGGGCTGACAACGACTTTAACCTGGCATGGAGCACCAACGACCCGCCCGCCTGGGACTTTGTCAACAACGTCGAAAACGTGTTCCTGAAGGAGCCGCTGTCCACCAATTATTCCGTCACGGTCTTTGCCCGCCACGTGAATGTCAATGCGGTCACGGCGCACACGAATGATGTGGTGCAGGATTTCGCCCTGGTTATTTCCAGCGGCAACGGCGACCTGACCAACGCCATCACCCTCGAACGCCGCGAAACCGTGGCCTTGACCCTTCCGTGGGTCACCGTGGTGACGAACAACCTGCCGGACAATCCGGAGGCGCGCGCCACCGGGGGTCTCCTCACGGGCCAGCATGTCGGGGCCAACACGCCGCTGCTGGGCACCAACACCATCCCGCTCGAGGCGGGCGCCGTCCTTACCGCCGGCATGACCAACCAGTGGCACTTTTATGTGCTGTCCAATGACCTGAACTTCACCAACGCTGCTTTCGTCACGTTCCTCCCGCCCACCCTGGCCATCCCCCGCATGGGCGTGAACGAGGACGATCCGGACAACGCCACCCGGCTGGAGGCCGACATAGACCTCTACGTCTCGCTCTCACCGGGCCTCACCAACCTCGACCCGGTGGCGATTGAGAACGCCTATAAATCCCAGGGCCGGGGCGGCACGGAGGTCATCGCCCTGAGCAACGTGGCGCCTGCCGCCGTTTATTACGTGGGCGTCAAATCCGAGGACCAGCAGGCGGCGGAGTACAATTTCCTGGGCATCTTCAGCGAACTGCCGTTTGGTTTGACCGACAGTGAGGGAAATCAATACCTGTTGGGGTTGCCCGTGCCGGCCGTTATCCCGCCCGGCACGCCGCAAAAGCCCGAGGGGGCCCGGGTTCTGGCGCTCTCCATCCAGCCCATTACGGTGCGGCGGGTGGTCGTGACCAATACCCTTACCCACACTTTCCCGGGCGCTTTGGTTGGGACGTTGGGCCATAATCGCAAGTTTGCCGTACTCAACAACAAGACCTGCGCCACCGACCCGGGCACCGGCAACTGCATCACCAACACCTACGATTACATCTACGAAGACAACGGGGAGGGGGACGTTCCGTTCTCCCGTCCGTCGGACGGCCCCGGCAACCTCAAGGATTTCATCGGCGAAGAAGGACTGGGAGTCTGGTTATTCAACATGGCGAACAACTTCCCGGCGGGAACGGGAGTGGTCAACCGGCTGTTCCTCAAGCTCGAGCCGCAGAACATCGCTCCAGGCAGGGCGCGGGAACGGGACCTGCAGCCCAACAGTTGGACCTACGACTCGATTGACGTGCCGCCGCAGGCCACCAACCTGGTGGTTTGCGTCTCCGGCAACACCGACCCGATCGAGCTGTACGTCGCCCGGGATTATGTCCCGACGCGCACGGCTTATGATTACAAACTCGATGTCCTGCCCCCGGGGGACTGTCTTTCGATTACGCCCTTCTCCCTGCCGCCGCTGACGGCCGGACGCTATTTCATTGGCGTGTATAATCCGACCCTCCGGGTTCAGCGCATTCGTCTCACCGCCGAGGTTTTCCTCAATCCGTTTGCGGTGGCAGCTTCCATTCCCAGCGTCTTTGGCGGCGTCCCCATCCGGGACGATGCGGTGACGTACTCCACCATCTTCGTGACCAACCGGCTGAGCGTTTCGGACCTGGATGTGGGCCTGCTCATCCGGCACGAGCGAATTTCAGACCTGGCGGTCACGCTGATTAGCCCGAATGGGACGCGCATCCTCTTGTTTGAAAACCGCGGGGCGGCCTCGACCAACGGATTGGGCAGTTTCGGTGTGGCGACCAACAGCGCCGGCGTGCCGGTGTTTGCCAGCACGAACATCGTCCCCTTTTACACCAACGACTTCGAAGCGGCGGCGATCGGCCGATACGCGCCCGGCGTGACGTTCCAAGGGTGGAGTGTGCTCAGCAACTTCGCCACCGTGTTGCCGGATTTCAGCCTGCCGTGGTTGAGCAACCGGTTGCTGGTCCTCAACGATGCCGTCATTTCCAACACCCTGCCGACCACCAACTCGAGTCTGTATCGTCTGGAATTCAAAACCACCCACGCGCCGTACCTGGTGGGGACCGTTGCCTGGTGGCCCTTCGATGGGGACGCCAGCGATATTTTCGGCGGCTGGAACGGCCTGTTGTTCGGCGGCGGGGATGAAGTGGGCCCCGACACCAACAATTATCACATGTTCAACACCGGGCTGGTGGGCCGGGCGTTCTACGGCGACGGTGTGCGCGCCGCGGTCCTCGTGCCCGAGGCGCCGGAACTGAACCTGGCGGCCAAACGAGGCTTTAGCATTGAAGGCTGGATCAAACCCGAGAACCTGACCACCGGGCTGCTGGGATTGGGTGTCCTGGTAATGAAGGACGGATTTGAAAACGCGGTTCCACAATTGGGCGTCGGCGCCGGGACGAATGTGTCGGGGTGGCTCGTGGACAGCGGGGATATTGATGTTCTTTCTTCGCCTCCTTATCCGAGCTGGGCCGATTCTGGAGCCAACTTCATTGACCTGAACGGTTACACTCCGGGTTCGATTTCGACCAATATTATCACCGTGCCTGGACGGTCCTATCGCCTGAGTTTCGCTTACGCGAGGAACCCGGACACGCTCATTCCGGGTTTCGTGGCGCGGGCGGCGGTTTCCATCAGCGGCCAGCCCGACCTGGTAATCAATTACGATTTTACCAATAGCGTTGGGAACCTTGCTTGGGCCCACACCTCGCATGTTTTTACAGCGTCCAGTCCCGTCACCACCTTGCGCTTTGCCAGCCTGAACTCCGGCAATGGGGGGATGTTTATTGACAGTGTTGAAGTTGCCGAAGCCTACTATGTCGAGCCCCACGCCGCCCCCTTGGCGGAATGGTATCAACCGGCGGTGGATGCCACCAACGAGCCGCTGCAGGGCGTGCAGTTCTGGGTGGGGGGCGTGGACCGCACCAATTTCTTCCCCGGCGCCCTGGCGGCGGTGATCTGGAACACCAACGGTTTGTCCTACCCTGTGCTCAGCGCCACCAATGCCATCACCAACGGCGGCTGGCAGCACGTGGCCATGACGTTCGACAACGCCACCAAGCTGCTCAATCTGTACGCCAATGGCAACCTGTTGGTCAGCCAGGTGGCCGGGCC
>ERZ795052.2045-NODE-2045-length-25648-cov-5.736881_pt1 | contig 25648 bp, 23 predicted proteins | sample MGYA00375136_ERZ795052 | MGnify/ENA primary metagenome ERZ795052 (study PRJEB30181, sample SAMN05720156) | activated sludge metagenome | isolation source: Anaerobic digester | place: Japan | collected 2015-05-26 ... | reverse complement strand
AGTGTCAGGGGAGAAAGTAGAAAACAGTAATAAATTAAAGAAGGAGAATAAATGACAGAATCAACCGTAGCAGGAATGGCCGGGATGAAAGCGGAAGAGAAAGAAATAAAATTACCGGAACAGATTACAGGCGGTGAGGCTTTGCTGCGATGCCTCATCGAAGAGGGTGTGGATACGGTTTTCGGCTATCCGGGCGGAGCAATTATGCCTATTTATGACAAGCTGCTCAATTTTTCCGGGAGCATCAGGCATATTCTGACCCGCCATGAACAGGGAGCTGCACATGCCGCACAGGGGTATGCCATGGTAACAGGAAAACCGGGTGTCTGCTTCGCCACTTCCGGCCCCGGCGCCACTAACCTTATCACCGGCATTGCAAACGCATATCTCGATTCGGTACCCGTAGTATTTATTACAGCCCAGGTGGTTTCAAACCTTATCGGTACAGACGCATTCCAGGAAACAGATATAATCGGCATATCAATGCCGGTCACAAAGTGGAACTGCCAGGTGAAAAGACCTGAAGATATTCCGTCCACAATAGCCCGGGCATTCTACATTGCAACAACCGGCAGACCCGGCCCGGTGCTGATAGATATCACAAAAGACGCCCAGGCCGGAAAGCTTAACTTCAGCTACAGCAAATGCACTTACATAAGAAGCTATAACCCTTACAAACCGCTCAGGATGAAGGAAATTGAATCGGCGGCCATTCTGATCAACCACGCCGAGAAACCTCTCATCCTTGCCGGACATGGTGTTCTTATTGCAAAGGCCGAGAAGGAACTGCTCGAGTTTGCAGAGAAAACAGGCATACCGGTGGCTCTTACCCTTATGGGACTGTCGGCTTTTCCGACCGGCCACAGGTTATATGCAGGTTTTCTGGGCATGCACGGGAATGTCGGACCTAACAAGCTCACAAATGAGGCGGATGTGATTATTGCCATCGGCATGAGATTCGATGACAGGGTAACGGGAAACCTGAAAAAATATGCAGGCAACGCAAGGATTATTCACATTGAAATAGATGAAGCCGAAATAAACAAAAATGTAAATGTCGATATAGAAATAAACAACGATGCACGCGAGGTACTTCAGAAACTCATCCCTCTTGTAAACCCCGCCTCACACGAACGGTGGATAAGGGAATTCAGAATATGCGACAAGGCAGAATACGATACCGTGATTAAACCCGAAATCAAACCCGTATCGGGCCCCGTTAAAATGGGTGAGGTGGTGAATATGGTTTCTGAACTGACCAACGGGGATGCAGTGATTGTAACAGATGTGGGCCAGAACCAGATGTCGGCTGCCAGGTATTACAGGTTTATCAATCCCGGCTCCCTTGTCACTTCGGGAGGAATGGGTACAATGGGTTTCGGCCTGCCTGCAGCAGTAGGCGCAAAAACAGGCGCCCCCGGCAAACAGGTGGTCGCTTTCCTCGGCGACGGCGGCCTGCAGATGACTATTCAGGAACTGGGGACAATCCTCCATTTCAATATTGCCGTCAAAATAGTGCTGTTGAACAATTTCTTCCTCGGTATGGTGAGACAGTGGCAGGATATGTTCTTCGAAAAAAGATATGCCTCAACCGAACTTGTCAATCCCGATTTCATAAAAATTGCGGAAGGATATCATATCCCTGGTAAAAGAGTTTCCGCCAGGGAAGATCTGAAGGATGCCCTGAAGGAAATGCTGGAATGCCCCGGACCATACCTGCTCGAGGTGCTGGTTGAAAAGGAAGGAACCGTCCTTCCGATGGTCGAACCGGGCGCCTCAGTCTCAGATGTTAAACTAATTAAATAAGTCATGATAAAGAAAGAATTCACCCTGTCGATTTTCACCGAAGATCATATAGGTATACTTAACCAGATAACTATCATCCTCACCCGCAGGCAGATAAATATTGAAAGCATAACTGCCTCCGAATCTGCAGTAAAGGGTGTCCAGCTTATAACCCTGGCCGTGAAAACATCCGACGAGATGATCCGGAAGGTTGCAAGGCAGATTGAAAAGATTATCGACGTCATTAAAGTGTTTGTGCATACTTCGGAAGAGATCGTCTATCAGGAAATTGCACTCTTTAAAATGTCGACAAAATCGCTTCTGTCGGGCAACACTGTCGATCACCTTGTAAGATCGCACAACGTCAGATTTATTGAGATTACTCCCGAATACATGGTAATCGAGAAGACCGGACATAAAAGCGAAATCGTGAGACTCCTCAATGAACTCGAACCTTTTGGCGTCCTCCAGTATGTAAGGTCGGGGCGGGTGGCCATTACCAGACAGGTAAAAGAGTTCCACGCCTACCTGATGGAGATGGACGGCGCAATGAGAACAGCAAAGGATGATTACGGGATGCAGGTCAGACAATGAAACGTATTATGTAATATATTGAATTAAAATTATTTACAAACCCAATAAATTTATTAAAAATGGCAAAGATCGATTTTGGCGGTGTAACTGAAGATGTCGTTACCAGAGATGAATTTCCACTTTCAAAAGCTCAGGATGTTCTGAAAAACGAAGTTGTTGCGGTGATAGGTTATGGCGTTCAGGGGCCTGCACAGGCTCTTAACATGAGAGATAACGGAATTAAGGTAATTATCGGCCAGGCTCCTGAGTTTAAGGCCGACTGGGACAAGGCGGTGGCTGACGGATTTGTTCCGGGAAAGACCCTCTTTCCGGTGGCTGAAGCCGTTTCGAAGGGAACCGTTATACAGTACCTTGTATCCGACGCTGCACAGAGGATTCTGTGGCCAGAGATTAAGAAAAATCTTAAAAAGGGAGATGCTCTCTATTTCTCGCATGGCTTTTCAATAACATACAAGGAGCAGACAGGGGTGATCCCGCCGGCAGACGTTGATGTAATTCTCTGCGCACCCAAAGGATCAGGAACCAGCGTAAGACGCAATTTCCTTGCCGGTACAGGCATTAACTCAAGCTATTCGGTTTTCCAGGATTACACAGGCAGAGCAACTGAAAGAGTTCTGGCTCTGGGTATTGCTATAGGTTCAGGTTACCTTTTCCCGACAACCTTCGAGAAAGAGGTCTACAGTGACCTGACCGGCGAACGTGGCGTTCTCATGGGAGCCCTTGCCGGAATCATGGATGCACAGTACCAGGTGCTCAGGGAGAACGGACACTCCCCTTCAGAGGCCTTCAACGAAACCGTGGAGGAACTTACTCAGAGTCTGATCAGACTGGTCGATGAAAAAGGGATGGACTGGATGTATGCCAACTGCAGTGCAACAGCACAGAGAGGCGCTCTCGACTGGCGCCCAAGGTTCAGGGATGCCGTGATGCCCGTATTCAGAGACCTTTACGAAAAGGTTAAGACCGGAAAGGAAACCGAAAGAGTGATAAAATCGCTCAGCAACCCCGACTACAAAAAACTGCTCGACGCAGAACTCCGTGAACTTGGCAACTCCGAAATATGGAGGGCCGGCGCCGCAGTAAGAAAACTCAGACCCGGAAACAAATAACTATCAGAAAATGGAAGAAAAAATCATAATCTTCGACACTACCCTGCGCGACGGTGAACAGGTGCCGGGTTGCCAGCTGAACACTGTTGAAAAGATTCAGGTGGCACAGGCTCTTGAAGAACTGGGTGTAGACGTGATTGAAGCCGGATTCCCGATCTCCAGCCCGGGCGACTTTAATTCGGTGGTGGAAATATCAAAGGCAATCACCAACCCGGTTATTTGCGCACTGACCCGCGCCGTAAAAAAGGATATCGAGGTCGCGGCAGAAGCTCTTCAGTATGCAAAAAAGAAAAGAATCCATACCGGAATAGGGGTCTCTCCCTACCATATCGAATTCAAGATCAAGACCACACCTGAAGAGATTATAAGACGGGCGTCCGATGCGGTCAGATACGCAAGGAAGTTCGTTGATGATGTAGAATTCTACGCAGAAGATGCCGGCCGTGCCGATAACGAATACCTCGCAAAGGTCATCGAAGCCGTTATTGAGGCCGGAGCCACAGTGGTAAACATCCCCGACACTACAGGCTATTGTCTGCCAACCGATTACGGCGAGAAGATCAGGTTTCTTAAAAACAATGTACCGAATATCGATAAGGCTGTAATATCGACACATTGTCACAACGACCTTGGCATGGCAACAGCCAACACTGTAATGGGTGTTCTTAACGGAGCCCGGCAGGTGGAGGTTACCATGAACGGAGTGGGTGAAAGAGCAGGAAACACTTCCCTCGAAGAGGTGGTAATGACGCTTAAGAGCCACAAACACCTCGGGCTCTCGACAGGCATCAATTCGCAGCTAATCTACCGGACAAGCCGTCTTGTATCCACCCTTATGAATATGCCGGTACAGCCTAACAAGGCTATTGTGGGGCGGAATGCATTTGCCCATTCCTCCGGCATCCACCAGGACGGCGTACTTAAGAAACGTGAAAACTACGAGATAATTGACCCTGTCGAGGTCGGCGTGAAAGAATCCTCAATAATACTCACGGCACGCAGCGGAAGGGCCGCCCTGAATCACAGGCTTGAACTGCTCGGATATAAATTTGAAAAAGAGGAATTGGATGAAATATACCACCGCTTCCTTAAGCTGGCCGACAAGAAGAAAGTCATCAATGATGAGGATATAAAGATACTGACAGGCGAGGTTTTCCAGGGCGAGAAAGCTCTCAGACTGGAGCTCCTCCAGGTTGCATGCGGAAAATCGTCAGTGCCTGTTGCAACCGTCGGATTAAAGATAAACGGAGAGGTCCATACATCTACAGCGACCGGTAACGGCCCCATCGATGCGGCATTTACCGCCGTGAAGCAGCTGATAAACAAAACAGTTCATCTTGAGGAGTTTCTGATTCAGGCTATCACGCGCGGCAGCGATGATATGGGGAAAGTCCATGTTCAGGTTGAACACAATGAAAAAACCTATTACGGCTTTTCGGCAAACACTGATATAGTTACCGCCTCGGTTGAAGCATTTATTGACGCAATAGCAAAAATCAAATAACCCGGATGAAACCCAGAACACTCTTTGACAAGATTTGGGATGCCCACGTGGTGAAGTCCATACCCGGCGGACCCGACGTTCTGTATATCGACATGCATTACATCCATGAGGTGACGAGCCCGCAGGCCTTTGAAGGCCTCCGGCGAAGAGGCATAAAAGTCTTTCGCCCCGCCAAAACGCTTGCCACAGCCGATCACAACATACCCACGATTGACCAGCATCTGCCGGTGAAGGACGAAATAGCACGCAACCAGATCGATACCCTCGGGAGAAATACCAGGGAATTCGGAATAAACTTTTTTGGCATGCAGCACGAGCATAACGGAATAGTACATGTCCTGGGTCCCGAACTGGGCTGTACCCGCCCGGGAATGACTATTGTCTGCGGTGACAGCCACACTTCAACCCACGGCGCATTCGGTTCCATTGCCTTCGGCATCGGCACTTCCGAAGTGGAAATGGTTCTGGCCTCACAGTGCATCCTTCAGTACAGACCTGCTGCAATGAGAATAAATATATCAGGAACACTTAAAAACAGCGTTACTGCCAAAGACCTGATCATGTTTATAATCTCAAAGCTGTCGTCGGGCGGAGCCACGGGTTATTTCGTGGAGTATGCGGGAGAAGCAATAGAATCGCTGACCATGGAGGGAAGAATGACCGTATGCAACATGAGCATAGAAATGGGTGCGCGGGGAGGGCTTATTGCACCGGATAACACCACGATCGGATATGTAAGGGAAAAATCAGCAAAAGCCAATCGCACCGTTACTGCCCGGGAAATTGAGTACTGGAGCACTCTGAGAACAGACCCGGGTGCCGTTTTTGACAAAGAGATAACGTTCGATGCCGCGGAGATTTCTCCCATGATAACCTTCGGAACCAACCCCGGGATGGCAATGCCGGTAAACGGCACAATACCCGAACCGCCGGACGGCGAAAAAGAGGCTGCCTCGTATCTGAAATCTCTAGCTTATATGAATTTCAGTCCGGGAATGAAACTGGAAGGACATAAAATTGATTATGTCTTCCTCGGTAGCTGCACAAACGGAAGAATAGAGGATTTCAGAGCTTTCGCATCGGTGATCAAAGGCCGGAAGAAAGCAGACACTGTTACGGCGCTTATAGTGCCTGGTTCAAAAATGGTCGAGAAACAGATATACGCCGAAAAACTTGACAGGGTGTTCAGGGAAGCGGGATTCGAGATACGGCAGCCGGGCTGCTCCTCATGCCTTGCCATGAATGATGATAAAGTCCCCCCGGGCAAATATGCCGTGTCAACATCCAACCGTAATTTCGAAGGCCGGCAGGGACCAGGCTCAAGAACAATTCTTGCCAGTCCCCTCACGGCAGCCGCTGCTGCAATAACAGGCAGAATTACAAATCCTTCCGAAATAATTCCAACCAATTTAACATAATAACGATGCCAGGAGTGCAGTTTACCATACTTGAATCAACATGCGTACCCCTTCCGGTCGAAAACATCGACACCGACCAGATCATCCCCGCCCGGTACCTTACCGCAACTTCCCGTGAAGGTTTCGGGGAAAAACTGTTCCGCGACTGGAGGTACAAGCCCGATGGCAAGCCAGATAAGGAGTTTGTACTGAATAACCCCGGATATAAGGGATCCGTTCTTGTTGCCGGCAGAAACTTCGGTTGCGGATCCAGCAGGGAACATGCCGTGTGGGCTTTATATGATTACGGCTTCAGGGCGGTGATATCAAGCTTTTTCGCGGATATCTTTAAAAACAATGCACTGAATAACGGACTGCTGCCCGTGGTAATCCCGCCCGATACCCTGGAGCATCTGTTTATGCTTGTGAAGAAGGACCCTTCAATGAAAATAAGGATCGACCTTGAACATCAGCTTCTGGAGATACCTAAAGCCGGGCTGGCTGTCAGGTTTGATATAAACCCGTATAAAAAAGAGTGCCTGCTTAAAGGGCTCGATGATATTGATTACCTGCTGTCGCTTAAAGGCGAAATTGAAACATTTGAAAAGAACAAAGCGAAATGAGAACAGAAATCCTGGATACGACCCTGCGCGACGGTGAACAGATGCAGGGTGTCTCCTATACGCCACTGGAAAAACTGCATATAGCCACTCTTCTTCTTAAAGACCTGGGGGTCGACCGCATTGAGATAGCATCAGCCAGGGTCTCGGAGGGAGAGTTTGAGGCAGCATGCAAGATTGCCAAATGGGCTGAGGCCAACGGGATGCTCGGCAGAGTTGAAGTGCTGGGTTTCGTCGACGGCACAACCTCTCTCGAATGGATCAGAAAAGCAGGACTGAAGGTTATCAACCTCCTTTGCAAGGGCTCGCTGAATCACCTCGAGAAACAACTGCGAAAGACGCCCGAACAACACGCTGCCGATATAAGGGAGGTGATAGCCGGCGCCGGAAAAATGGGGATTGAAGTCAATGTTTATTACGAGGACTGGTCGAACGGCATGATACACTCCCCCGAATACGTGCACTTCCTGATGAAATCGCTGATGCACGAAAACATTAAGAGATTCATGCTTCCCGACACGCTCGGGATTCTTAATCCGGAACAAACCTATGAATTCTGCAGGGCAATGACAATAACCTACCCTGCCCTTCATTTCGACTTCCATGCACACAACGATTACGACCTTGCTGTTGCAAACGTCTTTTCAGCCCTCAGGGCAGGAATGAAAGGAGTACATACTACCGTTAACGGACTCGGCGAAAGAGCAGGCAACGCTCCTCTTTCAAGCGTTGTGGCGGTGATAAAAGACCACCTTGGATTTGAAACCGGTATTGATGAAGGAGCCATCACAAAAATAAGCCAGGTGGTCGAATCGTACAGCGGCATACGCATCCCTGTAAACAAACCTGTCGTGGGAGAGAATGTGTTTACCCAGACATCCGGAATACATGCCGACGGCGACAGCAAAGCCAACCTGTACTTTAACAACCTCCTCCCGGAACGCTTCGGAAGGAAAAGAAAATATGCACTCGGCAAACTCTCGGGGAAAGCCACAATAAAAAAGAACCTCGAGGAGTTTGGCTTAAACCTTTCGCCCGAATCGCTGGCGAGAGTCACCCAGCGCGTCATAGAACTCGGCGATAAAAAAGAGAGTGTCACAACGGAAGACCTCCCGTTTATAATCTCCGATGTCCTCGGAGATGAAAAAATCGACTATAAGGTTTTCATTAAGAATTATTCTCTGGCCCTCTCCAACGGCATGAGGCCTGTCGCCAGCATTCTTGTCGACATTCAGGGCGAAGTGTATGAAGAATCATCTTCCGGCGACGGCCAGTACGACGCTTTCATGAAAGCCCTGAGAAAAATTTATGACAATATAGGGAAGGAACTTCCTGTCCTTACCGATTACAAGGTTTCAATTCCTCCTGGAGGCAAGACCGATGCACTGGTTGAGACTGTAATCTCGTGGAACCTCCGAGGAACGGAGTTCCGGACAAAAGGTCTTGACGCTGACCAGACAGAGTCGGCCATCAAGGCTACTGAGAGAATGCTTAACATAATCGAAAACAGGGAAAACGAACTAAGCAAAACTATCCTGACACTAAACGCCAATGGAATATAATGTTGCACTTCTGCCCGGCGACGGCATAGGGCCGGAAATAACAGCACAGGCCGTAAAGATTGTTAAAGCTGTTGAAAAGAAATTCGGACATAAAATTAATTTCAGGGAAGGACTTGTCGGCGCTGCCGCCATCGACAGTACAGGCTCACCCCTGCCCGACAAAACCCTTGACCTCTGCAAATCGTCGGATGCCGTTCTTTTCGGCGCCATCGGCGATCCTAAGTACGATAACGATCCGAAGGCAAAGGTCAGACCCGAGCAGGGCCTGCTTGCCATGCGGAAGGAACTGGGACTTTACGCAAACATAAGGCCGGTAACCACCTGGCCTTCCCTCGCAGGGCTCTCTCCGCTGAGAGAGGATATTGCCGGAGGTGTCGACCTCGTGATAGTGCGTGAACTTACCGGAGGCATCTATTTCGGCAGGCCCCAGGGCAGATCGGAGGATGGTAAAACAGCCTACGATTCGTGCGTCTACAGCAGGCACGAAGTGGAAAGAATCGTAAAGCTCGCCTGTGAGATGGCCGCAAAACGCCGGGGAAAAGTCACCGTCGTCGATAAGGCAAACGTACTGGCCACTTCAAGGCTCTGGCGCGAAACAGCCCTTGAGATTTCAGCCGGATTTAAATCCGTCACCATGGACTTTATGTTCGTGGATAATGCTGCAATGCAGATCATTCTGAATCCTTCAAAATTTGATGTGATCGTCACCGAAAATATGTTCGGCGACATACTCTCCGACGAAGCAAGCGTAATATCAGGTTCTCTCGGGATGCTACCTTCGGCATCAACAGGCCTGCTGACATCTGTTTATGAACCCATCCACGGTTCGTGGCCGCAGGCGGCGGGAAAAAATATAGCAAATCCCATTGCAACCATCCTTTCGGCCGCAATGATGTTTGAGATGTCATTCAATCTCACAGAAGAGGCAGCCGCAATAAGGAAAGCAGTCAATACAGTCATTGAGGAGGGTTTCCTTACCGGTGACCTTAACAGCAAAAATCCAAAATCAACCAGCGAGGTCGGTGAAAGGATTGCGGAAATCATCCTCAGGGATTAAAACAGAAACTGACTGATTCCGGATTGTTACAACCGGTTTTAAAATTTACCAGGCATCAGAGAAATAAAATCGCCCGGTCTGTGTGTGTAATTCTGCGGAATTTCCGTTCCGGAGATAATCATCTTATAATGAATTATTTGTATTTTTGCAGCTGCTATGGAAACCTTTTATGCACCTGCGGAACGAAAAAGCTTCAGGGAGATACTTGACGAAAGCCGGGTTTTCCCTGAAGGCGAATACACCCGTAAGTTAATGGACGCCCTGCCCATGATGGCCGCCATTCTTAACCGGGAAAGGCAGGTTTTATATGCCAACAAGACCCTGCTGAATTCAATAGGAATTGACAACCTGGAGGACATCCTTGGTAAAAGACCAGGGGAACTGGTTCGCTGCATCCACAGCTCCGAGACGGATGGAGGATGCGGAACTTCTGAAAGCTGCAGATATTGCGGCGCCATTAATGCAATCCTCGAATGCCTTTCGACAGGAAAAGAAGCAGCAGGCGAGTGCAGGATAATATCCGGAAAGGATAATCATGAAGTAGCATACGATTTCCAGGCAGTCGCATCACCATTTGAATTTCAGGGCCAGGATTACGTCATCTTTTCATTATCCGATACAAGCAGCCAGAAAAGAAGAAGAATGCTTGAGAGGATATTTTTTCACGATATAATGAATACCGCCGGAGGACTTAATGGACTGATTTCAATAATTGAACAATCAGGCGACTGGTCCGAAGTGAAGGATCTTTCAGGAACTGCAGCCAAGCTTAGCGAAGAGCTGATTGATGAAATATATGCCCAGAAACAACTCATATCTGCAGAATCAGGGGATCTGATTGTCTCGCCTGAGAATCTGGATGCATCCGCCATCCTGAATAGCATCAGACTGCTTCTTGAACATCACATCACCGCGGAAGATAAAATTATCGCCGTGCATGTTCCTTCCGATACTTTGATATTCAGATGCGATCCGGTTATTCTTAAAAGAATTCTTGTAAATCTCCTGAAAAATGCACTTGAAGCCTCAAAAATAGGAGAGACTGTTACCATTTCATACAAGACTGCCAGCGATGCAATAGTCTTTATGGTTCATAATCCGGGTTATATTCCCCGCGACATACAGCTTCAGATATTCAAACGCTCATTCTCCACAAAAGATTCATCCAGGGGATTGGGAACATATTCCGTAAAACTACTTACCGAACAATATCTTAAGGGAAAAGTCAGTTTCAGTTCCGACCCCCGCAACGGAACAATTTTCAGCATTACCCTGCCTCTTAATGTCTTATAAATTCACGACTGAAATATTTTCAGATATAACCTTTAAACTTTAATGCGCGGAATAAGACAAAGGCTATCTTCACTTATGAGGCATTTTATTGAAAAAAGTAAACAAAACCTGCCGTTTTTTTGATTTTAATTAAAAAAAGCATAATTTTGTTGCCTGTTATATAATTATGAATTACTTTTTCACACATCATCATCATTACGGTAAATGCCCTCAGGCGAGGATGTAATGATGTTGCTGTGGCATACAATATCAAAACCCGTCTGAGGAAAAACAGGCGGGTTTTTTTTTGACATAGGGCAAAGAACCGGACACGTTAATAAACAGACTGAAAGAAAACAAAAACTTATTTAAAGGCAGAAATGAAAGAACTGAAAATTGCAATACAGAAAAGCGGAAGACTGAGCGAACATTCCCGAAGGCTGCTCGAGGAATGCGGCATAAAGTTCTCAAACGGCGCCGGGGTACTCAAAACAACATCCACGAATTTTCCGGTCGAGATCCTCTTCCTTCGCGACGACGACATCCCGCAGTACGTTGAACAGGGTGTTGCCGATGCCGGTATAGTGGGCGAGAACATGGTTGAGGAAAAAGGCCGCGACATTAAGGTGGTTGAGAAACTGGGATTTGCCAGGTGCAGACTCAGCCTGGCTATACCTCGGGAGGAAGAATTCACCGGACCCGACTGGTTCGAAGGCAGGAAAATAGCCACCAGCTACCCGTCAATCCTTTCAGCATACCTCAAAAAGAACAACATAAAAGCCGAAATTGAGGAAATAAGCGGCAGTGTTGAAATTGCTCCCGGAATCGGACTTGCCGATGCTGTGTGCGATATAGTCAGCTCGGGCAGCACCCTTCTTACAAACGGCCTTAAAGAAGTTACAACCATTCTGAAAAGCCAGGCAGTGCTTGTTTCAAACAGGAACATAAGTGAGAAAAAGACCAGGACGCTCGAAAAGCTGCTGTTCAGAATCAGGGCCGTAAAGAACGCAAAGGAAAATAAATATATCCTGCTTAACGCCCCCGAAAAATCCGTGGAAAAGATTTCCGAAATACTTCCCGGCATGAAAAGCCCGACCATCCTTCCTCTTATGGAAAAGGGATGGGTAAGCCTGCATTCTGTTGTCCGCGAGGATGATTTCTGGGAAAGAATTGACATGCTCAAAGAGGCGGGTGCAGAAGGAATACTTGTAATACCTATTGAAAAAATGATAAAGTGATGAAAGTACATTACCGGCCGGAACGCGGATTATGGGAGTCGCTCTGTGCCAGACCCCGGATAAATACTGAAGGATTAAACGACATCATCTTCAGCATAATCGAGAATGTATGCCTTAAGGGTGATGAAGCGCTCCTGCAGTACTGTGAGAAGTACGATGGTGTGCGTCCTTCATCCCTGACTGTAACCCCGGCAGAATTTGAAGAGGCGGCAGCATCAGTCCCGGACTCACTTAAAAAGGCGATAGCAACGGCCAGGAAGAATATTGAAAAGTTCCATTTTTCAATAATGAGCCCCGACCCTTCAATGGTCGTTATCTCAACCGGCATCAGCTGCCGTGCGAAATATGTGCCGATCGAAAGAGCAGGTCTTTACGTGCCCGGCGGAAGCGCACCTCTGTTTTCCACAGTCCTTATGCTCGGCATACCCGCCAGGCTGGCCGGCTGCAGCGATATTATTCTCTGTACCCCCCCGCAGAAAGACGGGAAGGTAAATGATGTAATTCTCTATACAGCCCGGCTGCTCGGAATCGACAGGGTATATAAAGTTGGCGGCGCCCAGGCGATAGCCGCAATGGCTTTCGGCACACAAACCATTCCCAAAGTCAATAAAATATTCGGCCCGGGAAACAGGTTTGTTACAAAAGCCAAGGAACTTGTTCAGCAGTACGGAACGGCCATCGATATGCCGGCCGGACCCAGCGAGGTACTTGTCATTGCAGACAAATCGGCCAACCCTTCATTCGTTGCGGCAGACCTGCTCTCCCAGGCTGAACACGGCCCCGACAGCCAGGTCATACTGCTGTCGGACAGCCCGGAACTGATTGAAAAAGCGATCGGGGAAACAAATGATCAGCTGACGACACTCCCGAGAAAGGAAACAGCGGAAATTTCCCTCCGGAACAGTCATGCAATACTGTTGAATTCATTGGAGGAGTGCGTGGAATTCAGCAACCTGTACGCGCCGGAACATCTTATTATCAATTGTAAAAATTACAACAGTATTGCAGACAAAATAAAATCAGCAGGGTCAGTGTTTCTGGGTCCCTACAGCTGCGAAAGCACTGGCGATTATGCCGCCGGACCCAACCATACCCTTCCTACCGGAGGCTTTGCCCAAAGCATAAGCGGCCTTACCGCCGACAGCTTCAGAAAACAGATATTCTTCCAGGAAGTGACAGAAGAAGGCCTCGCCCTGATAGGACCGGCTGTTACCGAAATGGCTGAAGCCGAAGAACTGAAAGCTCACAGTAATGCAGTAAAAATAAGATTCAGAAAAGAGTGATGGACATAGAAAAACTTGTCAGGGAAAATATCAGGAGACTCACTCCATACTCCTCCGCCAGGGATGACTATAAGGGCAAACCCGGAGTCTTCCTCGATGCCAACGAGAATCCTTACGGCACACTTAACCGTTACCCCGACCCTTACCAGCAGGAGCTAAGAAGTGCCGTGGCAAGACAAAAGGGTGTGGATAATAAATGCCTCTTCATAGGCAACGGCAGTGATGAAATCATTGACCTAACCCTCCGCATATTTGGAAATCCGGGCACCGACAAGGTTATGATATTCCCTCCCACCTACGGCATGTACGAAGTCTCAGCCAACATAAACGACCTTGGGATTGTGAGGGTGCCGCTGAACGAGAATTTCCAGATCAACGTAACGGAAGCCGAAAAACATTTCAGCGACAGCAGCATAAAGGTTATGTTTATCTGCTCACCAAACAACCCGACAGGGAATTGCATGCATCCCGAAAATATTGAATACCTGGTTTCGCAATTCCGGGGTATTGTACTTCTCGATGAAGCTTATTCCGATTTCAGCGATAAACCTTCCTTCATAAGAAAAACAGAGCGTTACCCGAATCTTGTGGTGATGCAGACCTTCAGCAAAGCCATGGGGCTCGCCGCAGCAAGGATTGGAATGGCCTTCGCCGATCCCGCAATAATCCGTTACTTCAACAAGGTAAAACCTCCGTACAATGTAAGCGGTATCAATCAGAAAGCGGCCCTCTCCAAAATAGCCGAAGGCATCAGCTTCAGGGATCAGGTGAAGGAAATTATCAGGGAACGCGAAAGGATGGCCGGAGAAATAAGAAAGCTTCCTCTCACAAGAAAAGTGTTTCCTTCAGACGCAAACTTCCTGCTTGTGAAAGTAACAGATGCGGATATGATTTATGAAAAACTTGTAAATAACGATATAATAGTGAGAAACAGGTCGTCGGTTGTTGAAAACTGCCTCAGGATCACCATCGGCACGCCCAACGAAAACGACCTGCTTCTTGAAGCATTAAAGAGCATCTCAGTATGAAAAAAGTCCTGTTCATCGACCGCGACGGCACTATTCTCAAAGAACCTCCCGACGAGCAGGTTGACAGCTTTGAGAAGATGGAATTCCTGCCCGGGGCAATAACGGCACTGGCCGGAATAGCATCCCAAACCGACTTTGAACTTGTTATGGTCACCAACCAGGACGGGTTAGGCACAGATTCGTTTCCCGAATCAGCGTTCCTCCCCGTTCACAATAAAATGCTTTCAATCCTCGAAGGAGAGGGAGTAAGATTTGCGAAGGTTTTTATCGACAGAAGCTTCCCTCACGAGAATGCCCCGACACGGAAACCCGGCACGGCGATGCTGACAAAATACCTGGCTGATGGCGTGGATTTGGAATCGTCGTTTGTAATAGGCGACAGGAAAACCGATGCGGAACTGGCCGGAAACCTGGGCTGCAGGGCCATCCTGATCACTGCCGGCCACAACGACTATGCCTCATTATGTACAACCGACTGGAATGAGATTTACAGATATCTCACAGGCCTGAACCGCAAGGCAACCGAAGAATATATTACCGGGGAAACGAGAATCAAGGTAACAGTTAATCTTGACGGAAAAGGGGAAAGCCGCATAGAGACGGGAATAGGCTTTTTTAACCACATGCTTGTTCACCTTGCAAGGCATAGTGGAATTGACCTGTCAGTCGAAGCTTCAGGAGATCTTGAAACAGATGAACACCACACAATAGAAGATACGGCCATCGCCCTCGGAAGAGCCATCAACAGGGCCCTTGGCAAAAGAAAGGGAATTGGCCGCTTCGGTTTCACCCTCCCGATGGACGATGCAAACGCAGCCGCATCCGTCGACCTTGGAGGCAGACCATGGCTGGTCTGGAAAGTGAAATTCAAAAGGGAGAAAATTGGCGAAATGCCGTCCGAGATGTTTTACCATTTCTTTAAAACCCTCTCCGATAACGCTGCCTGTAACATACACATCAGGGCCGCAGGCGAAAACGAACACCATAAGGCAGAAGCGGTTTTCAAGGCATTCGCAAAAGCTCTCGGAATGGCTGTAAGGCATACCGGTACCGGAATTATACCAAGCACCAAGGGAATATTATGATAGCAATACTGAAATATAACGCAGGCAACATTAAATCTGTCCGGAACGCCCTTGAGAGGGAAGGAGTCGGGTGCATCCTCACCGATGATGAGAAAGAGCTTGCCGCAGCCGACAAGGTGATTATTCCCGGTGTTGGCAATGCGGGTCCGGCGATGAGATACCTGCGCGAAAGGGGCCTCGACAGGGTGATCAAATCACTTAAACAGCCTGTGCTGGGCATCTGCCTCGGCCTTCAGCTTATGTGCAGATGGTCGGAAGAAGAAAACACCGGATGCCTCGGCATATTCGATACCGATGTCGTTAAGTTCCCCCCTTCCGGCATCATACCCCATATGGGATGGAATAACTTCACCTGGTTAAATGATGATCTCTTCAAAGGCCTGACCATAGATGACAACATGTATTATGTGCACAGTTATTATGCCGGACTCTGCAGTCATACAACAGCCGCATGCACGTATATGGTCACATTCAGTGCGGCGCTGAGGAAGGATAACTTCATGGCAACCCAGTTCCATCCCGAGAAATCAGCCGCAGCCGGAGAGAAGGTATTACGCAATTTCCTTTCATTATGAGAGCAATTGTTGCAATAGATATACTCGGCGGCAAATGTGTAAGGCTTGAACAGGGCAATTACAACAGGTGCACCATTTACAGCGATAACCCGTCCGATGTGGCGAGAAGTCTTGAAGATGCCGGACTGAAATATCTCCATCTTGTCGACCTCGACGGGGCCAGGGAGGGAAAGATCGTCAATCATGCCGTTCTTGAACAAATTGCATCCCGCACCTCGCTCGAAATCGATTTCGGAGGCGGCATCAGATCGGACAGCGACATAAGAACAGCTTTCAGTGCCGGCGCAAAACAGGTTAACTGCGGCAGCGTGGCGGTTAAACAAAAAGGCATATTCCTTGAGTGGCTGGAAAAATACGGCCCCGGAAAAATAATCCTTGGCGCCGACGCAATCAACAGAAAAATAGCGACACACGGCTGGAAGGAAGGTTCAGACACGGATGTTGCTGCGTTTATAAAAGAGTATGCCGCTCTTGGTGTGGAGTATGTTGTATGCACCGACATCTCGAAGGACGGGATGATGAAGGGCCCCTCGTCAGATCTGTACCGGGAGATTTTGTCGGAATGCAGAATAAATCTTATTGCAAGCGGCGGCATCTCATCTTTTAACGACCTGCTTGAACTTAAGGATGCCGGCTGCGAGGGGGCCATAATCGGGAAGGCATTCTATGAGGGCATTGTCAAACCTGAAGAACTCTCTGCATTATGCTGAAAAGAAGAATCATTCCATGCCTCGATATAAAGGACGGGCGCACCGTAAAGGGGGTCAACTTCGTTAACCTGCGCGACGCCGGCGACGCCGTGGAACTGGCCGCCAGGTATGCCTCCGAGGGAGCCGATGAACTTGTATTCCTCGACATCACGGCCACAGTGGAAAAAAGAAAAACCCTTGCCGTCCTTGTCGAGAAAGTGGCAAAGGCTCTCAACATACCTTTTACCGTGGGCGGAGGCATCAAAACCGCCGCCGATGCCGCAACCCTCCTTAATGCAGGGGCCGATAAGATAAGCATCAATACATCGGCGGTAAACAATCCCGGACTGATATCAGATATCGCGGGCCGGTTCGGAAGCCAGTGCGTTGTGGTGGCTATCGACACGGGCTTCGTGGACGGAAAGTGGAAAGTCTTCATTAACGGAGGAAGAACACCGACACAGGCCGATACCGCCGAATGGGCAGTAAAGGCAGAAGAATCGGGCGCCGGCGAAATACTGCTTACATCAATGGCAGCCGACGGTACAAAAGCAGGATTCTCGATCGGGATTACAAAAACAATTGTCGAAAGCGTAAACATCCCCGTCATCGCTTCGGGCGGCGCCGGTACAAAAGAAGATTTCAGGGATGTGTTTATCAATACTGGCTGCAGCGCCGCCCTCGCGGCAAGCATATTTCACTATGGCGAAATATCCGTGAACGAACTGAAAAAATATCTTTCAACCTATAATATCGAAGTACGATGAACAAAATTGATTTCAGCAAAGGATCAGGCCTCGTGCCTGCAATTATCCAGGACAGCACCACCCTTCAGGTACTGATGGTCGGTTTTATGAATGAGGAGACATTCAACCGTACAATAAATGAGGGCAAAGTAACCTTCTTCAGCCGGTCAAGGAAGAAACAGTGGACCAAAGGCGAGACATCCGGCAATTTTCTGTATGCGGAAGAGATACTGACCGATTGCGATGACGATGCAATACTGATAAAGGTCAAACCCGCCGGTCCGGTCTGCCACAAGGGTACCACCTCATGTTTCGGCGATGCACAGCCAAAAGGATTTATCTACAGGCTCGAGGAAATAATAAACAAACGCATCTACGAAAACACCGAAAACTCATACACCAATAAACTGTACAGGGAAGGCATCGGAAGAGTGGCACAGAAAACCGGAGAGGAAGCTGTCGAACTGGTTATCGAGGCCCTGAAGGACGACAGCGAGGCCTTCAAAAATGAGGCCGCCGACCTCATCTACCACCTGCTGCTGCTGCTCCGGACAAAAGGATGTAAACTCGAAGAGATTGAGGAAATTCTCATGAACCGTCATAAGAATAAATAATATTTTTATCCGATTTTGTTTGTTTTTTTGATTAAAAGACTATTTTTGTACACTGTTTTTAAGAAAAATGATACAGTCATACAAAAATTATTTCTTCGCTTTCTTCTATTTCTATTTTTTCACGAGATAGAAAGAGGGATTTTTGTATATGACTTAAGATAAAGACAATAAGCAAGGGTCCCTCAGAGAAAGAGGGGCCCTTGAGCGTTTATAACAAGGTGTATCTATGGAATTGGTGAGAAAAATAGCTATCCAGGGTGAGCCGGGAAGTTTCCACGAGGTGGCAGCCAAAAACTATTTCGGTAAAAACATTGAGATAATTCCCTGCGCAACCTTCGACCAGACACTGGCCGAGGCCAAAACAGGCAGGGCCGATTTTGCCGTGATGGCTATTGAAAATGCAAGGGCGGGAAGCATCCTTTATAATTATTCACTTCTCAGGGAATCGGGTCTGAAAATACTCGGGGAGCATGACCTAAGGATAAAACAGAACCTGATGGCCCTTCCCGGACAGACCATAAGCGATATCCATGAGATCAGGTCACATCCCATAGCATTATCGCAATGCATGTCATTTCTTAATAACCACCCCGGAATAACCCTTATTGAAACAGAAGATACTGCAGGAAGCGCCAGGGAGATAAGCGTGAAGAAGCTGAAGGGTGTGGCGGCTATCGCCTCAACCGTGGCTGCAGAGATATACGGACTCGAAATAATTGCCGAAAGCATCGAAACCTACAGGGAAAACTACACAAGATTCCTCATTATCGGAAGCAGGAGCAAAGGCCTCAGAAACGGCAACAAGGCTTCCGTTTGCTTTTCACTTAACCATAAACCGGGAAGCCTGGCAAACGTACTGGTTAAACTGGCCGAACTTAACATCAACCTCTCAAAAATACAGTCGGTGCCCAGACTTAACGGCGGATGGGAATATATGTTCTACCTCGACCTTGAGATCCCCGAAACCGCTACGATGGAGCTTATCCACGGCGTCCTCGGCGATGACACAACCGACCTGGAAATACTCGGTATTTACAAGAAAGACGAAACAATATATGAAAGTTAAACCGGCCGACAGGACCAAAACTGTCCAGGAATACTATTTCTCCGCAAAACTGAGGCAGATAGCCGCGATGCGACAGTCGGGCATTGATGTCATCAACCTTGGCATAGGAAGCCCCGACCTGCCACCCCCGCCTTCGGCTATTGAAAAGCTGAGGGAAGAATCCCTTAAACCCGGCGTCCACGGCTACCAGAGCTATAACGGTGTCCCCGCCCTCAGAAAAGCCATGGCCGAATGGTATCAGAAATACTTCGGCGTCGGGCTTAATCCCGAAAATGAGATCCTTCCTCTGATAGGCAGCAAGGAGGGCATCATGCACATCACAATGGCCTTCGTTAACCCCGGCGATGAGGTGCTCGTCCCGGATCCAGGATACCCCTCCTATTCATCGGTTACCAGACTTGCCGGAGGTATCGTAAAAACCTATGACCTTACGGCAAAAAACTCATGGATGCCCGACTTCTGCAGGCTTGAAGACACCGACCTTGAAATGGTCAAAATGATGTGGGTAAACTACCCGAACATGCCTACCGGACAGAGAGGGTCGATGATTCTTTTCGAAAGGCTGGTCAAATTTGCTTCAAAACACAACATACTGGTTATCAACGACAACCCATACAGCTTTATACTAAGCCGCGACTATAAAAGTATATTATACGCCGACGGGGCAAAAAATGTTGCGCTGGAACTCAATTCACTCAGCAAATCACATAATATGGCAGGCTGGAGGATAGGCCTCGTTGCCGGCCACAGCGACTATATCACCGAAATCCTGAAAGTAAAAAGCAATATGGATTCGGGCATGTTTCTTCCCGTTCAGCTTGCAGCAGCTGAAGCCCTCATGGCAGGCAGGGAATGGTATGATGAGTTGAACAGCATATACAGGCGCAGAAGGGAAATTGCCGAAGAGATCATGAGCCTCCTCGGATGCCGGTTCGACAAACGACAGTCGGGCCTCTTCCTCTGGGGTGAAGTGCCTGAATCATCGGGCGGCGGAGAGGAACTGGCCGAAAAAATCCTTGAGGAAGCACATGTATTTGTAACCCCCGGATTTATTTTCGGAAATAACGGAAAAAGATACATAAGAATATCCCTCTGCGCCAGCGAGGAACTGCTGGCAGGCGCAAAAGAGAGAATAAAAAACATAATCAGTTAATTCATTTTTTATGACAATCGGAATAGTGGGAATAGGACTTATCGGAGGTTCTCTGGCGATAGATCTCAGGAAGAGAGGCTTTGCAGACAGGATAACCGGTGTTGACTCAAGCATCCAGCACGGCAATATTGCAAAGCTGTGCGGACTTGTTGATGAGACCGACACTCTGGAGAACGCCGTTAACCGGTGTGATCTGATTATCCTAAGCGCTCCGGTGAACACCAACTGCACCCTGCTGCCATCCATTCTTGATTTGGTCGACGGTACGAACAAGGTTGTTACCGACATGGGTTCGACCAAGGGTTCAATATGCCGCGTTGCCGACGGCCATCCTGCCAGAGGAAGGTTTGTGGCCGCCCACCCGATGGCCGGTACGGAATACAGCGGGCCCCTTGCCGCACACAGCCGTCTTTTCGACTACAAAAGAGCCATCATCTGCGACCGGGAAAAAAGCGATCCCGATGCCATCGAAACGGTAAAAAGCATGTTCGGCGTGCTCAATATGAACATTTTGTACATGGACTCCGTCGACCATGATGTCCATGTGGCTTATGTGTCGCACATCTCCCATATCACTTCCTTTTCACTCGCACTGTGTGTGCTCGACAAGGAGAAGGAGACAGAAAACATCACCGCCCTGGCCGGCGGAGGTTTCGAAAGTACGGTGAGGCTGGCCAAGAGCAGCAGCGAAACATGGGCTCCTATTTTTACCGAAAATGCCGAACATATACTTGAAGTAATTGACACCTACATCGACAAAATGAACTCTTTCCGCAGCCTGATTGAAGGACGAAATGCAGAAGGCCTGAAACAGCTGATGGAAGAAGCAAACAGGATACAGAAAATATTACATTAAACAAATAACTATGGTACTGCAGATTGACATTACCCCACTTAACCAGTGGATGCAGGGAGGCGGAAGACCTTTCATAATCTCCGGCCCCTGCAGCGCCGAATCGGAAGAACAGGTCATGAAAACCGCGATAACACTCGCCGGGATAAAGGAGGTAAAGGCCTTCAGGGCGGGTATATGGAAACCGAGAACACGCCCCGGCTCTTTTGAGGGGGTGGGGTCGAAAGGATTGAAATGGCTCAGGAAAGTAAAGGAAGAGACCGGACTTCTCACCGCCACCGAGGTGGCAAATGAAAAGCATGTCTTCGAAGCCATTAAATACGGTGTCGACATACTATGGATAGGAGCCCGCACATCCGTCAATCCCTTCACGGTGCAGGAGATAGCAGACGCTCTTGCCGGCACCGATGTCATCGTCCTGGTCAAGAACCCCGTAAACCCTGACATTGACCTCTGGACAGGCGCCATCGAAAGAATTGCAAGTGCCGGAATAAAGAGAATCGGAGCCATACACCGCGGTTTCTCCACATTCGAAAAGACCGCCTACCGCAACCAGCCCAACTGGCAGATACCAATTGAGCTCAGAAGAAGAATCCCTGGCCTGCCCATCATCTGTGACCCAAGTCACATAGGCGGGGCAAGAAAATATATCTTCGAACTCTCGCAGAAGGCGATGGACCTGAATTTCGAGGGACTGATAATAGAGTCGCATTACGACCCCGAAAAAGCCCTGAGCGATGCAGCCCAGCAGATCACACCCGACGAACTGGTGGAGGTGCTGGCAAGGCTGGTGCTCAGAAACCCCGACCCGGCCGACCCGAAACTGCTCGACACCTTGGGTGAACTGCGACAGCAGATAGATGTATTCGACGACCACCTGATAGAACTGCTCGAACAGAGAATGCAGATAGCCGACAGGATAGGAGAATTCAAGAAACACAATAACATTACCGTACTGCAGAGCGCAAGATGGGATGAAGTGATATCAAAAGCAGTTGTAAAAGGAAAGGACAAGGGACTCAGCGCCGAGCTTATAGATGCCGTGTTTAAGGCAATTCACCAGGAATCAATCAACCGGCAGATACGAATCATTAATAATGAAATGCTTAACAATAACAAATAATTTGAGCATTAAATTTCTACTTTCTAACCTGAAGGTACATTTTTATAATTTTATTATATCCGATTGTTGTTTATTTAAAAATTAATTATAGATTTGCCGGTATGAAAACAAGAATGTCATATACCTGGTGGTGGCGCAGCAAAACTCTTACGCTGTGAGTCCTGCCATGTAATGATATCTCAATAGGAAACCCGAAAGGCACGCAGACCACAGCGTGCCTTTTTAATTTTAAAATTATTATTAACCACTTAACCCATAAAAAAATGAAACGATCAAGAAAAATTATCCTTAGTGAAAAAGAGATGCCGAGGCAATGGTATAACATCCTTGCCGACATGCCAAACAAGCCTCTGCCTCCGCTGCATCCTGCAACGAGGCAGCCCATTGGCCCGGAAGACCTGGCGGCGGTTTTTCCCATGGAACTGATTAAACAGGAGGTGTCGGCCGAGAGGTACATCGACATCCCCGATGAGGTAGTCGATCTTTACCGCACTTACCGGCCTTCGCCTGTCTACAGGGCCGAATACCTCGAGAAGGCGATCGGAACGAAAAGCAAAATCTATTACAAGTATGAAGGAGGCAATTACTCCGGCTCACATAAAGCCAATACGGCCATTGCCCAGGCATACTATAACAAAAAAGAAGGTGTAAGAAGGATCACCACCGAAACGGGTGCGGGGCAATGGGGAAGCGCCATGAGCTTTGCATGCAACCATTTCGGCCTCGAACTGCTGGTTTTCATGGTAAAGGTAAGCTATAACCAAAAACCGGGCCGGAAGCTTCTGATGAACGCATACAACGCCAGGGTGGTTCCGTCACCAAGCATGATGACCGCCGCCGGAAGAAAGATACTTGAAGAGGATCCGGAGTCACCCGGAAGTCTCGGGATAGCTATCTCCGAAGCCATGGAAGTAGCCCTTCAGGATCCGTACACAAAATACTCGCTCGGAAGCGTCCTTAATCATGTCATCCTTCACCAGACCATTATCGGACAGGAGGCGCTTATACAGATGGAAAAGGCAGGCGATTATCCCGATGTGGTGATCGGATGTTTCGGAGGCGGATCAAACTTCTCAGGAATAGCATTTCCTTTCCTGAGGGAAAGACTGCTTAACGGAAAAAACATAAGGCTTCTGACAGTGGAACCCGCTTCATGCCCCAAACTGACAAAGGGAAAGTTTTTGTATGATTTCGGCGACACAGCAGGCATGACCCCCCTCCTGCCGATGTACACACTCGGCCACAATTTTATACCCGAAAAGATACATGCAGGCGGACTTCGTTATCACGGTGCAGGCGTGCTTGTTAGCCAGCTCCTTAAAGACGGATTTATTGAGGCAAAGGCAAAAATGCAGAGGGAATGTTTTGAGGCCGGAGTGCTGTTCGCACGTACCGAGGGAATACTTCCGGCACCCGAATCGACCTACGCTATTGCCGGCGCACTTGACGAAGCAAGAAAGGCAGATCTGGAGGGAGTCTCAAAGACCATACTCTTTAACCTCAGCGGTCACGGACATTTCGACATTTCGGCCTACGAGAAATATTTTGAGGGTAACCTGCCCGACCATGAACTTACCGATGCAGAAGTTGAGGAGGCCCTGTCGAAAATCAATCTGCCGGTTGCCTGAGGCACCTCACTGATTATACCCGTGAAAACAAACAGCACGCGGCTGACAGGGGCCTGACGGATCAGATCATTGAAAATCCGTACCATCCGCGTCAACCGTGTGCTGTTATATACTGATTATAAATCCCTTCTAAAAATCCGAATAATCGGTCGGATGAAGAAGGAAAACATTAGCTTTTGAAACAGTGTTTTTGTACTCTTCCATGCCGGATATTACCTTCCATTCGGGATGATTACGGAATTCGTTCCAGTGATCATCTCTCGATTTCTGATCGGCAAAGGAGGTCATATACATAAGATTCGGCTTTGTACTTCCGGCAAGCACCTCACCGAAAAAGACGGCATTGAATCCAAGCTTCTCAAACAGCTTCATTTCCCCTCCGTCATTGAACATCTCAATCTTCTTTGCGGCCTTTGCTTCGGTGGCGCTCTCATAACTGCGCAGTTCATAGATTCTGGATGCAGGCGGAGTGCTGAATTTCGGCGGCCTGAACAACGGCATGTCCTTAAAGGCAAAAAGATAGATGCTCTCATATCTCCTGAAGGGAGGATTATCAAACGGCGCGTCGAGGAAATCTCTTCCCTGCTCGTTGTATTTCTGATCCACTGCCAGCACTGCCGGGAGTTGTATCATCTGGTCGGATGATTTGAACGGGATGAAAACGTAAATTCTTTTCCCGAAAGCAGTGTCCGATTCCACCGGTTTGAATACGCCGGCTTTCTCTATGCCGGCCCTGTGCAGCGCGGGAAGGAAGGCATCCTTCAGGAATTTGTCGGTAGCTGCTTCCTGCGCTTTGCCCGTGACATGGTAAATCCTGATCTCATAATATTCCCTGATTACGGGTACAGCGGCGGAGGCTGATGCCATACCTGAAGCGAGGAGAGCTGTTGCAAAAATTAGATTTCTGATCTTCATTACAGGTTGTTTTAAACGTTTTACAGTCAAAAATAGATTTTCCCCCGGGGTTGCCGCAAAACAAAAAAGGACGGTGTGTATTGCCTTTTTCTCCTCCCCGTCTGGGGAGGAGGAGGGGCGGATACCCGGCAATCTTTGTTTTTTGTCAACCGGTTACAGAACAATAATACATTAAAGTCAGTATGACTTCGAAAATTCAGTGAATATTGCCTCGGCGCCTTCCGGAGTAAGCTCCGAACCCGACTGAATATAAAACCTGTGAACGAGCTTCATTGACTGGCCCGGTGCAAGGTTGTAAACCACTTCTTCCTGTTTCGGGTCGTACGACTTCTGTCCGAGGTTGTTAACCGAGAAGAGTCCGTAACCGCGCGCATGGGAATAAGCAGGGTAGCCGGGATTTTTCGGATGATCGAAGATTGCAAATGATACTGGGACATTGTCTTTCACACCGCTCAGTATCACCCACTTGTTTCTCGTACCCCAGACGGCATCCCCTTTTTTGCCGTTGCTTGAAACATACATTCCCGTAACACCGGTGTTGTCGGTGGCTTTCACTGTGGTGGGGTTACCCTTATCATCGGTAAATATGAGAGCCTCGTTGGTCGGCATCTCAAAAGCCCTGTCAACCCTGATGGCAAACATACCCTCCTTGTTATCGGTGAATTTCACAGGTCCGTTGGTAGCAGTGAGAGTTGCCACATGGTCCACCATCCATCCTGTTTTGGAGGCTTTGAAAATGTACTGAGTGTTCT
>ERZ795052.2041-NODE-2041-length-25664-cov-6.219884_pt1 | contig 25664 bp, 17 predicted proteins | sample MGYA00375136_ERZ795052 | MGnify/ENA primary metagenome ERZ795052 (study PRJEB30181, sample SAMN05720156) | activated sludge metagenome | isolation source: Anaerobic digester | place: Japan | collected 2015-05-26 ... | reverse complement strand
AATAGAGATGAAAGGAACGGTCCCCCCTCTTTACTCTCCGCTCCTTCTGTTTCCCAACCGGTTCCCTACCTGCCGCGGCTTGACACTAAAGAAACATTGACAAACTGAGCCAACCGACTATTGTTATAGCATGGCCCCGGGAGTTACCACGGACCGAAGGTTCGTGTCTCGGGCGATTGACCCGAGGTTCGGGAGAACGGCGATGCGGTTTAGGTCCGCAAATCTCCCTGAATCATGGAAAACACTCCCGGCGGCCGGTGGTGATCCCACGAAGGCGCCTCATCCCGTCATTCTTGACTTGAGGCGGGGCTTGGCGAGTCCGCGCGGTGACCCGTCACTCCAACACTCAACCCCGAATCAAGGTTCTCGCCATGAACACCATCTCCAGTCCCTCGGCGCAGTCCGTCCCTTCAGGCTGCCTTTCTTGCAACCAAACCCTTCTTTCCCGGCTTTTGTTGTTGATCCTTGGGCTTGCCCTCCCGGGTTTGCCGACCGCCGGGCTGAGCGCCGATGGCGCCAATCTCTGGGGCTCGGACGGCATTAAGTTGGACGAAGAGGTTAGCCCCCACTCTGTCTGGAACGGAGGAGTCGTTTCGGACGGCGACGGGGGTGCAATCGCGGTCTGGGTCCAAGCCCTTGACCTCACGCCTTCGACCTATAGTGCCATGCTGCGGGCGCAGAGAATCAATGCCAGTGGCAACAAGGTCTGGGCGGGGGGCGGCATCGGTTACTATGTCAGCAGCCGGGCCACGTGCCACGACCCCGCCGTGGCCCCGGACGGAGCGGGTGGGCTGCTCGTCGCGTGGTGGACCGGCCAGTCGTTTGTGGACGGCATTTATGCCCAGCGGCTGAATGCCAGCGGCACGCCGCTTTGGGGTTCGTCGGATGTCAAAGTTGGAGTCTGGCTTGGCAACACTGGCGGTCCGCGGATCGTGCCTGACAACATCGGTGGCGCTTTCGTGGGTTGGGCGCACCGCCTGACTCACCTGCAACCCTCTGGGGCGCTGGATGCTCCGGGCCTGGAGGGCATCGAGATCATTCCTGGCACCGAGCAAAATACTTACAAAATGGTCAGTGATGGCACAGGCGGTTCGTTGCCCACGCCGGTGCCCGGTGGCATCTTTGCAGTCTGGTCCACCGCCGGCGGTCAGCTCGTCGCGCAGCGGGTCAAGGCCGGGCTTCAGTGGGGGCCTTCGGGCATGGTGGTCGCCACTCATGGCGGCATCGTGGGTTACGACCTCGCCCGGGATGGCTCCGGCGGATTGCTCCTGTGCTGGGTCGCCACCGACGGAGCCCACCCGTACCGTTACACCGTTCGCGCGCAGCGATTGGACGTCAACGGAAACAAACTTTGGGCCCCGGCCGGGGTCATCGTCCTTGATTCCGACGTGGTTGCCGGCAGTTATTCCGCGCCATACTACAGCGCCCCGGCGGTCACCACCGACGGCGCGGGCGGCGCCATTGCCACCTGGCTTGACAACCGGAACTGGGGCGTGGCCAGCCCCCTTGGGCTCACCAACTACTACAGCGATCTTTACGCCCAGCGGGTGGACGCCGGGGGCGCCCGGGCTTGGACTCCTTCCGGAGTACTCCTCCCGCCTTATATTCTGGGACAGGGAGCACCCGGAGGCCAGGGCGAGCCCCGCATCGTCTCGGACACGCGCTACGGCGCGATGGTCGTTTATGACGACAACGGTGGCTGGAACTGGGACATCGCCGGCACTCGCCTGAATGCCAACGGCCTTAAATACTGGTCCCAATGGATCCGTTGGGACGGCTCCTCGCCCTCCAACCCCGGCCTGCCGCAGCGTTCAGTTCAGACGGCATTCGATGCTTCCGGGGCGCTTCCAAAAGGTGCAGTACTGGTCTGGGACGAGAGCGAGGGGGGACATCACCGCGTTTATGCCCAAAAGGTGGAGCTCGACCTTAACGCCTCGCCAACCTTGGCGAACGATGCCTGCACCGGCGCCATTCCCCTTACCGAAAATGTGTATTATGTCCAGAGCACGGCCAACGCCACCGATGACGGCTACTCGCCCTGCCTGGGGCGGACCCGGACCAAAGGCGTTTGGTTTGCCTACACGCCCACTCAGACCGGTACGGCGACGGTGGACACGTGCCCCAGCGACTTTGACAACAATCTGGAGGTCTTTGTCGGCGGTTGTGGGGGCCTGACCTCGATTGGCTGCAACGAGGACTCCTTCTCGTGCCCAAATTACTGGCAGGCCTCGTTCAGCTTTGCCTGCGTCGCTGGAACCACCTACCTCATCTATGCCGGCGGCTACAACGGCCAGTCCGGCAACCTCCAGATACGTGCCCGAACGAGCCAGACCCTTGCCAACGACTTCTGCAGCGGGGCGATTGCCCTGACGGAAAATGTATATCATGTCCAGAGCACCGCCAGTGCCACCGATGACGGCGATTCGGCCTGCCTGGGCCGCCCCCGGACCAAGGGCGTGTGGTTCACCTTCACCCCGCGTGCCAATGGCAAGGCCACCGTGGACACCTGCCCCAGCGATTTTGACACCAACCTCGAAGTGTTCACCGGCGGTTGTGGAGCCCTGACGTCGGTGGGTTGCAACGAGGACTCCTGGGGATGCTCGGCTTATTGGCAGGCCTTCCACACCTTCCCTTGCGCCGCCGGCACGACTTACCTCATTTACGCCGGCGGTTACAATGGCCAGTCCGGCAACCTGCAAATCCGCGTGCGTATGCCCGTGCTCTACTGGCACCGTCACCCGAGCCATGTCCTCAACCTGTCCTGGGTGACGGGTTACATCCTCCAATCCGCTTCCTCGCTGACACCCGAGCGATGGACGGATGTCAGCGAGGGCGTCAATACCAATGGCCCAACTTGCAGCTTCTCGGCCTCCATGTCCGATAGCACACGTTATTTCCGCCTGCGCTGACACCAAGCGCGTCACCAACGCTCGACTGGCCCTTTGGGAACCGGCAGGGCCTGGCCGGCGACGGTGCCGGCCTCGTGCATAAAGGAAGGGGTCAACGGCAGCGGACGGAAGCGGGGTTTGAGTTCACCGTTTTCGTCGAGAAACTGGGCGCGCCACTGCCGGTAGGCTGTGAGAATTTCATCGAACTGCAGCCGGCTCGACAACAGCACCACCCGCCGGTTGAACTCGCTGGCCGGGCCAAACCGTTTCGCATACCACGGCGCAATCTTCCGAAACATGCGGCAGCCCTGTTCCTCGCCGAACACTTCAACCATCCGATCCAAGTGTCGGCACATCACCCGCACCCGCTCCTCGAATCCCGGTTCAGGTGGCACCTCGCCCGTGGCCAGGTATCGGGCCGTGTGCTGAAAAATCCAGGGATTGTAAAAAGCCCCGCGGCCAATGCTGACCCCTGCACAGCCCGTTTCCTCCAACATGCGCCGCGCCGCCTCCGGCGTCGTCACATCGCCATTCCCGATTACCGGGATGCGCCGCACCGCCTCGACCACCGCCCGTATCCCCGCCAGGTTCACCCGGCCGCCAAAACCCTGCGCGCGTGTTCGACCATGGACAAAGACCGCCGCCACCCCGGCGTCCTCGAGTGCCCGCGCCAGGTCGGGCGCGGTCAGGTTGGCCTCGTCCCACCCCAGCCGCATTTTGGCCGTCACGGGAATCCGCACCGCCTGCACCATCCCTTGCACCAGCCGGGCGGTCCTCTGCAACTGCGTCATCATCGCCGATCCGCCCCCCACCTGGCACACCTTGCGCACCGGACACCCCATGTTGATGTCCACCGCAGCCATTCCAAGCGTTTCGACCATTTGCGCGGCATCCCGCATTTCCTCGGGGACAGAGCCAAACAACTGGACGGCCAGCGGTTGATCCCCTGGGGCGGTTTCGATGAGCTTGAGTGCCTTGGCCTTCTTCTCGAGCAACGACCTCGCATTGACCAGGTCGGTTGTTGCCAGCCCGAGCCCTCCCAACTCCCGCACCGTCAGCCGGAAGGGCAGGTTGGTGTAACCTGCCAGCGGCGACAGAAACAGGTTGGAGGATAATGTCAACGACCCGAGACGCATCGGCGCCATGATACAATCCCACCCGGCATTCAAACAAGGCGCCGAAGGCCAACCTTGAAACTCTGCCCACCGCCCCCCTCCGGGGTGGTTCTCACGTCATGCTGGGAACGGGCAGGTCGGTAACCAGCAGCAGCCCGGGGTTGGCCCGCAGGAGTCGTGGCGCGGTGTTCACGAGCGCGGCAACCGTGGCTTGATCGCCCGCGACCCCGCCCGCGAGAACCAGGTCCAAGGCTGGATCACCCTCGATCTGAACCGCGTCGTGCGGATCGGGCGCGTCGAGGTACATTCTCAGGTCGAGCGTGAGACGGACCTTCCCGTTCACTTTGACCTTGGCATGCTGGTGCAGTCCACAGGTCTGGCCTTTGCGAACCGTGACATGCTGAGTCTGGATGTCATGGTCAGCAATCACGGCGTCCCCCGTCTCAGTAATCGTCTCAGGTTTCCAGCCCAGGCAGTGCGCCAGCAGCGCCGCGGATTCCTTCAGCCCCGCGTGACCCGCCTTGCCCGCGCGGAACAGGCGGCGGAACTCACGCGGCGGGAGGCCACTGCCGATCTTCCGCTGAAGGGGACCGCGCCGCGTCGAAGCGTTCACCACCCGTTGCACATGGATGGCGCGAACCTCGCGGCAGACTCCCGTCAGACAAACCGGCAGCAGGTCCATGACAAAGCCGGGATTCACACCGGTGGCAACCACGCGCGCCTGGTTGCGCCGGCAGACGGCGTCCAAGCGCGCCGCCAGCCGTGGCTCCCGGAGCTTTGGAAAAAGCAGCTCCTCGCAGGACGACACCACGCTGATGCCTTGCCGCGCCAGGGGTTCGATCTGGGCGCAGGCGTCGTTGAGCCTGGAAACGGCCGTGTGAAAAACCAAATCGGGTTTCGCGTGCGCCAGCAGCTCGCGCAGCGAACCGTAAACCTTGCGGCCTTTGAGGTCCGGGACTTGGGTCAGGTCGCCCAGGTCCCGGCCAATTTTGGCCGGGTCAATATCAATCGCGCCGACAATCCGCGCCCACGGTTTTGCGGCGGCGAGTCTGAGGGTTTCCAGACCGATGGGGCCGAGACCAAACTGGGCAAGGGAAATCTTCATGGCAGCTTCAAACGGGTGCAGGCGAGACTACGGTTGCGCTTTGCGAATCACCTCCGACAACTTCACGGGCTCGCCGTTTCTCGCCTTGCTGGCATCGGCGGCTTCCATGAAGGCGAAAATCTCAATGGTTTCCTCGGCTGAAACGGGCGGCTGGCCGGTCTTGAAGAACTTCATGATTTCCACCAACAACGGCGCATAGCCGTCGAAGGAACCAATCGCCGCCTGCCCGTTCTCCCCCCTGGCCAGGCCGCGGAATTTGGGGTCTTCGCGGTAGATGCCCTTGCGGCCGCCGGGCCACAGGCCAATGACCTCGATCTTGCCGTCCTGGGTGACGCCGCGCTGCACGGACTCGCAGCCGGGGCCCATCACCGTGAACAACGCCTCCACCCCGTGGATGCCATACCAGAACAAATCCGGATGATGCGGTTCGAGCGAGCAGGGGCCGTAGGTTTCGGCATGGGTGACTTTGCCGATTGAACCGTTCCTCACCTCCTGCGTGTTCTTGGCAAACCGCAGGGCGCTCGAGCTGAAGACCGGCACCTTGGCTTCCTTGGCCAGCCGGAAAATCTCCAGCACGTCCCGCAGCGACCCGGCCATGGGTTTGTCAATGAACACGGTTTTGCCCGCCTTCAACACGGGCTTGACCTGTTCGAGGTGGGGCCGGCCGTCCACGCTCTCCAGCAGTACCACATCCACGTTCTCCACCAGTTCCTCGATCGAATCGTAGAACCGGACGCCGAACTTCTCCTGGAGGGTCTTCGCGTAGCCGTCCACGCGCGTGATGCTGTCCGGAATGTCGGCGCTGCCGCCTTTGAACGCGGCCACGACCTTCCCCCCCGGAACATGGTTCCTGGCATCGGGACGGTTCAGCGTTTCGGTGAAGGCGGTTGCATGGGAGGTGTCGCAACCGATGATGCCGATGCGAAGATCAGCGGCGAGGGCGGCAGTGGCGGCGCCCAGGACGGCCGCCAGCGCCACGGACTTTGTCAGGGCAGATGCGGAACTCATAATAATAACTGGGGGATTATAGGAGGCGGGGCGGCGGGCGCAAACGAAATGAAATTCATTGACGTTATTTTCTTGAAATGATCATGGAGCAACGCTAAACTTCCCCACAAACCCGGCACGTTATGCATTGCAAAACCAATGGCGCGGATGGACCGAACCCCGGACCCCCAGCCGGCGTTCCGATGCCACCACAAGCCGTCCTGCCGGAACTGGAGCGGCATATCCTCCTGGATGGCTTCAAGCTGGTGTTCGATCCCGACGCAAGCCACGGCTCCGTGTTTGTGGATGCCGTCAGCGGTCGGGAGTTTCTGGATTTTTACGGCTTTTACGCTTCGCAGCCCATTGGGTTCAACCACCCGCACTTCGACCTGCCGGAGGTGAGGGCGGATTTGGAGCGGGCGGCGCGGGTGAAGGTTGCCAACGCCGATGTCTATACGGTGCAGTATGCGGAGTTTGTCCGAACTTTCCGCCGCGTGATGGGGCTCCCACCCCTCGAACGCTACTTCTTCATCGAAGGGGGGGCGCTGGCGGTCGAAAACGCGCTCAAGGCCGCCATGGACTGGAAGGTCCGCAAAAACCTGGCTGCGGGACGCGGCGAGCGGGGAACGGAAATCATCCACTTTGAGCGCGCCTTTCATGGGCGAACCGGCTACACTTTGAGCCTGACAAATACCGACCCGCGAAAGATCGCCTACTTTCCCAAGTTCCCCTGGCCACGCATCCCCGCCCCGGCGCTGGACTTTGCGCTCCCGGCCGCCGAGCGCCTTCGCGCCGTGATGGAAAAAGAGCGGCTGGCCGAGGCGCAAATCCGGGACGTCCTGCGCCGGAAGGCGGACGACATCGCGGCGGTCATCATCGAGCCCATCCAAGGCGAAGGCGGGGACAACCATTTCCGGGGCGAGTTCCTGCAGACCCTGCGGCAAATCTGCGACGAGAACGAGATTCTCCTCATCTATGACGAGGTGCAATCGGGCATGGGGATAACCGGCAGAAATTGGTGCTGTGAGCATTTTGGCGTGCTGCCAGACCTCCTGGCCTTTGGGAAAAAGTCGCAGGTTTGCGGCGTCATGGCGGGGCCGCGGCTCGATGAGGTTAGAGACAACTGCTTTCGTTTGCCGGGTCGGATCAGCTCCACTTGGGGAGGCAATTTCACCGACTTCGTCCGTTCGACGCACTACCTCCGGGTCATCGAGCAGGAGCACCTGGTCGAGAATGCGGCCATCCAGGGAGCGAGGCTGCTCAGCGGACTGGAGGAGCTGGCCCGGAAGTATCCGCTGCTGAGCGCGGTTCGTGGCCGTGGCCTGATGATCGGATTTGACCTGCCGAACGCCAGCGTGCGCGACGCCTTCTGGAAAGGGGCCTACGACCTGGGGCTGTTGGTCGTGCGCTCCGGCGAGCGCTCCATTCGGCTGCGTCCGGTGCTGGACCTTCAACCCGGCGTGGTCCGTTCGGCTTTGGAGATATTAGACCGGTTGTGTGCCCGGCTCAGCCGGCCATGAAAACCCAGGCAGGCAAATGAATATGCGTAAACGTAAACTCAAGCCTCCTTCTCGATGGTCCGCTGTTCAGGCGGTGGCCGCCCGCACCCTCGCGCGCCTGGGGTTGAAGCCCGACAATCCCGGGGCTTTCTGCGGCGAATGGCTTGGAACCGGAAAGGCGCTGCCCAGCATTTCACCCATTGACGGGCGGAGGCTGGCGGTGGTGCGAACCACCACGCCGAGCGAGTATGAGAAAGTGCTGGACCGCGCCGCCCGGGCGTTTCGGGCATGGCGGGAGGTCCCCGCTCCGCGTCGAGGAGAGGTGATTCGGCAGTTGGGCAACGCCCTGCGCGAGGCGAAAGAGGACCTGGGGCGGTTGGTCTCGCTTGAGGCGGGCAAAATCGTCGCTGAAGGGCAGGGGGAAGTGCAGGAGATGATTGACATTTGTGATTTCGCCGTGGGGCTGTCGCGGCAATTGTATGGCTTGACGATTGCTTCCGAACGGCCACGGCATCGGATGATGGAGCAATGGCATCCCTTGGGCGTTGTGGGAGTCATCACCGCGTTTAATTTTCCGGTGGCCGTGTGGGCCTGGAACTGTGCCCTCGCGACGGTCTGTGGGGATGCCACGGTCTGGAAACCTTCGAGCCAGACGCCCCTGACCGCTCTGGCGACGATTCGGATTGCCGAGCGTGTCTGCCGTCGGAACCAGGTTGACCCGGCGATTTTCAGCCTCGCCATCGGGGACGGGACAACCGTCGGCGAACGCCTTATTAACGACCATCGCGTGGCGCTGATTTCCGCCACCGGCTCGACTCGCATGGGGAGGCATGTCAGTGAGGCGGTGGCCCGGCGATTGGGGCGGTCGCTCCTCGAGCTGGGTGGCAATAACGCGGTGATTGTTACGCCCAGCGCGGATTTGGACCTGGCCGTGCGGGCGATCCTCTTTGGGGCCGTCGGGACGGCGGGGCAGCGCTGCACGACCACCCGGCGCCTGTTGGTGCATGACCAGGTTCGCGAGGAGCTTCTGCGACGGTTGATTGCCGCTTATCAACAGGTGAAAATCGGCAATCCCCTCGAGCCCGGGGTGCTGATGGGGCCCCTGATCAACCGGCAGGCCGTTGGGGAAATGCAGGCTGCCCTGCGCGCGCTGCGGGACCAAGGCGGCCGGGTGCTTTACGGGGGCGAGCCGCTGCGCGGGCCGCGATTCCCCGGGGGGCGTTATGTTCGACCCTGCATCGCCGCCGCGCGCCACGACTGCAAAATTGTGCAGGAAGAAACCTTCGCGCCCATCCTGTATGTCATCTCTTACGAAACACTGGACGAGGCGCTGGCGTGGCATAACGAAGTTCCCCAGGGACTGAGCTCCGCCATCTTCACCAACGACTTGCGCGAGGCCGAGCAGTTCCTTTCGGCATGCGGGAGCGACTGCGGCATCGCCAACGTGAATCTTGGAACCAGCGGCGCCGAAATCGGGGGCGCCTTCGGCGGGGAAAAGGAGACGGGGGGCGGGCGCGAGAGTGGCAGCGACGCGTGGAAGGCCTACATGCGGCGGCAGACCGTCACCGTCAATTACTCCCGAGCCCTGCCTTTGGCCCAAGGCATTGTTTTCGGCTGAGCGCCCGCCCGGACAGGGCCGGGGGCGAATTACTAAACAAAGCTAAATTATCCTTGCGCCGCCCCCGCCTTTGGGTTCAATTGCGCCCATGAATCGAACATGCCTTCTCTTGCTGACGGGTTTCCCGGCCCTGTTTGCCCTCGCCTCCTCCGCCGCCGAATCCTCCGCCGCCCCGGCCCGGCTGATCCTGAGGGCTGATCAGGCCCGGCAGCAAATCAGCCGCAACATTTACGGTCATTTTGCCGAACACCTGGGCCGTTGCATCTATGAGGGAATCTGGGTCGGCGAGGACAGCCCCATTCCCAATACGCGCGGGATTCGCAATGACGTGGTGGCGGCGCTGAAAGCGATCCGGGTGCCTGTGTTGCGCTGGCCGGGGGGCTGCTTTGCCGACGAATACCACTGGAAGGATGGCATTGGCCCCCGCCACCAGCGTCCGGCCATGATCAACACCCATTGGGGCGGGGTGGTGGAAAACAATCACTTTGGCACGCATGAGTTCATGGACCTGTGCGAGCAGCTTGGAGCGGACCCGTATGTGTGTGGCAATGTCGGCAGCGGCTCGGTCCAGGAGATGATGGAGTGGGTCGAGTACATGACCTCGGATGCCGATTCGCCGATGGCCAATCTGCGGCGCAAAAACGGGCGCGACAAGCCGTGGCGCCTCCCGTATTTCGGGGTGGGGAACGAGAGCTGGGGGTGTGGCGGCAATATGCGGCCCGAGTATTACGCCGATCAGTACCGGCGTTACAACACCTTCGTAAAAAACTACGCCGGCAATCGCATCTATCGAATTGCCTGCGGCGCCAACGCCTTTGACTTTCGCTGGACCGAGGTGCTCATGGCCGATGTCGGGCGCCGCATGAACGGCTTGTCACTGCACTTTTATACGGTGCCCACCGGCAACTGGGGTCGCAAAGGTTCCGCGACCCGCTTCGACGAGCCGCAATGGCATTCCACCATGCGCGAGGCGCTTAAGATGGAGGACTTGGTCCGGCGTCATGGGGAAATCATGGACAAGGCGGACCCGCAAAAACGCATTGGCATGATCGTGGATGAGTGGGGGGTCTGGCACGATGTCGAGCCCGGAACCAATCCCGGTTTCCTGTACCAGCAGAATACGCTGCGGGACGCCCTGGTGGCGGGGCTCACCCTCAACATCTTCAACAATCACTGCGACCGGGTCAAAATGGCCAACATTGCCCAGACCATCAATGTCCTTCAGGCCATGGTGCTCACGGACCGCGAAAAGATGCTGGTGACCCCCACCTATCACGTGTTCGAGATGTATGTGCCCCACCATGATGCCATGCTGGTTCCCGCCGAACTGCAGGGGCCCGAATACGAACTTGACGGTCAAAAGATTCCGCAGGTCAGCGTGTCGGCCTCCCGGGACAAGAATGGCCGCATCCATGTCAGTCTGTGCAACCTGAGCCCCGCCACGCCCGTTCGCCTGAGCTGCGACCTGGAGGGGGGCAAGGTGGGCGCCATGAAAGGGCGCGTCCTCACCGCGCCTGAAATCAACGCTCACAATACTTTTGAGCGGCCGGAAGCGGTCAAGCCCGCCCCGTTTGACGACTTCACGCCCACGCAAAAGGGCTTTGAGACCACCCTTCCGGCAAAATCAATCGTGGTACTGGAGTTGTAAGACGACCCCGGCCGGTTCGGCGGCGACAGCCGGCAGGGCTGCGTCTGAATCCGCCATCAGTTTGGCGCCGGTTGAGCCGCGGTTTTCCGACCGGCTGGGGGCGGGTTCTCGCCCGCCTGGCTGGCGAAGCTTCTCCAGTATCGCAGCGGAATCAATCCCAGGGCGATAAGCCCGATTTGGGTGGCGTTGAACAGCATCAGCCACTTGAATGCCGCGTCCATGAAACCATACGAATGGAGGCCGACTCCCAGCATGTTGACGCCAAACCACGAAAAGGCGGTCACAATATTGCCAAAGATGGCCATGTTCATCAGGCCACGCTCGCGGATCATTCCGCCCCACCGCGCATGCAGGATGATGCCATTCCACAGCACAATGATCAGCGCGCCATTTTCCTTCGGGTCCCAGCCCCAGAACCGGCCCCAGGATTGATCCGCCCAGATGCCGCCCAGGACCGTGCCGACAAAGCTGAACAGCGTGGCAAAACACACAATGCCATACACCATGCGGCCCAGGCTCTGGGCCGTCTCGCGGCTCAGGGTGGTGGTCAACAGCCCGCGCAGGATGTAAACAATGGCCAGGAAGCCGGCCACAAAGGTCGCTGCGTAACCCAGCGTGATGGTAATGACGTGGGTGGCCAGCCAGAAGTTGGTGTCGAGGACGGCGCGCAGCATTTCCATCGTATCGCCGCCCAGCGCCAGATTGTGGGCGATGATCTGCGTCACCGCCCCCACCGCGGCGGCCGTCACCACGCCAATGCCGTCCCGGTAGATTCGCTCCAACACCAGGCCCAGGGCCACCGCCGCCCAGCCGATGAACACCGCCGAGGAATACAGATTGGTCACGGGCGGCCGGCCCTCCAGAACCATGCGGAAGATCAGGCCGGCCGTATGCACCAGCCACGCCAGCACGGTGATGTAGTAAGCTGACCGCCGGAGGGTTTCCGACCAGTTGAACCAGGAAAAACAGCCCAGCACAAACGCCACCAGGTAAATGATCATGGCGTGGAGAAACGCCTGGAGCTGGTTGTAGAAAAACTCCGCGCGGCTCTTGCTGACAGCGTTGGGCAGCCGGCTCGCCAGCCATTCCCGATACTGGTCCAGCGCCGTGTTGAAGGCCGCGGCATCGTTCCCGCGGTAGGCGCTGGCCATCCGCGCATACCAGTTCACGGCGGGGTGAAGCTCGTGTCCGTGCAGCGCCGCATTGAACACCACCTGCCCCATGTTCTGCCACGCCTCGGGATTGGCCAGCGGGTCCGCTGGCGGCACCAGGAGGGGATAGGCGAACCGCGCCATGAAATCATATTGGCTCAGCGTCCCAACGAACTGGTTGAACACCGCTCGATCATAATCCTGCTTTGCTTCGCGCGCCTTCAAGGCCGCCAGTCCGGAGGGGGCCAGGTTCTGAAGAGCCGCCAGTTCCGCCGCGAAGTCCTGGGTGCGCTCGGGCTGGTAACTGTTCTTGAGGCGTTTATACAGCGTCAGGGCATTGTAGATCTTGGCGACCTGCTTTTGATACGCCGTTCGCGCCTGCGTCTCGATCTTCATGACCTGCGACCCCTCCTTTTCAATGGTCGGAATCGCATTCGTCAGCTCGTTATAGGTGAAGTAGAACAGCCCGGATTTTTCCTTCCCTTTGCCGCGCAGGTTCAGCTCATTGAGCAGATCGGGGTGGTGAATGAGGAAGATCGGCCGCTGATCAGCCAGTTCGGGTTTGAGCATCACTTCCAGCAGCCACTGCGTGGCTTTGAGCTTCTCGGGATGCTTCCAGAACTCATAGGACTTCTTTTCCTCCAACGGCACGCTGGCCGTGCCCCGGATTTGGAGCAGGGCGTTTCGGCCCACTGAATCAAAGGGCTGAACGCGGCCGTTTAAGAGCACGGGCAGGCGGCCGAAGTCCTGCAAATGCAAATCCTTGTCCGGTTTGGGCAGCAGGATGGCGACAATCTCCGCCACGAAGACGGCGAGTATGAGCCAGGGAATCCATTTCTTCATGCCGTCCTCCGTTTCCTGACGAAACCCATCATGTGCATCATGAATTGAATGATCAGCCCCGCGGACACCAGAATGCAGGCAAAGTAGGGCGCCAGCCAGCTCGGGTTGCGCACGACCTGGAGAATGGTGCCCTCGTTATCCGTGTCAAAACTGGCCTGGTAATAAGTCTCCCCGGCGTAGCGCAGGGGGTTGTTCATGTAAATCAACACCTCGCGATCCTCGCCCGTGTCCGGCCGCATCACCCGCACGCGGCTGGAGAAGTTCTTGGGGATGTCCGTGCCGGGATACACATCGTGCCGGAAATCCAAAAGCTGAATGCTGTAAGGCTTGTAAAGCCGGGTCCGGCGCAGCGACAACTCGTAGGTCCGGCCTTCGTGGGTGAAACGCTGGGGCTGGTTGATGTAGCCCGAAACCAGCCACGTGCCCAGCGAATTGCCGCCACTCCGCAATTCAATCACGGCGCTGGGCACGTTGCGTTTATCCATTGCGGTCACCGGCGGTTTTTCCTCCACGACGAGCTGCGGGCCAAAGCCCATGGTGGCCGGCGGCGGTTCCTTGGCGTCCTTGGCCCGGTCCGCCAGAACCGAATTCACGTAGAACTTGCGAACCTCCACCGCGAAGGGGAGCGCCTCATGCTGAATTGGATTGGGTTTGAGCAGGCGCCGGTAATCAATGGCCACCACTTTATCCGAGTCTCGGTCCGTCACGTCCGCGATGGCCAGTTCCACATCCGTGTCGGCTTCCGTGTAGTTCTTGGTTTCACCTTCGCGCAGATGCAGCATGCTTTCCTGGGAAAGCAGGTCCGTCAGCAATTGCCCCACCAACAGGAGGATCAGGCCACTGTGGACGAGGAACAACCCGATCTTTTTGCGGCTGAGCTCGAACCGTTGAATATGCGCCGCAATGAGGTTGATCAATAAAACCGTGCCCACCAGGTAACCACCCGGGAAGATTGGAATCTTCAGACCGCTCCCCTCCGGCTTCCAATAAATGAACAGGCTGCGAAAGAATTCGTTCTGAGCTTGATACAAACCCATCTCGACTTGCGCCATCGTGCCCCAAAAGACCAGCACGAGCCCCAGCCCAAGACAGACCACGGTGAGCTTCAAGGAGCTGAAAAACTGAATAATCCGATCAAGTTGCATTCGAATACCTCGCGGATTTGACGAACTGAATGAAAGCGTCCTTTTCCCGGGCGACCAATTCCGCGTCGCCCATCAGTTTGTAAAACCAGGTGCGGCCTGGTTGTCCCACAATCGCTCCCAAAATCTTTGCCGGTTTGCCCGACTGGGGGTCGCTGCCCGTGATTTCCACCACCGCAGCTTTCCCGCCCGCCGTCTCCAGTTCCGTCACTTGCCCCCGAATTTCCGCTTCGCCCAGTTCGGACAAACCCACCTGTTTGCGCCACCGGTTGATGTTCCCGACCAGCCCGCCTCCATCTCCCGGCGACATGCTGACGTTGACGGCGGCCTGGGTATCGTTCGGGCCGTTTACCACAAACTTGCTGATCAGAAATGCGCCGGCGGCGACCTCCTTCCAGGTGGCCGGCACGGCCCATGCCGGTTTGCCCGCGCCACCGTCCTTACCGCTTGCCGCCGCAGGCATGGCGCCCATGCCGTCAATCGGCGGATGATCAGGCGGCAGTTCTCCCTGCGGACTGGTGAAACGCATGGATTTGAGAAACTCCACGAAGAGGGGCTTGTTTTTCGCCACCAAGGCATCGTCCCCGGTCATCTTGAAAAACCAGGCGACCCCCTCCCGATGAAGAATTCCCGCCAGAATACGGGTCTTCTCGCCCGATCCGGGATTCTCCCCCGCCAGGTCAAATAATCGTCCCGGGCTTCCCGCGATGGAGACCTCCTCCGCCAGCTTTGCCAAGTCGCCCTCCGTAACCGCCGGCAGCCCAACTTGTGACCGCCAGCGATTTACATTTCCCAAATCCCCACCCGCAAGCCCGGGCAAGGGGAACACACCCACGTCTGCCGCGCTCGATCCTTCCTGAACCTTGAACGACGCCAAACGCATTTCCCCGGCAGCGACTTCCTCCCATCCGGACGGCACTTGATACTCAAGGCGAGGCAACCGGCTCCCTGGCTGTCCGTGCGCCTGCCCCATTCCGGGGGAACCCGATTTTGCCGGATCCTTGGCAACCCGGTAAACTCGCACCTCCTCCCGCTGGCAACCGCTCCCCACCAGAACGGCCAACAGCAAGCCCCACAACCAAGGCGAGGATTTCGAATCTATGATGCAAAAACTCACCATGCTTAAGTACAGGCATTTGGACCCCGACGCAAGCAGGTTGTTCAACACAGGGCAAGAAAGGGTTACCGCGCCTGCCCCGTCTCATCCACGCCAAATCCAAACCCATCCCAAGGCCGATTCCAGGATTGTCGAGGGCGGCTGCTTGTGCTAGGGTAGGGTGCGTGAGCTGGTTGACCAGGCAGGAACAAATGGTTCTCTGTATTGTGCTGGGCTTGCTGCTGACGGGCTTGGCGGTCAAGGCGTATCGGACCGCTCACCCACCGGCGGCAGTGACACCACCGGCATCACCCCAAGATGCAAGAAATCAGTTTTGACGAGGCACTCGACCTGATCCGGTCCAAGGATCAACGTTACGAACGGGACGCCTACCTCTTTGTCAGGGAGGCGCTGGACTACACCCAGAAAACCATTGCCCGGGGCGGACGGGGAAGACCCCGGCATGTGACGGGACAGGAACTGCTTGCGGGGATTCGCGATTACGCGCTGGAGCAGTTCGGGCCCATGGCCGCCACCGTGCTGGAGCATTGGGGAATCCGCTCCTGCAGCGACTTTGGCGAGATTGTGTTCAACATGGTCGAGATTGGCCTTCTGGCCAAGACGCCTGAAGACAGCCGGGCGGATTTTGCCGAGGGCTACGACTTTTTCGAGGCCTTTCAAAAGCCATTTCTGCCCTCCGGCAAACAGCGGCGCTCGTCAACCGCCAGGGCGTCCTCCGGGGTCTGACAAAGACCGGCCAAGCTCATGCCCGCCAAAGTGCTGCCGGATGCTGCGCCCGGCCTCCTCCCCGCCGTGCCTCCCGGTGTGCGGCTGACGACACTGGAAAACGGACTGACGATCATTGTCCGGGAGGATCACAGTGCTCCCGTGGTGTCCGCCCAGGCATGGTGCATGGCGGGGAGCATCCACGAGGGACGATGGCTGGGGGCGGGGCTTTCGCACGTGCTCGAGCACATGTTGTTCAAAGGCACCAGCCGCCGTGCGGGCAGCCGCATTGATCAGGAGGTGCAGGAGGCGGGGGGCTACATGAATGCCTACACCTCCTTCGACCGCACCGTCTTTCACATTGATGTTCCCAGCACCGGCGCGGCCGTGGCTCTCGACATTCTGTGCGATATCATGCAGCACGCCACGCTGCCTCCGGACGAGCTGGCCAAGGAAATGGAAGTCATCCGCCGCGAAATGGACATGAACGTGGATGACCCGGACCGGCGGGCGGGGCGGCGCCTGTTCGAGACTGCCTACACGCGGAGCCCCTACCGCTTTACCGTGATCGGCTATCCGGACATCTTCAACGAGTTGAAGCCGGAGGATATCCGAGCTTACTACCACGAGAAGTATGCCCCCAACAACGTGTTCTACGTCGTGGCCGGCGACGTGGCTGCCAGCACCGTCATTCAGCAAATCCAGGAAGCCTATGCCGGAGCCAGAGCCCGCCCCATCGCCCCCTTTGTCCTGCCCGAGGAACCTCCGCAAACAGCGCCTCGCGAGGTGATCGAAGAGGCGCCCATTGAACTGGCTTATCTGCACCTTGCCTGGCACACCCCGGAGCTGCGCCATCCCGACGTGCCGGTTCTCGATGTTCTGGCTACGCTCCTCGGCAGCGGACGCAGTTCCCGCCTTTATCGTCAGGTGCGGGAAACTGAGGGTTTGGTGTACTCCGTGCATGCCTGGACTTATAACCCTGGGAACCCGGGACTCCTGGGCATCAGCGCCACGCTGGACCCCGCAAATCTTGATGCCGCCTCCGCGGCCCTCCTCGCCGAGGTGGAAAGAATGCAGACGGCTCCCGTCGAAGCCCGTGAGTTGGAGAAGGCAGTGAAACAGTTTATCGCCGACACGCTGGCCATCCGCAAAACGATGCAAGGTCAGGCCCAGGATCTCGGCGCCAACTGGCTGGCAGCCAACGACTTGGGATTCTCGGATCGCTACCTCGCTGCCGTTCAACGTGTCACGCCCGCCGATTTGCAGCGCGTCGCTCGTCATTATTTGTCTCCCGACAGCAAAACGCTTTACGCGCTGGTGCCGGAAGGACGGGCGCCAAAGCGCGCTGCGCACATCGAATCGCTCTCTCAAAACCCCGTTCACAAGCTTGAGCTGCCCAACGGGCTGCGCCTCCTGGTCAAAGAGGATCACCGGCTTCCCTTCGTGGAGTTCCGCGCCGTATGCCGCGGCGGCGTCCTGAGCGAGAACCCCGCCCGGAATGGCGTTACTCAACTGATGGCCAAGATGCTGGTCAAAGGGACCGCGCGCCGGTCGGCGGAGGAAATCGCCGGCACAATTGAGTCGGCAGGAGGCAGCATCGAAACCTACGCCGGCAACAACAGTTTTGGTCTTAACGCGGAAGTCTTGAGCCCCGACTTTGACATCGCCTTGGACTTGGTCGCTGATGTCCTGCGCAATCCGTCCTTTCCCCCCGAGCCCCTCGAGCGGGAGCGCGAGGCTCAGTTGGCGGCCATTCGGGCGCAAAAAGACCACCTTCTGCAGAGCGCCTTCCGGTTGATGCGGCGTGAGTTGTTTGGTCCCTGCGCTTATGGGCTTGATCCCTTGGGGACGGAGGAGACTGTGCAGGTCTTGCAGGCCGGCCATCTGCGGGAGACGCATGGCCGGCTTGCTGTTCCGGACAACTGTGTGCTGGCAATTTTCGGTGACGTCCAATTGCCCGCGGTCCAAACCGCTGTACGAAAAGTGTTCGGGGACTGGAAACGGGGCTGCGGCAGAGCGCAGGCGAACTCGGGCCGCGCGGCGGCGGACGAACAGACAACGGCAGGGAGCATGCGGCGGGTTCGGGAACTGCGGGACAAGAAACAGGCCGTGCTGGTGGTGGGTTACCCCGGCACAACCTTGCGTAGTCCCGACCGCTATGCATTGGATATTCTCCAGGAGGCCTGTAGTGACCTTGGGTCGCGGCTGTTTCTGCGGATTCGCGAACAACTCGGCCTGGCTTATTACGTGGGCGCCCAGAATTTCAGTGGCCTGGCGCCCGGTTTCTTCGCTTTCTACGCGGGCACCGCTCCGGAAAAAGCGGACGTGGTCGAGGACGAACTGCTTCGCGAAGTGGATTCGCTTTGCACCGAAGGCCTCACCGAGGAAGAGCTGAAGCGCATCAAGGCCAAAATCCTCGGGCAGAAGAAAATCTCCCGTCAGGACCTTGGCGGCCTCGCCATGACCTCCGCGCTGGATGAGCTCTACGGCCTCGGTTACGACCACGGCGACCACGAGGACGCTCTCTATGAGGCGGTTACCCTCGCGCGAGTGAAAGAGGTTGCGGCGCGGCACTTCCGTCCGGAACGGGCGGTCATCGCCACGATTCTGCCGGAGCCAGGGCTCACGGAGGCGGGCGACCCGGCCGGGGGCGAAGCAGCAAGGTAAGCGCGAGACAATCGTAGAGGGCGTGCGTGATGGCCGGCGTCAGCACGTTGGACGTCAAGAGATAAAGCAGACCGAAATACAGCCCGAAGAGACTCGCCAGCAGCGCGTAGAACCAGGTGATGCGGTGGGCAAGCCCAAACAGGGCGCTGGCAACCAGCAGGGCCGGCCCTTCGCCAAGCAAGTTGTGGAGGCTGTTTTGAAGGGCCCCGCGGAAAAAAGCTTCCTCACACAGACCGGCCAGGATTGAGATCACCAGAATCTGGACTCGGGACCAGCCCGCGAACAGGGGATGCAGGAGGGATTGAAGAAAGGCGCGGTAGCGGACCAGGGGCGGCCAGGCAGAGCGCATGCACCAGGCGAAGAGGGCGGCGGCCGGGCCAACCGCCAGAAGTCCCAGAACTATATCGCCGAAATTCCAACGGCATTGGGCCGCCAGGGGATGCCCAATGAAGGAGCCCCAAGCGGCCGCAATTGCCAGGAGCGTCAGTTCGAGCGCGGCGCCACCGAGAAAGGACAGGCGCGGAGTCCGAGTCATGGAGAAAGTAAAAAGAAACAAGCGCAAAAAGAAAGGTCAAACCCCGCCACGACGGGGAGTTGGGGCTTGGCAGCCTCCCGCGCCTTGCTCTAAGGTGAGGCCGTGACAGGGTTTCTGAGATACGTGGGCTTGTTCAATGCGGCGGTGTGGTTTGGGGCCGCAGTGGGGTATGCGGTGTGCATCGCGCCCGTGTTCAGCTCCGCCGCGCTCGAGGGACTGCTCGGGCCCAAGAACTTCCCCTATTTTTCCGTGGCCATCGGCCACGTGGCGGCCACGCGGTTTTATCATCTCTGCCTGGTCTGCGGGGTGATTGCCCTCCTGCACTTGGGAGCGGAGTGGATCTACCTGGGCAAAACGCCCAAACGGCGGTGGGTGTCGGCTGTGTTGGGACTGTTTTGTATCGCCTTGTTCGAGACGGCCTGGCTGCAGCCGAAATTGAGCCGGGAACATGGCGCCCGGTTCGCGTTGAATTCGACGGCGGCCGAGCGCGCTGCCGCGGCCAAGTCCTTTGCCCTCTGGCTCCGGGTTTCACAAGGGTTGAATGTCCTCTCGCTGGGGGGGCTGGGCCTCTATTTGTGGCGCGTGGGAACCAGCGCTGAGCCGCCGCGATTTGTGATCGCCCCGCGCTTTCGTAGTTGACACAAATAGGCGGTTGACAATTTGGGATTGTCACGGACCTTAGCCTTGGCGATAATTGGCAACGCTTTTTTTGAGCGTCCGGGCTAAAAACTTATGATTTCAAACGACAGACCATCGCCATACGGCAAACGGTCGCATGGGCATCCGCCTAAACCTCGGGTGGAGGAGGACACCATTCGATCCGAGAAAATACAGATTGAGCGGAAGAGTTTTCTGCTCGCGCTGAAGGAGAACGCGCGGGGACGGTTTCTGCGCATCACCGAGGATGTGGGGGGGCGCCGCGACACCATCATCATTCCCGCGCCGGGACTGGAGGATTTCCGAAACCTGGTGGACGAGATGCTGAGAGTTTCGAACGAGACGCCGCCCAAGACGCCGCCGGCGGAGGCGTAAAGCCCCCTCCGGGCCTTCAACGTCCAGGACGCTGCGCGGGCACAATGAGCCCCGCGTCAACAAGCTGGTTCGTACCGATCTGCCGGCCGTGGATTGCCAGGAGGTTGTTCCCTGGGCGCAAACTGGCCGCTGCGGCCGGGGAGAGTGGCATTTCAACGTAACCGGCGCTTTGCCCCTTAACCGCAGCCGCAAGGATTCCGTTGAGATAAACCTCGGCTTCGGCATCGTGACAGATCAGGAGGCGGGGGGTGGCCGTCGGTCCGGAAGGAATCAAGAACTGGCGGCGAAGCCAGATTCCCGGTGTGCTCCATTCCGTCCGGATGTGGTGGCTGGCCTCAAAGGTGTGCCGTCCAAAGGCGGAGGTCCCTTGGCGCCACAGTCCCGCATCGTATCCTGGGCGGGCCCAGGCCGGGCCGGGCGGCTGCGTTGTGTACCGCCAGACAACCCGGCCATATGGAGCGGTGGGGGAGAGCCAGTGAATGGAGTTCTCCTGGAGCCGGCCCCGGTTGGCTGCCCGGACTGATTCCGCATTGATTTTGACCAGGGCCCGGTCATAGGTAACCAGCCCGTTGCACTCTGTTTCCACATCCGAAAGCTGCGTATAGATGGCCGCGCTTAGCCCGCTGCTGTTGTGCAGCGCCCAAACGCGGTTCAAGAGTTCGGCATAGCGCGCGGTCAGCTCCGCTGTGTCCTGAACGGTCGCGTAGCTCCAAGTCCTGGGTGCCCATAGATGGTTGGTCATGGCCAAACCCAGTCCCCCAAATTCCCCCAACACCGCCGCCCGAATCGGGTCCGGCGCCGGGGCCTCGGGTCCCGGGTAACTGTGAATGTCCACCACATCCCCAGTGCGCTTGTCAATCCAACCACTGGCGCTGCTCACGAGCCGTGAGGGATCAAAGGACTTCAGCCACGCGGTCAGCCGCGGGGTATCATACTGCCCCCATCCCTCATTGAACAAAACCCAGAGCACCACGCTGGGGTGATTGCCGAGGTTCTCGACCATGCGCTGCAGCTCGATTTCGAATTGCTGCCGGGCGGCGGGGGTGACGTTGTTGCCACTGGGCATGTCCTGCCAGACAGCCAGCCCGAGGCGATCACACCAGTAATACCACCGCTGGGGTTCGACCTTGACATGCTTCCGAACCGTATTGAAGCCCAGTCCCTTAAGCATCTCGAGATCCTCCCGCCAAGCCTCGTCCGCCGGCGCAGCATGGAGGCCGTCCGGCCAAAAGCCCTGGTCCAGCACGCCCAACTGCAGCTCGAACCGGCCGTTGAATGCCAGGCGGGGCAAACCGGCCGCATCGCGCCGAACCGACAGCGAGCGAAGACCGAAATAGCTGGTGACCCGGTCCAGACTCACCTCATTCTGCTCCATTGAAATGTCAAGGTCATACAGGAAAGGGTCCGCAGGGGACCACAAACGGGGCTGCTCGATTTTGAGTTCAAGCGGGGAATTGGCGGGTCCCTCAGCGCGAACTACCGGCACCCCGTTCGAAAGGGCCACCACTTTTACCCGGAAAGACTCATTGATTCGGTTGGCCAGGACCGTGAGCCGCAGGAGGCTGCGGTCGAGGTCGGGATGCATCCGAAGGCCTTCGATGCGGGCGAAGGGCACGGGTTCCAGCCAGACCGTCTGCCAAATGCCGGACGACGGCATGTAGAAAATCCCGCCCGGGTTGCGTGATTGTTTGCCCCGGGGCTGGTTGCCTTCCGTCGGGTCCTGCACCGCAACGAGGATTTCGTTCGGCTCGTGGCGTTTGAGGTAGGAAGAGATTTCCACGCTGAAGGGGTCATAGCCGCCCCGGTGCCGGGCCGCCTGCCTTCCGTTCACGAATACTCGCGAATCCCAGTCCACCGCCCCGAAGTGCAGCAGGATGCGGCGCTCGAACCAGTCGGCGGGGATTTGCACGGTTCGCCGATACCACAAGGTGTTGGTTTCCCACAGCCGCCGGCCCACCCCGGATAACGCCGATTCAACAGGGAACGGAACCAAAATGGAGCCGTCGAAATTCGTGGGTGGGGGTTCCGAAGCCTCCGTAATGGCGTAGTCCCACAGGCCATTGAGGTTCAACCAATCGGGACGAACCAGTTGGGGGCGCGGGTATTCAGGGTGAACATTGGTCGGATGGACCGTGGCAGCCCAGCGCGTAACCAGCGGGTTGGGTACCATGCGCCAGTCGGCGGAAAAACCTGAAACAACGAAAAGGCCGAGAACGGGAAGGCCCAATCGCCAGCCCACGGAGAGTGCCAATCGAATGAGGCAGAAGGTGGGTAAACGCAACGCTGCCTCCCGGGCTTCGGACTCGGAGCGGGGAATCAGAGGCGCCGCTGGCTTGGGACAAGGCGAGCTCATTGGCGGTAGAACTTGGCGACAGCTTCGGTGCGAGTGTGGACGTGCAGCTTTTCATAGATGCGGCGCACATAGTTCCGAACCGTGTGGATGCTGACCCCAAGGCGGTCGCCAATTTGCTTGTAGGGGCAACCCTCGGCCAGCGCCAGCAGGACCTCGCGCTCCCGCGCGGACAATTCCGCGTCTCCACCCGCGGCGGGTCGGGGAGATTGAAAAGACTGAACGACTTTGCGGGCAATGGAGGCCGACATGGGGGCGCCTCCGCCGTGGACTTCCCGGATGGCTTCCAGCAATTGCGCGGGCGGCATGCGTTTGAGGAGATAACCGCTCGCGCCGGCCGCCAGCGCTCGAAAAATGCGGTCCGTATCCTCGAACACGGTGAGCATGAGAATTTGGGAATTGGGGAGCAGCGGCTTGAGCCGCTGAACGCACTGAATGCCGTTCAAGCCCTCCTCGAAATTGATGTCCATGAGCACGACGTCGGGCGCTTCTTTGGGAAGCTGCGCCAACGCTTCGTCGGCCGTCGCATAGGTGCTGACGCAACGAATGTCGGCAGCCGAGTTCAAATAGCCGGCGATGTTCTCGCGAACTCCCGGATCGTCTTCAACAAGGGAAACCCGAATGATCGGCTTCATAAGGCTGGGGCGGGGGCTGGAGAGGCTTCAATGGTGGCCAGCGGCAGGGTCAGCGTTATTGCAGTGCCCCGCCCGGGCTGGCTTCGAATTTCACACCGCCCGCCAATGGTTCCCAGGCGGGCGCGCATGCCCCGCAAGCCCGTTCCGCCCCGCCGCCAACCGGCGGCGGGGGGGCGGGGAGGCTCGGCCAGGGGCGGCGGAACCACAAATCCGCAGCCGTTGTCCGAGATGTGGATTATAAAGCAACCATCTGCAGTGGTCATTTTAATGGCGAGGTGGGTCGCTTTCGAATGTTTGAGCGCATTTCCCAGTGCCTCCTCGAACGCAAGAAACAGGTTGTGCCGCACCTCGGCTGAGAGCGCTTGCTCGGGAACCGTGCCCGGCATTTTCAGGTCGTAAGGCAGCGCCGTGTTCTGAAGATACTCCGCCGTGTATTGGCCCAGGTAGGCGACCAGGTGCTCCAGGGAGTCATTGCGGGGGTCCACCGCCCAGACAATTTCGTCCAGCGAGTGGAGCAGGTCCCGCGACGTGCTCGCGATGGAATCAAGCTTGTTGGCGGCAGGGGACACCTCGGCCAGCTCGTTGCGGGCCCGCTCGCACAGAAAATTGATGCGCGTGAGCTTGGAGCCCAGCTCGTCATGCATGTCGCGGGCAATGCGGGAACGTTCCCTTTCCATCGCCTGCTGGGCCTGCACGCGGGCGAGTTGCCGGCGCAACCGGCGATGGGAAAGCTTTCGGGCGGCGGTCGCCGCGAGTGCGATGGGCAGGATCACTTCGAGAACAACGATCCAGGGGCTCAGCCACCACGGTGGCGGCACCACCAAGGCCAGTTCGGTTTCCGCCCCCGTCCAGCTCCCCTCAGCGTCGCTGGCCGTCACCCGAAACCGGTACTCGCCGGCGGGCAACCGCCCATACCGTGCCCGGCGGTTGCCCGGGCTATCCTGCCAATCCGGATCAAAGCCCTCGAGTTGGTGCCGGAACCGCGTGCGTTCCGGAAAGGTCAGCGACGGGGCGGTGAACTGCAATTCGAGATCGCGCAAGCCGGACGGAAGCCGGAGCGCTGCCGCGGAACTGGCTGCGGCCAGGCGGGGTTGGGCCCGCCCATCGGCCAGCACAGCCTCCACTCTCACACGCGGAGCCGGACGAAGCGGTTGAAGGGCCGAAGGCGCGAAATTCACCACCCCCGACTCCGTTGCGAGCCAGATTCGGCCGTCGCGCGATCGCAGGCTTCGGGGCCAGCCCAAGGCTCCGCTCGGGGCTGTCGCCGCCGGAAACTCGATCAGCAAAGGCAGGCGTTCGTGGGAAGAGGAGCTGCCCCCGATCCAGGTCCGCGGCAGGCGCGAGACGCCCCTCGCTGTGGCCAGCCAAAGATCCCCTCTGACAGATTCCTCCAAGCCAATCACCGCGTTGTCGGGCAGACCATTAGTCAAAGTCCAATGACGCCAGGCTTCGCCGGTTTGACAATAAAGGCCGGCCCCGGCGGTGCCCACCCAGAGTCGCCCGGCGGAATCCTCCAGCAGCGCGGTGATGGCCTTGCCCGATGTCATGGCAGGGTCCGACACGCGACGAAACCGATTCGGCGGCTCGAAGCGCAGCACCTCGCCCTTGCTGGTACCGACCCAGACTCCTGCAGTCGCAGCAGGCCGGATCGCGGTGATCGGGTCTCCCGTCAAGCCCTCTTCCCTCCCAAAACTGACCCGCGCCAGCCCCACGAAACGATGAAGACAACCATCCCCTGTGGAAACCCAGGTCCGCCCACCTCCGACGGTGCAGGAGGCCAGGATGGAATCATCGCCCAGCCCCTGGGCCAGCGTGAACCGCATCACCCGACCGTCCAGCATCCGGTGCAATCCATTGCCCAGGGTTCCCAGCCACAGTGTCCTGTCCCGATTGAACGCCAGGGTCGTGATGAGGTTCTGGGCCGCCAGCGGGGCAGGGACGGTGGCGGGATCGAGCACTCCGCCTCTGCCTGCGAGCAATCCTCCGTGTTGAAACCCGGCCCAGATTGTCCCGGTGGGGTCTTCTGCCAGGCAAGTGGCCGGCCCGCCCGGCCCGGAAAACCAGCGGACTGTCCGTTCCCGCAAGCGCAGGAGACCGCCCCGCTGCGTGCCGACCCAGAGATTGCCCTCCCGATCGGAAAACAGCGCCCTCACTTCCGAGTGGTCCCGGCTCTCCCACAGATCCACAGCACGAAAACGCCCGCCGTCGAAATGGAACAGGCCCTGCCCCGTCGTCCCAATCCACAGTTCCCCCGGCCGCCCTTCGCAGATGGTCCACACCTGAAGCGTGGTGGCGCCTCCGCCGCGAAAATAGTTGAATCGCCGGCCCGCCGAAAGGTTCAAAAGGTACGAGTCGCCAAAAGCCCACAGCAAACCATGGCGGTCCTCGAAAATGCCCAGGAACGGCGAGCTCTGTCCCGAAACCTCCGGCCCAAACCGCGCGGGGCGGAGCATTCCGTCAACGACTTGGCGCAAACCCGACCGTGTGCTAACCCATACTCCATTGGAACGGGTGACATGCAACCCCAGAACGGCGGGGTCGGCCAGGGCCGGGTCGGCCAACAGGCGCTCGAAGCGTCCCTCTTGCCACCTCACCAAGCCCTGATCGGTGCCGATCCAGACTTCCCC
>ERZ795052.2035-NODE-2035-length-25717-cov-5.634401_pt1 | contig 25717 bp, 17 predicted proteins | sample MGYA00375136_ERZ795052 | MGnify/ENA primary metagenome ERZ795052 (study PRJEB30181, sample SAMN05720156) | activated sludge metagenome | isolation source: Anaerobic digester | place: Japan | collected 2015-05-26 ... | reverse complement strand
GAGGTGCCGCGGGGGGAGATTTACGGGCTGCTGGGGCACAATGGGGCGGGCAAAAGCACGGCCATCGGCATCATGCTGGGCCAGGTCTGGCCGAGCGGCGGGCGGGTGCGCATCTGCGGCCACGAGGTCACGCGGGACCGCGGGCGGGCGCTGAGCAAGGTGGGGGCGATTTTTGAAAGCCCGGCGTTCTACGATTATCTCAGCGGCTGGCGCAACCTCGAGATTCTAAGCTCCTACACGCGCCCGACGCCGCCGGGGCGGATTCGGGAGATTATCGAATGGGTCGGGCTCAGCGGGCGGGAGCACTCGAAGGTGCGGACGTATTCGCACGGGATGCGGGCGCGGCTGGCGCTGGCGCAGACCCTCCTGCCGGAACCGGAGCTGCTGATCCTGGACGAGCCGAGCGACGGGTTGGACCCGGAGGGCATCCATGAAATGCGCCAAACCATCCTGCGGCTGCATCGCGAGATGGGGCTCACCATTCTGCTGTCCTCGCATTTTTTGAACGAAGTCGAGCAACTGTGCGGGCGAATCGCCGTGCTGAGCCAGGGGAAAAAGGTGTTCGAAGGCAGCCTGGCGGAGACGCGCCACCGGGAAAGCCGGGTTCGTTTGGACACGCCGGATTTTGCGGGGGCAGCCGGGCAGTTGCGGGCGGCGGGGTTGATCCGGGACGCGGTGCCGGAGGGCAACGTCTTGTTGCTTAACGGCGGGGTGGAGACGCATCAGGTGGTCCGGTTCCTGGTGGAGCGCGGCTTTGCCGTGAATGGCATTGCGCGGGAACAAAGAACCCTCGAAGACTTCTACCTGTCGCTGATGGAAACGGAGCGGGGCGGCAAACGGCCCGTGGGGGGGGCGGCCGCCTGGCCGGCGAATTGAGCCATGTTTTACCACCCCCTGCGCAACGAGCTCTGGAAACTCTTCGGGAAGAAGCGGACCTACATTGGTTTTGGGGCGTTCTTGCTCGGGCAGAACGCCATGCTGCTGGCGTTCCGATTCACCCGGTGGCAGGAGCACATGGAGCGGTTGTTGAGGGGCAACGGCTACCTGGCCGAGGAGTATGTATCGGCTCTGACGGTGGCGGTGGTCATGCTCATTCCGCAGGTGATTCTGCTGATGCCGTTATACGCGGCGTTGGTGGGAGGCGACCTGGTGGCCAAGGAAGCCGAGGACGGAACCTTGCGGATGATCCTGGCCCGGCCGATTTCGCGGTTCCGGCTCCTGCTGGCCAAGTGGGTGGCCGGCATCATTTTTTCGGCGTCGCTGGTGTTGGTGCTGGGGGTGACCGCGCTGATTTTTGCCCGAATTTGGTTTCCGTGGCGGGGCATGTTTGTGTTCGCCCCGGGGATGGTTTTCAATGTCTTTTCCCCCGCCGACGGCTTGAAGCTCTATGTGTGGTCGCACCTGCTGATGACCCTCAACGCCAGTGTCATCCTCGCCCTGGCGTTCATGTTCTCCTGCTTCAACATGAAACCCGCCGCGGCAACCATTCTGGCGTTGTCTTACCTGTTCGTGAACCTGGTGGTGGAGGGCATCCCGTTTTTCGAGGCGTATCACGAGTGGTTGCTGCCGTACCATTTCCGGTGCTGGCTGCTGGTCTATGCCGATCCGATCGCCTGGGACCGGATTATTGGATCGGTGGTGGTGCTGGTGGCGGCGAATCTGACCGCTTTTTTGATTGGCCAGGCTGCTTTCCAGGCGCGCGACATCAAGTCCTGAACCGGCAAGTTGGGGGCGGCAAGGGGCGGGGGGTGAGGGCTGAAACCGCCGGGGGGTGTCGGCCCCAAGGGAATGGGTTTCAGGGACCGTTCCACCCCAATAGCTTGTGTTTTTTGGGGCCAAAAGAGACGAAATAATATTTGTGTTAAGGGGGGGATTTTTCTAGAATTTTTGACTGTTACACGGAGGCCCTAAAGCGGGTCGTCCAGGTGATTTCTATGCTTGAGGAAAAAGTAGTGGAACCGGCAACAACAGCCAATCCAGGACCAGGCGCGATGGAGAAGTACGACGCGTCAAAAATTGACAAACTGGAGGGGCTGGAAGCGGTGCGCAAGCGTCCGGGGATGTATATTGGCGACCCGGACGAGAACGGGTTGCACCATTGTGTGTTTGAGGTGCTCGACAATTCCATTGACGAGCATCTGGCGGGGTATTGCAGCAAGATTGAAGTGACGGTGCACGTGGACGGATCGGTTTCGATCCGGGACAACGGGCGGGGCATTCCGGTGGACATCCATCCGAAATGGAACATGCCGGCCGTGGAACTGGTGCTCACGAACCTGCACGCGGGGGGCAAGTTCGGGCAGGGGGCGTACAAGTATTCGGGCGGCCTGCACGGGGTGGGCGCCAAGTGTGTCAACGCGCTGTCCGACTGGTTCAAGGTGGAGGTGTCGCGCGACGGCAAGGTGTATTCGATGAAGTTTGCGCGCGGCATCACGACCGAAAAGCTGCAGGTCATCGGGAAGGCGAAAGGCACGGGGACGCTGATTACGTTCAAGCCTGACCCGACGATTTTCACGCTGACGACGGAATTCAAGTTTGAGGTGCTGGCGAACCGGCTGCGCGAGCTGGCGTTTTTGAACCCGGGGGTGGAGATTGTGCTGGCGGACGAGCGCAGCGAGAAGACGGAGACGTTTTATTACCGGGAAGGGATCGAGGAATTCGTGCGGCAGTTGGGGCGCAGCAAGCAGGTGCTGCATCCCAAGCCGATCGTGATCAGCCGGCAAAAGGAGGAGGTGTTCGTTGATTGCGTGATGCAATACAACGACAGCTACAGCGACCAGATTCTGTGCTTTGCCAACTCGATTCCCAATCCGGACGGCGGAACCCATCTGACCGGGTTCCGCGCGGCGCTGACCCGCGCGGTCAACCAGTACGCGCGGCAGAACGAGTTGATCAAAGAGAAAGACCCCGCGATTTCGGGTGATGACGTTCGCGAGGGGCTGGTGTGCGTGTTGAGCGTCAAGCTGCCCAACCCGCGATTTGAATCCCAAACCAAGGTGAAACTGGTCAACACCGAAATTGACGGCATTGTTTCGTCGGTGATTTACGAAGGGTTGATGACGCATTTCGACGCCAACCCCTCGGTGGCCCGGAAAGTGGTGGAAAAGGCGCTGGTGGCGGCGCGGGCGCGGGAGGCGGCGCGGAAGGCGCGGGAGACGGTGCGGAAGGGGGCGATGACGGGCGGCGGGCTGCCGGGCAAGCTGGCGGACTGCTCGGACCGCGACCCGGCCAACACCGAGCTTTACATCGTCGAGGGCGATTCGGCCGGCGGTTCGGCCAAACAGGGGCGGGACCGGCGGTTCCAGGCGATTCTGCCGATTCGGGGAAAACTGATCAACGTGGAGAAGGCGCGTCTGGACAAGGTTTTGCAGAACAACGAGATCCGGACGATGATTACGGCCGTGGGCACGGGCATTGGGGACGGGGAGGGGGAGGGGGCCTTCAACCTGGAAAAGCTGCGCTACCACAAGATCATCATCATGACGGACGCGGACGTGGACGGGGCGCACATCCGGACCTTGTTGCTGACGTTTTTCTACCGGCAGATGCCGGAGCTGGTGAAGCGCGGCTACATTTACATTGCCCAGCCGCCGCTGTATCAAATCGCGCGGAAGAAGCGGGTGGAGTACGTCGAGGATGACACGCAGCTCAACCGGATTCTGATCCGGCTGGGCACCGCGGAGGTCCGGCTGCGGAACCTTCAGGACGACAAGGAGATTTCGGCGAAGCAGTTGAGCGAAATCCTGGAGTTGCTGGAGGCGCTGGACAAGTTTGCGAACAGTTTGAAACGCAAGGGGGGCGATTTTGCGGTGTACCTGGATCACCGGGATGCGGTGACGCACGAGCTGCCGAGGCACCTGGTGAAGGTGCGGTCCGGCAACGACGAGACGGTGCATTATTTTCTGACCAACGAGGCCCTCGCGCGGTTTGGGGCCGAGAATCCCGATCTGGACCTGGGTCTGTCGGGCGAGGAGGAAAGCGACACGAGCCTGCTGGAGAAGGCCAAGAACGGGCCGACGCGGCGGGCCCGCCACGAGGAGCTGTACGAAAGCCCGGCGATCAAGGACCTGCTGGAGAAGCTGGCGCAAAAGGGCCTGAGCATCGAGCATTATTCGGCCCAGGACAAACCGTTGTTTGAACTGATTGAAGGCGAGGGCGAGCGGCAGCAGGTCAAGGCCCTGTTCTCCATTCCGGAGATTCTTTCGAGTGTGAAGGAAGTGGGGCGGCGGGGGCTGCAGATCAAGCGGTTCAAAGGCCTGGGCGAGATGAACCCCAAGGAACTGTTTGAGACGACCATGAGTCCCGAGCGGCGGAAGCTGCTGCGGGTGGATGTGACCGACGCGATCGAGGCCGAGGAGATGTTCACCAAGCTGATGGGCGAGGAAGTCGAGCCGCGGCGGCAGTTCATCGAGGACAACGCGCTGAACGTGCGCAACCTGGACATTTAGCATGACCGCGACCGCCCGCGTCCCGCGCCGATTCAAATTTCTTTTACCTTTCCTTTAGACCATGCCCGACGAACCCCAACCCCCCGAACCGTCCGCGACCGCTCCGGCGCCGGCCGGCGGCGAGAAGATCAGCAAGATCAACGTCGCCGACGAGATCAAGAACTCCTTTCTGGACTACTCGATGTCGGTGATCATTTCCCGCGCGCTGCCGGACGTGCGGGACGGATTGAAGCCGTCGCAGCGGCGCATTCTTTACGCGATGAACGGCCTGGGGGTGCTGCCCAACCGCAAGCACATCAAGTGCGCGAAGATCGTGGGGGAGACGATGGGCAATTATCATCCGCATGGCGACCAGGCGATCTACCCGACGCTGGTGCACATGGCGCAGCCGTGGGCGATGCGGGAGCGGTTGGTGGATGGCCAGGGCAATTTCGGGTCGGTCGAGGGCGACCCGCCGGCTTCCATGCGATACACCGAGGCGCGGCTGGCGCCGCTGGGCGCCGTGTTGATGGAGGACATGGACAAGGACACGGTGGATTTCGTGCCGAATTATGACGAGAGCACGACCGAGCCCTCCGTGTTTCCCGCGGCCTTTCCGAATCTGCTGGTCAACGGCGGCACGGGCATCGCCGTGGGCATGGCGACCAACATTCCGCCGCACAACCTGGGGGAAGTCATAGACGGCATTTGCGCCCAGATCGAAAACCCCAACATTTCCCTCCACCAGCTCATGGCGCTGGTCAAAGGGCCCGATTTCCCCACCGGCTGCATGGTGTGCGGGCTGGAGGGCATCCGGGATTATTTCGCCACGGGACGGGGCAGTCTGAAGGTGCGGGGCAGGGTGCAGATTGAGGAGGTCAAGGGGGGGCGGGAGCAGATCGTCATCACGGAGATTCCGTATAACGTGAACCGGGCGTTGCTGGTGGAGCGCATCGCCGAGCTGGCCAACGAGAAGGTCATTCCCGACATCACCGGCGTGCGCGACGAGTCGGATGAGAACACGCGCGTGGTGGTCGAGGTCCGCCGGGATGCGATCGCCAAGGTGGTGGTGAACAACCTTTACAAACACACGGCGCTGGAGACGAGTTTTGCGGTCAACGCCCTGGCCATTGACCATGGCCGGCCCAAAACGCTGGGGCTCAAGGAACTCATCGCCGCCTACATCGAGCACCGGCGCGAAGTGGTCGTCCGGCGGACGCGCCACGAGTTGCGCAAGGCGGAAGAGCGCGCCGAGACCCTGGAAGGCTACCTGATCGCGCTGGCGAACCTCGATGAATTCATCCGGATCATCCGGGGGTCGGCCAATCGCGACGAGGCGAAGGTCAAGCTGCTGGCGTTTGAATTTTCGCGGGCGCAGGTCGAGGCGCTGGGCATTCTGATTCGCAGCGAAGCGCGCCTGACCGGCGGGCGGTACTGTTTCAGCGAAGCGCAGGCCAATGCGATTCTGGAACTGCGGCTTTACCAGTTGACCGGGCTGGAAATTGACAAAGTGCGCGCGGAATACCGCCAGTTGCTCGAGCGCATCAAGGACTTGATGGACATCCTGGCCCGCGAGGCGCGTGTCCTCGAGATCATCAAGACGGAGCTGCGGCGCATCAAGGAAAAGTACGCGACGCCGCGGCTGACGGAGCTGGTGCCGGACGAGGGGGAGATTGCCATTGAGGATTTGATCGCCAATGAGGGAGTCATCATCACCCTCACGCACAACGGGCTGATCAAGCGGACCAACGTGAGTTCCTATCGGGCGCAGCGGCGGGGGGGCAAAGGGGTCATCGGCATGGCGACCCGCGAGGGCGCGGGCGAGGAGGACCAGGATTTTGTCGAGCACCTCTTTACGGCGAGCACGCACGATTACCTGATGTTTTTCACGAACACGGGCCGGGTGTATGTGGAGCGCGTTCATGAGATTCCGGACATGGGGCGGGCGGCCAAGGGCCGCAATATCGCCAACCTGCTGGAGTTGAAGCCGGGGGAGGCCATCGCCGCTTTGATCCGGATTGAAGCCCGGACCGGCGCGGACCGGGAGGACACGACCTGGCAGCAACCCGGGTTCCTGTTCTTTGCCACGCGCCAGGGCACGGTCAAGAAAACGGCGTTGGAAGACTTCGCCAACGTGCGGAAGGGCGGGATTATCGCCATTGGGATCGAGCCCGGCGACAGCCTGATTGACGTCAAATTCACCTCGGGGGAGGACCAGGTGGTGCTCATCACCCGCGCCGGGATGAGCATTCGTTTTTCGGAAACCGAGGTGCGGCCGATGGGCCGTCCCGCGGCCGGCGTGCGCGGCATCAGCCTCGAGCCGGGGGATGAGGTGGTCGCGCTGGCGGTGGTGGTCAAGGACGCCACGCTGCTGGTGGTCGGGGAGAACGGGATTGGGAAACGCACGCCCTTCGACCAGGTGCTGGAGGACGGCTCGATCGAGCCGGTCTATCGCCTGCAGGGGCGGGGTGGCAAAGGCATTATCACCATGAAAACCACGGAGAAAACCGGGGGGGTGGTGGGGGCGTTGCCGGTGCGCGAGACCGATGAAATCATGGTGATCACTGCCGCCGGCCAGATGGTTCGCACCTTCGTCAAGGACATCCGCGAGACCGGCCGCAACGCGCAGGGGGTCAAAGTCATCGAGCTGGCGGAGGGGGACAAGTTGCAGGCCATCGCTCCCGTCATCAGCGAACAGGAAGAGGAATCGGCCGAGGCCGCCGGCGAGGCGCCGCCCGCTTGAGGGGAGGCGGGCTACGGCCGTGCCAGATGGGGCGCGGGGTGGTAGTGCAGAATCTCGTCCAGCACGCTGGTCATCTTGGCCGCGCGCTCGGAAAAACATTCCGGCGAATCGGGAATCTGCCAGCCCAAGGAAGGGGGCAGTTGCGTCAGGTAATCCATACCCGCACGGTGGGCGATTTGACGAAGAGAGACGTGGGGTTCGGCGCCCTCGCCGCAAGCGGGCGGCTGAGTGAGCACCACCACCGCGCCCTCGGCCTCGCCCCGGGCGGCCGTCCAGTTTTCCACCCAAGTCCGGACCGGGGCGGGCAGTTCCCGTCCGGCTGTGCAGGCGAAGACGACGAAATCGGCCTGGCGGGCCACCTCACCGGCCTGCCGGGCGGAGGCCTCCTGGGCCAGCAAATCAAAGGACCACCAATTCACCTCGAATTCGCATCCGGTCCGGTATCGTTCCACCAAGTGGTCGCAAAAGTCCGCCGCCGCTTCGCGGCAGGCTGGGTTTTCATGTACGACTACCACCGAGCAGCATTGCTGCCGCTCCGGCGCTGTTCCGCGTTTTTCTTTCATAAGCTCACCAAAATCAATGGGAGGTATCAGCCGGGTGATTGCTAATAATCAACTTCGCCCCGCTTGGCGGGAAATCAAGCCGAAAAAGACAGCAGACGGGGGCGGGAGGGACAAAGACGGGGAAGAAGGCGCTTATCCGTAGCGATAAGGGCGCTGCATTTCAAAGGAATTGGGCAGGTGACGGATTTCGCTCACCTGTCCGCCGGCCAGCAGCACCTCGACCACATCAAAGCGCACCTTGACGGGGGGCTGCTTGAGCAAGCGGAGGTAGTCCAAACCGGCGCGGGTCAACCGCTCCCGCCGCTCGCGGTCCACGGCGGCAGCCGGGCGGCCCCATTCCTCGGAGGAACGCGTTTTGACCTCGATGAACACCAGGCAGTCCCGGTCCCGAAACACCAGGTCAATTTCGCCCCGCGCGGACTTGAAGTTCGCGGTCAGGAACTTCATTCCCTGGCGCTGCAGATGGCGTTTGGCGGCCCGTTCCCCCAGCCGGCCGTAAAGCAGATGGCGGGGCAGGGGGGAAAACCCAAAGCGCTGTTTGAGCCGGCCCAGGATTTCCTGGATGCGGAATTTCCTCCTGCTCAGGGAAGCCGAACGACTCAACCCGGGGTCGCCGCCCTCATCCTTGACTTGCGCGTGGGTTGACATCGTATGCTCTCTGAGCGCCGCAAATGTAAAACCGCATTTTCGGCGCGCAACCGAAATTCATGTTGTCCGGCAACCCGATTCAGCGTGCCTGCCCGGTCTGCGCCGCCCGTGACGCGGCGCCATGCCTGGCCAAGGGGGCGCTGCGGCTGGTCCGGTGCCGGCGGTGCTTCATGGTTTACGCCGACCCGGTCCCGCCCGAATTGGTTTCCGGCGCTTATTATGACGGCTTGGGCGAATCCTATTACCTGTCGCCGGGGAAACTGGAATCCGATTATTCGCCGGTTCGTTTCGAGCGGGAGTTGCGGTGGTTTCGGCGGCATTGTGCTGGCGGACGGGTCCTGGACGTGGGCTGTTCCTCCGGGGCGTTTCTGTTCCAGCTCCAGGCGCGGTCGCCGGGAGCCTACGACGTCCTCGGCACGGACGTCAGCGGCCCGGCGCTGGATTATGCCGAGTCCCGAGGCATTCCCGTCCGGCGCGGCGACTTTCTGGCGATGGATTTCGGGGGCGCCCGCTTCGATGCGGTCACCTTCTGGGCGGTGCTCGAACACGTGGCCGAACCCCGCCGTTTTCTGGAGCGCGCTGCCTCGATTCTCGAGCCGGACGGCCGATGTTTTGTGCTGGTCCCGAATTTTCGGTCCCTGGCGATGCGGCTGCTCGGCGCCCGGTACCGGTACGTTTACGAGCAACACCTGAACTACTTCACCCGCGCGACCTTGCTCCGCCTGCTCCAGCCCCGGTTCCGGCTGGTGGCGGCCCATTCGACGCATTTCAACCCGATCGTCATCTGGCAGGATTGGCGGCGGGGGGGACGGCCGGTGTCGAATCCCCAACGCGCCGAATTGCTGCGCCGCACGACGGCCTGGAAACAGAATCGCCTCCTGACGCCGGTTCGTTGGCTTTACCGGCTGGCGGAATCGGCGCTGGGAGCCGTTGGCCTTGCCGACAACCTCCTGTTTGTCCTCCGTCCCCGCTCGCAGGTCGGGGATGAGTTCGGGGCGGGCCGCCCGGTTTGAAGTTGCAGCCCCGTGTGGATTCAGGCGGCGGGATCATCCCGAAACCACCGGTGCGAATGGGCCGCCCACGCCACGCCCAGCAGCCCGAGAAGCAGAAAGATCACGCGCCAGGCTCACCACGAGGTAGCGCGCTCGGGTGGGGGGGCAGGGGGTGGTTGTTGGGCTGGCGTTCACAAGATTGGCGGGCCCATGCGGCGCCCGAGCCGCCTGCAGGCTCGCGGGCCCGCGGAGCGCGGGAACAAATCCTGAATGAACCAATGGCCGGCCATGGCCTGCTTGGGGGAGGTTGCCACATTCCGTCCTCCTCGAACAGCCCGAACTGGCTTACAAGAACCGGCTCACGGCATGGCAAGGGGATTGGGGGGCGCTTCCACCGGCCCCGAAGTCTTTCGGGCCAGGACGGTTCGGAGGTACCGGCCGGTGTGACTCGCCTCGATTTTGGCCACTTCCTCCGGCGGTCCCTGGGCGACGATGCGGCCTCCGCCCTCGCCGCCCTCCGGCCCGAGGTCAATGATCCAGTCAGCGGTCTTGATCACATCGAGGTTGTGCTCGATCACCAGGACGGTGTTGCCGGTGGCGCGGAGTTTGAACAGCACCTCGAGCAGTTTGGCCACGTCGTGGAAATGCAGGCCGGTGGTCGGTTCGTCCAGGATGTAGAGCGTGTGCCCGGTGGCCTTGCGGCTGAGTTCGGCGGCGAGTTTGACGCGCTGGGCCTCGCCGCCGCTGAGCGTGGTTCCGGATTGGCCGAGCCGGATGTAGCCCAAGCCCACTTCGGCGAGCGTCAGCAGCGGTTCATGGATTTTCGGGACGGCGCGGAAGAAGGTGACCGCCTCGTCCACGGTCATGTCGAGGACGTCGGCGATATTCTTGCCTTTGTAAGTGATTTCGAGGGTTTCGCGGTTGTAGCGGCGGCCGTTGCAGGCTTCGCAGGTGACATACACCGGCGGCAGGAAATTCATTTCGATCTTGATGAGACCGTCGCCCTGGCACTTTTCGCAGCGGCCGCCCTTGACATTGAAACTGAAGCGGCCGGATTCGTAGCCGCGAATGCGGGCCGCGGGCAGGCGGGCGAAGAGGTCGCGAATTTGATTGAACATGCCCGTGTAGGTGGCCGGGTTGCTGCGCGGGGTTCGACCGATGGGCGACTGATCAATGACAATGACCTTGTCCAGGTTTTCGTAACCCTTGATGGCCCGGTGCGCTCCCGGGCGTTCCTTTGATCCGTAGAACCGGCGGAACAGCGCCCGGCGCAGGATGTCGTCCACCAGCGTGCTTTTGCCCGAGCCGCTCACGCCGGTGACGCAGGTCAACGTGCCCAACGGAATCCGGACGTCCACGTCGCGCAGGTTGTTTTCCCGGGCGCCCAGGATTTCGAGCCATCCGCGTTCGGGTGAGGGTTTGACCCGCTGCCGCGGCAGCGGGATGCTCAACTCGCCTTTCAGGTATTTGCCCGTCAGCGATTGGGGGCTGGCCAGAATGTCCTCGAGGGTGCCGGCGGCCACGAGTTCGCCCCCGCGCACGCCCGCCCCCGGGCCGAGGTCCAGGATGTAGTCCGCATGGCGGATGGTGTCGGCGTCATGCTCGACCACCAGGACGGTGTTGCCCAGGTCGCGGAGACCCTCGAGCGTGCGCAACAGGCGGTCATTGTCCCGTTGGTGGAGGCCGATGCTCGGCTCGTCCAGGATGTAGAGCACGCCCACCAGGCCGGCGCCGATCTGGGTGGCGAGCCGGATGCGTTGCGCTTCGCCGCCGCTCAAGGTGCTGCTCTCGCGGTCCAGCGTCAGATATCCCAGTCCCACGTTCTTCAAGAAGCCGAGCCGGGCGCGAATTTCCTTCACCAGCTCGTGGGCGACCTGCGCCTCGAACTCGGTCAGCTTGAGGCCGGCAAAGAACTCGTCCGCTTTTTCCACGGTCAGGGCGCAGACCTCCATGATGGAGAGGCCGGGCAAATCCGGCGCCGGCTGCGGTGTTTTGCGCGGGCCTGGCGTGACGTAGCGCTGCCGGTCCTCGAACCCGCCCAGCCGCACGGCGAGGACCTCCGGTTTGAGGCGTTGTCCCTGGCAGGCGTCGCAGAACTGCGGGCTCATGAAGCCTTTGAGCCGGTTTCGGGTGAACTCGCTTTCGCTTTCCTGGTAGAGGCGTTGCAGGTTGGGAATCACCCCTTCGAAGGGCCGTTTGACCCGGCTCATCTTCCCCGCGCGCCAGAAGGTGAATTCGATTTCGGTCGGGCCGGACCCATGCAGGAGGACGTGCTGGAAGTCCTGCGGCAACGATTCGTAGGGCTGGTCGAGGCTTTGCTGGTAGTGCGCCGCCACGCCCCGCAGCAGGGCCTTGTAATAGACCACCATGCGTTTGCCTCCGCGCCGCCAGGGCACAATGGCCCCCTGTTCGAGGGACTTTTCCCGATCGGGCACGATCAGGCCTTCGTCGAACACCAGTTTTTGTCCGAGGCCATGGCACACCGCGCACGCTCCCGCCGGCGCGTTGAAGGAGAAATGCTTGGGGGTCAGCGGCTCGTAGCTCTTTCCCGTGGCCGGGCTCAGATTGCGGTTTGACAACCGCAGCTCCTCCCACGCTGCGGTCTGGCCCAACACCCGCGCGGTGGCGGCCGGCGGCTCCGGCGGCTGATGCAGGGCTACGATCACCCCTTTGCCCCAGCGCAGCGCTGTTTCGACCGAGTCGCTGAGCCGCACGCGGATTTTGTCGTCAATGACCAGCCGGTCCACGACCGCCTCGATGGTGTGCTTCGCCTTGGGGTCGAGGCGGACGGGCGGGGGGCTGCCCAGCTCGATCAACTGACCGTCCACCCGCGCGCGAACGAATCCCTCCCGCGCCAGGCGGTCCAGCACGTCGCGAAATTCGCCTTTTTCCTCGCGCACCACGGGCGCCAGCAGCATCAGCCGGGTCCGCGCCGGCAAGGCCAGCAGCCGGTCCACAATGTCCGAGGTGGTCTGCCGCACGATGGGCACGCCCGTCTCGGGACAGTGCGGCCGGCCGACATGGGCGAACAGCAGCCGCAGGTAGTCGTAGATTTCAGTGGTGGTGGCAATGATGGACCGCGGGCTGGAGCCCGAACTTCGCTGCTCGATGGCGATGGCCGGCGACAACCCCTCGATGAAATCCACGTCCGGTTTCTCCATTTGGTCGAGGAACTGGCGGGCGTAGGCGGACAGGGACTCGACGTATTTTCGCTGGCCCTCGGCATAGATGGTGTCAAACGCCAGGGACGACTTCCCCGACCCGCTCAGACCGGTGATGACCACCAGCCGGTCGCGCGGAATGTTCAGCGTCAGGTTCTTGAGATTATGCTCCCGCGCGCCGCCAATCCTGATGAATTCTTTGCTCACCGCTGCGAATTTCCCAAATACACAATCCTTAATTCTAGCGGCTTGGCTGGCGGAAGAAAAGTCCCGGAAGCGAGCCGTGCGGATTAAGGATTTCACTGCCTGCGCGGCCGGTTTAACCTCCCGGCCATGTTTGAATTGCTGAAAAAGGACGCGACCTCGCGGGCGCGGCTGGGGCGGCTGCGGACGGGGCACGGGGTGGTGGACACGCCGGTGTTCATGTCGGTCGGCACGCAGGCCAGCGTCAAGGCGATTGACCCGCGGGAGTTGCAGGAGATGGGCACCCAGATCATTTTGGGCAACACCTACCACCTCAGCATCCGCCCCGGCATGGAAATCCTTCGCGCCGCCGGCGGCTTGCATCGGTTCATGAACTGGCCGGGGCCGATCCTGACCGACAGCGGCGGGTTCCAGGTCTTCAGCCTGGCCACCATCCGCAAGATTCACGCCCACGGGGTCGAGTTCCGCTCGCACCTTGACGGTTCGCTGTTGTTCCTCGGGCCGAAGGAGGCCATGGCCATCCAGCGCGAGCTGGGCTCGGACATTGCCATGGTCTTTGACGATTGCCCGCCGCACACGGCGACGCCGCGCGAGTTGCGCGCGGCGGTCGAGCGCACGATGCGCTGGGCGCGGGAATGCCGCGAACAACCCCGCGCCGCGGGGCAGTTGGTGTTTGGCATTGTCCAGGGCGGCGCCAATGAGGCGCTGCGCGAGGAATGCGCCCGGGCCTTGACCGCGCTGGGGTTTGACGGCTATGCCATCGGGGGCGTCAGCGTGGGCGAGCCGGAGCCGGAGATGTTCCGGGCGGTCGAGATGACCGAGCCGTTTCTGCCGGAGAACCAGCCGCGCTACGCCATGGGGCTGGGGACGCCGGCCCAGCTTGTGGAACTGGTGGCCCGGGGGGTGGACATGTTCGACTGCGTGCTGCCCACGCGCGTGGCGCGCAACGGAACCGCCTTCACCCGCAAGGGAAGCATCAGCATCAAAGGCGGCGCCTACAAAGCCGATTTCCGGCCGATTGAGGAGGACTGCGACTGCTTCGCCTGCCGGCACTTTACGCGGGCGTACCTGCGGCATTTACTCAACGTGGGCGAGATTCTCGGCCTGCGGATGCTCAGCGTGCACAACACGCGGATGTACCTGCGGGTGATGGAGGAAATCCGCCAGGCAATTGCCCGCGGCTGCTTCGAGGAATACCGGCGGGAATTCGCCGCCCACTACGTGCCCACACGCAAGGTGCTGCTGGCGCGGGCCGCCGCGGCGGACCGCTGAGGGCTGCCGGGGAAAAGAAAGCGGCCGGGAATTGCTTCCCGGCCGCGGTGTAGTAACAGCCCGCCTTTAAGGCACGGCGCGGAAGAACAGGCTCGGCTGCGTCGGCAGGAACGGATACGGCGAGGTGGCGCCGGGGACCGGCGTCCAGTTCGCCGCCGGACCCAGCACCGGCGAGCTTTGCAGCGTCCCGAACGGCCACACGACGCTCTTGCCAATGCCGGTGTTGTCGAAGTTGAACCGCAGCTTCAGGGCGTTGGCATCAACAATGGCATCGCTGGCGTAAATCTGGCCAATTTCCGTTCCGGTCAGCACCCGGTTGTAGATGCGGAAGTCGTCCAGTTCGCCGTCGTACCGCTTCCAGTAGCCGTCATGGCTGCGGCCCAGCTCGATCTGCTGCGAGGCCGGCCAGGACCAGGCCGACGCGTTCGGACTCTGCGCCGAGAGGAAGCCGTCAATGTAGATTTCCACCAGGCCGCCCGCCGCCTGGTCGTAGGTGACGGCGACGTGATGCCACCGCAGGTCCGGCAGATACCCGGTGGCGGGGCTGTTGGCTCCCCCCGAGCACTGCACAAAAATCTGCCCGGCGTTGTCGAGCACAATCACCGTCCCCGCGCTGGTGCGGCGGTCGAAGATGATGGCGCCTTCGTTGCCCGGTCCCGGGATCGGGGCGTTGGCGCGCATCCAGAAGGTGATCGTTCCGGTCGGCGAATTGAAGTCCGGGTCCGCCGGCACGACGATTTGGCTGGGGTTGGCGGTGGCGAACACCTGGACCCCGTTGCGGGTCACGTTCAGGTCGTCCGTGCTCGAGGCGAGCCAGGTGGACCGGCTGTTGAACCCGTGGTGGGGTGTCCCCACCGGCTTGGTGTCCTGGATTACGCCGCCAGGGATCAGCGACAGCTCGAGCTTCGCGCCGGTTCCCGCCATGAAGAGCGTGTTGATTTCGCTCAGGCTCAGCGCCCGGTTGTAAACGGCAAACTCATCCTGTTGGCCCAGGTAGTTGCGGTCCACGCGGTCGGGCTGGTTGCCGGAGAAGCCCAGCGGCGAGTAAACCGCCAAAGCGGCATGATTCGCCGTGTTCACCGAGGTCTTCAGCGTGGTGCCGTCCGACATGTAGAAGGTCGCCTTGGTGGGCTCGACCACCATCGCGACGAAGGTCCACACGCCCTCGGGAACCACCAAGCCGGAACCCCAACCCCACTGGCCGCCTTTCCAGTGGTAGCGTAATTCACCCGTGGGCCGCCCCGAGCTGTTTTCGATGTGCATGCCGCCGTCGCCCAGCCAGCACGGCCAGCCGATGTCGCTGGAGGACGGAATGGCGTCGCGCTTCAACCAGCCCGCGACGGTGATGGTGTTCACGTTCAGAGCCGGGCAGGTCGGCGCTCCGATATGCCCGTAGCTGGCGCCGGTGGTGAGGGCAACGTTGGTGGACTCGAGCCCTGGCTCACCCGGCGGACGCGGGCCGGTCGTTCCCGGCTGAGGCGCGAAGCCGTAGGCGCCGTTCCACTCGGCGCCGAGGGTGCCGCTGTTGACGACCACCGGGGCGACCGGGCCAGCCGGGTCGTTGAACCGCCAGTAACCCACCGGCGACTTGGCCAGCACCAGGCTCTCATACGAGACGGTGCGCGCCGCATTGGTCGCGTTTTCATAATGCGCGAGAATCTCCGCCGCGCTCAGGGCGGTGTTATAAATCGCCACCTCGTCAATGTGCCCCTTGAACAACAGCATGTTTGCACCCGATTCAAGGTCGTTCCGGCCCGAACCGATTCGCATCAAGAGCGAGGTGTTGGGGGTAAACCCGGGGGCGTCCAGGGAGCCCTGCTCGACGCCGTTGACGTAGAAGCGTTGGGTGCCCGTGCTGGCGTCGTACACGCCCACCAGGTGGGTCCACACGCCCGGGACCACGTCCACGGTGGAATTGATGTTGCGGCCCGTGGCGCCGGAATAGGTTCGGAACTGCCACTTGGTGGTGGCGTTATGGGCGAAGAAGAGGAAGCCGTCCGCCGCGCCGGCCCCGCGATTGTAAAGCGGGGATCGGGCGGAGGTCGAAGTGTCGGTCGGTTTGACCCACAGCTCGGCGGTGAAGGTTGCGGGATTCAGCGCCGCATTGTAAGGCACATCCACCATTTTGCCATCGTTGCCCGTGCGGGCCGAGTTGAACTCCGCGGCGGTGTTGCTGGCGTCACCCACGATCGCCCCCGGTTCCTGGAACTTCACATAGCGCCGGGCAATCCCGTTGCCCGCGGCGCCCAGGCTGCCGCTATTGGCCGCCGTGCCGGTGTTGTCGGCGGGCGCGACGGTTTCGCTGGCGCGGAACCAGACCAGCGGCTTGGTTGCGGCCACCGCCGCTTCGTAGGCGCTGGCCGGGACGGTCACCGTCAGGGTGGCCGACGCGCTGGCAGTGCCCACGGGGTTGCTGACCGTGACCTCGTAGGTGCCGGCATCCGCCGTGGTGATGGCCGGCAGGGTCAGGCTGGCATTGGTGGCGTCAGCAATGACCTGGGTGTTCTTCTTCCAGAGATAGGACAACTGGCCGCCCGTGGCTTGGACCGTGAAGGTCGCCGGGTAACCCTGATAGAAAGTCTGCGAGACGGGGGCTTTGGTGATGATGGGCTGGACGACGGGGGTGATCGTCACCGCCGCCACCGTGCTGGTCACCGCGCCGTAAGCATTCGTCACCACCACGTCGTAATTGCCGCTGTCGCCAGTCGTGGCGCCGCTTTTGACGTAGGTCGCGTCGGTGGCTCCGGGAATGTCAAGGCCACCCTTGCGCCATTGGAAGGCCAGGGGCGGCGTGCCCGAGGCGGCCGCGCTCAAGCTGAAGGTCTGGCCGGCAAAGATGGTGCCGGGCGGCGTCTGCGGATTGGCTTCGATGAGCGGGGCATTGTTGCCGGGGGTGTAATCCAGAATGAGGCCGGCCAGACAGGAGCGGCTGCTTCCGGAGCGGGCCAGACCGCGAATTACCACCGTGTCGTTTCCGTTCAACGTAACGAACGGTGGACTCACGGTGCTGAGGCCCGCCAACCCGGCGGCAAAGCTGGGCACGTAGTTGTTGAGATACTGGAGGGTGTTGGTTTCGGTCTTCGAGTAAACGTTCACGTCCTGAAACGCGTCCCCATTGTCGGTCGAGGCAATGGTGGTGATTGTGAAGCTCGAGGCGAATGCCCGCAGCCCGGTCAGGGTCACCGTGTAGCCGTAATCCGTGTCGTCCAGGTAACCATAAATCACCTGGTCGTCCCCCAGCGTGGGAATGGCGGCGTACAAGCTGTAAGTGTTTTTGGCCGACCACGCCAAGGCGAGCGTTCCGCCGCCGGGCAACGCAAAGGTGGCATTGGTGGCAAAGGGGGTAAATCCGGAATTCTCGACCGACGGCGCGTTGAACCAACTGGCCTGCGGAATGCCAAAGGCCGACGTGTCGGTCATGGGGGCGTAGGGTGTGCCATACCAGTTATCCTGGAAGTTGATGCCGATCTGGGCGGCCTGGCTGGCGCCGAGCATCAGGGCGGCGGCCGGCACCGCCAGCACGGCATGCTTGAGGCCATGTTTACCGAGGAGTTTTCTTTTCATAGGTGCGTTTTGGTTTCTATACGGGTGAACTGAAAGGGCGGAGGGCCCGGAGTTGTTCGAAGGCGAGGCGGGGCTGGCGCCCAAGGGTCACTGCGGGGGCCGGCGGGCATGCCGTCCGGCTTGAAGTGCCGGCGGGCAACCGCCGCGTCCCGTGCTTGGCTCTTGAACTGGTCATGTACACCGGGCTAACAGGCCATACTATCGCCACGGCGGCTGCTTTGGCACAATACCACAAACGGGGGACCCCTCCGGAGCGGCCTTTCCTCTCACCCAAAATGGGGATATACTAAGATGGAGAATATTGTTAAACCGATGAAGATTCGGCTAACCATTTACCAGTGCTATGACAAATAAGAAACAGGGCCCGCGAAACCCACCCGGCGCGCCCCATTTGCTGCGAGGCGTTTTAACCCCCTCCAGGGCGTTCACCTTGATTGAACTGTTGGTGGTCATCGCCATCATCGCCATCCTCGCCGCGATGCTTCTGCCCGCCCTTTCCCGGGCCAAGGAAAAGGCCCAGCGCACCCAGTGCGTGAACAACAACCGCCAGTTGGGCCTGGCCACGCACATGTATGCCAACGATTTTCGCGACAAGATGGCCTTTCCCAATTGGAATCCGCCCTGGCAGGCCGGGTGGTTGTATGATCCCAAGGGACAGACTCAACCGCCTGACCTTGCGGCCGCGCCTTACAACATGTATCCCATCCGGGCATACGAGGACGGGCTCCTGTGGCCGTACATCAAGAACATGGCGGTGTATCGTTGCCCGCTGGACAGCACCAACACCACCTATTTCAAGCAGCGCAAGAACAAACTGTCCACCTACGTGCAGAACGGCGCGATTTGCGGCTACGGCGGCATCGCGCCCCGCACCTACGCCATCGCCGATTTCCGTCAGGATGCCTTCATGATGTGGGAACCGGAGGAGGCGACCAGTCCCTTCGGCGCGCAGGTCTATAACGACGCCTCGAGCTATCCTGATCCGACCGTGGACGGGGGGTTGGGCAAGCGCCACGGCAAAAACGGCGGCGTGGTCCTGGGCTTCAGTGGCCAGGTGCAGTTCATCAAGTACCAGGAATGGCTTAACGAGGCCAAACTGCCCATCAAGAACCGCCTCTACTGCAACCCGGGCTCCTCGAACGGCCGCTGACCGCGCCGGACTTTTCTTGCGTATGAAAGAACGGCTCTTTGCCTTGGGCCTCTTTGTCTCGGCCGTCCTGCTGCTGGCCGGCTGCGGGGGGGACACCGTCAAGGTCACCGGCGCCAATCTGGAGGCGTTCAACAACGCCCCGCCGGAGATCAAGCAGAAATGGGACAAAGCGCTGCAGGATGACAAAGCCAACAATTACGCGGCGGCGGGAAAAGCTTATTTCGAGTTGCTCCGCACGCCGAACCTGAGCCCGGAACAGCTCCAGGCGGTGCAAAACGCCGCCGCGGCGCTGAACCAGAAGATGTATGAGGCTGCCGACAAGGGCGACGCGGCCGCGCAGAAAGCCATTGACGAATTGCGAACCGGGGTTCCGACTCGTCCCCGGTGATTGGGGCAGCGTGTCCGTTTGCGCCGCCCAGGCTGTGGCCCAGCTTCTTCCACGCGGCGGTGTTGAGGGCGTTGTATCCCCGTCCCCAATGAACGGCTGAGCACGGCACTTTAGGCGAGGGGGCACAGTTTCTCGCGGGGTGGACAAGGCGGCGCCGTGGGGGGCGGGCCGGTCCGCAGCAAGTTTAAGGAGGGCGGTTTGGACGGGACGGGGAAGCCCTCCCGTGTGTTTCAGAACCCGGGCGGGTCAGCGCTGCCTTGACCTGGCCGTCAAAAGGGTATTCCTTTTCCCGGTTTTCATGGCAGCCGACAAGCCATCGCTGGATGATCTCCGCATCGCGCGCCCGCAATCAGCGCGGTCCGGATTCCTTGGTTGGCTGGCGGTGTTGGTGTTGCTGCTGGTCGGGGGCGCCGTGTTTCTCTGGTGGTTTAGCCGGCCCAAACCGCTGACGGTGCGGACCGCGGTGGCGAGGAGTGTTGGGGGGGCTGGAACCGAGCGCATTGTGCTTAACGCTTCCGGTTACGTGATCGCGCGGCGGGAAGCGACGGTTTCCTCGAAGGTCACTGGAAAAGTTGTGGAGGTCCTGGTGGAAGAGGGCATGAGAGTGGAGGAAGGGCAGGTGCTGGCGCGGCTGGACGACACCAATCTGCGGGCGGGTTTGCGGCTGGCCGAAGCTCAAAGGGAGTCGGCCAAGGCGGCGCTGGAAGAGACGCGGGTGCGAATCCGGGAAGCCGAAATCAACCTGCGGCGAACCGTGGACCTGGCCAAGAGCCGCATTTCCGCCCAGGCGGAGCTGGACCGTGCGGAAGCGGAAGTCGAGTCGCTCAAGGCCCGTCTGGCCCAGCAACAGGCCCAGGTGCGGGTGGCCGAACGCGAAGTCGCGTCCTGGCAGTCCCAACTGGACGACACCATCATCCGGGCGCCCTTCTCCGGCATTGTCACCTCGAAGAACGCGCAACCCGGGGAGATGATTTCGCCGGTGTCAGCCGGCGGTGGTTTCACCCGGACTGGTATCTGCACCATCGTGGACATGGACTCGCTGGAGGTGGAGATTGATGTCAACGAGAGTTATATCAACCGCGTGCAGCCCGGCCAGGCCGTCGAGGCCACCCTCGACGCTTACCCGGACTGGAAAATCGCGTGCAAAGTCATCGCCATTATCCCCACGGCCAACCGGCAGAAGTCCACCGTGCGTGTCCGGGTCGGGTTCGATCGGCTGGACCCGAGGATTCTGCCGGAGATGGGAGTCAAGGTTGCGTTTCGCGAGTCCGGCCCGGGTTCGGAATCCAACGCCGTCCCGGTCGTGAGGGTGCCCACAGCCGCGGTGCGGACGCTTGAGGGCCGGGAGGTGGTCATGGTGCTGACCCGCGGGCGGGCCGAGCGGCGGGCGGTGGGGGTGGCTGGGCGGGACGCGGATCAGGTGTTGATCCGTGCCGGCCTGAAGGACGGAGAGAAAGTGATTGTCAACTGGCCCGAGAGCCTGGCGGACGGGGCTCCGGTCGAAGAACTGCCATGATGAACGAAACGGCCAACGCCGCGCTGGTCAAGGTTGACGGCGTCGAAAAAGTCTTTCACCGCGGGTCGGAGGAGATCCATGTCCTGCGCGACCTCCACCTGACGGTGGCAGCGGGCGAGTTTCTGGCGCTGATGGGGCCGTCGGGTTCGGGCAAGAGCACGTTGCTGAACCTGATTGGCGGTCTGGACCGGCCGACGCGGGGGACGGTGAGCGTGGGCGGCGAGCGGGTGGACCAACTGCCGGACCGGAAACTGGCGGCCTGGCGGGCGCGTCATATTGGATTCGTCTTTCAGTTTTACAACCTGCTGCCCGTGTTGACTGCCGAACGGAATGTGGAGCTGCCGCTGCTGCTGACCCATTTGTCGCGGGCCGAGCGGAAGCAGCACGTCGCCACTGCGCTGGCCATCGTGGGCCTCTCGCATCGGGCGAAACATTATCCCCGGCAGCTTTCCGGCGGCGAACAACAGCGGGTGGGCATCGCCCGCGCCATCGTCACCGATCCGACGCTGCTGTTGTGCGACGAGCCGACGGGGGACCTGGACCGGAAGTCGGGCGATGAGATCATGGAATTGCTGCAGGCGTTGCGGCAGGCGCACGGCAAGACGATCATCATGGTCACCCACGATCCGCACGCCTCGGCCCGGGCCTCGCGCATTGCCTACCTGGACAAGGGGCAGCTCAGCGACACCCCCGTGAAGTGACATGAAATTTGCCTTCCTCATCTGGAGCAATCTGCGCCGGAAAAAGTTGCGGACGGCCCTGACGTTCCTGTCCATCGCCGTGGCGTTTGTACTTTTCGGGTTTCTCTCGGCGATCCGGCACGCGCTGACCGGCGGGGTGAGCCTCGAAGGGGCGGACCGGCTGGTGGTGCGGCACAAGGTTTCGATCATCCAGTTGCTGCCGGTTTCTTATCAGCAGCGCATGTTGCAGATTCCCGGGGTGGCGGCGGCCGCGCATCTCACCTGGTTCGGGGGGACCTACCAAGACCCGAAGAATCTCTTCATGCAGGCGCCGGTGGTGCCGGAGGAGTTTCTGGACATGTATCCGGAGATTCTGCTGCCGGCCGAAGCGAAAAAAGCGTGGCTGGCGACGCGAACCGGCGCCATTGTTGGCCGGAAAAGCGCCGAGCGGTATGGGTGGAAGATCGGGGACCGGGTCCCGATTCAAACCTCGATCTGGGCCAAGAGCGATGGGAGCTACACCTGGGAATTCGACATCGTGGGCATCTTCGATGGCAAGAACCAGAACACCGACACGACCCCGCTCTACTTCCGGTATGATTATTTTGACGAATCGCGCCAGGAAATGGTCCGGGGGTTGGTTGGGTGGTATTCCATCCGGGTGAAGGACCCCGCCCAGGCCGCCGGGGTGGCCCGGCGCGTGGACCAGGAGTTCCAGAATTCCCCGGCCGAGACCAAGACCGAGCCGGAAGGCGCGTTTGTTCAGGGCTTCGTGAACCAGATCGGAAACATCACCCTGATTACGGCGGCAATCCTGGCGGCCGTCTTTTTCACCATTCTGATTGTCACCGGCAACACCATGGCCCAGGCGGTGCGCGAGCGTACGGGGGAGTTGGGCGTGCTCAAAGCGGTCGGATTTGCCAGTTCGCAGGTCTTGCTGCTGGTGCTGGCGGAATCGTGCCTGCTGGCGGTTCTCGGCGGTCTGTCGGGACTGGGTCTGGCGCGGTTGCTGACCGCCGGGGGGGATCCCACGGGCGGCATGCTGCCTCTGTTCCACTTTCCCACCCGCGACCTCCTGGCCGGGGTGGGGCTGAGTGTCGGGCTGGGTGTGGTGACGGGCATTTTCCCGGCACTGCAAGCCATGCGTTTGCGCGTCGCCGATGCGCTCAGAAGAATGTAAAACCCGGGTTATGGCTGGTCCTGTCAATTGGTTGTCGCAAGTCGCTTCCGTGACCAAGTTCGGTCTGTTGAGCATTCCGCAGCGGCTGGGGTCAGTGGCCGCGACGCTGGTGGGCATCGCCGGGGTGGTGGCGGTGCTGGTGGGGGTGCTTTCCATTGCCGAGGGCTTTCAAAAGGCCATGTCTGCCTCCGGGTCCCCGGACGCCGTCATCGTTTTGCGCAGTGGGGCGGACACGGAAATGGTCAGCGGGCTCAATCGCGAACAGACGCGCATCATCGCGGACGCCCCGGGCCTGGCGCGGACGACCAACGGCCCGGTCGCCTCGGCCGAGCTGTTCGTGATTATCAACCTGCCGAAACGCTCGACGGGCACGGACGCCAACGTGCCGCTGCGCGGGGTCGAGCCTCCCGCGTTTTTGGTGCGCGACCAGTTTAAAATCCTCGAAGGCCGTCCGTTCGAATGGGGGAGGAACGAGGTCATCGTCGGGGCCGGCGCGGCGGAACAGTTTGCCGGGCTGGAACTGGGGGGCACCATTCAGGTGGGGCGTCATGCCTGGGCGGTGGTGGGCATCTTCTCCGCCGGCGGCGGCACGGCGGAATCGGAAATCTGGACGGACGCCACGGTTTTGCAGGACGCTTACAACCGGGGGGAAACCTACCAGTCCGTTTACGCGAAACTGAGTTCCGCCGAGGCTTTCACCCGGTTCAAGGACGCGCTGACCAGCGACCCGCGGCTCAGTGTCAAGCCCCTGCGCCAGACCGACTACTACGCCGACCAGTCCACCGCCATGACCAAGCTGATTACCACCCTGGGGGTGCTGATTGCTTTTCTGATGGCGGTGGGGGCGGTGTTCGGGGCGCTCAACACCATGTACAGCGCCGTCTCGGCGCGCACGCGCGAGATCGCCACCTTGCGCGCGCTGGGCTTTGGCAGCGGAACCGTCATTGTGTCCGTCCTGTTCGAGAGTCTGCTGGTGGCGTTGGCGGGCGGCGTGTGCGGGGCGGGGCTGGCGTATGTGGCGTTCAATGATTTCCATGCCGCGACGATGAACTGGCAGAGCTTCAGCCAGGTGGCTTTTGCGTTCCAGGTGACGCCCGGGCTGCTGGCGCGGGGGCTGATGTGGGCCCTGCTGATTGGCTTTGTGGGCGGCCTGTTCCCCGCTGTGCGCGCGGCCCGGCTGCCCGTCGCCGCGGCGTTGCGCGAGTCTTAAGGCCCGGGGGGCGGGGATTGTTCGCGCACCGAAGCCAGTTTCGCGGCAATCGCTTGGGGGACAATGACCGGGGCGCGGAACTGCCATCGTCCGGCCGGTTCAATCACCGGGGTGGAATCCATCGCCACGCCCACTTTTTGCCCTGTGGCGTTGAACAGGTCCAGTTCGATTCGGACTGCTTTACGGGGCCGGTCGAGACGGTTGGCCACCGTGCCCACCGCATAGGCCCGGCCGCCTGTTGAGGGCTTCTCCACCTGGACGGTCGAGACCTCGAAGCCGTCCACTTCTGTGCCTCGCGCCACGGTGGCCTGCGCCCCTTCGGCCGGGAGGGGACTTTGGGCCGGGGCAACCTCGGCCAGCTTTTGGCGGGTTGCCAGGCGTTGTGCCCGGTTCAAGGCGACCAGCGAGGCCACCAGCCCCGAGACCAGCACCAGCACCGCGACCAGCGTCCATACGATCACGCGGCGGGGAAGGGTCGGCGCGATTTCCGGCTGGGGCAGCAGCAGCTCGGTGGTCTGGCCGCAATGCGGGCACGCGGTCGAGGTGCCGATCAATTCGGCGGGAAAGGTGATTCCTCTGCCGCAGTGGGAACAGACTCCCTCAAGCGGTTTGGTTCGAGGGATGGCCATCAATGCCTTTCCGCCGCTCGCATTCGGCTTGGGGACCGCGGCGATTGCGAATCCCCGGCGGTTGCAAAATCAAAGACTCCCGCGCGCGCTCCACGCCTCAGGCGCGGGTCCACGTCGTGTTGAATGGCCTCAACTCTCTTAATGCTCTTGCGCATCGCACCGGTTCCACCGGCTTGTTTCATGCTTTGGCGGCAGGGCCCGCGAGGGGGCCGCGCCACCGCGTCAATATGAATATGGCCGGAGGCCAAAGCCAGAAAAACCTCCGGGTGTCGCCCCGCCGGGTTTCACGACCCACTCCGCCTCGAGAGCCGCGGCGCCGTTGAACGGGGCGGACGGGTTTCGAGCGTGTCTTGGCGCGGCACCGCCGGGCCGTTTTCAATTCACCGCGGCATTCACGCGCGCACGTCTCATCAACCCCGCGCTGCGACAATCCGGAGCGCGGGCGAGGCCGCGCCGTGCAAGCGCATGGCACTTTACAGCCCGGGAGGGGGGTTTTAGACTTGCCCCATGCCTTCGGATTACGACGCAACGGAGTTTGTGGATGGCGACTTTCAGGCTCACAAGTCGTCCCCGCTGGGCGTGCCCGCCGCCGGGCAGGCTCAGCGAGCCCCGACGCGTGACGAGCTCGACCAGCAGGTGACCGACGCGCAGCAGAAGCTGGCGGAACTCAAGCGCGCGCAGGAGGCGCTCGAGCGCGAGCGCGCGGCGCTGGCGGAGGCGCGCCGGCGGCAGATGGAATTTGAGACGGGGCGGCAGGAAATGACGCAGCATCTCACCCGGGGGGTCGGGCTGCTGGAGGAGGCCGAGCTCAAGGCCCGGCGCGAGGCCGAGCAGATGGCCAAGGCGCTGGCGGGCCTGCGCGAGGCCCTTCAGCGCGTCCAGAGCATCCACGAGGAAACCTGGACCCAGGACAACTACGAGGTGGAACTCACCCGCGCCCTGACCGTGATTGAGAATGCGCGCATGGAATGGAACAGTGCGCGGCTCAAATTCCCGGTGCTTTCGGGGGCGGTGGAAGCCGCGGCCGCCGCGCCGGGCGAGGGGGTCGCGCCCCTGGGGTTTCCGGGGAACCTGACTTTCCGCGACTGGTGCCGTCTTGGCCTGGCGCTGACGTGGCCGCTGGCGGCGATTGCGTTGCTGATTCTGGCCGTGCTCCTCGTGCTGCTGCTGCGCCAATAACCCCATGGCCGCCATGGCGTGGTTCAAGAAGAAATCCGATCCCCTTTCCGAGCGAGCCCGCGCGCTCAGCAGCCAAATCGCCTCAATCGAAGCGGAGATCAAGCGTCTGGATGCCCGTCTGCAGCGCGGGCCGTCGAGCCCGCGCGAGCCCCGTGCCGTTCCTCCCTCCGCGCCCGCGTCCCCTGACTCCGGCGGCGGGCTCCCCGCCGCC
>ERZ795052.2026-NODE-2026-length-25827-cov-88.530343_pt1 | contig 25827 bp, 24 predicted proteins | sample MGYA00375136_ERZ795052 | MGnify/ENA primary metagenome ERZ795052 (study PRJEB30181, sample SAMN05720156) | activated sludge metagenome | isolation source: Anaerobic digester | place: Japan | collected 2015-05-26 ... | reverse complement strand
TGGACCTCATGCATTATGAAAGTCCGCTTATGGAAAGGCTGAAGAATGCCAAAGAATTTTACGATAAAGAATTTGCGTTATCTCGAGAGAATTTCGAAAAGATAAGTGACGATCTTAAGGTTGTACAAAGCAAACTGAACGAAACAAGAATAGAGATTGAAGCTCAGCGTAAAGAGCTAAGTAGAATAATTACTGACGCTGCCAGAGCAAAAGACTCTATTAACGACCATGTCCATACGATGAGCTCCCTGGATAATAAGCTGTCTCACTTTGAAGTGCGAAAAAAGACGCTTGAAAGCTTTATTGCTGAACTAGATAAATGTCAGGATTCTTTCGAGAGAGTATCGAAGAATCTGAACAACCTGCTCGGTTCTGCAAGTGTCGAATCGCTAAAAAATCTGAACTCGATCATTTTAGAGACGAATAATTTCGATCTAGAGAGCTTCAAAGAACAGATAAATCGTGCCCATGATTTCGATGATCTCATGGACAAAAAGATCGGAACACTTAACGACATTCTTTCGATAATAGATTCAAAACAGAAGAAACTTGAATCCACTAAACAGAGCGTCGAGCAGTTCAATGAAGAACTGGAACTTAAGGAGCGCCATGTGCTGAAGGTGATCTCTGAGAGCACAAGAAAGATGGAAGAAAGGAAGGAGTCCATTACGAAGGATATTCAAGCCCAGTGGGTTATTGGAAACAAACTGTATCTCAAAAACAGGCTTTGGGCTTTCGTGGGACTTCTCGTTCTGGCGGCAAATCTGGTGGTGACACTGCTTTGGTGATTGAAGGCAGATTCTGTGTTGAAGCGGCCGTGGAAAGATCGAAAGAATTGAGGGTCAATCTAAAAGAAATATGGGAAAGCTTTTGTAGTCATATAGACACGGGAAATGGCCGCGCCGAGGACGGCAAGTTGGAGTTTCTTCATAGTGAAAGCGATTGCTCTTATTACTCATTCAGATTACCGAAAGGAGTAAGGGCACAGTTTATTGTAGATAAAGAAAGAACCACAGCCATACTTTATTGTGTAGATAATCACGATGACTCGTATGGTGTAGCAAATAAAACTCTTGAGAATAAGAGTCATTTGAACCTTATCGAGAAAGCCTTACAGGGAAAACTCTTTGAAGTAAAAGCGACTAACGAGAATTCTCTCGATTCACTGCAAAACATTACTTCGGTACCAATACGCTTGTTTCAATTCAACCCATCACAGACAATAGATGATCTGCTCGAGAGATTTCGAGAATTGAGGTACGAGTTATCGGCTACTCAAAAGCAAATAATACTGAGATCCTACGAAAGGGGTTCAAGCATACTTATTGAAGGACCAGCGGGAACAGGGAAATCACTATTGCTTTTTAGAGCACTATTCAAGGACTCTGGCCAGATGAAAAACGATCAGGGGCTATCTGAAGCAATATACGTCTCCTGCAATGATAAGTTGTCTGAGTACTGGAAAAGTTACTACAAGAAAACCAGTCAAGAGAGCCGAATGAAGGCCAAATTCACGACTATACAGGATCTTATTCCTGGCCTCAAAGAATCATTTGACTATTTGGGATCACTGATCGAGGGAATGAATTTTAAAAGAAGACATATTGAAGTTCTAAATGAGTATTTACCTGATACAAAATCACGCGAGTTCATCCCGGCCCTTTCAAGATTACTCTACGTTATAAATTCTCTAAGGGTTGGTATTGAAAGATCAGAAATCATAAGATATCTCAAGCAGGTTATATGTACCAATAATCATCAAGTTGACGAGTTCGCCGACGTAATTCTAGAAATAATGGATAAACTTGACGAGAAAGCAAATGTTGAAAGGGCACACAAGAAGAATGAGCTTCTCCTGCCATGGGAAGTGATGAAAAATGCTCTTGAATCCCCTATGGACCTCAGCAATTCACTTCTTTTGATCGATGAAGCTCAGGATTTCACTGAAAGTGAGCTATATTATCTAAAGCTCAGCAACCCTGCCATGTGTTTGATTGCCTGCGATTATAATCAACAAGTTCTCGGTCATTTCACCCGGCGAGAATTTATCACCAGGGCTTTTTATCCGCCGGAAGTAAAAGAATATAAACTCACAGAAGTGTACAGAAATACCCGGGACATCTTTCTTCTTGCAAGAATATTCAGAAATAAGGCAATTACGAAGGACGGTGATCTCCTGACTGAGCCAATAATACCTTATCAGAAGCCTATTGTTTCCAGGGTGTCCGGCATTGATGAGTTGGTGGATAAACTCAAGACTACTTTCAAAGAAGACAATGAGATAAATATGGCTGTCTTGCTTCCTAATCGAGCAGTGAAAGAGCAATTTGAAGCGTGTTTCCGAGACTGCGATTCAAGGGGGATTTTTCCATATGTGATCTCAGAGATCAAGGGACTCGAGTTCAGTAACGTCGTCCTCTATAATCCCCATGAGATTGATCAAAAGCGAAACAAAGATCTAAACGAGAAACTCTATACCTCGGTTACGAGAGCAAAATACATGCTTCTTACCATCTTCTCAAATGAAAACGCCGGCGAAGATGAGGTTTTTCCACTCTTCGTAAGTGAGATTGATCAGGAGAGCCACGAAAAGGCAAGCACAGAAATGAATCTGGCAAAAGCAGTAAAAGAAATGAAAATTCACGGTAAGAAATATTTGGAGTATAGCGAGATTCTGAGGATGGTCATGAAAAGGGCGGAAAGTCTCTTTGAAAGATTCAAAGAATCGAAAGATGAAGTTTCTCTCGGACAAGCAATAGAACTTCTCACCAAGCATGAAATGAACGTTGAACTTATAAAAAAGCTTATCGAAGTGAATGAAGTCTTCTATGCTGCGATGATAGCATCTATAAGCGATGTAGATGATGATCTGATAAAGTTGATCTCAGAGAAGGACAGTTTTATTGGTCTTGTTCTTCAAAACATCTAATTATCAAATCTTTCCAAAAAGCTCGAACAGAAATACGTTGTCGTTTCTTCGGGAGTGTTCGAGCAATTCTTTGCTGAATCCTTTTCTGGAGAAAAGCAGAAAAGCGCCGCCGGCTGCTTTTGAAACCATTAGTGCTTTTCTTTGGAGTTCTCTCAGAATATCTATTCCCACTGGTCCTTCGCGGTATTTGCATTCGCCGAAAATCACCGGTTTGTTGTCGCCATTAACCCCGACGATATCGATCTCCTCCTTCGAGTCCCACCATCGCCCAATCCTGACAATTTTGTCTCCAAAGAAGCCTTCGCTGGCCATCTCTTTCACCAGCTCCCGACAGACTCTCTCATAGATAAAGCTCAAGTGGCTATCGATGAAGCTTTTGTGGATCTTCTCGATTACAGGAGCCGTGTTCTCCATTTCCAGGTAGCTCATGAAGGGATAGACAAACCTGAACCAGAACTGGCAGAAGTTGTCCTTTATTCTGTAAAGCCCTTTCTTGCTCTTTTCAGGATTCCTTTCGGTTACCGGCACTTCCCGCTCAACGAGGTCCATATCAATCATTCCATTCATGTAGTACACAAGAGACGCTTGCTTCATATCGAGACGGCCAGAGATCTCGGAAGATTTTTGACTGCCCCCGGCGAGGGTTTTCAGTATGGAGAAATAGGTGCCTGTCTCTCTGAACTGTCTGTTCAAGAGAAAGACAGGTTCTTCATAGAGATAGCTCCCCTTTTTTAAGATGTTGTCGGTGATGTTCTCAAGAAGATCTTTTTCCGGCTGGAAAAGCTCTATATACCGCGGCACTCCGCCCGTGACGGCATAGATGGAAAGAAGCTCTTCGTCGTTTTTTTCTGGAAAGAAGCCGGCAAAGTCCGTAAAGGGGATCTGCGCGAGTTTAATCTGGGCAGTTCGGCGCCCGTAAAGGGGGCTTGAGTAGTCGAGCGTTTCAGAGTACATCATACCGATGAGAGAACCGCAGAGGATAAGCATCACATTCCTGTTCTTGAGCATCTCGTCCCAGATTCTTTGTAATCTTGATGAAAAACCGGGCTCTGTCATTGCAAGATATGGATACTCGTCGATTGCGATCACCGTCTTATCGGGTCCTCTTGTGAGTAGATCAAATATATCTTCCCATTCCAATGTGTTTTCAGGCCTCAGTAAGTTCAGTGCGGTTTTGTCAAAGGCAAGGGACTGGAAGTATTTGAGATTCTGTCGCCCTCCCTCTTCGGTTGAAAGAAAGTAGAGAGAGTCCTTTGATTGCATGAATTGTTTTATCAGGGTTGTCTTTCCGATCCTCCTCCTTCCATAGACGATCACAAGAGAACTTCCCTCTCTTCCATACTCATTCTCGAGTATCCCGATCTCTGTTTTTCGTCCGATGAACATAAGACCACCCCTGATAATAATAGTCACGACTATTATAGTCCAAACTATTATAATTTCAAAACTACCTTTCGCCTGTATTTATAGACCCTCCAGGTCATTATAAAAAGCTAATTATAAAGCTTAATGTTGAAAAGTGTATTTATATACCTTGAAAGGAGGTGTAGTATGGCTTTAGGTCCTTATCCAGAGAAAAGCTGGTCTCTTTCCAAGCACAGGGAATTCATTGAGTGCAGGAGAAAGTATTTCTTCAGTACGTTTGAACAGTGGGGAGGTTGGGAATTAACCGCTCCGGAGAGCAAACAAAAGGCGTATAGACTTAAGAAGCTCTCTTCTCTGCATGCATTTTTAGGGACGCTCGTCCATAGGGAAATCGCCGGTGCGCTCAGGGGATCACTACTTACGCTTGATGAAAGCCTTTCAAGAATTAAAAAGAGTCTTCTTAAAGGATTTGATGATTCTATCAAAAGGGCCGCTTCCTGGGAGATGGATCCAAAAAATGTGATCATGTTTCAGGAAGTGTACTACCAGAGAGAGAAATGGGATCAGGAAGCCGTGACGCTTGCAGTTGAAGAGCTTCTAGACAAAGCGCGCATATGTTTGAATAACTTCATGATCAGTGATTCTCTCAAGTTGTTGAAAATCGAAAAGTGTCTTCCTATTGAAGTCGAGGATAGGTTTCCAAGCTTCAATTTGAACGGCCTGAAGGTCTTTTCGATTGTAGATCTTCTCTTCAAGAGGTCAAACGGTTCGTTCTGGATAATAGACTGGAAGACCGGAAAACCTGATGGAGAAAACGATTCGAGACAACTGAAGCTCTACTCAATGTATGTAAGTAACCGTTATTGTGCAAAAATCGAGGATATTCACTGTACCGACGAATTCCTGCTCGAAGGAGAGAAGATAGACCTTTCATTCACTGAAGAAGACATTTCGGTCGAGAAACAGCGAATCATCTTCTCGAACAAGAAAATGGAAGAGTATCTTGAAGACGTTGGCCTGAATAAGCCTAAAGATGTCTCGCAGTTTCCAAAAAAGAACGACGACAACTGCCACTACTGCCAGTTCAGGGAAATATGCTCTTGACTCAGTATGAGTATAGGTGATTTGGATTGAGAATCTGAATCCACTTCTTTCGGCTGGATTCAGATACAAAGGTTTTCCAAGGGTAGCAGAGGTCTCCCCGAGTTTTGTGGTAAAGGTTCTCTTACCGATTCTTCTTTAATAAACAATTGCAAGGCTGCATTTCTCTTTTGCACTGATTGTCGAGTGTTCTATTATCTATCTCTCGTTTGATGAGCGCGAGAACTTCCCAGAAAGCAATGATCAAAACCATCATGACTTCAAAGTCATCTTTCACTTACTCTGAAAGAAATTCAAATCATTATGAATGGCCAATTATAAAGCCGAGTGTTTGAAGGTGTGATCAAAACTTGAAAGGAGGTGAAAAATTGAGTATGCAGGATGCGCTGACCGTACTATTGTTCTCCAGAATAGACTCAGCGATAGCAGAAGGAGCAAGAACCGTGGTTGTCAGAAATGCCGGTTCCGAATGCCTGAATGCATTAGAGAGATCAAATTACAGAACCTTTGCCGAAGATATGACGCTCAACTTTGACTGGTACTCTGGACTTGGAGATCTTCAGAAACTGGTGGACCTATCTCATGTTTTTGCAGACGGTCCAGTGGTGATAACCGACTGGCTACATGCTGCGCTGTTGAAGCTTGCACCGGTATTTCAGAGCTATATGGGCAAGACTGTCGCGGTTAACTGCATGGAGAGGTTCGAAGCCCAGGTAAGCAAGCCGATTTCCCTCAATGACCTTAAAGAAGTCTTTGAAATCCACTCAGACCGCTTGAGGATAAGGGAAGTGCCACCCCTTGAAGAGATTAATCTCTTTCAGAGAACAGAGCTTGAAGAAATCAACTCTCTAGAAAGTCTCTTGAAAATTATCGACGGCAAGAGGGCGAAAGTTATCTCTATCAGCGAGGATCTGGAAGCTATACTGGCAGAACGCAATTATGCTCTTTACAATGGAGATGATCCGGAGATCCTTCTAATTAGCTCGCCATCGGAGAAGCATCTGAATCAGATGGATCGAATCATCTCTCTGGCATCGGCTGAAGGCAAAACGGTCAAAGCGGTCAATTTCACCGGTTACTGCCCGAGACCCGAAGTTAGAAGCCTGGATCTCAAAGCAGAGTTAAAGAGCGAGTTCGGTTTTGACTCTTTCAGAGAGTACACAGTGTACGGCAATGAAAACACGTTCTCGATAGGGCAGGAAGAGCTTATAACTTATCTTATTGATCAGAATTATAGAAAAAAGCCTTCAGACCTGTTCTTCATTGCCTCAACCGGTTCGGGAAAGTCTTTGGTCTATCAGCTTGCGGCTAAAGTTCTTAAGAAGAGACTCGACAGGCTGACGGTAGTCATTACTCCGCTAAAGGCTCTAATGGAAGATCAGGTAAAGATCCTAAAAGAGCGTTTTGGTCAGACCGGAGCTGCCTTCATAAACTCAGATATGAGTTTGGATGAGAGAGCCGAACTCATAGGGAGGCTCAAAAAGGGCGAAATCACAATTCTTTATGTGTCTCCGGAAACCTTTGTCGGCTGCTCGCTATCTACAATCATCGGCGACAGAAGAATCGGTCTTATGGTAATTGATGAAGCTCATCTGGTGACAACATGGGGAAAGACTTTCAGGGTAGATTATGGCTATCTAGGAGAGGACCTCAAGGCCTTGAGGGAAAGAATGGACTTTCCGGTGATGGCAACTACTGCGACTGCAATTTTTGGTGGCGAGCTGGATACTGTGAACGAGATTAGCAGTCTACTCAATCTCAGGACGCCTAAGATCTTCATGACGTGTGTTCGTCGCGACAACATATCATTCAATATCACAAATTTTGAATTGTCGCAGAACGCAAAAGAAAGCAGGACTGCCCAGAAGATAGCCGATACCGTCGATGCAACAATAGATCTTGTGGAATCAGGTAAAAAGAGCATAGTCTACTGCCCCTTTGTGGGTCAAGCCGATAGTATATACACCATTGTGAGCGGTCTGAGTGAATGCAGGAATAAGGTTGGAAGATACACCGGCCCGACAGATGTTGAAGAACGAAGAAATACTCAGAAACTCTTTGACAAGGGAATCTATCGAACTGTGATAGCTACAAAGGCCTTTGGGATGGGCGTTGATATCCCCGATATTGACGAGGTTTATCATCACAGTGTGCCTTCGGTTATGGCCGATTACGTTCAGGAGATAGGAAGGGCGGGTAGAGATGGCAGACAATCTGTTGCATCTACCCACTTCAATGTCAAAGATCTCTCAGACAGTCTGAAACTGTCTATGATCTCCGTGCCGGAGCAGTGGAAGATGAAACACATAATGGAGCATCTGGGGAATCTGGTGAGACAGAGCAAGAACGGCGAAATAGTACTCTCGCTGGACGATATAAGGTATCTCCTCATAACCGGGAAAGATAAATACGCAACTGAAACACTGAGAGATAAAGCGAGAGTTGCCGTCTTTCTTATCCAAAGAGACCTCATAAACAAGACCGGCAAGCAGATCTTTATAAGATTGGGCGAGACTTATCAGTACCTTTATTTCATGGCTAACGAAGAAGATGCCGGCGAACTCATAAAGGCTTATCCGGAAATATCGAAGGAATCGGATGGCTACTGTCGAAAGGGCTTCTACCGTGACGAACTGATCACTTCTGCGGGAGGAATATACAAGATCGACATCTCCGCTCTTTGGGCGAGGCTTTACCGTGACAGGACTCTGAAGAAACTCGTCTGGCAGTTCATGAACAATCCGAAATCGATTGTAGGGAAGCCGGTAATTCCAAAGATCGCGGTAGAGGTTCAGATAACCAAAGACATCAACCAGCTGAAACAGCAGTTGAGCAGGTTCATATGCACTTTATCCGATCTGGCGCTCAATTCCATGCGCAAAAGAAAAGAAGAGAAGGAGTTCTTTGACGACCTGATTGAAAGCATAAAGGCGGCAGGAATATTCCAGGGATTCTCGGATATTGATTTCAAACTGAAGAACATCGTCAAGAATCACTTCACATCCTACAACGGCGATAGATTTCAGACCAGCTTCTTCAAATGCCAGGGAGAACTTGCAAACTATGAATACACTGCGCCTTATGATCCGTTGCTCACAAAAGAAAGATGGCTCAGAAAACTGGACGAGCTTCTGAAAGAATGCGACAATGATTTCTGTAAGCTCTATCTGAACGGAAACGACGAGCACACGGCGACCATGACCGGGCTGGTAAACATCATGGACATTCTCAATCTTGCTCATGTCAAATTCAGCGGTGGCGAAAGCTGCGCGATACATTTGAAGTGTACCGATAGAGCTTTCGTGCTTAATTCATTCAAGAACTACTCCTGTGATTTGACAAAGTCCATCCGCAGAAGAATTGAGAGAGAAGAGCAGATAATGAGGGATTTCTTCACCAAGAACCTCGATGACAGCCAGAGATGGGATTTTATCGAAGGATACTTTCTTGGTAAAATACATTAACGGGGCGGAAATAGCCGCTCCGTTACTTTGATTGGGGGTTGAAAGATGTCAGGGAAGATCGAAAAGGAAGACAAATTCCTTCTTGATAGCACGAGAGATGAACAGGCAATCAAAGAGTTCAAAATGAAAGCTTACAAGAAAACCGGGATTATTCAATGGTATCTCAAGCGTGACGAAGATGAAGAGGAACGAATCAGGCTGGAGATTGTTCCGGAAAAGACCGGAATGCGCCACGTATGGACTCAGGCGAAGAAAGAACACCGTTCTGATTTGAGAGACAGGCTTGAGAGTGAGTATTCGCTCGATCCAACGGAAGTAGACCTCAAGAATCTGGAAACACTTCCCTTTGTAGTCAAGATAAGGCATTATCTCGAACCCAAGAACAAAGGAATTAAAGAAGTTATACTTGACGAGTTTCTTGAGAAATGGAAGTGCGACTGCGATTACCTTGTCGAAATAGAGATGAGCGATGGGGAAGAAGACAGAACTCTCATTTCTAAAGAGCTTTCCTCATGGGAATTTCTTAAGGATCTATCTCCGCTCGATAAAGAAGAATCGAAAAAGTTCGAGAACAAGAAACTTGCCAAAAATCACGAAGAGAACGGCGTATTCAAAATCATTCAGTTTCTCGAGAACAGGCTAAAGCCGGAGCAAGTCGTTGTGGCATTGCAGGGTCTTTCGTTCTTCGGGAAAATACCCGATTTAAGAACAGAATTTGAGCGCGAAGGATTCCAGAAAGAAAAAGAGTACCCAGTACGCAAATATAAGAAGAAATACAACGACGATGAAGAACTCAGTTGTGATCTGAATAAAGTACTGAAGAGTCCGTGTTCATACAACGACATTCGTTTCTTGGCCGGAGAGACCGATAGTCTCCAGCAAATACTTAACACAGGATATATAGTATCAGATGTGGAGTACATTGTTTTTCCGGATAGGCCAGAAGGTTTTTCGAGAGACAACGAACCGGCAATCTATGGGTTTCTTAAGGCGCTTACCGAAAATGCTTTCAGCGAGTACGGAATTATTGTACACAAGAGACCAATGTATTACACAGGCGATAACATAGAAAGCCTTTCGAAAGCGTTCACTGAGATCTGGACAATCCTCGACAAAATCCGAGAAGATTACCCTGAAAAGGAAATTCTCATTGATGTGACAGGCGGGCAGAAATATCCCGGAATTATGGCTTCACTATATTGCATTTTCAACAATCTACCCTTCTTCTACATATTTGAAGGAGAGGTCAGTCTTGCTAAGTTTCCCCCAGTACCTGCTAGCTGGGATTTCGGAGCGATTGACGAGGCTCTTGCTGCATTCAATTCTATTCTTGTTGGGAACGCCGTTGACAGTTCAGAAAGAAATCATCTGAAATACTCAGAGTATTGCTCGCTACCGGAGACGTTCAGAAATCTATACACCGCAAGCAGTAATGAAAGCAATCTCACGAGTTCTCTTCCACTACACGTAATTGAAAGCAAGTATAGAAAAGCTAGAGGCCTTCCCTTCGGATATGGCGAAGACTTCTTGCGCTTGCTAGATGACAACAAGTGTACGGAAGAACGCAAAAAACTTACGAAAGCTTACAAAGAATACCTCAGGAAAATGATTCGAGAAGTCTGGTCTCTCCAGTGGATTGGCGATCAGATACCCGAGACCGTTGAGCACTCTCAGCGCCATAGCAAGAGACTTATGGAGTTTACTGTCAATCTTATAAACACTATCGGTGAAGAGAACTTCCTCAATGGTGTCCCAAAGAGCTTGAAAAATGAGTTCTATTTTGTGCTTGCCATAGCGATGAACGTTCATGACCTCGGGCACACGAAGCTTAGTTATAAACTGGGAGACGGCCGCATATTGCCACTTGACAGTCTTCCGTGCGTAGTAAGAGATCTCCACCACGAGCTCTCATACCAGATGCTGGAAGATGATGATAGATTCAAGCTCTTCGGTGAAAGGCCAGACACATGTGAAGAAAAAACCTGGGAGAAGATCAAGACTGCCGTGAAGCTGGTAACCAGATACCACAGAGAATATATGCCCATTAATGGCAACCCTAGCAAGTTGAAGGAGATAGTGAAGATCCTTTCGCTAGAACCGGAACCTCTAGAAGAGGTTGTCTCAGCTCGCTTCGAAGAGGAAGACTGGCAGAGACTAACGATAATGGCTTCTAGATGGCTAAAGTTTATTGACGGAACTGATGTTCAGTCAGACAGAACCGTCGAGCCGAATTACTTCAAGACGCGTGTTTTGAGAACAATTACCGAAATCGAAGCTCTAGGCATGGAGCTAGAAAGTAATATCGAACTCTCAACATCTATTAAGAAAGAAGTATCCGATCTTGTAAAGAAAGTAGGCGAGCTAAAAGCATCATTCGAAGACTCCGAAAACAATGCGAAGAAAAGAGAGCTAGCTGAAGCAATAAAGAACAAGGCAGAAGCTCTCGAGAAGGCTAGTGTTTACCCAATGATCCAGAAGAGAATCGACGAATGCAAGGGTGCGATTATAATGCCAAACTGGCTGAAGCTTCTCTCTAAGCTCTCTTTTAAGGCTCTTCAGTTCACGCATTTCGAGAAACACAACATGGTGAATTACGTTTACCCGAGATTTTTCATGGAAGAGAGCCTGTTTGGAAACACCGATCGTACTCTTCGCCTGAGTATCAATATCCAGAAAGACAACAAAGATGATATGAACTCGATTCTGGAGATCATCGACAAAGTCAAAAAGGACATTGTGAAGGAGTTCAAACACTCTGGCCTGAATAAATTCGCAATAAAAACCATAAAAATGGAGGTAACACCCTTGAGTGAAAAGATACTTATTACCCCTCTCGGAACATCTCCGGGAGTGCTTTACACACTTATCAAAAGGCTGAATCCCGACAGAGTAATAGTCATCACCTCGAAAAAGGGTGAGGAGAATCTCCCGGAAATATGCGAAAAAGCCGGCTTCGACCAGAATAAAATCAAAGCTTATCTTTTCGATGATCCTTATACCGGCTTTGACAAGATCTCTGATGTTATTAAGGAAATGATCTCGGACTTCACAATCGACATCGGCTCAAGAATAACCGTAAACCTTGCCGGTGGCACATCCTTCCTTCAGTATGTCACGGGTGAATTTTCGGAGGTACTGGAATCGAAAAAACTCGATGTAACAAAGGTTTTCGCAGTAGATAGAAGAGATTTTGCGCTCCAGAAAGCCGAACCATATGTTGTCGGCGAAGTTGTCGAGCTGCCCGGAGAAGACTCATGGGAAAGATAAGGAGAATAATTACAAACGTCGGAGCTACTATCTGGCAGAGAATGGTAGGTGAGCTTAAGAACACGGCTGGAGAACTCACGGGAAACAACATTCTTAATCACATCAGAAAGATGAGTATAGATCAGCAGAAGAAAATATCCCCGGAAATCAACGGGCTGGAGACCTTCGGAATAAGTAGAGACGATCTCCTCATATTCATCGCGACGAATACCGAAGTGTCTAAAGCATGCATGGAAGCTCTCACAGAATATTACAGATCCAGGGGGATCAGCGTCGTGACCAGAGTCGTTGAAGGTTTGACCGACGATTTTAGCACATCTTTCAAAAAGGGAATCGCAGAGTATGTTGATCTTATCATCAGCTTCTTTGATAGAGGAGAACAATGGTCGTACGACAACTATTTCAATGCCACTTCCGGATACAGATCGTTGATTCCATACACAACGATAATCGCATCGGTTTTTGATTCGAGAGTGTTCTATCTCTACGAGAACTCGCCATTCTTGCTTGATCTTCCACCCTTCCCGATAAACTTTGACTTCGGGATAATGGAGCAACATTCGACTTTCTTTGAAAAAGTCGAGAACGATTGCGTTCCGGTCAGAGAAGCGCGAGAGGAGTTTGGATATGAACTTTTCACCAAAATAGTTCCGCAAGTGTTGCTTGAAGAAGATGGACTTGTCTATCTCTCGAACTTTGGGAAAATCCTCTGGGGGAGGTACACTGTCTCGAACCCCGAAATTTACTTCAGCGATTCGGCTCAGAAAGTAATAAACAGAGATCCTATCTATCTCGACTATGTCAGAAAGATGCTCAGAGGAGAGGCCGAAGCCGAACACTATCTTCACGAATACTCTGGAGACGCTCAGTGCTATAAATTTCCAGCGAAAGGGGTCAGGATATTCTACATAAGAGAGGGAGATGGACCCTTCAAAATAGCTGCCATACTTCCTAACCATGACGAATACGAGAGGTATATCAAAACAAAACAACGTGAAAGTAGCCTTAGCTACACAAAAACCAGAATAAATCTCTGAAGTTAAGGAAAAATCCTAATTCACAGGCGAACGGCATAACCTGTCAACTCTAATCTCTGTTAACTTTAGATAGAGGGCGAGACAGAAGAGCGAGATCCCGTATATAAAGAGCGGGGTCCCGTATAGGATTCCTGAATAGGATCATTTCAGGACAGGCTATTACGGGATGACATTAGTGGGGCATTACGGGATAACCCTGAATAGGAACCCTGAATAGGAGCATTTCAGGGCAGGCTCCACGGGCGCACTACGGGATGACACGGGATGACAATATGGGAGTCATTCACGGGATGAAAGTTTTGAATCCGGTATCGCTCCCTGCCAAATGGTCGTGGGTCTTTCCGCCCGGTGTTTTCGTGGTGCGCGGCTTTATTCGACCAGAGCCGCCACGCCTATCAAACCCGGTCCGGTGTGAGCCACGAGTGACTGGGAGATTTGGCCAGTGATGATGTTCTTTATCCCCTGGCTTTCCAGAGTTTCCACTATCGTGCGGAAATATTCGAGAGACTTCTCGCTCCTGTCGGAGGTGTAGGCGGCCACGAACCTGGCCTTTTTCCCGGATATGTATTCGAGAAGCTTTCTTACGGTGGTGTTCACGGCCCGCCTCATTCCACGATCCTTTGAGACGCTGTGGTAGATTCCGTCCTCTCCCACCGTTATCACCGGCTTAAGGTCGAGTATGTCGCCGATGGTGGCGCTCACTTTCCCTATTCTCCCGCCGGCTTTGAGATACTTGAGAACGGGTATGCAGAAGAAGACTTTGGATTTTTTCACGGCCTCTTCGACGGCAAGGACAACTTCGTCGAAGGTTGCGCCCTGCTCCGATAGCTCAACACCCCTCATGGCGACCAGCCCGGAGGCGATCGAAATATTCTTCGAATCGACTACATGTACTTTCGCGCCGGGATTCTTCTTTATAAAATCTTCGGAGAATCTTTTCACGAGACCCAGAGTTCCACTGAGCCCGCTTGAGATCCCGACGAAGACTATCTCTTTCACTCCTTCTTTATAAAGGCTTTCAAAGGCCTGCCCGATATCGTTATAACCGGGAAGCGAAGTTTTGGGAAATTTGTTCTCCATGAATTCCAGCAGCTGTTCGGTGGTAATATCTATGTTGTCTCTGTATTCTTTTCCCTCGAGAACTACCTTGAGCGGAATGACCCTCACATTTGTCTTTTCTTTGATCGCTTCTGGAAGATCGCAGCCAGAATCGACGATTATGCCAATCATACAATCGACCCCCTGAGAAGTATAGTGATTACACGCGATACAAGATCTGAGACGCCGGAATTTCCGGCGTTGTTCACCGGGTACATTTCTAAATTATAGCCCGAATATCGCCCGGGTAGGGTAACAAAAAAAGCCCCGTTCCGACAGACCGCGGAACGGTGAATAACATTTGGAGATAACCGGATGTGCCGGTTCACGCACTTATATTGTCAAACCCTGAAAAAACGATATATACCCGGGCTCAATCCACGCCCGGCCAGGGAGCCGAGAGTTAATTAAGGCATTTCAAAGGCGGTTTTTCAGGAGCTTCTTGGCTTCCTCCAGCGAAGGAATTTTCCCCGAGAGGACTATCTCTCCGTCGATCGCCACCGCCGGGGTCGATATTATTCCCTTTTCCATCATAGCCATCATATCCGTCACTTTTTCCACGGTCGCGTTCGTGCCAAGCTCCTCGACCGCCATCTTCATCACCTTTTCCGTTTGCTTGCATCTGGGGCAACCAGAGCCAAAAATCTCCACCTTCATGATCTAACCTCCTATTAAATTAAGTTTCCGTATATATATCCCCATATGGTCGCAAATACAACCACAAGTCCGAAATAAGTGAAGGCCTTCTTCCTTCCCAGTAGCCTCGTTATCACTATCATGCTGGGCAGGCTGAGGGAGTTGCCGGCCAGGAATAGAGCTAGAGCTGGCCCCTTTCCCATTCCGAGGGACATTAGGGATTGGACTATTGGAACTTCCGTAAGTGTCGCGAAGTACATCACCGCGCCGAAAACAGAAGCGAATAGAGTCGAGCCAAGTCTGTTTCCGCCGAGAAGAGATTCTACAAGACTCTTAGGAAGCGCGCTGGATATTATGCCTGCTACAAAAACCCCGAAGAAGAGATACGGGAGTATCTTCTTGGCGAAGTCCCAGGTCTCGCCAATCCAGGAGTTTCTCATCTCTCTCTTGAAACGAATCGCCATGATGAAGACCGCCACGGCCGAAACGGTCATTATAGAAGCCTTGACGATCGGGTCTATCTTAAGGCCGCCGACTATCAGGAAAGTCATCTGCAGGGCGAGAAAGCCCACGGCCTCCTGCCAGGAAATCTGCTCGCCCGATTCCTGCATCGCGAAGCCACCTGAACCTTTTTCTTTGAAGATGCTTTGCATTATTAGCCCTATGAAAACCGCCGAAATCGACGCGGCGACCATCCTGATTATCGCCATTTCCCAGCCTATCGCGTTGCCGGTGAGAAATATGGCCGCCACGTTGATGGCCGGGCCGCTGAAGAGGAAGGCGACGGCCGGACCGAGGCCGGCTCCGCGCTTGTATATCCCGCCGAAGAGCGGCAGTATCGTGCAGGAACAGACGGCGAGAATTCCACCCGACACGGCCGCCACCGGGTATGATATTATCTTTCTAGCGCCCGGACCCAGCAGCTTGAGTATCGCGTCCTTGCGTATGAACACGGTTATCGTGCCGGCTATGAAGAACGCGGGAACGAGACAGAAAAGCACGTGTTCCCTGGCATAAGAGCCGAGCATCGTGAAACCGCTGATTATGGCTTCCTGCACGTACTTCTCCGAGAAGGGCAAGAAATAAAAAGCCAGAAAGCCCGCCACTAAAAGTCCGAATTTTGTCAATTCTCTCTTAAGATTTCCTTCCATTCCGGGGCACCTCCAGATTTATTCGCTGAGTTCAGTCGCTCGCATATAGGTGGCTTCCCGCTGATCCTTGCCGGTCATCTTCTCCAGAAGCAAGGCCATCACGAGTATGCCCGGGATGTTTATCGCCAGCCTCAGCAGGGCGAATCCAACACCCAGAGCGCCCATTTCGAACATGAACATTGGAATTTTAGTCGTCGACCAGGCGCCTATGAAAATCAAAACGTTTGAAAACTTGACGCCCTTCTTCATGAAGACGGCCGCGATTGGGAAGGCGCCGTAGAGGGGACCGGCCGCGGCCGCGCCGAGAACGAAAGATAGAACGATACCCTTGAAGCCCGACTCCTCTCCCAGATGTTTTATTATCTTCTCGCGCGGTACCCAGACATCCAGAAGCCCCAGAAGCACGAATATGGGCGGAATGACCGAGAGCATTTCAAGAAAGCTTGAACCGGTTATGCTTAAAGCTTTAAGTCCTGTCTGATTATCGACGAGCGTGAAAATCGCGACCACGACGGCCACTATCAACGGAAAGAGATACCTTCTGCCCTTCATTTCAAGATCGCCCCCATCAGTCCGGCCACCACGAATGAGAAAGCGAAGGCGAAGGCATTTCTCAGAACGGTGAGTTTCGTTCCGAAATACTTTCTCTCGACCGGAAAGGTGACCACGCCCACCATCATTAACGTTGAAATGAACAGCGCGATCTGGGTTATCCCGGCGCCGTTGTTGAGAAGCATGGCGGCCATCGGGAAGGCTACAAAGCCCGGTATGAGCGTTATGGATCCAACCACCGAGGCGATCAGGAGCCCGAGAACCCCCGAGTTGTCTCCGAGCAACGCCGATATAGTCCCGGGATCGAGCAGGGCGATCAAAAGCCCGACGAAGAGCATAATTGCGATGAGTTCAGGCAGTATCTTCTCGAAGGACTTCCATGCCTTCTTCAGGGCGAGCAGCGTCTTTTTTCGGCTCACAACGAGAGAGATTAGCAGAAGAGCTCCGGTCAAAGCATATATAAAAACGCTGTACAATTATCATCACTCTCCGGTTGAAGCTATATCTTTTACCAGCTTAATTACATCAAGTATCCTCTCGTCAGAAATGCACAATTCTTTTCGAGTGCCATTCTTGGTTTCTCTCAACAAACCACAATCAACAAGCATCTTAATGTGCCGGGATAGCGTTGTCTTGTCAACCGGAAAGAGATGATCCAGCTCGCAGGAGCACTTGGTCGTTCCGGACAATTCTTCCAGCAACTTGATCCTCCATTTGCAGGAAAGTGCCTTATATATTAGAACTTCTCTCTTCATAGGATTTTCCTGAGGCTTTCAACAACTTCATCCAATTTATCGCTGAGTTTTTCGATTCCCGTCTCATCTTTCATGTTTCCGTTCTTTTGTATTCCCAGGTCGGTCACTGTGATTTCCTTAAAATCATCTATGCCAACGCTCAGCAACGCCTTCGAAGCGCACTTTATTGGACAGCCGTTGAGAGCTACAAACCCTTCGTTGCTCTTCGCGTTCTTTATTATTCCTTCGATCCCAAGAGGTAATCCTAAAGCGCATACCGTTTTGAATTCTTTCCCATCCACCTTATTCAGCGTTACTTTACTGGTCATCATGCCTGTGTTGCTGCTTCCCTGACAAGGGAGAATACCGATACTCATCATTGTTCCCCTCCTCGTTTTTCATATCGAAAGCTTTCATCTTTACCATCAGGATAATATCACTTGTTGCATACTTGTGCAACTATGAATCATTAGATTTAACACAAGTGGAAAAAAGGCAAAACAATAGGCGTATATCATATTCATATATTCGAATATATGAATATGATGGAGGAAAAGATGTCAGAACAGAAGCTCGATGTATTCAGCAAGTATCTCTCGGTCTGGGTGGCAGCCGCGATGGTCCTGGGGGCTCTGCTGGGCAACGTTCTTCCGGGGCTCGCCGATACGCTTGGGAACTGGCAGATAGCAAACGTGTCGATTCCGGTGGCTATTGTTCTTCTCTTCATGATGTTCCCGATAATGCTCAAGATAGAGTTCAGGGAGATCGTCAACGTCCGAAAAAACTCGAGGCCCCTGCTGGTAACGCTTATTGTCAACTGGGCGATAAAGCCGTTCACGATGGCGCTGATCTCCTGGATATTCATAAAAGTGATTTTCGGCCCTCTGATTTCCACCGGACTGGGAAATGAATATGTCGCGGGTATGATACTGCTCGGACTGGCTCCCTGCACGGCCATGGTGCTTGTGTGGACTTACCTAGCCGGCGGCAACATAAATTACGCGCTGGTTCAGGTGGCCATAAACGATCTCTTTATTCTCTTTCTCTTCGCCCCGATGGGGAAGCTTCTGATTGGCGTATCCACGGGATTTCCCGTGCCATTCTCCACGATTTTCTGGTCGGTCGTCTTTTATGTCGCTATCCCGCTGGTCCTGGCGGTCATTACTCGGCGCCTGGTGACGAGGTCTAAGGGGGAGAAGTACCTTAATGAAAGCCTCATTCCGAAATTCGACCCCTTCACGAAGGTCGGACTTCTGTTGACACTCGTGCTGGTCTTCATGTTCCAGGGCAAAACTATAATCGACAACCCTCTCCACATATTGCTGATAGCCCTTCCACTAATGATACAGACCTATCTCATCTTTTACATAGGCTACTTCGCCGTGAAGCGTTTTAAGATAGATTACGCAGAGGCCGCCCCATCCACTTTTATAGGGGCATCCAATTTCTTTGAACTCTCGATAGCGGTGGCCCTCATACTCTTCGGCATGGATTCCGGCGCGGCACTCGCCACGGTCGTCGGGGTTTTGGTTGAAGTGCCTGTTATGCTTTCGCTGGTGGCTATAATGAAGAAAAAGAGAGAGCTCTTCGAATTCTCGAGGGGAGGGACGAAGTCTTGAAAGCCCTTGAAGTCGATCTCGTTGAAGTCATGAAAAGCCTTTCCGACTCGACGAATCTGAAGATACTCGCGCTCATAAGGCTATACGAAGAGCTCTGCGTCTGTGAGTTCGAAGATCTGCTCGAATCACCACAACCGACCGTTTCGAGGCACCTGAAAGCGCTGACCGATTCCGGGCTGATCAGCGTGCGGAAAGACGGGAGATGGAGATACTACAGCCTGCGGGAGATCCCTTCTTTCGTCGAGGAGGTTATCGAACTTGCGGTGGAAACTTACGGAATCATCAGGAGAGAGCGGCGGAAAAAGTGTGGTGATTCAAAATGAGGCTGGCCTTCTTTTCAGATATACATGGAAATTTGGAGGCTCTCCAAGCCGTGCTGGAAGACATAGAGAAAAGAGGAATCGACAGGTGTTACTGTCTTGGCGATCTCGTCGGTTACGGTCCGCAGCCGGAAGAGGTCGTCCGCAAGATAAGGGAGCTGGGTATTCCAACGATAATGGGCAACTACGATGACGCCATCGGCTTTGAAAAGGAGAGCTGCGGTTGCGCTTACAACCCCGGAAGGGAGACGCGTGTGGGCGATGAGTCTATAAAATGGTCCATAGCCAACACTTCCGATACGTCTAAAGAGTACCTGCGCCGACTGCCACACACGATCGAGTTCGAAGAAGAGGGTGTGAGCTTTCTTCTGGTTCATGGAAGCCCGCTGGAGCATCTTCTCGAATACGTAAAACCAACGACTCCCCCCGAGAGATTGGAGAGGCTTCTCGAGAAAGCCGGGAGCGATGTGGTAGTGAACGGTCACACTCATTTGCCGATGGTCCGCTGGATAAAGGGGAAGCTTGTGTTCAACGACGGCAGTGTGGGCAGACCGAAAGACGGAGATTGGCGGGCCTGTTACCTGTTAGTCGATGTAAATCGGGGCAGTCTTTCATACGAGTTTTTGAGAGTTGAATACGATCGAAAAGCGACGATCGAGAAGATAGCCAAGGCCGGTCTTCCAGCCGAGCTGTCGGTGGTACTGGCGCTGGGTGAAGGTTACGATATGGGATCCACGGGCGAGTCAAACAGCATGGAGTTCACGCTCTGATCATGCCGCGATAGCCGAAAACGAATCTAAAACACGGGAATATCTCTTTTGAAAGTCACGCTGGGGGTGAAAAGTGAATTTGAAGAAGCTGGCCACATTCTCTTTACTGCTCTTCGTTGTCGTTAGCGTCGCCTATTTTGTGTACGATGAGATAAGACTCAGCTCTGTGGTTCAAAAGCCTGAAGCCGGTTCGACCGATTCTGGAGATCCGGCATTGCCAAAAGATTATGTAACTCTCTATTACTTCCACGGGACCATCCGTTGCCAGACCTGTCTGGATATGGAATCTAACGCGAAAAAGGTTCTCGAGACCTATTTCTCCTCACGGGTAGAGGACGGTACGCTGAGATGGCAAGTGGTGAATATAGATCTCCCGGAAAATTATCATTATGTTGATGAGTATATCATCATGTACAACACCCTGGTGATTCAAAGCTACAAGAACAACGAAGCCGGTGAATGGAAAGAGCTCTGGAAGGCCTGGGATCTTTCCGAAAAAGAGGAAGAGTACATCCAGTACGTCCGGGACGAGGTAGCTTCCTTTCTGGAGGTGAACTGAATGGATGGTTTCGTTCTCTCTCTCGCATCGGCGCTGTGGTTTGGAATATTGACCTCGATAAGCCCCTGTCCCCTCACCACCAATATAGCGGCCGTCTCCTTCATAAGTAGAAATATAGGCAGTCCCGCGAAATCTATGGCCGCCGGGATAGTTTACACGCTCGGCAGAGTCCTGACCTACGTCGTGATCGGCGCCATACTCGTATCGAGCCTGACCGCCGCGCCATGGCTATCGAGGATCCTTCAAAAATACATGGGCAAGTTGATCGGACCGATTATGATAATCGTGGGTATGTTTCTGCTCGAGATGCTCAGCTTCAAAAACCGTGGCAGAAATCTGGACAGCCGGTCTCAGGAAAGGATCAAAAGCAAGGGCATTTTTGGCGCCTTCGCCTTAGGCTCGCTTTTCGCCCTGACCTTCTGCCCGGTATCGGCGGCGCTGTTCTTCGGAAGCGTGATTCCCCTGGCAGTCAGCGAGCAGTCGAGGCTGTTGATACCGGCCATATACGGCGTCGGCACAGGGCTGCCCGTGATAATCGTCGCCTTTGGAATAGCGGTCAGCGCGAAGCTGGTGGCCACCATGTTCAAGCGGATGAGCCAGTTCGAGTACTGGGCCCGAACTGCCACGGGCGCTGTTTTCATAATCCTGGGGATATATCTGAGTATAGAGAGGATATTCCTCCGATAACGATAGCCGGTCTTTTCGCCAATTCATCTTTAATTCGTTATTTGTGTTTGTCTTCGTCCGGTTTTGATCACTTAAAACAAATAACTTATACTGTGGAGGAAATCGATTTTGATGAACAAGAAAAAACTCATTAGAATTATCGTGCCAGTCTGTATAGTGATTGCGGTAGCCGCTATATGGTTTATGAAGAATGTCAACTCAACTTTCGATACTTCTGATATGGCGGCTGGTACGAATCCAAATAACTCTGACAAGGTGTACAGCGATGTCAATTTCACTCTTGAAGCGACTTCAGTCGAGCTGGATGTATTAAAAGCGTACGGCCTTCCTATCATAATTGATTTCGGGGCCGATTCGTGTATTCCATGCAAAGAGATGGCGCCTGTGCTGAAGACTCTGAACTCTGAAATGCGTGGCAAAGCAATCATTAAATTCGTAGATGTTTGGAAAAACCGACAGGCAGCCAATGGATTCCCCGTTCAGGTGATACCGACGCAGATACTTATAAACTCAGATGGAACTCCGTACGTTCCCAGCGCCAAAATGGACATTGAGTTCACGATGTACGCCTTAAAAGAAAACAACCAACATATTTTCACCACCCACCAAGGTGGATTGACCGAGGAACAAATGCGAGCGATTCTGGCCGATATGGGGGTAAGCAGATGACCGGTATTCTAGAAGGCCTATCGAATTTGATAGCCAGCAGTGGTTGGCTGGCCCCCTTGCTGGCACTTGTGGCGGGAATTCTGACATCGCTCACTCCCTGCGCGCTTTCAGGCATCCCGCTCGTGGTCGGTTATGTCGGAGGCACTGGTCAGAGGAGCACAAAGCGGGCATTTTTGCTTTCGATAGTCTTTGCAATTGGCGCGGCGGTAACATTCACGGTTCTGGGTGTGACAGCCTCTCTTGCCGGAAGACTGATCGGTACATCGACATCCTGGTGGTACATAGCCCTCGGTGTTTTGATGGTGGTCATGGCTTTGCAGACTTGGGGCCTTTTCGAGATAATTCCATCAAGCTACTTGATCTCTAAAAATACCAAAAAAGGGTTTTTCGGAGCATTCGTGGCGGGTATTCTCGCAGGAATCTTCTCTTCTCCCTGTTCCACCCCTGTGTTGATCGTCCTGCTAGCCATAGTTGCGGGAAAGGGAAGCGTTCTTTGGGGAATACTATTGCTGCTCCTGTACTCGATAGGACATGGTATTCTCGCGGTTTTAGCCGGCACTTCGATTGGCTTTGTGCAAAAGCTCTCGGCAAGCAAGAATTACAGCAGAATTAGCAACGTCCTTAAAATAGTTATGGGATCGCTGATTCTTCTTCTTGGCTTCTATATGTTCTATATTGGATTCTAGGGCTCATAAAAAAGGGTTTGCCGAATGGCATTCGGCAAACCCCGACTATTATTTTTCCGGCTCTCCGCTTTTTTCGCAGCAATTCGACTCTGCAGAGGAGTCCTCCGGTCGCGTTCCGTTCTTCTCGGGTATCTCCTCAAGTTGAAAGTCACAACAGCACGACTTGCCCTTGCTCTTTTTCATTTTCGCAAAAGCGCTAATTATTCGTTTCCCGTCTCCTTCTTTCATTTCAAGCACCTCCTATTCAGTATCGAATCTGAACTGTATCTATAGCAAAATATCGAACATATAGCCGCCAGCCACGGCGGTCGCGAAGATAACCCCAATAAATATCACGACAAACTTTTTCTTGAAAATACTCGCAAGCATGCTCATCTCTGGTATCGCCATTCCCGCACCACCGATGATCAAAGCCATCGACGCTCCGACACTCATACCTTTTTGCATCAGTGATACTGCGATTGGAATGGCGGTCTCCGCGCGAATATAAAGAGGTATGCCGATTACTGCCGCCACCGGGACGGCAAAAGGATTGGCGGGCCCGGCGTACATAAACACAAAACCTTCAGGTATATATTCGTAAACTATCGCCCCGATAGCCACACCAATGAGGAGATAAATCAAGATCGCCCTGAAATCTTCCCAGGCTTTAATAAAAGAAAGCTTAACTTTGGTTCCGAAATTTCCTGTGATTTCATCAGATCTATTTCCCTTTCCTTTTATTCGGACATTCTTCACGTATCTTGATGCCCCGGTCTTCTCAAGGATTATTCCAAACGCGATGGCAGCCGTGAATACTATGGAGAAGTACACCAGAGCAGTCTTAAGCCCCGCGAGGCTTCCAAGCATAGTGAGTATGATCGGATTCAAAAGGGGAGATGCTATCAAGAACGACATTACCGCGCCAAAAGGGACCCCCGCTTCAAGCAATCCGAGAGTCACGGGGATGGTTGAACACACACAGAAGGGAGTTAAAGCGCCAAAAATCGCTCCTATTAAGTAACTCAACAATCCCTTCTTGGACATCCAGGTTCTTATCCGCTCTTTGGGAAGGTACATCAGCAGCAACGCCACAAGCGTGCTGACGCCGAGGAACAGCAAAGATAACTCTGCTAGAATTGTGAAAAAGTATTTAAAAGTATTCGCCAAACTATTCAAGTATATCTGCCTTCTTCCGTGATAGTCTGTGGTCCAATTAGACGAATTATTCTCTTTTGGTGATGTTTGCTAGAAGTTGCAGTATCCTTCCCAGAAGTTCTATCTGCTCTTGATCGAGCTCTTTCAGCACTTTCTCAAGATATTCGCCATATTTCCCGGCGATTGTATTCAGAGCGTTTCTTCCTTCACTCGACAAAGTGATGCAGCAAACCCTCCCATCTTTGCTGGATCGCTCGCGCTTGATGTATTTCTTCGCCTGCAAACGGTTTACCAGTCGTGTCGCTCCGCTCTTTGTAAAATTTAAGGCTTTTCCCACCTCCTGGATCGACAGGTATTCACTCTCATTAATCTTTTTCAACGCCATGAATTCTACAAACGTCAGACCTCCACAGCACTCTCCGTTGAATTCATGGTCTCCGAAGCGCCAGGCTATTTCCTGAATCAAATCACGTATTTCATCTATTCGCTTTTCCATTCATAATTGCCCCTTTTAGTATAGTTGATTCTGTCAACCAATATTATATCGCTAAATGGTTGATAATGTCAACCAAAATAATTTCAAACATAGAATTTATTCTCTCTATTGGTTCGCGCCTCATTGAATGAAGCTTTTCGCTCCAGTTGTTAGCCACACGGTTTTTTTTGCACTTAGACCCTCCTTCCCGTTTATGTCAACAACCGGTATAGGCCTGTTATTCTCGAATATGTGGCCTTAGAACTGGCTGGAATCACATGGGCTGTGGAAGAGTACGCTCGAATCCTTCACAGGTCTCTGCCATCTTCGGTGCCAGAGATCTTGTGTCGATCCTCAGGTGATGAAAAGACTATTAGCTTGTTGACCAGACCAAGAGATAGTACACCGTGAGTTCCTTTTTCTCGGCATCTTATGGTAACATCTCTTTAGATCTCTCCTCTAGTTTTAGTTCAACGGCGCCATCATTGAATACTTTGACTCGCTCCTTTTCGAGACACCATAATTAATTCTTATGCAAGGAGTTGGGAGCATGATGAGCAAATCATTGAGAAGGATATTTTTATCGATTTTTTTATGCACGTTTTCTCTGCTTATAGCGGCCGGAAAAGTTCTGACTGTTGGACCGTCGGTTGGGCAGTACGAGAAGATTCAGCTCGCAATAGATGCCGCTAGTGAGGGTGACACAGTAAAAATACTTCCGGGTATATACAACGAGAACATAACGATAAACAAAAACATCACTCTAGAAGGAACTTCAAGAGATGAAGTGTTTATAAAGGCCGCGTCTATCGAAAGCCCGACTGTCTTCTTTAAAGGGGTTTCCAATTTTTCACTGGCAAATATCTCTGTGGAGACGGAAGGACTTGCGGTAAATGTTTCCAGATCCACCGGTAAAATAGTTAACTCACTTATCGCCGGAGGAAGATTCGGGGTATCTTTCAGCGGTAACGGAATGACACTGAGTATAGTCGATTCATACATCACTTCTCTGGCTGGAATGGGGAACGATGAGCACCTTAGCACCCATCTGGCGGGAATATACTCCTACGGCGAAACAAACCTTGAAGTGGAAAGGACGACCTTTGAGAGAACAGGCACAGGTGTTAGTCTCTCGAACGGGGTAAAATTCACGATAAAAAACAGCGCTTTCAATAAGAACACCATAGGAGCCGCGATAAATGGCACAGCTACCGGATCACTGATCGGCAACACGATTACGGGGAACATGGAAAATGGGGTGCTGTTGAATAATGCTTCGTTGGTAACATTAATAAACAACGTTTTCTATAACAACTCGGGACATGGTCTAGATTTGTATCTGGTCGAGTGTATGGAATGTGGTTGTGGAGGAACTGAATTCAATGGTACAGTAGTTGGCTCAGGCAATCTTTTTGATTCGCCGGAAGAAATCTGCCCCATCTATTATTGGAAAGAAGACTTCTTCATTATAAAACCCGGTTTGGGTGACTAGAAAAAGACTAAGAAGACGCCCTCCTACGCTTTTCGATATAATATCTGTCCAGCAGTTCGCGTGTTATGAGGTCGCTCGA
>ERZ795052.2008-NODE-2008-length-26022-cov-8.867832_pt1 | contig 26022 bp, 29 predicted proteins | sample MGYA00375136_ERZ795052 | MGnify/ENA primary metagenome ERZ795052 (study PRJEB30181, sample SAMN05720156) | activated sludge metagenome | isolation source: Anaerobic digester | place: Japan | collected 2015-05-26 ... | reverse complement strand
CTTTCTTTTTCTTATCAGAAGAAACAATCATTGTTTCCCTATCTTCTGTTTTGTTTATAATTAGTTGTAGCATTTTTATATATTAAATAATAAAGGTCTTGAACACACTAATTCTGACAATGACATATCTTTGAAAAACTTATCTTCTGTAAAGGCATAAGGTTTCAAAATCTGCCTATACAAGATTATGTTATTCTCATAAGTGTATTTGTATATTGTATGGTTTTCGGTATCTTCTATCATTTCCGCTGGCTGTTTGCTTCCCATCACTAAACTACTCCAATTTACTTTCTTTAACCAGCTTTCTTTTAGTCAATCTACATCATTCAAATCTTTCAAATCAAAATCACTAGCTGTGTATTTAGTATCAATAGCAGAGATAACTCATTCATCAGTAATATTAACATTTTCCCCAGCAGTCAGCTCTTTTCAATCCTCTCATTTCAAGCTATCAATAAAATCTTGTTCTGTTCCTATATTCCCTAAATCTAACCGTATCTGATATGCTGATTTACCAGTATCTCCAATATCCCCATCATCTCACTTGTCCCCTTTCGGTCATTTCAATCCCTCTAACTGTTCAGGTGTAAAATCATCATAAGTAAAAGGGTCTCATTTATCTCAATCATCTCACTTTTCTCATTTTAATTCCTGTTTTGCATTTTCTAACACTACTTGATTAGTGTCATCTTTCGTAAAAACAATATCATCTCAATCAAATTCAGCTTGAATGATACTCGCTCACGGGTCTCACTTTTTTCATCATTCAATTACAGAAATACTTATTATCTCTTTTTCAGACAATTCTAAATTGATATTTTCTTTTTCTATAATCTCTATAACCAAATCACACATATTACATTTTGTTTGATAAATAAGCGATTTCAAAATCCCCATATCCATAATGAGAGTGTTTAGTGTCTTCAGGTTTTCGATAAGATATTTCATAAATATATTTTCATATTTCTACATTTTTTGTATCACTATCATTAATATTGATAGTCGCCTCCCCAGTCGTTCAATCCTCTATTACTGCTAACTTATTGATTACTAAGTTCTCGTTATCGTTATCGGCTAGTGTCGATTTCTTTCTTACCACAAAAAATATCTTGTAGTCAGTGATATCGATCGCCTTTCATTCACTATCCCTGAACTTCAATAGAAACGATTTATCTGTCCCTTGCTTTATATTTATTTGGTTTAATCCTAGACATGTCATTCTAAGTTAGTTATATAATCTAAAATATACGGATATTGTTGAGTTATTTCAAACAATCTATTGCATTTATTATAATAGTCTTGTAATTTTTTATTATTCAAGGTTTCTATATTAGTTTCTCATATTTCTTTTTGTAGTCTAATATATTCTAAATCGATTTTTTCTTTCATTAGTATATAATTAAATTATAAAACTTGAACATGTTCCAAAAAATTTTCATCTATTACATTTCAAATTGTTCAAGTCGATGTGATAGTAGGAGTCTCACTTGTTCAAGACAAATAGTTATATTTTATTGTGTCATCTCATCTTATTAGTTCTAGCATTTTTTGGGTTGGGTTTAAAGTAAATTAGTCGTTATATCAATATATGTCTTTTTTAAGAATATTATCGCTTACAATATTTCAAGTATATCAAGTGTTAGTTAATACAGGTATGTAGTCTTTTCAGAAAAACATATTATTTTTCACAATATTATAATTTCATTTAACATTTATCTTAGATGCTGTTGTTTCAAACTTATTATAATCACCAATACTCACCTGTAAATAAGACATTGTATTTATTAATTTATTATAATCTCATGCTACATTTAATACATAATTTCAAGATGAAACATTAATACGAACTTTATCTACTATATTCAATCATCATCACAAAGTAAACACACATTTTTTACCAATATCTACACTAGCATTGTTTATTTCTCCTCAAGACAAACTCCACACATAAATAGATGGCAAATATATAGAGCTTCAGCGTAATAATATATCATGATAATCTCAAACACTAATACTACCTCAAATCATTGTACCACCAAAATCTACAGATGGAGCAACTTTCTCCCACTTATTATAGTCTGGGTTTGTTCAGTCAGAAGTATGATTAGAAGTACACTTTAAATATCAAGCAAGTCATGGGTCTATAACATAAGTACCAGTTGTATAGCTTTTTCAAGGATACCATTGTTCTATACCACTACTTAATTTGGTATATAAATCTGAATTTTCTACTGCTGCTTCAGAATGAGAGATTGAACAATTGTATAACACTCAATATATCCTAACCTTAGCTTTACCTCAAGACACTGAATAAGAATCTCTTAGACCAGTTCACTTAGTAATTATTGATGATGATGTGTCTGCATTAGAATAAGAATTTATGATGTATGTATTTCATACAGACACTCATCATCATCGAATATCTAATTTGTGTGATAATGTTTTATTTGTAGCAAACACTTCCGCTTTACAGTTAATAGTCTTTGATGTACTGTATGAGTTAATAAGCAATCATATTGTTACTCATAATTCTGCATTTTTATCTGTGTTAGAGATATAACTCGATTCTATTATTATATGATTTCATCAAGTAGGGTAAAAGTTAAGTCATTTTGTTGTTGTTCATTTTATATTACAAAAACAAACTTTTGCAAAATTAATATTTTTGTTTTCTACTGCGACCATATATGTATAAATTCAAGAATAATGACAATTCATTGTTAAGTTTTGTACTAATGCATTAACACTACCAGTATATCAAACTTTCTTTTTAAGACATACAAAAGCCCTCTCTCAATTGTTACTGTAAACATTGAAATTCAATATTACTTCCTCTGTGTTTTCTCACTGTAAAATAATGTCTGAATTGGCACTTATATGTAATTCTCCATATTGATTACCAGTTATATCATAAGAACCCTTTTTAATAAAGAGTTTAAATTTATCATCAGCCAACGCTTCCTCAATATTTTCATAATCTCAACTACCATCAGCAGCAACCACAGCATCGTATGTCATCACTCATCACCCTCATCATATTCAAATAGAGCTTATCTCAACAACATCTGTTTTTACTCACGACCCAATCTGTTTCTGGATAGCTCATGAGATATTACTCAATTCACCAGTATCAGTTAAAAACACCTTGTCTCAAGATTTGAATCCATCATATTCTATCATCCCAAATCTAACACCGATGAACTCATTACCAGCAGTAGCACCAGCCTCTACATATCCTGTGGTCTCTGCCAAGAACTCTGTAGTAGCCTTACTCTGTATAGCTCATTCCTTCATAAAGAGTGGAGAAGATATATATCATTTCTTTCCTGTCTCTAAGTTCCAGCTTGTTCAATCAAATGTTTTTACCTTCCAGATTCCTGTGTCTGCTGTAGCCACTCAAACCTTATAGTAGTTTGATGTGCTCAATGCACCACTTCTACTCAACACAACGGCGACCTTCTGTCCTGCAGTGGTTCAATCTATCATTCAAGCTAAATTTATACTCATCTCTTCTAATGTTCAAGAAGGGTTTATAGTAGCTGTAGCGTTAGGGTTGATTAATGTTCCTGTTGCATTACCACTACTATCTACTGTTTCTATACGAACATTCACGTTATCTGCTGGGGTATTAAATCCTTCGAGATTAAGTTTCACATAATCTCATTCTTCACCACTTAGTATTGTGTTCAGCTGTACCTTAGCAGAATCAGTATCATAACCAAATCTTATGCTTTCATCTACAGCATCTACTGTATCTAACTCAGACTCCATCCTAAACATTGATTTAGGTAACAAGTCCTCTCAAGCAAAAAATCTCTCTTGGAGATTAGCTACCTCCACAGCACCTCATAAATCTTCCCAACTAGGAGCTAACTCTGTTCAATTAGATTTCAGAAATTTATTCAAAGAACTATTATCTATCGCTATATTAAACTCTATTCCATTCTTGTCATAATATTTAATAGTATTCGGTTTTCCCCTAGTTAGTATAACAGGTCTTTTATCAACAGCATTCTGTCGATCTCAACCAGTAATCTCCCATAACGGTATATAGTTTGTGTGTGTAGGATAATCTTGTTCAGATTTTATCGCTCACACATTCAAGTTTAATCATTGTGTTAATTCATCTGTAATAGTAGTGCTATCGTTAATAAACATCTCTGGTATTTCTATAAACACTTTTTTATCTCAAGACAAATTAAGTGTCTCTGTAGCCGTAGACTCAAATAACACTAATATCTCGTTTCAAGCAAAAGGTCATGTAGTTCTTTTACATCTTATTATAGCCTTACCACTACTTATTGTTCCATTCCCTAACTTAAATTCAGCTTTAGTATTTAAGTTTTGAAACAATACTCATACTTGATACATCTCGTAGTTATGTATCCAAGTATGATGAAAATCTTTATTAAATCATTTTGCATCGGAATTTAGAAAAGCTGTCCTTTGTGCCATAGCATTTAATAATCATATAAAACTATTTTAGTTATATTCAAAACATCGAAAAAAGCAAACTATTTGTTTCTTATCTTATCAACCTTATCATTTATGTTCTTTATTAGACTACTCAAATCTCATACAACAGCAGAAGAGTTTCAAACCTCTACTACCTCATACTTCTTTCAAAACCTATAAGTGATAGTCTTCCTTAACACAAACACCTCTCAAACAAAATCCTCTATAGTCTTTAATCCCTCAACTTGTAGATTAACTTTATCTCATATATTTACATTATAGTTCATATTCTCATCTAATACCACCCCTATACTTCTTTTATCTACATTATTCCTATCTAATAACGAATTTGTCTTTTCTGTTAACTGCCCAGTCTGGAAATTATCTATTACTACTCAATAAGGATAATCCTCTAAATCATATACCATTAACTTTCAACCATCATTCCCTATCCCAATAGCAACATTTGCTCTATTCTCTGTTTGTGTTTCTATAACCTCTTTAACATTACTTGCATTCGTTCAATCAAAAAATAATTTAATTTCATTACTTCCCATAGTCTTATCTTCTCAAACCATAGTAGAGATTATAATTTTATTATCTTTAACGGTCCAATATCCTTGAACTTGGTCCGCCAATTCTTGTAAGATATTATAACATGTAGTCCCCAAATCGTATTCCATATCTATCGGAGTGCTATAGTCTACCTGATACACCCAGTTATCTCCTATCTCATTCCGATGATCCATCATCTTACTAACAACTATATTCATAGGTGTAGATACCTCGTTATATCAATACAAAGGTCATCTCCTTTGTAATAATCATTTTCAATCCCAACATACTACCTCCCCCACCTCATCTAATATTGTAGCAGTTTTTTTAATATCCTCTACATATCATTTAAATATTAACCTATCAGGATTACCTGCCTCATAAATCTCTACTTTATTATATTTTTGTAATTTGAATTCCCTTAATGTAAATTTAGCAATAGCAAAACTTCATAAATCATCAATAATCTCTACCTCTTGTTTAAGATATTGCTGATGTATCACAACATCAGACCAATAGTTACTATAAACTTTAATTAATACTATCATCTCAATAATCTATAAACTAAATAACATTCCAAGTATCATACCAACTAACAGTATAATTAACCTCATTCCCTCAATCATCAACTACAACAATATTATTCTCTCAAGGAGATAAATATATAGGTACTCAATACTCCCTTTTATACATTATATCTAATCATTCATCTGTAACGGTCCGCTTTCCTAACATAGAACTCAACATTAGGTTTGTAGTTGTCCCATTTATTTTAAACTCTTGTCCATTCTTAGTATTCTTAATCTTAGGATTGATTAACTCCCCTACACATTGGATAGAACATCATGCTCTAAAGTTTCAAAGATTGATACAATCAGAACTCCCTATAGTGTTCCCCCAACTATCTCCAAACGAGTTAGGAAACGATGTTCAACCAAATCATCATGACATAGAACTCACTATATTCAAATTCTTACCATATATCTCATTACTATTACTATATAGAGTAAAATCAAACTCTATCCTACTGTCATTCATCCCATTCGTTCATTTAGGTTTCTCATTAACTTTACACATACACCATCTATCTTCTCATTCATCTGTTTGAAACTCTAACTTTTTAAAAGGATCAACATGAACAAACGGCTCTATATAAATCTTATCATTCAACAACCTCCAAGCCTCCCCTCTTTTTTCTTTGGTTACACCAAAGATATATCAAGTAAATCCAAACAATCTACCGCTCTCTAATGTATTGGAAGCTATACTTCAATGGTCGTTTACATTATCTATGATATCTGTCCTTTGCCCCGTTATATGCTCTACATCAGTTAATGCTATATGTGTATTATACACATTACTAGCAGACAAATCTAATCCGTTATACTTATAATTTTTCCCTATCATTTTATTATAATATTAAACTAAAGTTTGATAGATAACCTAATTCTTCTAGCTATTGCATTCGCATCTAAATGACTAGCTAGATTAAATGATTGATTATTTACTATACTATTATTAGTAGTTGTTCTATTACCTACATTAACACCACTAGCAGTAAGCTTTAATTGTCCAATCTGTGCATATAATTTTCTTAATGCATCTTCTCACATTCAAGCTAACCTCTTATCAGTCAATTTTTCTATACTCTTAGCAAGAGTTTCTAATGTTTTTACTGCTTTCTGTTGTTCAGATACTAGGTTTTTCTGTTCCCCTATCTGTGCTTGTAAATACCCTTTATCATCAGCACTCATTCAAGATAGGTTTTTACTAGACTCTTTTAATCTAGCTATATCCTCCTCACTAAAGGAAATACCCAGTTTTCCAAACTCCTTTTGGAGTTTAGCAACATCTCAATAATACTTTGCTAATGCAACAAGTTTCTCATTTAATTGAGACTTATAATCCTCTAACTCTTGATTAAGAGTTGCCTTTTCAAGATTATATTTCTCCATTATAAGTGTTGCTTCAGTCTTCCTACTATGTATCAATGCATCTTGTATCTCTTGTGCAGTCAACAACTGTTTAATCTCTGCCTGTTCCGCTAACAACTTATCTCTTTCTGCTTTATACTCTGTAAGATTTCTTAACATCTCACTATATTTCTTTCAATCACTCTCTACAACCAATCAATCATACATCTCTACCATATCTAGCTCTGTTTGTTTGAAAGTTGCTAGGAGTTCTTGTTGCTCTGTGAGTTTATCTTCATAATCAGCTATCTCCTGCTCATAAGACTGTCTTTTCTCAGCTATCTCTCTTAAAATCTTTTCAGTCTCAGACTCTCCTACCATTCCCTCAGCTCTTTGTAATTGTTCTTCGTTTAAATGACTTCTTATCAATGCTTGTTCAGATAATAAATCATTTACCTCTTTTTCTAGCTCCATCTTTTTCTTTGCATCAGCATCTGTTAAGATATCGTATTGTAGATATACTTGGAGTTCATCGTTAAGTTTAATCACTTCTTCCGAAATTTTAGCAAATCTTTCTGATAGCTTATCTACCTTAGACTTACCTAAATCATCCATCTTCTCCCTAATTTTATCTATCTCTCTTACATAATCCTCTAAGTTTTTCTTAGTATCTTTTATAGACTCTTGTAATTCATCTCGTGTTTCTATAACTAATTGTCAATCTTCAGTTTGAACTTCTAACTGCACATTTAATTCCCCTATTTTTTTATTCAATTCTGTCAACGATTTTTCGATCGTAACATATCTTTTTCCTAAATCTTCTACCCTCTTAGACTCTAAGTCTGCTAATTTTTCATTTAATCATTTAATTTTTTCTAACAATTTTTCTATTTCTGAAGATGTCGATTCAACATCCTTTGCCAAATCCTTAAATGCATTAGTTCATTTTTTTCTTAACTCCTCATATTTTTCTATAACCTTTTTTGCTCAATCAACAGCAAGTCATATATAATCTTCCTCTAATTTTTTCTTTTCATCAGTTAATCGTTGCTGTATATTAAGTATCTCCTTAGCAACAGACTCCTCGTTAGATAGGTTTTCTTTTGCTAATTGGATTCTCCTCATAGCTTCTATCTCTAATAAAGCTATCTGTCTTTTTAATGCATCTTCTTTACCTCATCATGCTCATCAATAAGGTTTATCTTCATCAATATTCTCTAATTCACTTATCAAAGCTAACACCTCTTTTTGTTTTCATTTCAATATATCAAACTCTTTACTTCATACTTTCGCCTTTTCTACTCATTTAGCAATAATGTCTGCAACTTGTCTAGCTTGTTCTAGATTAGTAATTCCCTCAATATCAACCTGCACTCATTCAAGTACTATCTTATTATCAGCAACCTCAAACTGTTTTTTGTATCATTCATAGGTCGAGTTTCTTACTGCCAACAACTCTTCATTTAATTTTTTAAGTTTCTTACTAAATGGTAATAGTTTATCAACACCCAAATCTTTCACATCTACCCCTAACCCTTTTGCAAGCAATTTACCCCATAAAGCATTAGGTCAAAGTGCTATGAAAGAAACAGCCTTTTGTAATAATTGAAACTTTTTTATTTGTGCATCAATGTTTGCTAATATTGCATTTTTTTCCTCTTCTCGTGCTATTTTATTTTTCCTTATCTCTTCTCTGTTAGCACTACCATCTAATCTCATGTTATTAAATATCTCTAGCAATTTAGTCGCATCGCTAGTATATTTGATCATCGCTTTCATTCAAGGTAACACACCTTGAACAGTCGCCAGATGTTCATTATATGATTGGTTAGCATTAGCAAGAGCTATTTCCTCTTTATTGATTTTCTGTGTAAACTCTTCTTTTTGTTTATTGTATTCTTCTAATGCCATTGCACCACTTGCATAAGCAAGTTTTACCTCATCAAACTTTTCGTTCAATGAATCCAAATTTTCCCTCGCCCTATTTATACTTTTTTCTTGATTATCTAATAACCGTTCTATGTCTTCAACTTGTCTTCTTAAATCAGTTTCAGAAGCAAGTGCTTGGGCTCACTCTTTTTGCTTTTGTGTTAATCTATCCTTTTTCTCTAACAATTTATCTAATTCCTCTCTATACTCCTCTAAACTCATTGCTCCTTTCATATAATTATCTCTAAGTGTTTCTATCGCTTCATCGTTCTTAGCTAACTCCTTATTTACATCTCTTAGATTGTCTTCTATCTCTTTAACCGCTGGAGATACCGATCTAAATTGACTTCCTAAAAATCATAATGCTACTCATAAAGCAGTTACTACAGTTCAGATAGTTCACACTATCGGTCAAAACGAATAAAATATTGCTATCAATCAAGCAACTCCTCCACCACCTATTAACACTTTTATTTCAGCACTTAACTCTTTAAACCATACGATTATATCAGCTATAGCTTTATATAATCATAATATAGCATTCTTAAATCACATCATGATAGGAATAGCCTCTTTCCCTAATATCTCTTTTTGTAATCTAATCTCATTATTCAACATCTGTAACTCACTTTCAACAGTCCCATATCTTTTACTCGCTTCCTCCCAAAGTGCTATATTCTCAATATAAGCAGTATTTCCAGCCTCTATTGCCTCCCTTAACAAGCCACCAGCTTTTGCTAGATTCAAAAACGTTTCTTGTAGTCTTACCCCTCCTCATGCTAATTCTTTAAGATAATGTGTTGCACTAGAGCCAGCAGTATTCAATCATTCTACCACTTGCACAAATATTTGTCCAGCATTCTCTTTCCATCATTTAGAAAACTCCTCTGCTGTTATTCACGATAATTCAGCAAACTTTTTTAATTTACTACCACCAGTATTTACTGCATCTTCAATCGCCATCAACATCTTATTAACAGATGTTCCTCATTTTTCTGCAGAGATACCTACAGCCGTAGTTGCTGTTGCTATACCAGCTACATCTCATACAGACAACCCCACAACCCTACCAGCTCACGATATTCTTTGCATAAAATTAGATATCTCTGATTCCGTAGCCACAAAGTTGTTACCTAAGTCAACGATTGCACTTCATAACCTATCTATGTCGTTAAAACTCATTCATAAAACATTTGCTATTCTTGATAACTGTAATGCTCATTGTTCTAATCATAAATCAGTCGATACATCTATAGCTGATAATGTCTTAGTAAATTTCCCTAAATGCTCTAGAGGGATACCCATCTGTCCTCCCAATTCAGCAATCCTTGCTAAATCCTCATAGGTGGATGGTATAACTGTAGACATCTCTTTCAACTCTTCATTGAATTTCATAAACTGATATTCACTAGCTTTAACAGTTTTACGAACTCATGCAAATGCACTCTCAAACGATATTGCTATATCTATTCATTCCTTAATATTGTTTATCATATCTTTAATCCCTCTACCTACTAATCAAGCAATAGAAAATACTCCAAAGGTATTCAATAACCCCGTTTGCACAGATCTAGACATTTTTTCGAAAAAGCTCATCCTTCAACTCGCTTTTTCTATCTCATCCGCATATCATTTAAAATTACTTTTAGCATTCTTTAATTCTTGTTGTAATCAAATTATAGCTTGTCTTGCTTGCAATGTTTCCTCTTGTGACATTCATTTCATTGAAGCCCTTAAATTCTTAATAGTTTCTTCTAATCTAGCTATATCTAACGATGATGCTTTTGCTCATTCCCCAAACCTATTTAAAATCTGATTAGCATGATCTAAAGCACTCATATTATTCACTCAAGCTATAAGTTTCTTATTTTCAACTTCTAGTTTTTTTACATCATTCACTAAACTTCTAATGTATTGCCCACTTTGATCCAATTTAGTCATCTCTTTAGTATCAGCTTTTACCTTAAGTCTAATATCAGTATTCTCAACTTGTTGCTTAAGTTTTTTAATATCTTCATACAATTTAGAAGCATCTAATTTAGATTCTATATATAATTGTTCAGCCATATTTTAAATTTAATAAATTAAACTTTTCTTAATCTCTCTAATAGCATGTGATCGTATTCTGCATCTTGTCAGTATTTCTGTTTATTTTTCTGTTGTCACTCTTCTGTTTGTTCGTTGGCCCAATACTCTATACCAGCCAACATATATGTTAATTGCTCCATAGTATATCTCTCTTGAAATGTTAATGGATCAATATTTAGTTTATCAGACACAAGAGCCAAGATAGCACTATAAGGAACACCTGATTTTTGTTCTATCACTTTTTCTGCATTCTCTTTCATAGACTTTTCTAATTGATCTTTGTCTATTACTCCCCTAAATCTTGTAGTAAGATAGGTAACAACAAACCCATTAAATTTGTCTTGATCTAATCCAAATAAAGTAATATCTCAATCCTCAAATCAATTCTCCTTTAACACCTTTAAAAAATACTTATCTATTCAATTATTTTCTATCTCTTCTAATTCTAATAATGTTTCTTTAATAGTTGCTTGCTTATATTTTAATACTTTCTCAATCACTTGATTTTTTAATTTGAAATTCACTTCTATCTTAATATTCAAATTATACTCTCTTTGAAATGGGAAATCATATCATCTACTCATATTAAAATATATTATATAAATCTATTACCAATATACTCAAAAACACAAATAAAGCAATTTAATTTATGATAACAAAAAACACCTACCTATCAAAAGATAAGTAAGTGTCTTTTGGAGATATATTTTATAGACTATAACCTATTTCTCATAAGAGCTTTAAATCCTCATTTTGCTCCTCTTAGAGTAATAGAACTCAAAGGAACTTCTCAAGAAGCTATAAATGAAGTATCTAAAGATCATTGCATAGATGCTTTTACGATATACCAAGTATCGTATAAACCATCTTTATCTGGACATCATACAATCTTTACAATTAAGAAAGGTTGTAGTTTTTGTCCTGTTAGATAACCACTATATTCTGAAGCTATAGGTAAGTAATCATATTTTACTTCTATATCTTCCGCTGATGTAGTAGTCATCAATACACCAAATTCTCCAAATCCATTATCCACAATCTTATAATCTGTTCCTTCTGTCATCAATCATGATGTAGATCAAGTAACAGTTAGTGTTGTAGGTTTTATGATTTGTCCATTAGAATTCCTGTGTTGTTGTGGTAATCTGTAGATTACTCAAGCTGTCCATTCTCCATTATTAAGAGTAAATGTTTTTCCAGTTACTAATGTTCATGGTGTATGTAATGTAGTAAGCCCAAGTAAAATATTGATCGCCTCTAAATCTAATGTAGTAAGCCAATCTCCAGTAAATTGAGGAATAAAGTCAGTTGTTTTAGACCATTCTCCAATATCACAATCATCTACTTCATTAGTAATATCATTTTCCAATAAGTCTGTGATTTTTACATTTTTAAATCAAGCCATTCTTGTAAATTGATAGTTACTCTCAATGTATGCAATAACATTGTCTACATTGTCGTTAGGTGTAGAGATTGTTAGAGGTGGCATATTACTTGCTTTTGCTGTTTCAGGATCAAAAGCTGATATATACACTTTACTAGCAGTAAGTTGTATATTTTTCAATGAAAAGTTTGCCATTGTTTGTTAAATTTAATAATTAAAACTTATTTCACTATTGAGGTATCGAAATAATAGTCTTGTCTTAGTATTAAGTTTCATTTGCTAGAATACCTAGTTTTTACATCAGCATATCACTTAGTAATATCTAGTATCTTCACATCTCAAACTTCTTTAATATTTAGACATCAATCTATAGGAGGTAACAAAAGGTTATCAAACAAAGTAATAATATTTCTAAACTCTTTATCTGTTCAATCCGCTCATAGAATGATATAGACACTTATCACATACCTCATAAATATATTGTTTTGTGGTAAGGAAATACTCTCTATATATGCATAAGGTGGAGTTTGTTCATAATAAGGTTTTTCTGCTGTAATACCTCATTTTAGGATATCGAATAATTCAGTATTTTCTATCATACCCCTCAACAATAATACTAAACTATTCAAATCTAAATTGGTATACATTATCCCTTTAATATTGAAATAAACTTATCCTTATATGCATCTATAGCTCTACTAAATGTATGAACTCAATCCCCTATATACCATCTTTTATTCCCTTTAGGTTTTTGATACATATAAGTCTTTCCTACTCATTTGTCCACTACTACCGGATAAGGAAACCCTTTGTCTGTAGCAGTATTTGATATCCCACTAGTGATTATGAATCCCTCTATCGCACTTTTCTTTACCTTATATGAGTTTACCATTTCCCCAGTATCTTCAGGAGTCAACGATTTCACTACCTCCACTAAGTTTCACATAGCCACATCATGTTTAGTAGCTACCTTTCTCAAAAACTGTTCTGTAAACTTTTTGGGATCTAAAGTAAATCTCATTTGTTTTCATTATTTAATCTTAAATAAACATTTTCTACCGTTCCGTTTGGTAATGTATATATAGTGAGCTGATCAATAAGATATGTTCATTCCATATCTCATTGAGTATCATATAAAACTACGAAATCTCATTTCATAATTTTATGTGTATATAAGTTTCAAGGTATCACACAATCAAATCTATCTCTTTCTGTTTTCCTAGCCTCTGCATCTGGAAGGTAGTTTACAACATTCCCTCTAGGTGCTATATAGTATTCACAAGTGAGGTTAGTATATACAATGGTTTTAGTCGGTATTTGTGTTCAATCTTTATCTGATATACCTATTCTCAATATATCACATTTTTTATCAAAGAATATTTTATTTAAATTAATCATATTACGGCAATAGATTTAATTGTTTATATCTATTCAATAACTTCTTTATGTCTGTTAAGATTTCAGAACTATCAGAATACTGAACAGTTCTAGGTCACATTGTGTATTTAATGATATCTCTACCCTCATTCTTTAAGAAGTGGTAAGCTACCATTAAACATTGTGCTAAAACTATATCTTGTGGCATATCTTCTTCAGTGTATCAAGATTCGTATTCTATAGAGAAGACTCAAGCATTAGCATTGCTAATATATTTATATAAATCAGTAACCCTTACTTTACGATTTTGAGGTCTTAAAACAAAATAATCTTTGTCTTTTTCTCACTCATAATCTTTTCAGTTGATCTTTACGATACTATGAACATTAGGATTCCTTAAATATATATCTAGCTTTCTATTAACAGCACTCACTTCAATCATCTCTGTCTTAGTAGAAAACCTTAAATCTCCTATCATAGAGTTTATCTCATCAGTAGTTTTATTTAATAAAAACTCTATTCTGTCTGTAGAACAGTTACTAATATCGAGATAATCTCTTACTTCCTTATCAGTAGCATAATTTATCATCATAGATAATAAACAAAATATAAACAATTATTCAACAATCATAGTGTCAATCAATAGCTTTTCTAGTTTTACTCTACCAAGATTCCTGTGATATTTAACCCCTCTAGAATCTAATTCAGCTTTGATTTCCTCATCTTTCATAGTTTTTACATCAACTTTAACCTTAGCAGATTTAGAAACCTTTTTCTTTTTAGAATCTTTTAGGATTTTATCAGCTTTCATCTTAGCTTTAGCATACTCTAGATCAGCTTTTTTAGGTAAATCAACAGCTATAAATCAAGCTTGTAAGAAGTAAGATGGCTCTAAATCAGATTCGATTATTTGCCCCTCATTAACTCTCATAAACTTGTTATAACTATTGTCTAAACGAACAACAGTATGTCATTTACCCATATATTTGTATGCTATTTTCATTATAGTCTATTTTATTTATATAAAATCTTATGATCCAGATGTAGTCAATTCGTTAACATTGATACCTCCATAAATTCGGTTATCAGTTTCTCAAGCCTTTTTGTTTACGATCGCAAATCCAAATTCATAAGTTCAAATGATAGAATATCATTTTCAAGGGATTCTAGCAACTTCGATTTCTAGATCTTTTCCAAATCCAAATTGAACAGCTGGTTTGTAAAGATAAATAAACCCTCATTTTGTGTTGTTTTCTGGTATTTTTGATACAGTTCCATCAGCAAGTGTTGCTGGGAAACTAGCAGGTAAATACATATCTACCCCTGCTATATTAGATATAGCACCAGTATCTACAGTTGATTTTCTACCATTTTCGTTCGCCCTTTTGAACTCATTTAGTGTTAGAGCTTTGTGGTATGCAACAGAATCCATCAACAACATTAAGTCAGATAGTTTTGTAGCATATCTTCCTAGCTTTTGTCTAACAGCTATAAAGTGATACCATTCTAGAGTTCATACACTTAATGTAAGTGAATTAGTCAACATGTGTTTTCTGATAGAATCAGAGAATTGTAGTCTAATATCATTAGCACCATCAGTAAATGTTGTAGATGGTTTTGCATCACTACAGTTAATGTTTCCTGTGTTTTCATCTTTGCTATCTGCATTAAGGATAACATATTCTGTGTCTGCATCAACAGATTTAGCAATTTCTGATGTTACATAAGACATAAGATCATCGATAGAATAATTAACAAATCTATCAGATAGATCAATTTGAACAACAAACGGTTGTTGTGTAATAGTAACATCTCCAGTTGCTACTCTGTTTCCTTCACTAATAAGTCAAGCACCAGTTTTCCATTCAGAGTTTGCTCTAGCTCTTGGTAGCTCTCATTTAATAGGAAGTTTCATAGAGATTCCCATATTGAAACCATGAAATCAAGGTAAAGCCTTGATAAATGATGGCTCATGTCAAGGAATAGTTAAAATACTAGACAATAGATTGTTAGTTGGAATCAATTCTTTACCCCAACCTACAGTATCTGTATTGTCTGTAGCATTTTTTAATCTCTTTGCTTTCGCATCTTCAAGAGATTTTTCTACTTTTTCCGCATCTGCTCAAAGTGATTTTTGAACATCTGCTAAAATGTCTAATAAATTCATTTGTGTAAAAGAATAATAAAATAAAACTTTACTTTATCTCTTTAGCTAATAGGTTTTTTAACCCATTCAAGCCACAAGATAAATTTTTTCTATCTACTGCTACCTCAGATACACCTACAGTAACAATGTTAGATAGATTTTGTGAATTTTTAATAGATAGTTGTGCTAACTTATCAACAACATCTATTAACTCCTTGTTTTGTTTTTCTATAGAATCCACAAGGTCTTTTAGATTCTTCAACTCATTTTTCAGAGAAACTATATCGTTAGTGTGTCTTTCAACACTATTAAATAACTCTTTTTTGTCTTCTAAGAATCAAGCCTCACTTCAATCAACATCTTCAACTTCTTCTCATTCTTCAACATCCTCCCCATCTTCTTCATCTTCCACCTCTTTGTCTTCTGATTCTTCAACATCGTTTTTTATTTCCACCCCTTCTTCATCTTCAACTTCAGTCTCTTCTCATTCTTTTTCTTCATTCTCCTCTTCAGATTCAACTTCCTCTTTTTCTACCCCTTCTTCTGTTTCTTCTTGGTTTTCTTCAGTATTTATTTCTTTTTCAACCTCTTCTGCTATTTCTTCGATTTTTTCATCTCATTCTTCTAGATTATCTAGCATAGAGATGAATTTAGATTGTTCTTTTTTATTAAGAACAGAGTTTTCTATCAACTCTATTAGTTCGTTTTTTTGCATCTTTGCTCAATCATTAAATAAAAGATTTTTTATATTTTTCTCACTAAAAGCATCTTTGATTGCAAAGTTACCTATTGTATCGTGAGTTAAAACAGCTTTCTCATTACTTCCAATAGTTACAACACTATTCTCAATCATAAGTGCTTTAGTAACTGTATAAATTAGTTTATCTGATCTACCAAAGTAAGCATACCATACTTCCAATTCCCCATACTTATCCATAGCTTCATCAAAAGTTAATAATTTTCCATTATCTTCCACATCCTCAAACTTACTTTCTATTAAATTATGTCCAGTACTTACTCATTTCATATATCAGTTTCTAATTTGATACTTAATATTTTCATCTTTTATCGTATTTAAATCTACATACATTATAATATTACTGTTTCCTTGCTTATCTAAATAGATAGCCTTAGTTCTACCTACCCCACCAAAAGAGTCATCATGCATAAGCAATACAATATTATTGTGTTTATAATCACTATAATCTACCCCAGTTTGTAGTATCTTGTATCAGTTCCTACTCTTTTGCCCTACTGGATAGTTTTGTGATAATATTCACGATAAAACTATAATGTTTTCTCAAGATGGTATATCTTCTGGAGATTCAAACATTATGTTTTTAGAATCTACTTTAGATAGTTTTTTTACACTATCTTCTACAGACAAATGGTCTGCTACAAAGTTGATAAAAAATCAGTTTTCTTGCACCATATTTTTTATCTGTTTTTTTCTGTTCATGATATAAAGTATATGATATAAAATTACTTATTTTCTGCCTTAGCAATATTTGCTTTAGTTCTAGATTCTGATTCATTTATCAATCCGCCTACCGTATTATATTGTATGTTCATATAATATTTGTGCATGTTTTCATCTAAATCATTAGTTTTTTTACCTAATTTTTTAATAACTTCTGCAGGTGTAGATATAGCATTCTGAATCTCTTCTTTATATATCTTTATTTTAGTTTCCTCATCTAAGAATGTATCATTTACTAAATACACCTCATCATAAGGAAACGATGTAGGATACAGACTATGAATAGCTTTCAACATAAACTCCTCTAACACATCAGCATAACTTTGCATAGTCTTATCGGATTGGATAGCCATTTGTGTATACTCACTATGTGATCAGTTCTCTCCATCCCTAAATGCTAGGAATCTAGGATCAAAACCAAACAACATACCAAACACCTTAACATTAAACTTTCTCAAATCCAACAACTCTAAATCCCTATTAGAAACATCTAATGTCCTTACTTCTTTAACACCTCATAAAGCAAGTATTCAATGTGAGTTATCAGTTCCTTTATATTTCTGTTCAAACTGATCTATAGCTGAATTGATCTCATCCTCATTCTCTAAATCATCATCCATAGTTAATATTATATTAGGTATCGCTCCATTTCTAAAGAACATATAGTTCCTTTTTGCTGACTCTCTATCAGATAATGCATCAAATACTACAGTCTGATATATAGACATTCAATATCACGGTTTATCTGGATCATATTTTATAATTTGCCCTACTATATCTCATAGATTAAGAACACTACCATCATACTTAAACTCTTTTATATTTCCTAAACTATCAAACTTTTGTTCTATATTTCTACTATCTAGTATCTGTATTCTTTTACTTCCATCCCCCATAGTCGCAAAATACCCAAACACCATACCACTACAAAAATAATTAGTATAATATTTATCTTTGAACACTGTCCAACTTCAAGTATGTGCATCCATAAACAATTTCTTCACTCTCATCGCTCGTTCATTATCTTCGTATATCATACCATCCTTTATAAACATAATACCCCCTCTACCTATCATCTTTTTAATCAAATCTTTTGCTGATTGTGCTTGTGTGTTCATTTTCTGTAACTCAAAAAAAGTTTTATAATCAAAACTTATATCTCATAGTCAACGAACACCAGATGACACAAAACTATAACCTCTACTTTTAGCAACCCTTTTTACCATCTCCGACTTACTGTTCATGTTTTTTAGGTCTATGTTTGACATTAACAAAAATATTATATATAAAGGTCTTTATATATAATATACTCAAAAATGGTTTTAATGCAAACCAAAAGTTATCTCCTCAATGCAGACCTAACAAAAACTCTCTTAGGTTTTTTGATTCTAGGTAACATAGCCATCATGATAACATCTCAAAAATCAGGACTTCTACCAAGTTTTTTCTTTATATCTTGTTTAGATACCACCCTATATGGTGCATCTTTATCTATATCTATCTGAACAATAATATCTACCTCTTGTATAATCCTACTCCTTACCTGTTCCACAGTAAGATTACTATTATATATCCTTACTTTTTTTAATGAAATAGCTATCTCATCTTGAACATTAGATAGCATATGATAGCACTGATCTCTTAGTCTATGATAAGATACATAATCTAATTCATTTTTTTTCTTCCTACTCTTTTTTTCTTGGATAGGTGTAGAGTGAGCAATAAATCAAACACATCTTAATCTATCTTTCAATCCTCATCCTACTCCTCATTCATCTACAATTACATCCTTAGGACTTAACTGATATTTAACCATCAACCTCCTACACTCTTCCTCTAATTCGTTCAAATCCGATTTTCCATAAATAACAATCTCTTCTACCGATAACTCGTTCCATATCATTATAACTGCCAAATCAGTTCCCATTCTTGCGGGATCAACCACCATCTTATAATTAAATCAATACTCACTAACATATCACACTTTTTTTATCATCTCTCTTAATCAAGGATTAGTTTCACATTCCTCCTCTATTAACTCCGTAGTAGTTTTTTTATTAAACCAACTTAAAATAGTATTGTAATCAAACAATCTTCAAGGTGTATCATCATACTCAAAATTACCATATAATAATCTTTGCTTATGCACCTCACTTAAAGAATATAATGTTCTAATATATGCTTTAGATAAATAAGGATTATCTTTGGGTAATGCAGGAATAAAAGCATAATTAACAGGCAGTAATCAATCAACAAACCTACGATAAAATGTTCAATAAGTCCAACTAGATTTATCAGGATTAAAGCAACATACTAATCTACCAGTCAATCACGAAGTCTCCCTTTTACAATGAGGACAAACATAAACATTCATCTCATATACTTGTTCCTCTTCTCAATACATCCTATCTGGATCAAGTCAGTATTCAGGATTTTCTCTTAATTCTACCCTAATCTTATCCTTAGCACTTATAGGTCAACTACAAGCATGACAAAAATTCTCTAATTTATATCTGATACGAGAACGAATAACCTCAAATCAATCGAAATCGATCTCAGAAGCTTCATCTATACATCATCATGTATATTCAGTCGATCCTATTCTTCAATACATAGGATCAGATGGTTGATACCCTAATTCTAATAAATCAATAGTGCTTCCGTTCCTAAATTGGATGATACCTTTTACATCATTATAAAAATATCATTTAGGTCAATCAGCATCCCTTTCATATCAACTTTTATGCATAAGTTCCCAAAAAGTAATAAGAGTAGATGATTTCAATCTTTTAATCTCATTACGGGCCATAAACCATCTTGTTCAAGGATAGGTTTCACACATCTGTTTTAACCAGAAACAAATAAGTGCAGACTTACCTCATCAAGCCGCACCACCGTACCCTAACACCTCAACATCAGTTTCAAAGATAGGTAATCATTTTTCATCATTACATGCTACCCATTGTCAATCAATAATCTTTTCTTTGGGGATCGCCCCTAATTTCATTAAAGCTATATATTGTTTAATGGTAGGTTGAAACTGATAATCGGTCATTCTATTTTTTACAATGTAAAATATACTCTTTCAATACAAACTCTATTTCTTTTATCTCTCAATCAATATCTACTTTTATTACTCCTTGAGTTCAATCGTTATGAAAACAAAACACAATCACTCATTGTGGGATTAAATGGGGTATGAAATCAGTTGCAACACTATCGATCCATACCCCTAGTATTTTTCATTTTTTAAGGATTAACTTTTTCATCATTCTTAAATTGTTCTAAACTTTTTTCTCTCCTCTCTTTTTCTGTATTCATAAACTCTTCTAAACCTTTTAAAATCTCATCAGTATTGAAAGGATTAACTAGTTCTTCTTTTTGTAACTTCTCTCAAGTAAACTCTTCTACAACATCAAGAAACTCATTCTGTGCTTTATGTTGTAAAACATAACTATCCATCGCTTTACTCATCTCGTAAAGTGTTGCCCATGCTTTCTGAAACTCCGCTCTAGTCTGTGTTATATTCTTCACAGTCTGTGCTAAATCAATCTCTAATTCTTGTGTAATTACAGTCTTGAGAACTCATTTATTGTTCTCTAAAATCTCATACTTAGTCATTTTTTATTTATTATAAATTAAAAACTTATCCTATATATATAATTTTTTTTAATCAAATCAAGTTAAAATGATTTTATTATAAAATTAATCTTGATTTTTGTAATATTATAGTTATTAAATTTAATAAGATACGATTTATATAAATAAATCAAATAACATGACCTTAAACAATATGGATATAGTTTATGTATTCATTCCCTGACCAGCTGATAGTGTTGAATTAAGATATTCTTTGAGATCGGTCCATAATATCCCACACAGAAACATCTACATCGTAGGAGAGGTTTTACCTACACGATTAAATAAAGATAAAATTATACATATACCTATTAAAGATGATCTTAATACTAAATATGAAAATGTTATTAGAAAATATAAAGAGATCTGTAAACATAAAAATATATCTGATGATTTTATTTTAATGAATGATGATATTATTATTATAAAACCTATAACTAAGATACCTTATTATACAGTCTGAACTTTAAAAGAGTTTGCTGAAAGAAGAAAGAATATAAACACCACAGGTTTATATTATCAGAACATCCAAAAGGTTTTAAACCTATTCCCAGATGGAGATGCATTCAATGCACATACACCTATTATATATAATAAAAATAAACTCCTAAAACTGTTAAATAAATATGATGATGGGAATATTAGTGTCAGAACTCTATATTGTAATGAATATAAAATTAAATGAAAACCTTATGAACAAGAATTCGGTAGATTAGATTCTAAACTAAATGATAATAGAATCCAAAACCTAGAATGAATAGATAATGTTACATATATTAGTATGAACGGTGATGTTAATTATATGGCTAAAATATACCTAGATAAAATTTTGACTCCTCCTTATGAATATGAATTATAGTTTTATATTCTAATTTTTAAAAATGGGAAAATATAAAGATTTTGAAAAAAAAGATTTCATATCTCTGATAACTAAACTTAATACTAGAATCATATTCCTACAAAAAGAAAAATCTAAACAATGATTTCAAGGTAAAACTATGCAATATAGAACTAAAAACACTAAAGACCTTATCCTCAAATTCCTACAAAAAGATTGCAAACACTCACTAGATGATATCCCTAATATCAGAGAATACTCTTTACAAGATTTCCGAAAACGACTCTCACAATACGATGATGACTTTTAACTTGCTTTTAAACCAACTTTGAATATACTAAAACCGCGATAGAGGGTTTGGTCATACCCACTATTTCAATAATATAATAGTTTTTTCATTTTTAAGGAAGAAGTCTTACTATTAGTTAGTAAGACTTTTTCTTTCCATAAAAAATACTTTAATTTTATTTTGATTTCAAACACTTTTATTCTATATCTTTTTAAACCATATAATTATTTTAATTTCATTTTAATTTCAAACACCATCCTAAATAATATATTCTATATTTTTTGATCCCAATCAATTCACTAACTTAGTGAATTTTTTATAAACCCCCCTCCTTTCATTTTATTTTGATTTCAAAGAGAGCTGTTTTCTAAACTAAATGACACTAACTACCACTATAACAAAATAACATCGCTTAAAATTTTTTACACAACACCAACACCTAACTTTTGACTGCTTTTGCACAACTACACATACAATATACACCATAAATATACCTTACTTGACATTTTTTAAAACTGAAAAACCCGATTTTATAAAACCCCGAGAAATTTTTTGCCTTCTTTTCTGCTGATTTTTCAAAACCGCCTTTTCACCTCATATGTTACAACTATTCCCTTTTTTCCATTTTGTTATGCAATACTGTCATTATCTCTTGACTTTATGTAATAAATATATCTATTTTTGCTCCCCAAAGAAAAAACCGGAAAAACCGATCCGAAACTTTTACAATCACACCTTTTATCCCCTTACCCCCCTTACACTTAATTATCCACTACTAAAACCCAATCCATACCTAGCTTGTTTTGGCCCAAAGTCGTTCGCGGGGGAGTATCCGCACCCATACCCCCCATGAGTTTTGAACTTCTTGATACCTTACCGTGTAAATGGTAGGTACATACTGCCCTTTCTTTACTTGCAGGTTATAATTGATCTAAATATAACTTTTTTTGATATAGTAGGTATCAACTGGCTTTTCCCTTACTTTGCACAATGTGTCTTGTGCAAAGTAGATTAGTTTTCGGTTTTTTTATAGCATAATAGAAACTAATGCAAGGTATCAACTAGCTTTTGTATTTGTGGAACCGTATTTCTGGTGATAAGTGTAATATAGATATAATACATGCATACATGGAGTAGTGGAGTCAAGTGCAGGCAGATCATATCATTTTTTTTTGTTTTGCGTTGCAAAACAGATTGATTTATTTTACTATTTTATACATTTATTTTATTATATGTCAATCAAATAATGGCTTGTTTTTGGATTTGTTAAGATGATTGTTTTATAGGTATCAACTACTCTCTTTGATTTTATTATGATTTTATTGTAAAATAGACTTGATTTTGATATTTTTTTGATTATAATGATATCGAACAATTAAGAGAGCAAACTGATTGCTTGCATAATGTGGCACAATGTTGATGTGCTGTAGGGAATTAACCTACTAATGTAATACACAAAAGCAATAATGCAGTCAGTATGTAATCTGGAATTGTTTACTAATCTAATGTTGATCTACACCGTGTAGGTCGTGATGTTCTTTAATATGTGGCTATCAATCGGCTAATAACACAAGCACAACATCGGCTGTTGGATATGTTGGCAGTAGTTGGAGCTTGATCAATAGATTGACGGGATGACTTACCGCATGCACTGAGTCATGCAGTATGGGGACATGCCTTGGTAAACAAGGCAGAAGTTGGAGGCAAAAGATAAAACTTGCAGGCGTTGAGCTTTTAACGGTTGCAACTTTTATCTTTAAAATATTAGAAAAATGGAAACAAAAATTTTCACTATTGGACTACTTGACAAGGACAGTCACAAGCAGGAGTTTACAACGATTGAGGCATTTAAAATTGTGCAAAAGCTAGTTGTAAAACATTTTGGAGGCGGTACAATATCTGAAGCGTTAGGAGTTTATAAGCACAACGATGGCTCAATTGTAGAAGAAAGGAGCATAAGAGTTGAAACAGTAACAAATCAAAATCATGTTGATTTTGTAAACGAAGCAAAAGCAGTATTAAATCAGGAGTCGGTTATGTACAAAAAAGTTGTTGAAAATGTTGAATTTATTTAAACGTTGGCGGCTATAGGTTGTGATGCAGTCTATAGTTACAAACGAACTATTTAATTTTTAAAAATATTAAAATGACAAACACAATCAAAAAAAGATTAGAGTACATTAGAAAACAAATTATAAAAGAAAATATAAGTTATTGAGAAATAGTAGAACTGCAAAGACTAAAAAACTATATAGACAAAAATGATAACTTGCTACTAGAACGGGCAGGAGTAGAAGAAAACGAACTTGTGGACTGTATAGATAATTGATTTTATTCTTAAACTATTATAAAAAAATGACTAAAGAAAAAATTAAAGAAATTAGAAATGTTGTAAGCAGTAAAAGTGATATTTACATGTCATGGAAATGGTGAGATATTTATGATGACATATTGAGAAGAGTTGATTCAGAAGATTATGGAAAAAATGTTGGAGATGTGGCAATTGTCCAGAAAATGAACATAAAACAATCAAAGAAATTGCTAGAAGATGACAAGCTAGAGCCTACAGGAGAATTTTATATCACTTGTGAATCTAGCAGATGAAGCAGGTTGTACAGAAAATATATACCTAAGAAAATTTTACCATTATTTGAAGATTTAATAGACAAGGCAAATGCAGAAGGATTCTATAGAACTTATAAATATAATGACTTTGTTTTTTAAAAAAACTTTTTAAATTATAACCTTATAAAAAAATGGAAAGATCAAAAATTGTTAGGACTACATTTTCAAAAGCTGATAATTTTATGAATGACAACAAAAAAATGTTAAAACTTCAATTTGTTTATAAAAGATGGCAAAACTCTATAAACAATCCCTGATTGATAACAGACGCAACAGTAAATGTTGAACCGTACCATTGATTAATAAAAGAAATTGAAAATATAAAAGATTGAGAAATAAAAAAATTAGAAAATTACAAAATAAAAAGATATAAAAATAGTATTTTTGTTAGTAGTTGAACAAAAAGTTTATATTCTATGAATATCTACGAAGACGTTTATAATATTATTTAAATCATAACAATTAAATGAAAATGATAAGACAATATATTGATGACATAAAAGCAAAAGCATTTGCCCATAAAAGCTATGACAAAAATATGAATTTTATTTGATATATAGCACTTAATAAATTAAAAAGGGAAAAAATAACAGAAGAAGAAAAAAACCAAGCAATGAAAAAGTTTGAAGAATTAAAACAAGCAAAAATTAAATCAATAAAAGATTGACAATTGGTGTTTGTTTGAATGGGTATGGAAAACGATACAGAAGTTGGAAATCATAGATTTAGAACTGAAATTTTAAAACAAGATTGACAAAAATATTTTATTGAATTAACAACTTGAATAGATAGAACAACATGAAAACAAAGACTATTTATTGATCATTCAATTGATAGAATACAACAAGAAAAATATAATAAAATTGTTGAAAACTTGTTGAAAAAATGAACAAACAACCGAACAAAAGAAGACCGTTTGAAATACAAAGAATATAATAAACAACCATATCATCGATATAAAACAGAAGAATGAAATAAATTTTTAGAATGAGAAGAACCTACAAAAAAAATTGTTTTAGAGCTTGTCAATATGTTATACGATACAAAATTTTATAGTGTAGAAATAGAAAATAATTTATTGACAACAGATGATTATGTAAGCGAAGACAAAAAATTCTTTTAATTCTTAATTATATTAAAATGAAAAAAATGAAAAATTTAATTTGTTGATGTTGCTGTGCAATGTTTACAGGATTACAAGATGTAAATCACGATGACGGTTATTGACTTTGTATTGATTGCACAAGAGAACACCCCGTCAATTTAGATTTATCAGAGAAAGTTGAAAAACGAAAAGAACAAAA
>ERZ795052.2006-NODE-2006-length-26044-cov-6.400439_pt1 | contig 26044 bp, 20 predicted proteins | sample MGYA00375136_ERZ795052 | MGnify/ENA primary metagenome ERZ795052 (study PRJEB30181, sample SAMN05720156) | activated sludge metagenome | isolation source: Anaerobic digester | place: Japan | collected 2015-05-26 ... | reverse complement strand
TGATCAAGTGGTGGGCAATTGATTGCGAAAAAAATCTAAATATGAATAAGTCAAGATACTTCCAGGTGATTTATCTGAAGAGGAGCGTCGTCAAGGATCCCGCCCTTGCAGTGGAGGGGGAAAAGCGCATCGAATGGGCTCGAAGGCACATGCCCGTTTTGGAGAGGATCAAGCAGGAGTTCGAGAGGGAGAAGCCACTGCATGGGGCGCGCATCGCGGCCTGCCTGCATGTAACTGTGGAGACGGCCAACCTCATCACCACCCTGGTTGCCGGAGGCGCAGAGGTTGCAGTCACCGGCTCCAATCCACTCTCCACCCAAGATGAGGTGGCTGCCGCCCTGGCCGCCCGCGGCCTGCACGTCTACGCCTTCCGGGGCGAAAACGAGCAGGAGTACTACGACTGCATCAAGAAGGCGCTGGAGCTCCAGCCCAACGTCAGCCTGGACGACGGCGCCGATACAATAGCCATCATCCACAAAGAGCTGCCGGAGCTGGCCGAGCAGATGCTCGGAGGCTGCGAGGAGACCACCACCGGCGTGCTCCGGCTGCGAGCCATGGCCGATGACAAAGCCCTGCTCTACCCGGTCATAGCAGTTAACGATGCCGAGACCAAGATGATGTTCGACAACCGCTACGGCACCGGCCAGAGCACACTTCATGGCATCATGCAGGCCACCAACTTCCTCTTCGCCGGCAAGACGGTTGTGGTGGTCGGCTACGGCTGGTGCGGCAGGGGCTTTGCCATGCGCGCCCGCGGCCTCGGCGCCAATGTGATAGTGGTCGAGGTCGAGCCGAGGAAGGCCCTGGAGGCTGCCATGGACGGCTACAGGGTACTGCCCATGCACAGGGCCGCACCCCTAGGAGACCTCTTCGTCACACTCACAGGAGACATCAATGTCATCCGGGAGGAGCACTTTGCCCGGATGAAGGATCAGGCCATACTGGCCAACTCCGGCCACTTCAATGTGGAGATCGACATCCCCGCCCTGGAGAAGATGGCTGCGGAGAGGTCTGAGGTGCAGAACAACGTGGCCGAGTACAGGCTCAGGGACGGGCGCAGGCTCTATCTGCTGGCCGAGGGCAGGCTGATCAACCTGGCTGCTGCCTACGGCCATCCCCCGGAGGTCATGGACATGTCATTCGCCAACCAGGCACTGGCCGTGCGCTACATCGTAGAGCATGGGCGGAGCCTGGAGAGGAAGGTCTACGCCGTCCCTGTGGAGATCGACCGCAGAGTAGCGGAGCTGAAGCTCGCAGCCATGGGCCTAGAGACCGAGAAGCTCACTGCTGAGCAGGAGAAGTACCTGCATAGCTGGCAGATGGGGACCTGAAGGGGTGTCCGCCCATGGACCTATTGCGGCGCAACCTGGAGGCATATCTGAAGGGCGTTTACGGCCGGGACCTGCAACTGCTCTGCACCCGCCGTATGGGCGAGACCATACCCACATCCGAGGATGTCAAGGGCTTCGGTTACGGATCCCCCCTTCTGGTGGAGTTCCAGGTCAAGGGAAAGAGAGGCTCGGCTGTCCTGTCCACAATGCGTGCCCAGTACGGCTTTGGCCATGACCACTTCTCAGACCGGGCGAGGATAATGATCTGGCAGAATGCGACATTCTCCTCCCTCCCCAAACACGTCCCATCGGTGGATGTGGGCTACTTCACAGAAAAAGGGAAGCTGGTCAGCGCAGGAGATGCCGTCGAGTACTTCCTGCTCATGGAGAAGGTCGAGGGGAAGGAGTACTTCTTCGATCTGGATAGGGTCAAGGATAGCGGCGCCACCGACCTGGACTACGATCGCACAATCGCCCTCTCGGATTACCTGGCAGAGATCCATGTCGTCAAGAACGACTGCCCGCCCCTATACCTGCGCAAGATCAGGGAGACTGTGGGAGACGGCGAATGCATCTTCGGCATCCTGGACGACTACCCGGACAACCCGTCATTCCTGGCTGAGGGAGAGCTGCAGGAGATCGAGAAGGCCTGCGTGGAATGGCGCTGGATGCTGCGGGGAAGAGCCCGGCGCCTCTGCCAGGTTCACGGCGACTTCCACCCCTGGAACATCATGTTCCGGGATGGCACCGACTTCACAGTTCTGGACAGAAGCCGTGGAGAATGGGGCGAGGCTGCGGACGACGTCACAGCCCTGACCATGAACTACATATTCTACTCAGTGCAAAAGAGCCTGCGCCTCACAGGGGATCTCAAGGATCTCTTCGAGCTGTTCTTCGAGAACTACCTGGAGAAGACCGGAGACGAAGAGCTTCTTGAGGTCATCGCTCCGTTCTTTGCCTTCCGGGCGACGGTGGTGGCCAGCCCCACCTGGTATCCGCTGCTATCCGACGACGTGCGCCGGTCCATATTCAACTTCCTTGAAAATGTCCTCGCCTCCAAGAAGTTCAACTACAGGGATGTGAACAGCTACCTGGGCTGAATGACGACATACGCCTTCGAGCTCTCCGGAGAGCATGAGACGCTTCCCAAAAGCGAGGCGTTAGCCCTGGTGGAGGCATTCTCCACCAGCTATTCGGTCGTCTCGTCCTTCGACCAGTGCCTGATTGTGGAGGCGGAGGGTCTGGATGTGCAGATCCTGGGCAGCCGCCTGGCCATGACCCACAGCATCATAGAGGTCATGGCTGTATGCGATGCAGACCCTTCCGCCCTGGCGGCTGCGGCTGAGGCGCTGGACCTGCCACCAAAAAGCTACATGGTCCGGGCCCGCCGCATTAAGAGCTTCCTTCCTGCAGGGGATGTTGTAGAGAGAGAGATGGGACGCATCCTTTACCGCCGGGGCTTCCGGGCGGACCTATCCATGCCGGAGATTGTGCTGCGGGCGGTCATAACATGCGGCAAAATCGTCATAGGTCGGCAGGCGGCAAAGGCCGACAGAGGATCCTTTGAGGCACGTCGTCCTCACCTCAAGCCGTTCTTCCACCCTGGCGTCCTCATGCCGCGCATGGCTCGAGCACTGGTTAACCTGACCCAGGTTCGCGCAGGGGGAGCGATGCTAGACCCGTTTGCCGGAACCTGCGGCATACTCATCGAGGCCTGCCTGATAGGAGCTCGGGGCCTGGCCATCGAAGCTCAGCCTAATTTGGTCAGGGGAGCCTCATGCAATCTGCAGGGGCTTGAGTGCTCTCTAATGTTAGGAGATGCAAAGCGCTTGCCACTGAAGAGCTCATCTATCGATGCTGCCGTCCTGGACACGCCCTATGGAAGGTCTGCAAAAATCCTGGCCAGGTCGAAGGAAATCCTTTTACAGGAGAGTCTGAGTGAACTGTACAGGGTCATAAAGCCCGGCTGCCGCATGGCCATAGTCGCAGACCGGCCTCTTGAGAGCCTGCTTCATTCCGCCGGCTTTGACATCATTGAGGCGCATACGGACCGCGTGCACAGAAGCCTGGTCCGACATATCTTCCTCTGCAAAAGAGCGAGAAAAGGTAGCTTTTAATAGTTATCTTTGTTTACCTTGACCTATGCAATCTCCGGGTGATAAATACGATCTGGCTGAGGAGGATCTGAAGTCATTTACCCGTTCCTCGATAAGGACGAAGGTCATGCTCACCCTGCTGGAGGGCGGCAAGACGGCGGGAGATCTGGAGAGGATCATGGACAGCCGCGCCTCCACCATATTGCACTCCATCAAGAGCCTCATGGAGGGCAATCTGGTGGAGAAGAGGCGGCAGGAGTATGTCCTGACCAGCATCGGCAGGGTTCAGGCTCTTATGCTGAACGACCTCGTGAATACCATTGTCACATTGAACGAGCATCGAGACTTCTGGCTGTCCCATGATATGAGCGCCATTCCCTTAGAGCTGCAGAAGAAGATAGGAATGCTGAGCAATGGGGAGATAGTCAGGGATTCGCCTGAGACGCCGCTGAAATCTGTGGAATATTTCATCAATACCATATCCCAATCCAAAGAGATCATGGGAGTATCTCCAGTGGTGGTCACCGGCTACGACCAGGCATTAGCCGAAGCTGCCAACAGCGGCTGCCGTGTGGAGATAATTCTCACAAATCCCGTCCTCACTGCGATGCTCCCTGAGATGAAGAAATTGCTCAACGAATTGCTGAAAGGGGAGAACTTCAAGCTCTTTTACATAGAGGGCGACGTAAAGATTGCCTTCACAGTAACCGAGTCATTTCTCAATTTGGGATTGTGCAGGCTCGACGGAAGCTACGACCTGGGCATGGACCTCATCTACAAGGGGCAGAAGGCAGTAGAGTGGGGAAGAATGCTTTATGAGCACTACCGTTTGCAGTCCAGGCGGTTGAAGGAAGCTTGAGGCAAAGCATACAATAGAAATATTTTCAATCTAATACCGAAGCCGTCATATCCGGTTTTTATCTGTTTTTCCGGTCAATCTTATATATGATTAACTAATGTTATTTATTACATATGATGAGTAATAACTGATATTTAGCATCAAAATTTAGTACTCAAAATAAGAATTCTATATGCTTTATATTCATAAGTATAGAGGTCGTTATCTCAGTTCAGAAACTAAATTTAGTATTTAAATTATATTGATGACAGAATGGAACCCGTTTAATATGAGAGGGATATGATGTTAGGGGATGTCTATCTGCAGGAGAAGATACAGTTCTTCGCATTTGAGGCATTTTTGAGGAATGTATTGCATGGATTGAAAAGGCTAATCAATTTGCTCACTGTAAGCTCCATTTTAATTGCACTGACAGGATTCTTCCAAACCCTTGGAGGATATATACTGCTGGATGTGCCAGTCAACTATAGCATCTGCTTTGCAGTATTTCTCCTGACTTTTTCCATATACAGTGCCAACAAGCTGACGGATATGAAGGAGGATGCCATAAACAGGCCGGACAGGGTCGAATTCCTGGCGGGAAGAGAGGATATAATTTTGTTCCTTTCAATATATTCGTTTATTATATCCGCACTGATAACGTATATAAATGATCAGACGGCTCTTTTCATCCTGTTCATTCCTTTTGTTGCCAGCTGCGTTTACAGCATTAGGTTCCATCCGCTGCTTCCACGCCTTAAAGATATTCCTTTTGTCAAAAATATCGTCGTCGGCCTTTCCTGGGCACTTGTATGCACATTGTTGCCCCTCATCGCCTCAGGTCAATATCTTGACCGGGATTTTATTCTGCCCGCGGCAGCGGTCGTATATCTCATGCTCGTCAAGGATTTTATAAATTCTACGTTATGTGATATGAAAGACATCAATGGAGACAGGGAGAGCGGAGTCAAAACCATACCTGTGATATTGGGGACGAAGAGAACCCGGCATATTCTTCTGGCATTGAACTGCTCTCTTCTTCCCCTGCTGTTACTGACCCGTGGCAGGATATTCATCATTTATTGCCTGCTGATATCAACGGAGTACCTCTTCATAGTCGCGTTCAGCGAGTCGAGCTACCCAGCCATGATGGAGTTCTTCATCGACGGAGAGTGGCTGATCACCTGCCTTCTGCTCTACGGGACTGGCCTTGTGGGGTTCTCATGGTTCGCCTGGTAATCACTGCCTCGATCTGAGATCTCGGATTGTCTACCTGCTCAAACCACGCGGGGAGCATCAGCGCTGCAGCCGCATAGGCTCCCTAAACCTCCCAGATCTGCTGGGGGAGAAGCGTCAGCCTCTCCGCCCCGCCCGCACCAACGAGGAAGGTGTCCTCAACGCCAATCACACCCTCTTCCGGATAGATCATCTTGGGCTCGATGGCAATTATCATGCCCTCCGAGATCTCATGGTCGAGCGGCCCCAGCACAGGATACTCGTCGATCTGAAGCCCCAGGCCGTGTCCCACAAACCCGGCTTTGCTTCCGGGCGGCCCGCCCAGCCAGTCCCCGTAGCCCAGGCGCTCTCCCTCCGCCTGGCACAGTTCGTAGATCTGCCGCCCCGTTCTGCCCGGGACAAGCTCTGCGGCAGCAGCCTTCTCAATCTGCACGGCAGCCTCATGAGCCTCCTCAAGCCTTGCCGGAATTGCTCCCAGGCAGAATATGCGGGTCTCGTCTGCCAGGTATCCTGCATACGATCCGGCATAGTCCACCAGCACCGGCTCACCCCTCCGGATCCTCCTCCATCCCGGGCCCTGGGGCGAGAATATGGATAGCCCCTTGCCTCCGGTGGGCGAGGAGACGAAGCTGGGAATGGCGGCACCGGCTCCGGCCATGAGATGGCCCATGGGAAGGCTCTGGTTGAACCTTCTGAATGTCACCCGGCCGCAGTGGCCTGAGAGCCTCAGTGCGCTCTCCACTGCGACGGCGAGGTCGATTTCCCTCATTCCTTCCTTCAGACGGCCTGTAACGGCTGCTATGCCGGCATCCAGCGCCCGGGCAGCCCGGCGGATGAGGCCGATTTCGAAATCGGACTTCACAGAGCGGATCTGCTTGATGGGCTCAGAGATATCGAAGAACTCGACTCCCTCTCCCAGGTAGCTCTTCAGGCGGAGGAGGTTATTGCAGGGGAGGACATCCATTTCCAGGCCAATCCTGGCAGAGGGGGGCAGATGCAGATCATCCCGGAGCGTCTTCATGCTCCTCAGGGGCTGGGCGGCAAGTGGGGATTCCTCTCTCGCCCTCTCCAGGCTCTTCCGGATCATGAGGACAGGATCGCCGTCTGCGGGGATGTAGAGAAGGCCGTCCTGCGCCGTGCCCGAAAAATATCCGAGATCGATGGATTCGAATATTATAGTCCCTGTCAGCTCTCCCATGCGGCTCTGCAGCCTTTTGATCCTCGAGAAAATCTCCCCGGCAGGGTGCAGTACGTACTCTGTCATCACCATTTTCACCTTCTCAACCTCAATAAATCTCCCGATTTATCATCTCTGCGGATATGGCGATGCCCTTGCATGTGTGCATGTTTAGTGAGAGCAGCAGCCCCACAACTTTTCCGTCCTGTATGAGAGGGCTGCCGCTGTCCCCAGGTCCGGGCAGATTGCCGGGGGGCAGAACCACATAGGCCACAGACCAGGATGTGTCCGAGATGCGGCACCTCATGCTGTGCTGGGAGTTATTCAGCATCGCTTCGCCCAGCCGGGGGCGGCCGAGATCTGTGGGCTGGCAGGCTCCGAGGATTGGAAAGAAGGCCAGGTCGGCATCATTGGGCATGTATGCCACCTGGCAGGAGAGGCCTCCTACCCGCAGCCTGTGAGTGCCCGCCAGATGAAAGATGTGGGCAGGGGCCACGCCTGCATAGGCCCCCCGCCAGGGGACGACCGCCCCCACAACCCCGCCTGAGCGGCCGGCTATGAACTGGTCTCCGGATTTGATCATGATATCTTATTTATGCCATCCCGGCGATATAACTATTATGAAAGGTATTTGTCTGCATACAGCCGGACGTATCGGAGGTGAGCCGCATTTGCGTCTTAAAGTTGCATCCATAGCCCTTCTTACCCTGCTAGCTGCAGCATCTCCAGCCTGCGCCTACGGCAGCAGCGTCGAGGACCTGGTTGGCTCATTTTCCATAGGCAAGAGCATAAAGATCGGCAGCAGTAGCGAATGCTTCTCCACCCGACAGGGGGCCGACCCGCTCACACCGTCCCAGAGCGGCAGAGCCATGGCCGGCGGCCAGCCGCCAAGCCTCGCCGGATTTGTCCTCTGGCCGCAGCAGGTCAATGCCTCCTCTCCCGGAACGATCAGCATGGCCGCACACATCATCGATGACCAGTCGGTCTGGGCGGCGGAGGCGGTGTTCTGGGGGCCGGGAGGGCTGGAGGCATCGGCCCTCTTAGAGAGCCGCACATCTGGAACTGTCAGGGACGGAATATTTGAGGGCCAGATGACCCTTCCCTCGGCCAGTGAATCCCTAAATGCCACAGGAGGGTGGCACCTGCAAAACCTGACGCTGGTAGACGGTGAAGGCAATCGCAGGGTTCTCACGGAGGCTGATTTGCAGGGCCTCGGGCTGCCCACGGTGATAGAGGTGAATTAGGCATCGTCCGGCGTCTAAAACTATTTATCAACCTCTTGCGCATCTACTTTGATGACTTATTATGAAGCCGTCCGGCGTATATTGATAATGATATTTGCAGTCAATGCAGCCGCGGCTCTTCTCAAGGGGGGCTGGGGGCTCTTCACCGGATCTATGGCCATGAGCGCCGACGGACTGCACTCCCTATTCGATAGCATTTCCAACATCATCGGCCTCATCGGCATCAGCCTGGCCGCCCGCCCCCCAGACAGCGAGCACCCTTACGGCCACTCCAAGTATGAGAGCCTCGCCTCGCTGGCCATTGCCGCAATGCTCTTTGCAGGCTGCCTTGAGATTGCGGTCGGGGCTGTGGGCAGGCTGCAGAGCGGAGAGGCTCCCCAGGTCACTGCCGTCTCCTTTGCCATCATGGGCCTCACCCTGGCAATCAACATCGCCGTGTCATCCTACGAGTATATTCTGGGAAAGAGGCTGAATAGCAGCATCCTCGTGGCCGATTCACTGCACACCAGAAGCGACATATACGCATCCCTCGGCGTCATTCTGGGATTTGTCGCTGTCAGGATGGGCTATCCACAGGCCGACCCGGTCATAGCCCTGCTCATCTGCGGGCTGATACTGATCACAGGCCTGGAGATATTGAGGGACAGCTCCAAGACGCTGCTGGATAGGGCATCCCTGGATGAGAAAGATGTCGCCGGCCTGGCCATGTCTGTAGAGGGTGTATGCAGCTGCCATGCCGTACGAACCAGGGGTATGGCGAGCGAGATCTTCGTGGACCTGCATATTGGAGTGGACAGTCTCCTTTCCATCGAGGCGGCCCATAAGGTGGGCGAGGACGTGGAGAGGACCATAAAGAGCAGGATTCCGGGCGTCAGGGATGTGGTGGTTCACCTGGAGCCAGGAGACTACTGTGAGCTGAAGGCAAAACAGATGGAATAACTGATTGTAGGAGAAGAAGCCGTGCAAAGTGTCACCATAGCCGTCTGGCAGGCAGGATCCGCCGCAGCCAGAATCCTCGCGGTTGAGGTCGGAGTGCAGGGAAAGAAGGCCGCGAAGAGGGCCCTCACTCCTGTAGAGGCGCAGTAGGCCAAAGAGATCGCATCCCAGTATCACTCACTTCAGCAGGGCTCCGGGCGGCAGGCTGCGGCAGGCTACCTTTCCATTCTGGCGGACATGCTCTTCCACCTCTTCCTGGAGCCTGCCTGGCAGAACGCCAGGGACGGCCTCTCTTCAGGCGCAGATACGGAGCTTACAGTGTCTTCCTCTCTGCCTGAGGTGCTGCAGCTTCCCTGGGAGCTCCTCAGCATCTCCGCCCGGACAGAGGGCCTCTTCGCCGCCGGCCTGGGCGTAATCCGCTGCCCCCGGGATGCTGGCCGGCCGGAGGGGGCGGCACCTGAGGCGGCCCCAGTCATCTCTCCAGCCCCAGCTCCCCTGCGCCTGCTCTTCCTGGCAGCCAATCTGACGGACGCAGATGGGGATGAGCAAGCCGTCCTTGCCGCCGCTGAGGGGCTGGACGCCCGCCTCCAGATCTGTGAGAGCGGAGAGGCAGCCGAGCTCAAACAGCTGGCAGGCTCCCTGCACCCCCATCTGGTGATGCTCTCCTGCCAGGCGGAGATGGCGGGAGGAGGGGCGGCCTTCTCCCTCCCCGGCCCGGGTGGCCGGCCCCATCTGCTGGCTGCGGAAGATCTGGCTGCTGCCCTCGGGGATAGCCGAGCAGCAGGCATAATCCTCACCGGCAGACAGAGCGATAGCCCATCCGCCCTGCACCTGCTCGGCTGCAGCCTGGCGGAGAGCTTTCCATTCGTCCTGACCTGGAATGCATCTGCTGCCGGTGCAGCACGCCTGCTCCGCCCTCTTGCGGAAGGGCGGGATATGGTCGATGCTGTCCGCTCCCTGATGGCCGGGATGAATTTGGCTGAGTCTCCAGCCCCGCTCCCCCAACTTTACACACTCTTTCGCCCCTCCCCCCTATTCGACAGGAAGAAGAGGGCTGCAGATGAGCGGGCATCCTCCCTCTGCCGGCCGCAGGCCGCTGTACCTGGAACGAATCAGGGCCGGGCGGTGTGCTTCGTGGACAGAAGGCAGGAGATGCAGAAGCTTTTGCCTGCCCTCCATGACGGCAGCGTGCAGTCCCTGATCATCACCGGCCCGGAGGGAGGCGGCAAGAGCTGCCTGGCCTCCAGGCTTGCCTCCAAAATGGCCTCATCCGGCTACGGAATTCTGACGATCTACGGCTCCTCATACAACCGCATAACAGCCGCCAGGCTCATTGAGGCAGCCGCCGCCCATTTCAGAGCGGGAGGAATGGATGAGACGGCAGGTGCCCTAAAGGATTCCGGACGCCCTTTGCGAAAGCGGCTGGATGGCCTGCTTGAGGCCCTGAAGGGCTCGCCTACACTGCTGATCTGGGACGGCCTTTCCCTGGACGGCAAGACCGGCAGGATACCAGATCCGGAGCTGGCGGCGTTTTATATGCAGATGAACCGGGACCCTGGCAGCAGCCGGGCAGTCATCACCTGCCCGGCCCTGCCTGCGGATGCGCCGACCCTTCCCGCCCGTGCCCGGCAGTGGAAGCTGGATGGCCTGGGGAGGGCAGCCTTCGTCCGGTTCCTGCTCGGCGAGGAGGCCGTGGCTGAGGGCTACAGAAGCGGCAGGATAGCCTTCTCCGAGCTGGCGGAGCATCATGAGGCAGCAGGCGGCCGGCCGGCGCTCATCTCCCAGACGGCGAAGGCGCTGGCAACAGCATCTGCTGGGGCGCTCTCCGCCGGAGAGGATCCGGCCGCCCGGCTGCTGGCCCTGCTGGAGAATGAGTCCCGCCTGGCCCTCTGCCGGGCTGCGGTCTTCGAAGTTGCGGTGAGCCCGGCCGGCCTGGCCTCAGCCAGCGGAGTGGCTGAAAAGCAGATCCCCGGCTACGCCAGCCGGTGGCAGGAGCTCTCCCTGGCCTTTTCGCAGGATGGGCTGTGGTCTGTGCCAGGTCCAATCCGCAGCTCGCTCGTATCCGCCTTAAGCCCTGAGGAGCAGCATGCCGCTCAGAAGGCTGCGGGAGGCTTCCTCAAGGACCTGGCAGCAGCCGGCCGCTCGGCTGAGATCCTGCTCACCCGCCTGGATGCGCTCCTGGAGGCTCGCGGCCATCTCCTCGCAGCGCAGGATGCCAGTGGGGCGGCGGATGTGACAGCCTCAATCAGCGGCTACCTGCTGCGGCGCGGCTACTATTCAGAGCTGATCAGGCTTAATCAGGAGCTTCTGGCGTTTCTGGAAGGCCTGGGGCCGGTTGCTGCGGCCTCGATCTCAGCCGGTCCGGCCGGCTGGATAGCCCGGGCCCATCTCGATTGCGAGCAGTTCCGCGAGGCAGAGATGTGGTACGGCCGGGCACTGCATCTGGCAGAATCTCCCGCCTTCCACCACGGCCTGGGCCTCTCCCTCCTGCATCAGGGGAAGCATGATGCAGCCAGGGCGAACCTGCAGAAAGCTGTTGAGGACTTCCAGAGGGTGGGAGATGCATCAGGAGAGGCTGCCGCCCTGGGAAGCCTTTCCGCACTGCATATGAAGCTGGGCGAGAATGACATGGCAGGGGAGTGCCTCTCCCGGATCGCAGGCATCATGAAGGCCAAAGGCGATGTGCAGGGCGAGGCTGCTGCCTGGCAGGACCTGGCCCGGCTGGATATGGTGAAGGGGAGCTTCGAAACAGCGAGAGAGAGACTGGTCCGGTCGCACAGGCTGCTGGCCCGGGCAGGGGATGTCTCCGGCTCCTCCATCGCCCTCTTCAACCTGGCCAGCCTGAACATGGAGAAGGGAGACCTCGCCAAAGCTGGAGAGGAGTTCAAAGAGGCCCTGCCCTTATTTGAAGCGAGGGGAGACGATGCCGGCTCAGCCGCCATCCATCACAGCCTGGGCATGATCTACTCCCACGCGGGAGAGAAAGAGAGGGCAAAGAAGTGCTTCCAGGCCGCCCTCTCCCTCAGCCAGAAGCAGGGAGACAGGGCAGCCGAGGCGGGTGCCTTCTTCCAGCTCGGCGTACTGGCAGTGCAGCAGAGCCATGCTGCGGAGGGACTGCGGCTCATGGCTCTGGCCGCTGTGCTGCTGAGAAGCATCAAGAGCGATGAGGTCAAGAGTGTCGAGCCAGTAGTGGAGAGGCTGGCTGCGCAGCTCGGCTACAGCCAGGAGCGTTTTCTGGCCATGGTGCAGGAGGTCCTGAGCGGCTATGCCAGGGACCGGGGCAGAGGGCTGGCTGAGATGCCTGAAAAAGGATAGGAAAGGCACGCTTTCAACCCATCATCTTCTTTATATCCTCATCAGGTGTGCTGATCAGCCTGATGTCGTAGCCCTCGACCAGTATCTTGAGCATGTCATCGTTGATCCATCCAGGCAGAATCGGGCCGAGGTAGATGCCCTTGAGCCCCAGTGCCAGCAGAGACCACAGAATCGCCACCGCCTTCTGCTCCATCCAGCTTACCACCAGTGTGAGGGGCAGATCGCTAACGCCGACTCCAAACAACCCCGCCAGTGCGGCAGCCACATCAATGGCCACGATGGCATCGTTGCACTGGCCGAGGTCGATCAGCCTGGGAATGCCATCGATGTCGCCGAGGTCCAGGTCGTTGAAGCGGAACTTGCCGCAGGCGAGGGTTAGGATCACTGTGTCACCTGGCAGCTTCTGCACGAACTCCCTGTAGTAGTCAGACCTCCTGAGGGGCGCGTCGCAGCCGCCCACCAGGAAGAACCTTCTGATCCTGCCCTGCTCCACGAGCTGCTTGATCTTATCGGCATGGGAGAGCAGGGCCGAGGCGGAGAAGCCTGTGGTGAGAACATACTCTCCGGGCGCGTCCGGCAGCTGCGGCAGGGAGCGGGCCTTTTCAATCACCTCAGAGTAGTCGTAGCCGTCGATGTGCTTCACACCTGGCAGATGGGTGGGTCCGGTGGAGAACATGCGGTCCCTGTACTCGTCGCGCGGCGGGAGGAAGCAGTTGGATGTGCCCAGGATGGCCATAGGGTACTGGGCGAAGAGCTTCTTCTGGTCAAACCACGCCTTGCCCAGGTTTCCTGCCAGGTTTTTGTACCTTCTCAGCCCCGGATAGCCGTGGGCGGGCAGCATCTCTGAGTGGGTGTAGACGAAGACATCGCTGCCCTCAACCTGCTCCAGAAGCTTATGAAGGGCGTGCAGGTCGTGGCCGGTGACCAGGATGCCGTGGCCCCTGACTGTGCCAGTCTTAACCTGAACCGGCGTGGGCTCGCCGAAGGCTTCGATGTGCGCCTTCTTGAGCAGCTGCATCGTCTTGATGTTCATCTGGCCGGCCTGGACTGCGAGCCGCAGGAACTCCTGTGGGTCGAAGTTGACGTTTGTGAGAGTCGAGAAGAAGCCCCTCTCTATGAATGCGTCAACCTCTGGATCGGTGTAGCCCAGCTCCCTGGCATGGTACAGGTAGGCGCTGATGCCCTTGATGGCGAAGAGCAGGTTGTCCTGCAGTCGCGCGACGGTCGCCTCCTTTCCGCATACTCCCCTCACTGTGCAGCCGGTGCCCCCTGCCGTCTGGGAGCACTGGTAACAGAACATGTCCGGTTTAGTGTTAGCAGCCATTTCTCACGCCTCACATCGAAATTTTCTGAATTACGCTTATGGGCAGCCATCCATCTGGTTCAATCGACAGGTTTGCCGCCCTGTGTGTAAGCTGTATAGTATACTAAGGATACTAATGTATTTAGCCTGGAAAGTTTCCCTGAAGATACCATGCAGAACGGATGCACAGTCAACCTGACAGTCAAGTACATCGCCCGAAAATGGACCCTGCTCATCCTCCTCGAGCTGTACAAGGGGGAGGGGCACACCCGCCGCTTCTCAGAGCTGAAGAGCTGCCTGTCCGGCATCACTCAGAAGGTTCTAACAGCGCGCCTGCGGGAGCTGGAGATGGAGGGGCTGGTGGAGAACTCTGTGGACAGCAGCTCCTTTCCGGTGAAGAGCCGCTACACCCTCACCGAATCCGGACTGGAGATCATATCCATCATCAAAGACCTGAAACGCTGGGCCCTGAAGTGGAAGATCAACAACATCGAATGCAGCTGCCTGGATTGCAGCCAGTGCGTGCTGTAAAAAGATGGGATGAGGGGCTTGTGGCTGGTAGCGAATCAGAGTATCTTCGTCGCCTCTGTAGGTGGAGGCGTCTTGACAACCAGTATTCTCAGCTGCCCGTCGCTATCATTGATCCAGCGGTGAGGTATCTTTGCCGGGCTCTCTATCAGCGTGTCTGCCTCCACCGCGGCCCTCTCCTCGCCAATCTCAACCACGCCCTTGCCTTCCAGCACATAGAATACCACGTCAACAGGCGTGATATGCTTCTTGAGGGACTCGCCTGGCAGGAGGGTGATATGCATCACCTGAGCACTCTTTGTATCGCTGATCTCCCTCGCATCCACTCCGTGCGGGTTTGGCCTGCTCTTTACATCTTCGACCTGGACAATTTTCATTTGAGACACTCTCGATTGCGATTGAATTGCCATTGGTTATGGCCTGGAAGGGATATTAAGTTGACTGGACATTGCAGCGAGGAGGAGAGCCCGGGGCCATGCCGCCGGGCAGCGGCCGTCGCGTCGCTCCCTCTTACCACCATCTCCACCAGTAATATGTAGTCCTAACCGGCCCGTAGATGTTGGCCCTCCACCAGGGATCAAAGTAGTTGTACCAGTAATCGTAATAGATCACCGGATAGCTCCATGTATAATGATATGCAGTTGGATGCCACCAGCTTGCGTAGCCGGTGTGTCCATGCGAGCCGGACCCGTCATGATGAGGTGCAGCCGCAGCAGTGCCCAGGGAGAGCAAAAGTCCCAGGGCCAGGATTGCCATTGCAATTTTGATCTTGCTCATTTTTCACTACCCCAATTACATGTACAGCCGAGGACATAAAAGGGTGATTTTTATGTAGGCCTCGGCTAATAGTCATATGAATGAGACAGTACAAAAGCGCGCCGAAAGCCGGCATCAAATTGCTCCGCCGCCTCTTTGCCGGCCTCGCCGCCGGCGACTCACTGGGAAACAGCACTGAGTTCATGCCGCGTTGGAAGGTGCCGGAATGCTACAGGCGGTTGAAGTCACAGGGCTGGCCCTTCCGCCAGGCGGGCAGCCCCGCCCGGGGCCTGGCAGCGGGCTCGCCCACGGATGATACTGAGATGGCCCTGTGCATGATCCGCTCCTTCTTTCAGGAGGGGGGATTTGAGCCAAATGGCATCGCCCGCGAGTTCGTCTCCTGGCTGAGAGGCGGCCCGAGGGACATAGGAGGGACCACCAGGAGGACGCTGCAGGCCTGCGCGGCTGGCAGCAGCTTCTGGGGTGGCGGCCTGTCCTTCTGGCGAGAGGTGCCGCACTACGCCGCCAACGGCTCGCTCATGAGAAACGGAATTGTGGCCGGCCTCTGCAGCTCCGGAAGCCTGAAAGAGGCATTTGACTATACCCTCAAGCACGGCATGATCACCCATTACGCTCCCCTTCCCCAGATCTGCTGCCTGGCCCAGACATATCTCATCACAGAGCTCCTGCAGGGCCGGGGATTCGGGGAGATGTGGCTTGAGGGCTTTGTGGAGGCCGCGGAGGATTACCTGGAAGGGACGGACGACGGAGCCGTCCTGGTGTGGCTGGAGCATGTCAGCGAAAGCGGAGAGCTTCAAAAGGCTATGAGCCTCTTTTGCGGGGAGATAGGGGCCATGCGTTGGGGCGATTCTGGCAGTCCGGATGATGCGCCAGCCTTCGATCCCTTCCGGCTGGACTATACGAGGGGCAGCGGCTACTGTCTGCTCACACTGAAGATCGCACTCTGGGCTCTCTACTGGTGTCTGGAAGAAAGGGCCTACCCGACCCCGCCAGGCTTTCCTGAGGAGGTATTCGCAGCGCAGGGCAGCGCCAGGCTGGCCTGGGTGGCCATGATCGGCAACGACGCAGATACATATGCAGCCGTGGCAGGGCCGCTCATAGCTGCGGCTGCTGGCGATCTGCCGGGGGGATTCACAGACGGCCTGGCGGCCCTCGACGAGTTCGATCAAATAGCCAGGCAGGCTGGGGCGGGACTGCCGGAATGAAAAAGATAGCGCTTCTCTTCTAATCTTGGGGGATCTCTTCTACTAAATCCCTTCATGCAGGAGCGGCCGGATCTCGTAGACGTCCAACTGGCGCTGGATGGTGAACCTGTCGTAGCCCTTCTGGCGGCTCATGAGCAGGGAGTTGCCCACGTCCTTGGGCAGGTAGAACTCCTCGTTGTCCAGCTTGACCCGGAAGAACTTCTTGCTCCTGCCCAACTCCATGTCTTTATATCTGCCGGTCACCTTTTCTCCTACCTTCAGGATCCTGGGTTCCATAGAAGTTTCACCTCATTGATGATTATAGTTATTGCTACTACTTCTATCTTCCGATTGTATCGTATTTATTTCACTGCATTATGCCCCTCCTCCAGATCCGGGCAGCTCAGAGGGCAGGAGCCCTCTTCCTCGCCCCACAGCATCGTTAACTGATCCTGGCTAAGAAAATCGGCGTCCGTGTCCCAGTCTTCACCCTTTTCCAGGCAGGCGCAGCCGAAGGCAGGAGCGGCCGCAGCATATTGCCCAGAGCAGTTTCCATCTCCAAAATCCGGCGGGCAGCAGCCGATGGACTCTCTGAAGATGACAGACCTGTTCTCCGCCGCCACAGGCCCGCGGCTGCATTCAGCCAGCACCGCCACCCGGTTGATGATGTCGCCGGAGCAGTTCTTCGCATCCAGGTTGACGTCGATTCGCGCCTTATCGCCTATGGCCAGGTGAAGCAGAGTCCAGTTGGAGCTGTTGGCCGCAAGCCGGGCAGGCCGCAGAGAGGAGTTGATGAAAGTGGCGCCTGGAGGAAAGATATCCTGCAGATAGAGCGGCCCCAGGGCAGCATTGCCGTCGTTTTCCATGGTGATGGTGTAGGCTGCAACGTCCCCGGCGAGCCGGCCCTCCTTGGCGAGATAGATGTGAGGCCTGTCGAATCTGGCCGGCCCGGAGAGGATGATTCTCCGCTTTATGAAAAAGTCGCCCTGGTAGGACTCCTCGCTGTCCACATCCAAAGACCTGCTGCTGTTATTCTGGCGGGTAAACAGCGTCCTCATCCTGGCAGCTCCCGAAAACGCGGCCTCGCTCTGCCGCTCCCAGGGGCTTGATGCCGTCGTCTTCATATCCAGCCGCGCGGCGCTGCTGTACTCCTCTTCGATGAGGCTGTGGTCTGTGGCAGAGGCCATCTCCTCAGACCACCTCTGGGAGATTTGCAGCGCAGTGCGGGGCGTGACCGGCAGGGAGACGCCCGCAAAGCTGGCGTTCAGCTCCTTGTCCATGAAGCAGGAGTATGTGTCGGTCCTCTCCTCAGCTTGAAAGGAGCCTGTGCCAGACTCGCCGCTTTTCAGAGCTCTGCCCTTCCCGTCCTTGCCGGCGGCATCTCTGCTCACATAGCCGAATCCCGACGCAGCCCGGTCCATCAATAGCCCCTGCCCCGCATCATAAAGGTTCTCGAAGAGGCGAAAGCCGCCTGCATATTGCTCTGAGGAGTAGAACTGTCCCTCCTGCGTCTTTCTGGCTGCCAGGCGCGCCACCCCATCAAAGCTGGAGATGACGCGGATATTCGATTCATTTTCGTCCAGGGCAAGGCTGCCATCTTCCTTCAGCCGGCGGGCACATCGATACGATTGAAGCATAGTGGTGTTGGTTATGCCGTTTTTGGCCAGCACCTGATCATTCCAGAGGCAGGAGGCGTTCAGCTCCCTTCCGCCCGGCAGGGGGATGGAGGCTGGCTGGTATTCGGCATCGATCTCCCTCTCCATGCGGACTGACTTGTTGGCGGTGAGATACTCCAGGCCCTCCAGGCTGCTGTAGCCTCCGCTGCCGTGCTCGCGAATGTAAAGGCCGGTGCCCTGCTCTGCCAGGATGCTGACGCTCGCCGAGGCGGAGAGTGCCGTCCCGTCTGCGGTGACATAAACCCGGTTGCTGAGAAGCCCTGGAGGACGGGATGTGGAATAGTCGCGATAGGCGCGGATGAAGCCCCGGCCGGAGATGTTCTGGTGGCTCTCGTAGGCTACATCGGTGCGGGGCACCCGGGCGGAGAGGCCCATCTGCAGGCAGGCTCCCGGCTCCAGTGAGCCAAAGCGCCACAGGCCGTCCCCTGACGGCTCAGGCCAGACGGATACGACCTCCACAGTTGAGTCGAAGACATCGCGCACGGTGATGTTTGTGGCTGCCTGCCCGCCACGGTTGCAGACGGTGATTACAAAGTCGGCCACCTCCCCGTGGCGCACTGCCTTCTGCAGGGCGGTCTTGCTCACTGCCAGGCGGGAGCCGTTGTGGACTGTGGTGAATATGCTCTTTGCCGGGAGGGCTCCCAGCTCGTCGCAGCTTATATTGAAGCTGTTTTGCAGCAGCGCTCCGTCCGGGGCGCTCTCACTTACATGCCCCGCAATGGTGATTCGCTCAATGCTGTTATTCTCAAGTAGGGGTACAGTCCATATCAATTTGGCATCATCGATGCGGGAAGGCGACGGCTCGGCAGATAGAAGTTCAACCCCCGGATCCAGTTCGTCGCAGATGACCGCGTTGTGGGCCGGGCCGTCACCCCGATACTCATATGTCAGGGTGTATGTGAGAGTTTTGCCAACCTCCACCGGATCCGGATCGGCGGCCTTGGTCAGTGTAAGGCTGGCTGCGGCCACCCCGGCCGCGGCCTCTCTCTGGTAATCGTTGACGCCTCCGCTGCCCCCCCGCTCCTGCAAGCACTCACCAGGCCGGCTGCTCCAGGTGAGGCGGGCGCGGGCGAGGGAGATGCATCCGGGCTGGGCCTGGCAGGTGGCATTGAAGCTGAAGGGGACCAGAGCATCTCTCCATTCATTCGCCCCGTCCAGGCCGATTTCAGCAAGGTGCCAGCAGAGAGCCTCTTCTTCGAATGAAGCCTGCGGGACCGCAGAGCCGGGCTGGTAGGCCAGCCCAGGAGGCAGGAGTATTTGCAGATCCAGATCATAGGCAGTCGAGCTGCTGGTTGGTGTGTGGCCGGCGGCCAGGGTGAATGTGACGAGATCTCCGGGAGAGGCGACGGGCGGGGTGGCGCTCATCTGAAAAGAGAGCTCCGGCTCGATGACTGTGATCGGACCGGAAGCATCCGAGTCGCTCTTTCGGTCGGCGTTCGTTGCGCCAGACGCACCATCTGCCGCCTCTGTCCAGCTCATCGCCGCCTCCGCGCCTGAAATCTCCGTTCCGTCTTGGTTCCATTCAGCATTTTCGACAAGGCAGTTGTAGGCGATCTCTGCCTGTCGAGCAGAGGGCGAGTCCCGCAGGTGCCAGCAGATGAGAAGGGCTCCGTCTGGGGCGGCGGAGCGGACCTCTCTCTCCAGTGATAGGCCCTGCAGGCTGAGGCTGCTGTCGTTGTAGAGCAGGCCGCGAGGGATGGTGTCGTTGATCCACATGTCGCGCGCACCGCCGGGCAGGTCGGCTGATATGGTAAAGCCTGCCGCATCCCCAACGGCCAGGCGGCGGGGCTCGTCCGGAGACTTGCGGATTGCAGTTCTCTGGCCTAAATCAACGATCTGGCTCTCGCTCTCGCAGGGGGCGGGGCGGCCCCAGGAGGCTGAAAAGTGGCATCTGTAGCTCTCCCGGCTTGACGCCACTTTGCTTTTGAAGGTGATCTCCTCCCTGCCGCCGGGCGGAAGGAATGGGATGCTCCAGTACCAATTCTCTCCTGGCGGATCGGTGCCCTGCACCTGCTGGCCGGCCAGTGTGGCGTTGACGGCCACGGCCCGGGCCGCTCCATCGCCCATATTCTCCAGCAGAAGGCACCAGGAGATGGCATCTCCCCTGGCCACATCGTATCTATCCGGAGTGACGGAGAGGCTGATGTTCGCCCTTCGCACTGCGACAGCGGCCTCGGATGAGGCGGATGTCCCCGATGCGGAGCCGATGCTTGCCGACAGCCTGCTCTCTAAAGCTGCCTCGCAGCCGGCGGTGATGTTGAACTGAAGGGCAAGGGACTGCCCGGAGTAGATATCGGCCGGGCTGCCGCCGTTGGAGCTGCCCGGCGTTGCAGCCATGAATCTCCAGTCTAAGTCGCAGTCCAGGTCTTTGCCGTCAGGATAGCGGGCCCAGCAGTGGTCGGAGTTCTTATCGTCTTTGCCTGGAGATGTGCGGTCGACCTCCCGGCCGGCTCCGTCCCGCAGGATGAGGCAGGTATAGTTGGAATTGATCAGGGATTTCTGTGTCCAGTTGAGGAGAAGATAGTCTCCTGCAGCAATGACTGTGTCCGAGCTGATTGGCATCTCCCTTCCGGATTGGCTGTCTGCGATCTTCCAGCCGCTGATATCCTCTGCCTGAAGCGCGGGATTATACAGCTCAATCCATTCCCGTCCGTAGTCGTTCCCTTTTGGATTTTGGTCCCACTCGTTTATTATGACATGCTTTCGTGCCCTCAAGGCATTGCTGAGATCCCACTCGACAGTCCGGTCCCTTTGCGCGGGGGGGCAGGGCGAGGCGGTGCCGTCCATTAACAGCCTTTCGTGTCCTGCATATTCGAATCCAGAGGGCAGCTCCATCCGGGCGGAGATGGCGCTGGCATCCTCGCTGCATGTGAAATTCAGCAGGCAGGTGCCCTCAGTGGAGGCGTCCATATCAGGAGCGGAGAGAATGAGGGAGGAGAAGGCAGGCAGTGCGAAGATATAAAGCAGCAGATGAGCCGCAAGAGCGGATCTCAATCTATTGCGATTGGTTTGGGCAGGAAAATATGAATGACGGCACCTCAAATCAGATTCCCTCCGCATCGATGACACCTTACAAATAATTCGTATTTTTAGTACTGATCAAAGATACGGATCTTATATTTAATTTTTTCTGAAGGTAGCAGAAAAGATGGGAGCGATCGGTGTGATAAAATCGCTCTGTTCCAGTGCGCCTTTGTGAGGCTCTTCGCCGTTTTCTATAGGCACTTGATTCAGTACATTCTATAAATCTAGTGAAATGAGGTTTTTCGACTGCTGGTAATCTCTCCCTTTTATGTTGTTCACTCGGCAACTGTTACCAACATAATAAGTTCCTTCATTGGTCTTCGGTTAAGCCGCCGCTGGTAGAATCGGGTTTATAAATTTGATCTCAACCTTGGTTCACAATGTGATAGCCGAGTCGGATGTCGCCTGTCTCCTCAAAGCACCATTACTACTATGAATCTCAAATTGAAAAATTAAATATGTTTTATATTTACTCAGATCCCCTAACCGATGACCGATGATTAGGATACAGGGCCGCTACATATGTCATCGGTTAAGGGCAGAATCGCTTTGCACATGACAAAATTGCTGGCTCGATAAAAAAGACTGATTTCTCTTCATATCTTCACTGCCACCGGTCTCGGCAAATCCAGCAATTTAGCAGTCCAGCTATTTGTAATTATTTAAATGCGAAATTTAATGAATATTTCTTAACCGATGACCAATGGGGCCGCTACGAAATTACAGCAAATTCGGCACACTGCCTGATTGTGTCTGATTGTTTTCGCCGATTCGCTTTTGACCCCCCCCAACAGGGAAAGCCTTCCCTCTCCAAGTAATCCGGGAGGTGGACACTAAGGTGAAAACGATGGCAGATATACGTAGAATCGTGGATTTATACGAACTCCATAAGTCCTACAAAAGAGTAGTCTCCGAACTGAATATATCCCGGAACACAGTGAAGAAGTACGTCCATAAGCTAAAAGATGTACAAAAGGGAGAGGCGACGAGATCCTTCAGCCTTCGCATATCCTCACAGATCCAGTCCGCCACAATATCCGCCAGTATATCGAGTCAAATCCCGGACAGCTCCAGAGCCTCACCTCCCCCTTCGCTTCCTTGCCGGCCTGTATTTGGGCCAGCTCTCCCTGGCCAGCCCCTTCTTGGCATAGCTCTCTGCAACGCTCTGTCCGACGGCCCACTCTATCCGATCGTCGCGCAGGCGGCGCTCGGAGGCCATCTTCTTGACGATGATGTAGTTGGCGGTCAGAAAGAGGGGAACCATGAGAATGCAGATTACGACGATGTGCCAGATCTCCATAGTATAATGTTTGGCGTCTGGATATAAAACCGTTACAACCATCATCTCGTTCGGCCGAAACCACTAGCTGAACTTCGCCAGCAGCCTGGCATAAAACTCCATCTCCCGCCCCTCTGTAGAGCGCACCAGCCGCTCCAGTATCAGCTCCGGAGTGCTCTTTGCCAGGTAGTTGTAGCGGGGGCTCCTGCAGACTCGAAGGTTGTTGTTCTCGTCCAGCCCCTCAGCTGCGATGCCGTCCACCCGCACCACCGTCTCAGTGTAGCGGCGCACGTCCTCCGCCAGATGGCTGACGAAGACCGCGACGCAGTCCCTGCGGTTAAGCTCGTCCAGCATGCAGGCTATGATCCTGGCCGAGGCCCCCGGCTCAGTGATTGCCTCCAGCTCGTCGGCGAGCACCACCTTTCTCTTCTCGTTCTCGACAACGGCAAACTTCCTCATAGCCGTCTCGAAGGCCCCTGCTGAGAGGGTGCCCCGGCTCTTGCTGAAATAGTAGAGCTCCGGAAAGAGGCCGATGCGGCAGGACATTGCAGGCACGGGCAGTCCCATGTGGGCCAGTATTGCTATCTGGGCGATGAGGTCCAGTAGCGTAGTCTTGCCTCCGGAGTTGACGCCGCTCAGGAGGGCAACCTTCTCGTCATGGCCCGCACCGCCCAGGGCGTAGCTTACAGGCTCGGCGTCCCTCAGGAAGAGATGGCGGCCCTGCTCGAAGCAGAGGCACGCCTCCTCTGCGATCTCTGGAAAGGCCAGCCTCTCCTCCAGTGCAAATCTGCCCAGGGCATGGACGAAGTCGAACTCCATCACAGCCCGCACCATCTCTCCAGCCGCCTGCCTCTTGCCCTGAAGGGCCCGGGCCAGCTCCCTTTTGGCCTTCAGCCCCCTCTCCTCTCTGCGGCTCGCAATATCCTGCTCAAATGAGCGCAGAGCCTGCCGGTCCAGATCCAGAGGATAGCAGAACTCGGCAGGGAAGACCTCCTCCAGCCGGGCCGCCTCCACACCCTCCAGATCGAGCTCTGATGCCGCACGGACTCTGGCAGAGGCCAGGACCTCGGCATAGACTCCTCTCATCTGCGCCTCGATCAGCTCACGCACCCCTTCCCCCCGGCTCATGGCCGAAAGCAGATCGGAGCCGCCGAGGGTGAGTGAGCTATTCTCAATGCGGCGCTTCAGCTCGTCATTGGCCCAGGCGGCCACATCTGCTACGCAGCCTGCAAGGCTCTCCGCCAGCCGGCCCAGCCGCTCGGCCTCCCGGTCGGAGCCTCCCCTCAGCCTGAGGAGGAACTCCTCAAGATCCCTCCAGCCGCCAAAGCCGGGTAGGCCTGCCTCGCTGATGATCCGCGCCGCATGGGCTGCAGCGGTGAGGCTCTCCAGGTTCTCATTAAAATAAGCCAGCACCGCCTCAGGCACCAGATACCACTCCTCCAGAGACCGGGCAGGCTCAATTCCTGCCTGGCTCATCTCCTCCCAGCCGGGAATTTGCAGAGCTTCGCCCCCTACAAGGCAGACCTGGCTGTATCCTCTGGCCAGATCCGCAATCTCGGCAGGGCTCTCCGCCAGATGCAGGTCAATCAGCCGGTCCAGGCCGCGCGCCTTGAGGCCGGCAAAGTCCTCTGTGCTGGCCGCAGCCACCGCCCTCTCCCTCACCCTGCCAGCAGCCCTCTCGCGAAGGGGGCGAATCCTCTTGAGATGCCCGGAGAGCCCGCTTCCCGCCAGCGCCTCAGCCGCAGCCACCGCCTGCTCTGCCGTCCTGCGCCTCTCCGCCAGAAGGGCAGGGCTGGCTGAGGGAAAGAGAATCCCGATTTTCTGCCGGGCATACTCGGTATGGGCGTACTCTGCCACTTTGGAGAGCAGCATCTGAGTGATGCGGACCGCCTCATCGGTAGCCGCAAACTGGTCCGGCCTGGTCCCGTACTTGATAGCCTGCATATGCTTCACCAGGTGCAGCGCCTGCCGCTCGCTAAGAGCCCTGGCCAGGCCTGAGACATCCGCATCCAGCACTGCCTGCATGGCCTTATCCTCTCCGCCATACTGCTCAACAAGCCGCTCCCTGATGCGTGATCCCACGCCGGGCAGATCAGTGAGTTTCAACTTGCCTCATTTTGCCGGGAATATAATATATCCGTTTTGGCAAGGCAGGAGGTAACTTGCAAGAAGCTTGATATTCCAGGGGCTATAATCAGAGGCTGTGCTGCTGAATACTCTACTGGGCCTCGCCGGGGAGGAGAGCGTATTTCTGGCGGAAGAGTCCTGGCAGGACCTCATCGACCTGCCGGTTACAGAGGAGATACTGCAGGAGGAGCTGGAGCCGGACGCCTGCATAGAGGTCAAAGATATGGGATGGGCGCTGCACCTGTGCCAGCCCGAGCCGGTCTGGCTCTTCCTGACGGACAGGTATTCGCCTCGCAAGATCATATCTGCAAATGCAGGGAAGTGGGCCGGCCCGTCAAGGCAGACGGTCGTGGCAGATGAGAGGACACTATTTCTGGCCCTGACGGAGTACCTCTCCCTCTCTTTAGCAGAGGAGCTGTTCTGCGAGAGCTGCCTTTTCCAATCCACTCCTGTGCACGTAGAGGAGCGAATCGAGAGGCTGGTGCATCTTTTGCAGCCTGCCCTGTGGGAGGGCCTTCATGATTCTGAGCAGTCCGATTCCGACACAGCAGCTGCAGGCAGCAGCCCCTCCAAGGATGCCAGCATCCTCGAGATCTGCTGCGGCAGCGGCATGGCCACCCAGGCCCTGCTGCGTCTCGGACTGCGACCTCTGTCCATGGACAGCGACCGCTGCGACCTCTGCCAGGCCCTGAAGGCAGGGCTTCTAGACCCCAGCCGGTCCTTTGCACTGGATGCCAAAAACCTGCCCCAGATTCTCCCCACCCGCTCCTTTGACGCCGTTTTGGGATTCATGGTGGGGCTGATTGACGACTTCAACTGGCCGCTCTGGAGGGATATACTGCTCCAGGCGGCAAGCCTCTCCCGCCGAATGGTGCTGTTTACCACATACACTCAAAAAGAGGCTGCACTCATCGCGAAGGCATTTGAAAATGCCAGCTGGCAGGGCCGGGTAATCGATAATCGTGACTCCCACGGAATCTATGATCAATGGGCATATATGGGCCTGCGGCCAGGCTGATGGAAAGGTTAATTACACTTCTGCGGGCATTATTATATGGTGAGATTCTTGGCTGATTTCAAGAAGAGAAATGCGGAGAGAAAGGGTGGCAAAAAGGAAGAGATCAAAAGCAAGAAGCTCATGGAAGACAACCTGGATGATCTGATAGGCAGGGGAGAAGAAGAGAGATAAATAATATAAAGAGAATAAAATGTTTGAGATGGGATGGCCTGCTTTTCGCCACCCCCGCCCTTTCAGAATGAACTTACAAGGGTGTCGGGCTCAATGTCCGGGATAGCTCCTTGAGCTTTTCGATGCTCTGCAGGGTCTTGGCAGATTCTTTCAGCTTTTCGTCCTCGAAGTGCTTTATGATCTCATCCAGGGATATGGTGAGCCTGTAGACCTTCATAGGCCGGCCTTTGCCGTCCTTTTTAATCTCCTTCTCCTCCACCCAGTTGTTGTTCCTCAGGGTCCGCATTGCAATGCTAACCTCAGGCTGCCGGAGATTGGAGCCGATCTCGATCTCCCGGGAGGTGGCCTCCTCCACATTGGCGAGATATGTGATCATGGCAGCCACATTTCTGGGAATGCCCAGTTCGCGAAGCACCTCTACGAACTCCCTGTCGGCATCATCCAGAACTTTTACAGAGAATTGTCTCATAATGACCTCATTCTATTTTTAGTTATAACAAATACCCTATGATATAAATAGTTTATTTCGATACCTCTTATTTTTGTACGGCTTAAGATTCTATTTCATATATGCAAGTGCGTAAGGATATATTCAGCGCACGGATTTACTATCATCATAAATTCATAGATTCAATTAAATATAGGTTATACAGCCGATATTTCTGTCCGGCCGTCAGGCATAAAAATTGCACTTTTAATATAATTTTTATCAAATTCAGACATTCAGGTGAGGATTCCTATAAACCTCTGCCCTGGAAGTATCGAAAAGTATATATACTAGTAT
>ERZ795052.1980-NODE-1980-length-26299-cov-9.049954_pt1 | contig 26299 bp, 14 predicted proteins | sample MGYA00375136_ERZ795052 | MGnify/ENA primary metagenome ERZ795052 (study PRJEB30181, sample SAMN05720156) | activated sludge metagenome | isolation source: Anaerobic digester | place: Japan | collected 2015-05-26 ... | reverse complement strand
TCCAAAACTCAAAGGTTGTTGAGGTATTTCAAAAGGGCTCAAAATGAGCCCTTTTGTGTTAGTTGCAATAATGAATTATTTATATTTTTACTAATCAACTATTAACCAAAGGCAGGTTTCTTTTAAAAGAAAAAACTGTCTTTTAAAAACCATGACAAAAGAAAATAATCAAAAAAATAAAAAAGAAAATTTAGATAAAATTCAGGAAGAAGAACAGAAATTTTGGAAAGAATATGCAGATTTAATGTCGATTAAAAAATATAGAGACGCTTATATCTATAGTCCGCTTTATCAGGATGAACTTAAAAAAATTAAAGAATTTTTAAATTTTAATAATAAAGAAAAGGAAAAATGGCTAGATCTGGGTTGTGGGTCTTTACCAGTAACGGAATTGATTTTGGAAGAATCAAGAGGAAATATTGAACTTTGGGGAGGAGATATTAATTTAGAACCAGCTAAAAAACGATTAGAAGAATTAAGTAATTCTCCAATAAAATTAGAATATATTGATTTGACTCGGAAATTGCCATTTCCAGATAATTTTTTTGATGGAATTGTATCAAGTAAGGTATTGCCTTATATTTCAAACTTTGAAGGCGCTGAAGGAAAAGAAGCAATAAAAAAAGTTTTCCGAGAGATATATAGAATTTTAAAACCGAAAGGAGTATTAATTTGGACTTATAACACAAAGGATTCTAATAATTTACATGGAATAATTGTTAGTATTGGTTACCTCTTGAATCCCTATGAATGGATAAAACGAAAAGTATTTTTACCTTTTTATGCAATAAAAATGATGGGGTTTTTTAAGGGCACTATTGAAAAATTAAAAAAAGGAATCTATCACTCTTTTTCCAAAGAGGAATACGAAGATTTATTAACTTCAGTCGGTTTTCGTAATTTAGAATGGAAAAGTGGTTTTGGTGATATGGTCTTAATAAATAAGGCAGAAAAATAAATTTATATGAATTTACTTGCTTATTCTGGTTTTATAAATGCTTTTTTAGTTTTCTTAATAGGAGTTTTTGTTTATTTTAAAGGTAGAAAGCATCAGGAAAATCGAGTCTTTTGTTTTTTATGTTTATCAATTGTTTGGTGGCAGACTAGTTATGGATTTTGGCAGTTAGCCACTAACGTAGAAGAATCATTATTTTTTCTTAAACTCTTGATGATTGGCAGCGTTTTTTCTGCCGTATTTCTATATCATCTTACTTTAGTTCTTTTAAACCTCGTTGAGAAAAATAAAAAGATTTTGATAGGAGCATATTTAATTACTTTTAGTCTCCTTAGTTTAATTTTTTCACCTCTTTTTATTTTAGAGACAAAAATATTTTACTTCTATCCTTATTGGCCCATAGCTGGAATAGGAGCTACTCTTAATATGGCATTTGGTTTTGTATGGGCTATTTTCTCAATTTTCTTACTGGCAAAAAACTATTTCCGGTTAACTGGGGAAAGGAAATATCAAATTGGTTATTTTCTTTTAGCTCTTTTTATCGCTGCAGTAGGAGGCACTTTCAATCTTCCTCAATGGTACGGTATTGAACTGTATCCCTACGGTAACTTTATAATCTTTCTTTTTCCTTTAATTATTGCTTTTGCCATTCTTCGTTATCACCTTTTTGATATTAGGATAATCTTAACAGAACTTTTGGTGGGAATAATGGGTATCTTGCTTTTGGTCCTTCCTTTGATAGTGCCTACCAATGAGCTAAAGATTCTCGCTACTGTTCTCTTTTTATTGTTTTGTATTTTTGGTTATCTTTTAATCAAGACCACTCACGAACAAATTCAAAAGAGGGAAGAGCTTGAGAGGGCATATAATGAATTGAAAGAATTAGACGAAACAAAAACAATGTTTCTTTCTATTGCCTCTCATCAACTGAGAACACCTCTTTCTGCAATGAAAGGATATCTTTCAATGGTGCTTTCAGGTGATTACGGTGTCAAGATAGAGGGTCAAGTCAAAGAGTTTCTTGAAAAGGTATATCAATCTAATGAGCGTCTTATTAATCTAGTTAATGATCTTTTAGATATTACTCGTCTTCAAATGGGTAAATTACAACTTAATTCTCAACCCGTTCAGATAGAAGAGATTGTTCAGAGTGTAGTAGATGAATTTAGTGAACAAGCTCGCCAAAAAAATCTTTCTTTTGTTTTTAAAAAACCATCTGTGCCCTTGCCTAAGATTAATGTAGATCCTCAAAAAATCAGACAAGTAATTCTTAATCTTATTGATAATGCCATTAAGTACACAAAGAAAGGAGGAATCACTGTAAAAGTTCAACATAATTCCTCTACAAATTCAGAGAATGGTACTATTTTAATCACTGTCAAAGATACTGGTATAGGCCTTACCACAAAAGATATCAATAATCTTTTTCAATTATTTGAAAGAAGCGATTCTACTGTTAAAACTCATGCTGTTGGTGTTGGTATTGGTCTTTATGCGGCTAAAGAGATTGTTAAAGCCCATAGAGGCAAGATCTGGGCAGAATCTTCCGGCAGAGACAAGGGTTCTACCTTTTATGTTGAATTACCAGTAAAGTAAAAAAGAATATTTAATTTATAAATTAAATTTGGTAGAATAGAGATATAAAGCAAATTCAATTTTTGATACAATACTTATTTACTTCCTGAATTTGTTAAAGGGTTCAATTTGTCCAAGATAAATTCTTCGACCCGATTCAGAAAAATGACTATTATTAATATTCTACTCATATAAGTTCGTTGAAAGCGAACGAAGGCGAAGATGAAAAAAACTCTGTAAGAGGTAAACTTCATCGACCAAGGATACAGTGTTAAATTTTTGAATTTAAATAAAGTATAAACAACATTTATAGATATAAAAATGCAAAAACAATATAATCCTCAAAAAGTTGAAAAAGAAATTTATTCTTTTTGGAAAAAAGAAAAAATTTATAAATTTAATCCTAAGAAAAAAGGGTCGTTTTTTGCTGTTGATACGCCACCGCCAACGGTTAGCGGTAAAATGCATTTAGGACACGCTTTTTCTTATTCTCAACAAGATTTTATTGTAAGATATCATCGTTTAAAAGGAGAAAATATTTTTTATCCCTTTGGGACTGATGACAATGGATTACCTACTGAAAAATTGGTTGAAAAATTAAACAATGTTAAAATTTTTGATTTCGAAAGAGAAGAATTTACCCATTTATGTCAAAAAACTCTTCGAGAAATAAGGCCAGATTTTGTGAAGGATTGGAGGAAAATTGGAATATCATCTGATTTTGATCTTTGTTATTCTACCATTGATAAGAATGTTCAAAGATTAAGTCAGCGATTTTTTATTGATCTTTATCGAAGGGGGCGGGCTTATCGTAAAAAATCACCAACTCTTTGGTGCCCTAAATGTCAAACTGCCATTGCTCAAGCTGATCTTGAAGATAAAAGCGAAGAAACATTTTTTAATTATATTTATTTTCAATTAGAAAATGGAGAAAAAATTATTATTGCTACAACTCGTCCAGAATTGCTAGCAAGTTGCATTGCTGTGTTTGTAAACCCAAATGATAAAAGATATAAAAAATTAATAAACAAAAACGTTATTGTTCCAATTTTTGGCCAAAAGGTTAAAATTTATAGTGATAGAAGAGTTGATCCACTAAAGGGGACGGGTATTGTGATGTGCTGTACTTTTGGGGACACAACTGACATTGATTGGTATATTGATTATCAATTGCCGGTTCAAGTTTCTATTAATAAAAATGGAACAATGAATGAATTTGCAGGTTCTTATAAGGGCTTAGGAATTGAAGATGCCCGTGAAAAAATTATTAGTGATTTTGAAAAAAAAGGATTACTTTTTAAAAAAGAAAAAATTGAACACATTGTAAATACTCATGAGCGTTGTGGAACAAAAATAGAAATTTTAGATACCACTCAATGGTTTATAAAATATCTTGATTTTAAAAACGATTTTCTTTCAATGGGAAGGAAAATAAAATGGCACCCAAGTTATATGCGAAAGCGCTATGAAAATTGGGTAAAGGGATTGCGTTGGGATTGGTGTATTTCTCGTCAAAGATATTTTGGTATTCCTTTTCCAGTGTGGTATTGTCAAAAATGTGGCAAGGTTAAATTAGCACAAATAAAAGATTTGCCGGTTGATCCACTTCATACCAAGCCAAAAACAAAATGTACCTGCGGTAGTAATAAATTTATTCCAGAGAGTGATGTTCTTGATACTTGGGCAACAAGTTCTTTAAGTCCTCAAATTGCTCTTCAATTAATAAAAAATAAAAATTTAGAGAAAAAATTATTTCCAATGTCTTTGCGTCCTCAAGCCCATGATATTATTAATTTTTGGCTTTTCTATACGATTGCTCGTTCAAAAATTCACTTTAATAAAATTCCTTGGAAAGAAATAATGATTTCTGGTTTTGTTTTGGATTCAAAAGGGGAAAAAATGTCAAAGAGTAAGGGTAATGTGGTGGCACCTCAAGAAGTGACTGAAAAATACGGAGCTGATGTTTTAAGACACTGGGCAGCAAAAGCGGGACCGGGAGAAGATATTCGTTGGAGCGAAGAAGAATTAAGGTCAAGCAAAAGAACAGTTATTAAGCTTTGGAATGCCTCTCGATTTTGCTTTTTGAATTTGAAAAATTTTAAGAATAAAAAGGCAAAAATTTTAGCAGACGAAGATAAATGGATTTTGGGAACTCAAGAAGAAGCTTTAAAAAAATATTGTCAATCTTTTGATAATTATGAATTTAAAAAAGCAAGAGAGACTGTTGATAATTTTTTTTGGCACGATTTTTGTGACAATTATTTGGAAATTATAAAGCCGCGACTGTATCAAGAAAATTTTAGCAATACCTCAAAAGAAAGTGCTCAAAAAACCCTTTATCTTGCATTACTTTCAATTCTTAAAATGTATTCACCCTTTATGCCCTTTATTACCGAAAAACTTTTTCAAATGTACTTTCGAGGCAAAGAGAAAGAAAAAAGCATTCATCTTTCTTTGCTACCAAAACCCCAAAAGAAATATTTAAATAAAAAAGAAATTAAAAATGTTGAAACAATTATTGAAATTATTTCAGCGATTAGAAAATATAAAAGTGAAAGGGGGTTGTCTTTAAAGCAAGAAATTGATAGATTATACATTGATACCAAAAACAAAAATATCAAAAAATATTTTGATTTATTAAAATCAGTAATGAATATAAAAGAAATTGAATTTTGTGAAATTAAAAAAGAAGGATTGGAGGCAGGGAAAAACGCAAAAATAAAAATTTTAAACTAATTTTGATAAAAAATATGAAAAATGCATCTTTTTCCCAAATTTTGATTATAGTAATAGTTTCTATCATTATTATTGGTGGAGGAATTTTTACTTGGCAGTATTTTGGAACAACAAAACAAGAAATAAAAGCACCAGAAGAGATAGTCGAATCAGAAGAGGTAAGTGCGCCGGAAGAAGTATCTGAACCAGAAGGGACAGTATCTGAACCAGAAGAGACTATTAAAAATGGAACTACTAATTGGCAGATCTATCGAAATGAGGAGTACGGATTTGAGCTAACTTTTCCAGAGAGATGGCAAGGTTATAAAGTTGTTGAAGAGGATAGTGTTTGGGGAATTGAAACTATAAGTTTTCAATTAGAAAGGGAGGAATCGTTGGTTTCTGATAATGAATATTATGGATCAATTTTTAAAATAACTATTTTAAGTAAAGATCAATGGAAGGCACTACAACAAGAGGAAGGTCCAACGCCAGCTTATATAACTGAGAATGATAAATATGTTTTTACTATTTCTATGTGTCAAGACGATATGGGCTTTAAGGGATTTCCTGAGGATCCAGGACCGGGGAGATTTTATGAAGGCCCTATTTACGATGTAAAGACATTAATTCTACCCAGTTTTAAACTCATTGAGGCAGAATAAAAAGCGCAAATACTTTATTTGACAAAAAATATGAAAACATCAGAAAAAGAAAAAGAAATTCTTAAATTTTGGAAAAAAGAAAAAATTTTTGAAAAAGGACTTCAAAAAAGCAAAAAGAACCCCAAATTTATTTTTTACGAGGGTCCTCCTGGTGCCAACGGAAGACCTGGTCTTCATCATGTTTTGTCGCGAAGTTATAAAGACATTATTTGTCGGTATAAAGCGATGAAGGGTTTTTATGTTGAGAGAAGGGCTGGTTGGGATACCCATGGCTTGCCAGTGGAATTAGAAGTTGAAAAGCAGCTTCAGATTAAAACGAAACAAGATATTGAAAAATTGGGTATTGATAAATTTGTTGAAAACTGCAAAAACCTTGTCTGGCGCTATAAAACAGAGTGGGAAAAAATGACCGAGGAAATTGGTTTTTGGCTTGATTTTGATAACGCCTATATTACTTATGATCCACTTTATATTGAAAGTTTATGGTACACAATAAAAGAAATTTATAAAAAGGGACTTTTGTATGAAGATGAAAAAATTGTTCCTTGGTGTCCCAGATGTCAAACCTCTTTATCTTCTCATGAAGTTTCTCTAGGATATCAAAAAGTAAAAGATCCGGCAATATACATAAAATTAAAACTCAAAAATAAAGATTCAAAAGGCAACAAATTCAACACTCAACAAAATCAAAGTGAGGCAAGAAATAAAAATAAAATTTTCAATAACCATTCAAAATCTAACATTTATTTTTTGGCCTGGACAACTACACCCTGGACATTGCCTGGCAATATGGCATTGGCAGTAAATTCTAGGATTGATTATGTGCTAATGGAAAACGAAGGGGAGCAATTTATATTAGCGAAAGAAAGAATAAAATATCTTTTTAAAGATGAAAGTAAATTTCATATTATTAAAGAATTTAAGGGAAAGGATCTTGTTGGCTTGGAATATGAACCATTATATCAAACTCCAAACCTCGACTTCCAAACTCCAAATCAATCCAAAATCTATTACGTTGTTGCTGGTGATTTTGTTTCCACTGATGAGGGAACTGGCATTGTGCATATTGCTCCGGCTTTTGGCGAGGATGATATGGCTGTTTGGCGGCAGCAAAATTCAAATTTAAAATTTTCAATTTTTAAACCCGTTGATGAACAGGGCAAAATGAAAACGCCAGGATATAAATGGGATAAATTGTTTGTTAAAGACGCTGATCCTTTAATAATCGGAGATTTAAAAAACCGTAATTTACTTTTAAAGGAAGAATTATATGAGCATGAATATCCTTTCTGTTGGAGATGTAAAAATCCACTCTTGTATTATCTTCATTCCTCTTGGTTTTTTGCTACGGAAAAAATTAAAGAAAAATTGATCAAAAATAATCAAAAAGTAAATTGGGTTCCTCCTTTCATAAAAGAAGGAAGATTTGGAAAGTGGTTAGAAGAAATTCAGGATTGGAATTTTTCAAGAGAGAGATACTGGGGAACGCCATTGCCTATTTGGAAGTGTAATAATTGTAATAATATTGAGGTAATTGGTTCTCGAGAGGATATTAGAAAACAAAAATTTTCAACAAACCGTTATTTTATTTTAAGGCATGGGTTGGCGCAACAGAATGTAAAAGGTATTCTCAGTTCTTCTTTGCAAAATAAATTTCATTTAACAAACATAGGAAAATTAGAAGTTAAAAAATCTGTTTTAAAATTAAAAAAATTATTGGGCAAAGAAAAATTAGATATTATTTTTTCTTCTGATATTCAAAGGTGTAAAGAAACATCAGAAATTGTTTCAAGGGAATTAGGAACAAAAGTAATTTTTTCTTCAAAATTGCGAGAATTGAATTTTGGAGAATATGATGGATCTACGGTTGAAAAATACCGAAATGATTTTCCTTTTAGCATTTTAAGATTTGAACAACGTTTGCCCAAGGGTGAAAGCTGGAATGATTGTAAATTGAGAATGTTAAAGTTTATAAATAATGTTGAAAAGAAGTACCAAAATAAAAATATTTTAATTGTCAGTCATGGCGATCCCTTGTGGCTATTGGAAAGCGTAATGAAAGGATTGAATAATGAAGAAATATTAAAATCAAGAGACAAAATAATGATGAGCAAAGGTGAGCTAAGGGAGATCGAAATGAAAAAATTTCCTTACAACAAAAAAGGAGAATTAGATTTTCACCGTCCTTTTGTTGATGAAATAGAATTTTATTGTCCCAATTGTAAAAGAAAAAAGATGCAACGAGTAAAGGAAGTGGGTGATGTTTGGTTTGATTCTGGTGCAATGCCCTTTGCTCAAAATTATTGGCCGTTTAGTCAGCCCAAAAATAAAAAATCAAAGCCACCAGAATTATTTCCTGCAAATTTTATTTGTGAAGGAATAGATCAAACACGAGGGTGGTTTTACACGTTATTAGCGGTTTCCTCGCTTTTGGGTTTTTCCACTCCATATAAAAATGTTTTAGTTCTAGGATTGGTTCTAGATAAAAAAGGTAAAAAAATGTCAAAGTCAAAAGGAAATGCAGTTTTTCCGGAAGAAATGATTAATAAATATGGTGCTGATGCTATTAGATTTTATTTTTTTACTGTTAATCAACCTTGGGAAGGAAAAAGATTTGATGAAAAAGATCTAAGAAAAACCTATAATCGTTTTATTTTAACTGTTGAAAACCTGCTTAATTTTCTTTTGCTTTATACAAAAAAATCAAAAGCGTCTTCAACAGAGATAAAAAACATTTTAGATAGATGGATTCTATCAAAGACGGAAAATCTTAAAAAAGATGTTGATCAACTTTTATCAAATTATGATGTAGTAAAGGCAGCACGATTGATTGAAAATTTTGTGGTTGATGATCTGTCAAATTGGTATTTAAGGAGATCAAGGGAACGACTCAAAAAAGGTGATAGGGGTACTATTTTTACCTTTAATTACGTTTTGTTAAACCTTTCATTACTGTTAGCACCATTTACACCATTTTTGAGCGAAGAAATTTACCAAAAAGTTAAAGGATTTAATTTTGAAAGAAAAAAATCAGTTCATTTAGAGAACTTTCCTCAGATAAAAAAAGAATTTCTCAATAAAAATTTAGAAGAAAAAATGAATGAAGTAAAAGAGATTGCAGCTTTGGGATTAGCTGAAAGAAAAAAATCAGGTATAAAGGTAAGACAACCAATCGCTTCGCTCAAAATCAAAAACCAAATATCGAGTTTTGCAACAACAAAACGAGATGCTCAAAGAATTTTATTCTTTTCGCGTCTCGGCCGAAGCTTCAACGGAAGAAGAGAAGAAAGTTCTCTTCGCCCATCAAAAATCAAAAATAATGAAGGGTTATTAAATTTGATTAAAGATGAGTTAAATGTTAAAGAAGTAATTTTTGATTCTAACATCAATGGAAAAGTAGAGTTAGATACTAAGATTACACCTGAATTAAAAAATGAAGGAATTTTAAGAGAAATTTTGCATCAAATTCAAGAAATGAGAAAAAGTGCTAAATTAAAACCAAAAGATAAAATTCAGATTATTTATGATTTTCCAAAAGATTTTGCTGTGATTTTCAAAAAGAATGAAGAATTAATAAAGAATTTTACACTTGCCAAAGAAATTACCACAACAAAAAAACCGCCATACCTAATAGAGCGGCAACTTAATGAAGACGGAAAGGTCTTTTGGTTAGCGATTAAGAAGGTTTAATCTCTTTCAAAAAATTCCTTAATTCTTTTTCAGAATTAAAGTTAAGCGTTAATTCTATTTTATTATTTTTCTCTCTTATTTTGAAATTATTTATTTTAAAAACTTGAAAGATTTCGTCTTGCAGTTTTTTAAGATTTAAAATTTCTTTTTTCTCTTTTTTTGATTCTGCCTTTTGTTCCAATTCTCTCACTGGTAGTTTCTTTTTGATTGTTTCCTTATAAACATCTATTTGTTTTTCTTTTGGTATTGAAAGTAGGGCACGGGCATGTCCTTCAGAAATTTCTCCCCTTTGAATTCCTTTTTGAATTTCTTCTGGCAATATTAAAAGTCGCAAGGTATTTGCTATTGATTCTCTACTTTTCCCAACCATTTTTGCTACTTCTTTTTGAGTTAAATGAAATTCCTCAATTAATTTTTTGAAAGCCAGTGCTTTTTCTAAGGGATTTAAATCTTCTCTTTGAATGTTTTCTACTAGGGAAATAGGCAATTCATTTTCTTTTGATATCTCTTTTACTATCACTGGCACTTCTTTTAATCCTATCATTTTTGAAGCTCGCAATCTGCGTTCACCAGCAATTAATTGATATTCAACCTTTTGTCCATTGGGTACATCTTTTTCAATTTTTCTTACAATAAGGGGTTGAAGTATTCCATATTTTTCAATAGAATCTGCTAACTCTTTTAGTTCTTTTTGATTAAATTCTTTTCTGGGCTGAAATGGATTAGTTTTGATTTTATCAATTTCAATCCAAAAAACACTTTCTTTTTTTTGGGAAGTCGATTTATTTATTTTTTTGGGAATTAAAGATTCAAGACCAGACATAACAATAAAATTTTTAATTTTCAATTTTAAAACAATAAAGTTTTAAATTTTAAAATTTATTATTTCTTCTGCTAAACTTTCATATGCCCTTGCGCCTTTGGATTCGGGAGCATATTGTAAGATTGTTTTACCATATTTTGGTGCTTCTGCCAATCTAATACTTCTGGGAATAACTGTTTCCAACATTTTTCCTGGAAATTTTTTTTCTGCTTCTTTGGCAATTTCTCTAGAAAGGATATTTCTTTTGTCGTACATTGTTAAAAGCCCAAATATTTGGGAGAATTCTTTATTCAGATTCCTTTTTAAAAGGTTAAAAATTTCAAATAATTCATCTAAACTTTTAAGAGCAAAAAATTCGCACTGAATAGGAACGATTACTTCATCGGCCGCTATCAACGCATTGATGGTTAAAATACCCAGTGAGGGCGGAGGATCAAGCAAAATAAAATCATAATCTTCTTTTAGGGGTGATAAAATATTGCTTAAAATATTTTCTCTGTTTTCTTTGTCTAGTAGTTCAATATTGCTTCCTGCCAGATCAGCGCTTGCCGGAGCAATGTCAAAATTAAAAAGAGAAGTAGGTTTAATAATATCTTTTAATGGCACTTGCTGGGAAAGAGCATGATAAAAATTTAAAGATAAATGCTTTAGATCAAGACCTAATGACGTAGTGGCATTGCCCTGAGGATCTAAATCACACAATAGCACTTTTTTGCCATTTTTTGTAAGAAAAGCACCCAAAGAGACAGCAGTGGTGGTTTTTCCAGAGCCCCCTTTCTCATTAATGATTGAAATAACACGAGTCATAAAATAATTTTATAAAATGCCAAATGGTTTTCTATTAAAGAATAATAGCAAATAAACTTTTTATTTTCAAGTTGAAATTTGAAGTATTTTCTGCTAAACTAAACACGTAAATTTATTAAGGGGATGTGTTGGAACTGGTAGACAAAATGGTCTCAAAAACCATTGGACTTCAAGTCCGTGAGGGTTCGACTCCCTCCATCCCCATTTCACTAATGCCCTAATCCAAGTTCAGATAGATATGCTTTGTTTCTAAGTTTGTAATATGATAGCATTTAAACCAGCGTTTTATTGACAAAAAATAATGAAATATGTTATAAGGAGGTAAATAGTTCTTTAAAAATAGAAAAAGAAAGCATCTTTACGATGGAAATTTGATTACTACTAAATTAGCAGTTAAATTCCCGTCGTAAAGATGGGAGGTGTAAAAAATGATCATTATTGTGGGAGGATTCTCCTCTACGGGATCAAAGCGTCTTAAAACGCTTGAAGAAGAGATTAAAAAAAATTTTCCGGAAGAAGAAGTACTGGTTCCCGAGTACTTTGAACGGTATGGAAAGCTAAGAAAGTATCTCCGAACAAAAACAATCCCGGAGTACGCCTGGAACGTACAAAGGGAAACCCTTTTTATTAACAATGATGAGCCGATTTTAATCGGCTATAGTATGGGTGGAATTATAACAAGATTTTTAGTAGAAAAAATAGGATTAAAAGCCAAGGAGGTAATTCTAGTTGGTGCTCCCAACAGGGGCGTAAAGATTAATTTTGTAGAAGACAAGTTAGTTGGTAAACTTGTCAGCCTCCCTTGTGTAAGGGAGATTCAACCAGAGAGTAATTTTTTAAGATTACTAAACTGGAATTGGCATCCTGAAGGTTATTATTTTATCGGGAGCGATAGAGACGAGAGAGTCCCTATCAACTCAGCTATCCCAATGAAAGAAGAAGGAAAATTTTTTATCCTTCATACCAGTCATTCAGGACTAATTCCGAAAAAGGCAGAAATGGTACCAAAGTCAGCGATTCCAATTATAATTGAAATTCTCAAAAACGAGATTCAGACCTAAGCACGTCTTAAAACTGCTTTTTTTTATTTCTTTAAATATCTATTTTTTAATTTTTTCTAAAAATTTTTCTAATTTTATTTCGCCAATATCTCCTTTTCCTCTCTCTCGTACTCTGACGCTTTTATGCTCCATTTCTTTATCGCCAACAACCAAACCAACGCTTTATTGACAAAAAATAATTTTTTGTTATGATAGTATCGGAGAGAATTGGAGGAATTCTTTCCAGCACTTTGAAAAAAGGAGGGATTAAAGATGGAAACGAAACTATTGGCGTATGCAGTGTTTGTAAAGAAAAATGGGAAAGTACTTTTTTGTGAAGAATTATTTAGGCCCTTTGTAAGTCTTCCCGGAGGGGAAGTAAAGATTCCCCGTGTAGCCAGGGAAAACGATCATTACTGTTTGTGTGGACTAGGAAGCGCTATGAACCCAGTACTGCCTGAATTTTTTGAAGCAGAGAGAGATTGGGTTAATAAAGAGCTTAGCAAAATTGTTGAAAGTCAAGCGGGCATGAGAATACCAACGGATGATTTTTTTCCAGTTTATCCAATAGTAGATCAGAAAGGATTGGTTCTTTTTTATCCAATTCTTGTTGAAGAAAATCCAAGTAAAAAAAATGTAAAATGGTTTTTCTTCAAAAATATTGAAATATTTGCCCAAGAGAAAAAGGTGAGTAAGCTAGATTATTTTATGACAATTTTTTCCTTGGCCACCTTGAAAAACGACTTTCAAAAAGAGGCTAAAAAAATATTAGAAAAAACACAAGAAGAGGAAAAGAAAAATTATAAAAGAAAGATGAAAGAATTTGTAAAAAATTTTTAATCTTTTTTAAACAAAGTGCCTGCCCATCATATCATTATTTAATTTGATGGGCTTTTCTATTAACCCTTGCTTTTCTTTTAAAAATTTGGTATACTTAAAAATAGGGAAAATTTTTTCAACCCCTTGACAATTCTATTTTAAAAATATAAAATATAAATAAACTAAAAATAATTTTATCTTGATTATCTTTTCTTTTTTATTTAACCTTTAAATGGATTTTAACCCATTTCGATTTGGGTTTATTTTTTGTTATTTTCTTTTTTCTATGGAGAAAAATATCTTTTCCAAATATTCTTTTCAATTTCCTTATCCAAACTTGATAAGATTTCAAATTGACTCTTATCAAGAGTTTTTAGAAAAGAGATTAAATAATCTTCTAAAAGACTTTTCTCCTATTAAGGATTATTCAGGTAAAGAATTTGAACTTTACTTTGATGGTTTTAAATTGCAGGAGCCAAAAATGGACGCTGACAAAGCAAAGGAAAATAATGCTTCTTATGAAGCATCGCTTTTTGTTCAGGCGCGTCTTAAAATAAGAAGTCAGGGGGAAGAAAGAAAAGGAGAAGTTTATCTTTGTAATTTTCCTTTAATTACCAAAAGTGGCAGTTTTATTTTAAATGGCGTCGAGAGAGTCATCGTTTCACAATTAATTCGATCTCCCGGCGTTTTTTTTACGGCTAATTATTTTTATGGAAAAAAACTATTTGGAGCAAAATTAATTCCTAACAGGGGAGCATGGTTGGAATTTGAAACAGATAAAAATGGTGTATTGTGGGTAAAAATTGATAGAAAAAGAAGGGTATTAGCTACCACTCTTTTACGAGCTTTTAGTCCTTTATCAAATGCAGAGATTAAAGAATTGTTTGAAGAAAATTTAAAAGAATGTGAAATTAATTACATTGAAGAAACTTTACAAAAAGACAAAGCGAAAAATCAAGATGAGGCGATAATGGAAATTTATAACCATTTAAGGCCAGGGGATTTAGTAACAGTAGAAAATGCAAGAGGATTTTTTGAAGGATTATTTTTTAACCCTCAAAGATATGATTTATCTGAAGTAGGGCGATGGAGAATTCAACAACGAATGAGGTTACCAGAGGTTAAGAATATTACTGCCAAAGATCGCCTTTTAAACCCTCAAGATATTATTGTTGTATTAAAAGAAATTATTGAATTAAATAAAAATCCTCATGCTCAACCCGATAATATTGATCATTTGGGGAATAGGCGTATTCGAACCCTTGCTGAGTTGCTTGAATCAAGATTAAGAGTGGGTATGCTTCGCATGGAAAGAATAATAAAAGACAAAATGTCTACTATTGATGCTTCTGAAGCAGAACCAAAAAATATTATTAATCCTCATCCTTTTGCTTCACAGGTAAAAGAATTTTTCACTCTTTCTCAGTTGTCTCAATTTATGGATAATGAAAATCCTTTAGCCGAGGTAGAGCATAAACGCCGGCTTTCGGCTTTGGGTCCTGGTGGTCTTACCAGGGAACGAGCTGGATTTGAGGTAAGAGATGTTCAGCCCAGTCACTATGGAAGAATTTGTCCTATTCAAACACCCGAAGGTCAAAATGTTGGTATTATTACTCATTTAGCCGCTTTCAGCCGAATCAACCGATTGGGATTTTTAGAGACCCCTTATTTTAAAGTTGAGAAAGGAAAAGTTACTAATAAGGTGGATTATTTGAACGGTTATGAGGAGGAAAAATATAATATTGCACCGGCTACTACACCCCGCAATGCAAATGGCAAAATTATTGCTCAGAAAATAGAAGCTAGAATTAATGGTCAACCTGGTGTTATCGAGACCGATAAAATTGACTATATTGATGTCTCTCCTCAGCAAATTTTATCAATGGCTGCTTCTTTAATACCATTTTTGGAGCATAACGATGCAAACAGGGCTTTAATGGGATGTAATATGCAAAAGCAATCTGTTCCTTGTTTACGACCAGAACCACCACTAGTGGCAACAGGAGCAGAAAAAAAAGTAGCTGAAAATTCTGGTCAATTAATATTCGCTGAAGAAGACGGAAAGGTTGTTAAGGTTGATGCATCTCACATTGCAATTGAAACAAAAAGAGGTGAAATAAAAGAGTATCCATTATTAAACTTTATAAAATCAAACCAATATACAAGTATTTCACAAAGACCTGTTGTAGAAATTGGCAATAAGGTGAAAAAGGGTGATTTATTAGCAGAAGGCGTTGCTGTTGCTAATGGTGAATTGTCTTTGGGTAAAAATCTTCTTTGTGCTTTTTTACCTTGGCGGGGCGCTAATTATGAAGATGCAATTATTCTTTCTGAACGAGTTGCCAAACAAGATGTTTTTACTTCCTTGCATATTGAAGACTTTATGTGCGATGTTAGGGAAACAAAGTTGGGACCAGAAACAACTACAGCAGATATTCCTAATGTTTCAGAAGCAAAATTAAGTAATTTAGACAAAGATGGAATTATTAGAATTGGTGCCGAAGTAGAAGCAGGAGATATTTTAGTAGGAAAGGTTTCTCCTAAAGGTGAAGAAGATTTATCTTCTGAAGAAATGCTTTTAAAGAAAATTTTTGGAGAAGAAGCAAAAGAAGTAAAAGATACTTCTTTAACCCTGCCCCATGGAAAAAGAGGCAAGGTATTGAGAGTAAAGGTTTTTGAGCGTAATAAAGGGTATAAGCTGGAGCCAGGCGTAATAAAAAGAATTCAGGTTGAGGTTGCTTATTTAAGAAAAATTTCAGTAGGAGACAAACTGGCAGGACGGCATGGTAATAAAGGAGTAATTGCTAAAATTCTTCCAGAAGAAGAAATGCCATTTTTGGAAGATGGAACACCTATTGATATTATTTTAAACCCTCTTTCAGTTGCTTCCAGAATGAATATCGGCCAAATATTGGAAACCCATTTAGCTTTTGCTGCAAAAAAATTGGGATATCAAGCAGTATCTCCGGCATTTGATGGAGCAACAGAACAAGACATTAAAAGAGAACTTAAAAAAGCCGGTTTGCCCGAGAATGGAAAGGTGAAACTATTTGATGGAAAAACAGGAGAACCATTCAGAGAAAAAATTACTGTTGGATATATGTATGTAATGAAATTGATTCATATGGTGGAAGATAAAATGCATATGCGTTCAATTGGCCCTTACTCTTTAATTACTCAACAACCCTTAGGAGGAAAAGCTCAGTTTGGAGGACAGAGATTTGGAGAAATGGAAGTATGGGCGCTAGAAGGTTATGGTGCTGCTTATACTCTTCAAGAAATGTTAACGATAAAATCAGATGATGTTATTGGAAGATCAACCACTTATGAAGCAATTGTAAAAGGTGAGGAAATAAAAACTTCTCATTTACCATCTACCTTTAATGTTTTACTTGCAGAATTAAAATCATTAGGTTTAAATGTGGAATTAATAAAAAGAGAAGGCAGAAAGTAATATAAAAACGATTTTTGACCTTCTTTATTCTAATTTTATGTCAATTGTAGAAGATTTTGATGCAATAAAAATAAGATTGGCTTCGCCCAAGGAAATTTTATCGTGGTCTCATGGGGAAGTAACAAAACCTGAAACTATTAATTATCGAACTCAGCGTCCAGAAAAAGATGGGCTGTTTTGTGAAAAAATTTTTGGTCCAACGAGAGATTATGAGTGTTATTGTGGAAAATATCGAAAGATTCGTTACAAAGGAGTAGTATGTGATAAGTGTGGTGTTGAGGTAACAAAATCATCTGTTCGGCGAGAAAGATTGGGACATATTAAGCTAGCTGTACCAGTAGCCCATATTTGGTTTTTAAGGGGCGTGCCGTCAAGAATTGGTCTTTTATTGGGAAAATCAATGCAGCAGGTTGAAAGAGTGGTTTACTTTATGTCTTATATTATTGTGGAAGTGGATGAAGAGTCAAAAAAGAAAATTATTTTACAGATCAAAGAAGAATTTGAAAGAAAAAAGAAAGGTAAAAGTAAAGAAGAAAAACAAGCATTAAAAGAGGAACTTCAAAAAGCCAAAGAAGAAATTGCAAGTATTAAAAAAGGTACTATTATTTCAGAAAATGATTATCGTCGGCTTTCTTTAAAATATGGAGAGTGTTTTTGGGCATCAACTGGCGCTGAAGCAATAAAAAAATTACTTGAATCTATTGATCTCAAAAAATTAGAAGCAGAATCAAAAGAAGAATTAGAAAAAACTAGTACTAAAAAATATGCTACTCAACGTTTAAGATTGGTTCGCTCATTAATTCGTTCTGGTGCTAAACCAGAATGGATGTGTTTTACATATTTACCGGTTTTACCGCCTGATTTACGGCCAATGGTTCAATTAGATGGTGGCAGATATGCTTCTTCTGATTTAAACGATCTTTATCGTCGGGTAATCAATAGAAATAATCGTTTAAAATATTTAAAAGAGATTGGTGCGCCCGAGGTGATTGTTAGAAATGAAAAAAGAATGCTTCAGGAAGCAGTAGACGCTTTAATCGATAACTCATCGCGTAAAACTCAAATGGTCCAAGCATCTACTGGACAAAGAAGACAATTAAAATCTTTAGCTGATATGCTTAGGGGGAAGCAAGGAAGATTTCGTCAAAATTTATTAGGTAAAAGAGTGGATTATTCTGGTAGGTCAGTGATTGTAGTTGGTCCAGAATTAGATATTGAAGAAGTAGGATTGCCAAAGAAAATGGCTTTGGAGCTCTTTAAACCATTTATTATTAACAAAATTATTGAACGAGGACTTGCTCATAATATTAGAGCAGCTGGTATTTTGATTTCAGAGGGCAGAAGTGAGGTATGGGAAATATTGGAAGAGGTGATAAGAGGAAAATATGTTCTTTTAAATAGAGCGCCTACCCTTCACCGTCTTTCTATTCAGGCCTTTAGACCAGTATTGATTGAAGATCAAGCTTTGCACGTTCATCCTCTTATTTGTCCGGCTTTTAATGCTGATTTTGATGGTGACCAAATGGCTGTTCATCTACCCCTTTCAAAAAAAGCGCAAGCAGAAGCACGAAATTTGATGATTTCTTCAAAGGGTGTTTTAAAACCAGCAACAGGTCAGCCCATTGCTATTCCACGACAAGAAATGGTGTTGGGTTGCTATTTCTTAACTACTGTTCGACCTGGCGCCAGAGGAGAAGGTAGAGCATTTTCTAGTGAAGAAGAAGCAAAGATTGCTTATAATCTAGATCAAATTGACTTACAAGCTGTAATAAAAGTAAGGATTAAAAAAGAAAATAATAAACTTATTGAAACTTCAGTGGGCAGAATTATTTTTAATGAAGCCCTGCCTAAAGATTTTTCTTATCAAAATAAGGTTTACAATTCAAAAACTATTCAAAAGCTTATTTCTGAGCTGGTAGGTCACTATGAACAGAGAACTATCATTTCTATTTTAGATAATTTAAAGAATTTAGGATTTGAGTATGCAACTATCTCTTGTAGCACCTGGGGAATGGACGATCTTATTGTGCCCAAAGAGAAACCTGATCTCTTAAAAGAAGCAGCGTTAAAAGAAGAAGAGATTAATAAACAATATGAAATGGGGCTTTTGTCAGAAACCGAACGAAAAGTAAAAATTGTTGAGATTTGGCAGGGTGTAAAAGATAAAATTTCAAAATTAGTACCATCTACCCTTCCGCAGTTTGGCCCAGTATTTTCTATTATAGATTCTGGATCAAGGGGTTCTTGGTCTCAACCATCTCAAATGGCTGGAATGAAGGGATTAGTCGCCAGTCCTTCTGGTGAAATTATTGAGTTGCCTGTTAAGAACAGTTACAAAGAAGGATTAACAACGCTTGAATATTTTATTTCTACTCACGGAGCAAGAAAAGGAACAGCTGATACTGCTTTAAGAACTTCGAGTGCTGGATATCTTACCAGACGTTTAGTTGATGCATCACACGAATTAATCATAAGAGAAAAAGATTGTGGTGATAAAAAAGGAATTGTAATTTATAAAAAACAAGCAGAAGAAATTGGTCAAGAATTGTCCCAGAAAATATTAGGGAGAATTATTTTACAAGATATTAAAGACGGTGAAAAAATAATACTTAAAAAGGGAGATCTTATTAGTAAAGAAGCAGCGGATTTTATTGAAAAATCAAAAGATATTCAAGAAATAAGGGTTCGTTCACCATTGAGCTGTAAAAGCAAAGAAGGAATTTGTCAAATGTGCTATGGATCAGATCTTACCACGCATCAATTGGTAAATTTAGGAGAAACTATAGGTGTAATAGCCGCGCAAGCCATTGGAGAACCTGGTACTCAGCTTACAATGAGAACTTTTCATACTGGTGGTGTGGCAGGTGGTGGCGATATCACTTTGGGGTTACCGCGGGTAGAAGAACTTTTTGAAACAAGACCGCCAAAGGGAGAAACAGTAATTTTTGAAGAGAAAGGAAAAATAGAAAAGATTCAAGAGAAAAAAGATGGATTTTCAATTATTGTTAAAACTGAAAAGGGAGATCAAAAAGAATATTCTGTGCCAGTAAAAACTGAACTGTTGGTTAAAAAAGGTGATGATGTCTTTCCAGGAATGCCTATATTTAAGGGCAGAATAAATCTTAAAGGTCTTTTCAAGGTAGCGGGTATTGATGAAACCCAACGATATATTTTAAAAGAAGTTCAAAAAATATATACTGGTGAGGGTGTAGCTATTCATGACAAGCATATAGAGACAATAATTTATCAAATGTTCTCTAGGTTAAAAATTACAAAAGCAGGGGATTCAAATTTTTCCCGTGGAGAGATTGTTTCGAAAGCCGCTTTCTTTGAAGAGAATGATCGGTTACGAAGGAAAGGAAAAGAGGAAGCAAAAGGCAAGATTATATTATTAGGACTAACCCAAATAGCGCTTACTACTGATAGTTTTCTTTCTGCTGCTTCCTTTCAAGAAACTTCAAGAGTATTAATTCAGGCAGCAGTAGAAGGAAAAGTTGATAAATTGAGAGGATTGAAAGAAAATGTTATAATAGGGAAATTAATACCTGCTGGAACAGGGTTCAAAGCGCTTCATGAAGAAAAAAAAGAAAAATAAAAATCAACCGCAGTTGCGGAAAAAGAACTCTCAATCTCGTTTTTTTAATCTGTCTCCAGAAGCAAAAAAAAGTATTTGGGGTGTTATTTTTGCTTTTGTGGGAATATTTTTTGTTTTCTCTTTGTTGGGGATAGGGGGCGAAGCTGGTAACAGTCTTTCAAAAGTCCTTTATCTTTTTTTCGGTAACGGCGCATGGCTGATTGCTATCATATTTTTTGCTATTGGGATAATATTTTTTCTCTCAGAACGTCCCTCTCCTTATCCTTCTACTATTAGTGGCGGTATATTATTTTTTATCGCCATTTTTTCTTTACTGGAATTGTGTTCAGAAGACGCAGGCGGGTTTTTAGGAAAAACACTTATTTCTTTGCCTCAAAAGTATTTTGGCGTCCCCGGTTCCTTTGCTTTTTTTATTGCTTTGCTGTTAATTTCTATTTCTCTTTTGTTTAATATTTCTGTTTTTAAAAAAGTAAAAATTTTTTCTTCTAAACAAAAAAAGGAAGAAAAAGATCTTTCTTTTGAAGAATTAAAAAAACTTCAAGAAGGAAAAGCCAAGATAAAAGTTAAAGAGATTCTTCCTCAAAAGATCTCCAAAGAAAAAATTGAAAAGACAGAAGAGCCGATTATCAAAAAAGTAAAAAAGGTTGATTATAAAACCCTTCCCTTGGCATTGCTTGATAGAGAGGAGAATAATGCAATCGCTGGAAATATTAGAAGTAATGCTCAAATCATCAAACGAACATTTCATAATTTTGGAATAGATGTTGAAATGGGTGAGGTTAGTATTGGTCCTTCGGTAACTCAATATACCTTAAAACCAGCCGAGGGAATAAAACTTTCAAGAATTTTGTCTTTGCAAAATGATTTAGCTTTGGCTTTGGCAGCTCATCCAATAAGAATTGAAGCACCCATTCCCGGTAGATCGTTAGTAGGAATTGAGGTTCCTAATCAAAAAAGAGCTCAGGTTAGATTGGCAAATCTTTTATCTTCGCCCGAATTTCTTTTTTTGCCGCCCCTAGGAATTGCATTGGGGAAAGATGTAATGGGCAAGCCATATTTTGGTGATATCGGTTCAATGCCTCACTTGTTAGTAGCTGGTGCAACAGGCAGCGGTAAAACTGTATTTTTAAACTCTTTAATTTTATCTTTGCTTTGGAGGAATGGTCCGCAAGATTTGCGTCTTGCTTTGGTTGATCCAAAAAGAGTTGAATTCAGTCCTTATTCCTCTTTACCTCATCTTTTATGCGATCCTATTACTCAACACCAAAAAATTATTCCTCTTTTAAAGTGGTTGACAAAAGAAATGGAGGATCGATTTAGTATTTTACAAAACGCTAAAAAAAGAGATATTAAAAGTTATAATGAATTCGTTGAAATTCAAATTGCAAAAGGAAATGAAGAATTTGAAAAACTTCCCTATATTGTATTGATTATTGATGAATTGGCTGATATAATGTCATCAAAAGGAAAAGAATTTGAAGCAGTAATTGTAAGGTTGGCTCAAATGTCACGGGCAGTAGGAATTCATTTAGTGCTTGCTACTCAACGGCCATCAGTTGAAGTGCTAACAGGTCTTATAAAAGCAAATATTACTTCTAGGGTTGCTTTTAAGGTGGCATCGCAGATTGATTCTCGTACCATTTTAGATATGGCGGGCGCAGAAAGATTGTTGGGTCAAGGAGATATGTTGTATTTGTCGGGCGAAGCGGCAAAGCCAAAAAGATTGCAAAGTGCCTTTGTTTCTTCTGAGGAGATAAGAAGAGTAGTGGATTTTGTAATAAAACACCAGCAAGAAGAAAAAACCCAAAAATTAACTGAGAGTTTAGAAGAAACACTAAACAATGAAACAGTTGAATCTGATCTTTTTCAAGGAGGTCCAGGGGGAGATGATGAACTCTATGAGGAAGCAAAACGAGTAGTAATGGAAGCAGGTAAAGCATCGGCTTCGCTTCTTCAGCGTCGTTTAAAGATTGGCTATGCTAGGGCTGCTCGATTGCTTGATATGCTTGAAGAGAATGGGATAATTGGACCAAGTCAAGGTGCAAAACCAAGGGATGTTTATTTAAAAGAAGACAGTAAAGAAAATAATAATTCCGAAGAAGAAGACTTAAATTTCCCAAATTAATCTAATTATTAAAATTTTAAAACTCAAATTTATGGAAAAAATAAAAAGAATTAAAGCCATAGAAATTTTAAATTCAAGAAGCAACACCACAGTAAAGATTGAGATTGCTAGTGATAATTTTACAGCAACAGCTGCTGTGCCAGAAGGTAAAAGCGTGGGAAAATATGAAGCGCTTTCTTTGCCCGCTTGGAAAGCAATAAAAAATGTTGAAGAAAAAATAGCGCCTTTATTAATAGGAAAAGAAGTAAATTTTCAACTAGCAGACAAAACAATGATTGAGCTAGATGGAACAAGAGACAAATCTAATTTGGGAGTAAATGCTATTTTGGGCGTATCATTGGCAATAGCAAAATTGCAAGCAAAAATTGAGCAAAAACCACTTTTCGAATTTTTGTCTCAGTTTTTTTTAAAAGGTTATCGTCCAGGAGATACTGATTTTCCGTTTTTGCTAATGAATATTGTAAATGGTGGAATTCACGCCTTTGGTGGCCCTGATATTCAAGAATATTTAATTATAGTAAAAGGAGATAGTTTAAAAGATGGTGTTTTCTTAGGTGCAAGAATTTATCAAGAAATGGGAAAATTCTTTAAAGGGAATATAGGTGACGAAGGGGGCTTTGTTCCTCAAACCTCTAATGTTCAACTTCCAATAGAAGCCATTTCCCAAACTGTTAGCGAAAAACTAGTAAGAAACAAAATAAAAATAGGTTTAGACCTCGCAGCTTCACAACTTTTTGATGGTAAAAAATATAATATTGGTGAAGATCATTTTTCTCCAGAACAATTAATAGATTTATATTTACGCTGGGCAAACAGGTTTGAAATAATTTATCTTGAAGATCCTTTTTCCGAAAATGACCCTAATAGTTTTACTCAATTAAAAAAACAAATTAGTAATCAAACTTTAGTGGTGGGCGATGATTTAACTGTAACTAATATTGAAAGATTAAAAGAGGCAAAAGAAAAAGATCTTATTTCAGGAATTATTGTAAAACCAAATCAAATTGGGACATTGTCTGAAACGATAGAAGTAATAAATTTTGCTCAAAAAAATGATATAAAAGTGATTATCTCTCATCGAAGCGGAGAAACCAATGATACCTTTATTGCTGATTTAGCAATAGCTTCAAATGCTTGGGGATTAAAATCTGGCGCGCCAGCCAGAGGCGAACGGGTAGCAAAATATAATCGGTTGCTGGAGATAGAAGAAATAAAAAAATAATAGTCGTAAAAAAAATTACGCCAAAAACAATAAACACCAAAAAACGCCCTTTTTAAAGAGCGTTTTTTTGATGTTTAAAAAATATTTATTTTCTTGGTAATAAACGTCTTTTTAAGGTATAATAGTAAAAATCCCCAATCCAAAACAAACTTCCAAATTGCAAATTCAAAAAATAGGAGGTGATAATTCTGTATAGATAAAAACACAAAAAGAGAGTTATATATTTGAATCATTTATCAAATTGTTATCTTACTAAGGTTTTTAGTTAACCTATGCCACAAAATAAATTAAGAATTAAAGACCTGCCAAAAGAAGACCGCCCGCGAGAAAAACTAATTTCAAAAGGCCCTCAAAATTTAAAAATTTGTTAAAGATATGAAGAATTTTATTACAAATAGCAAGGAAGACAATCTTAAAAAGCGATTATCAGAACTTATTTCAAAAAGCGACGAACTAAAATTTTTGGTTGGGTTTTTCTATTTTTCCGGATTAAAAGAGCTTTACGAGTCCTTAGTAAAAAACTCAAATGTTGTTTTGAAAATTTTAGTTGGTCTTAATGTTGATACTTTAAATTATGAATTGATAGAATATTCTGATAAAGAGGATAGAAAAGGAATTTTATCCAATAAAGATATTTATGATAAATTTTTTTATTCTTTAAAAAAATCTCTTAATTCAGACGATTTTGATAAAAAAGACTTTTATGATCAATCAAAATTTTTTGTTAACCTTATAAAAGAAGGTCGTTTAACAATAAGAAAAACAATAAAACCAAATCACGCAAAATTATATATTTTCAAACTGCAAAGTAGCCAAGTGGGGCGTCAAAGTCTTTTTATTACTGGAAGTAGCAATCTTACAAAACTTGGCTTGAGTGGCCAGGAAGAATTTAACGTTGAAATAAGCGATTACGGAGTTGAGGATGCGGAACAATATTTTGATGATTTATGGGACAGTTCAATTAAAATTACAGAAGACGATAAACTTAAAAAAAGAATTATTGAAATTCTTGAAAAAGAAACTTTAATAAAAGAAATTACGCCATTTGAGGCATATGTTTTGGTTCTTAAAACTTATTTAGATTCTTTTGGAAGAAAAGAAATAGGGCCATCACTTAGAAAAATATTAGAAAAAAATGGCTATAAACCATATAAATATCAATTAGACGCTGTTGAGCAGGCATTAGCAATAATTGAAAAAAATAATGGTGTAATCTTGGCAGATGTTGTTGGTCTTGGGAAAACAATCATTGCTTGCTCAATTGCTAATCAATTAAAAAAGCGCGGAGTTATAATTTGTCCTCCGGGAATTATGGGCGATAAAAATAAAAGAGATGCTGGTTGGGAAATGTACAAAGAACAATTTGAACTTTCTAGTTGGGATGTTTGGTCATTGGGAGAGCTTGATAAACTGCAGAAACAAATAGCAAATGGTATATTAAATGAGATTGAAGTTGTTATTGTTGATGAGGCGCATAGATTTCGCAATCAAGATACTCAAAACTATGAGTATTTAAAAAATATTTGCCGGGGGAAAATTGTTATTTTGCTCACAGCTACCCCTTTTAACAACCGTCCGGCAGACATATTGTCTTTATTAAAATTATTTATCACTCCAAAGCAATCAAATATTACTTTGGAAAATAATTTAGTTGATAAGTTTAGGTCATTTAAAGGAATTTTTGATCGATTGGCTTATATTGAAAAATATTATAAATCAAAAGATGAATCAAAAAGGGAAAAGGCGCATAGTGACTATGAAGCAATTTTTGGAGAAAAATTTAATCCGGTAGAATCAATAGAAAAAGTTAAAAAACGTTCAAAGTATCTTTCCAAGCAAATTCGCGATGTTATTGAACCGGTAACTATTCGTCGCAATAGATTAGATCTATTAAATAATTCTGATTATAAAGAAGAGGTGCAAAATTTATCAAAAGTTGCTGATCCTCAAGAATGGTTTTTTGAATTAACCAAAGAACAGTCCAAGTTTTATGATGAAATAATTAACAAATATTTTGCCGATCCAGATGAAGGTGGATTGTTTAAAGGAGCAATTTATCATCCTTTTGAATATGAGATAGAAAAAGAAAAAACCAAAGGTGATAGTTTGGAGCAGTCAGAGAATTTCGAACTTATGTCACAGCGCAATCTTTATAATTTTATGAGGCGTTTGCTTGTAAAACGGTTTGAAAGTTCATTTGGTGCTTTTGAGCAAAGTATTAAAAATTTTAGAGAAGTTACTAAACACGTGAAAGAGTTTATCCAAAAAACTGATAAATATATTTTAGATAGGGACTTATTAGAGAAAATTTATACCGAAGAACCTGAAAAGATAGAGTTATCTTTAAAGGATTATGCTGAGAAAATTAAAAATGGTGTTCGTCCCAAAAATTCTAAAATTTACGATCTATCAAAATTTAAATATAGAGATGAATTTCTAAATGATATAGATTCTGATGAAAAATTATTTGATGAAATTCTTAATTTACTTAATAAATTGAATTTAGTAGATGATAAGAATGACGCCAAAGCAAAAAGTTTGGTTAACCATTTAAAAGACCAGCTTGAAAAAGAACCTCAAAGAAAAATTATCATTTTTTCTGAGTATCTTGATACTGTAAAATATTTAAAAAATATATTAGATAAGGAATTTCCTGGCGAGGTTTTAACTATAACCGATGTTTTGTCTAAAAGCATAGTAGATGAAATAAATAGAAACTTTGATGCCTCATATCCAAAAGAAAGACAAGAAGACAAATATAAAATTTTACTTGCCTCTGATAGAATTTCTGAAGGTTTTAATTTAAATCGCGCA
>ERZ795052.1978-NODE-1978-length-26336-cov-6.415281_pt1 | contig 26336 bp, 18 predicted proteins | sample MGYA00375136_ERZ795052 | MGnify/ENA primary metagenome ERZ795052 (study PRJEB30181, sample SAMN05720156) | activated sludge metagenome | isolation source: Anaerobic digester | place: Japan | collected 2015-05-26 ... | reverse complement strand
TATTGCCGTGCGACATGACGATGAAGCCGTACGAGGCCATGTGGAAGCCGATGTGGTCGTACCACTGGTAATTATGGCCGTTGCCGTGGCTGATCACGATCAGCGGGAGCTGCCCCATGCTGGCTATATCCGTCGGGTAGTAGAGATCCTGGCCCGAAACGCTGGATGGAATGCCGAAGATCGTGCCGACGTTGTAAACCGTTTCCGTCACGGCCAGCGGCCCGCGCGTCGTCGTATCATGGCATACATACAAGCCGGCCTCGCGGCCCAGTCCGTCGATGTAGTCGCCGCCGTCGAGCACGCCGTTTTGATTCACGTCTATAATCATGTCATAGCCGTGGCCGAGGCCGGTGTAGGCGCCGGTCGCTTCCTGGTAGACGGCGGCATTCAGCTCGTGGGGTCCGGTAACATCGAACGCGTTGTCTTGAATGGTTCCACCCGGGAAAGTCACAGTTAGCGGACCGTCTGAGGTGGCGTCGTCCAGCACCGGATCAATTGCCCATTCGCCGGCCGACTTCTTCTCGCATACGTACACGTCGGCGGTGAAGGGGAACGTGATTTCCGGATGCCGGGTCGGATCCAAGGCCACCTTGATCGGCGCGCTGGCATGGAACGCCCGGACGAACTCGAAGTACGGATAGGCCGTCAGCGAGTTGCCGGCCAACTCGCACGGGTAAATCGGGAGCGGCTCGCATCCGCCACCCGTGAGGCAGGCCACGAACGGGTCGATGTCGAAGGCGTTGACCGCGCCATCGTGGTTCACATCGGCAAGCAGGATGTCGCAGCCGGGGTATTCCGCAGCGTACGCGACCGGGTCGGTCAGAGCGAGAACGAACGGATCGATATCGAACGCGTTTATCGCGCCGTCGCAGTTGACGTCGCCGGTCTGATGGGCGCGCGCCAGACCGGGGCCGGCCAGCAACATGGCCGCCAAAACGAACCAAGAGCAGTACTTCAAAGCCTGTTCCTCCTATGCTAAATACATGACACACTTCTCCCCTCGGCCGGCGCAACCAAGCCTAGCCTATTCGAGTCCAGTATATCGCCGCAGGACCATCGGTCCAAGCTAAATATCGGGGTTTGCGCGGGGCCAACTCGAAAAAAAGGGACGCGCTCTGGCCGATATGCACCTTTTCCGGAGCATCGCCTCGCCAGGGCCACGACCGCAGTCGTCCGCCCGTGGCCGCAGGTCGAGTCTTTGCGGCGCGGTCAGCGGCTCACGAAGCGATTGCCCGCGACAAAATAGCGCAGCGGCAGCTCATGTCCGGCCGTCACGCCGATCCGCGTGGTTGTCACGATTTCCCCCGCCGGCGCCGGCGCGTCCTCGATCCACAACTTGCGCCCCAGCACCAAATCCCAACCATCCAGGGCCCGGTCGATACCGAGCGCCTCGCACAGCCGGCCTGGGCCGCGCGCCAAGTCGCGCTCCGGCACCGGACGCACGTGGGCATCCCCCACGAGGCTTCTGGCGCGTGCCGTGCGGCGCGCGTGCATCAAGTCCAGACCTATTTCGGGCTGGATGGCCCGGATCAGGACGGCGCTCGGCACACCTTCTGGCTCCGTGACGATGTTTAGACACCAGCGCGAGTGGATGGCGTACACGTAGGCGTGCCCGGGCGGCCCGAACATACTGGCGTTACGCCGGGTCATGCCGCGAAACGCATGGCAAGCCGGATCGTCGGCCGCCAGGTAAGCCTCGGTCTCGACAATCAGACCGCCGGCTACACCGTCGGGCGTCTCGCACAGTAGGCTCTTGTTGAGCAGTTCCCGCGCGACCTCAATCACCGGGCGATCATAGAAATCGCGCTGCAGCACTGCCTTGACCGTCCCCGGCCGCCTGTTTCGCTTCATGCCCGCAAGTTTACGTAGGCACAGGGCGAAAGGCCACGGTGGATTGAGGGCGGGCCGGCGGTGATCGCGGCCACGGCCTGGCCAGCCCGAGAGCCGGCTTGTTAAAGGAGCGGCGTCAGGAGGCGAGCTGTGCCTTCGATGACCTCGTAATAGCGCGGGCGCTCGCGCAGTTCGCGCAGACTGATTACCCGGGCCCGGCGGCAGAAGCGGTCGATTGAGGCCGCTAACTCGCGCGTGACGGCCTGATCGTAAATCAGCGCGGTCACCTCGTAGTTCAGCCGGAAACTGCGCATGTCCATATTGGCCGAACCCAGCATGCACCAACGGTCGTCGACGGTCACCAGCTTGGAGTGCAACACTCCGCCGTCGTATTCGTAGATTTTCACGCCGCGCTCGAGCAGTTCACGGTAGAAGCTGCGGCCGGCCCAGAGCACGATCAAGGCGTCACTGCGGGTGGGCAAGACCAGCTCGACGGTTACACCGCGAGTGCAGGCGTAAGTGAACGCCATGCGCAGGGCCGGACTAGGCACGAAGTAGGGTGTGGCAATTCTGATCTTGTCCTTGGCGGAGGAGACCGCGGCAAACATGATTTGCTCAAGCGGGTTGATGTTCTGCTCGGGGCCGGTGGGGAGAATCTGCACGATAGACCGGCCGGGGCGGGCCGGTCCCGGGAAGTAGTCTTGGCCGGAGAGATCCTGGCGTGTGGCGAACAGCCAGTCTTCACAGAAGGTGCGTTGCAGCACCAGCGCGGCCGGTCCGGCGACGCGCATGTGGGTGTCATACCAGGGGCTAAGCTTTTTGAGCCGCCCGCGGTATTCGTCGCCGATGTTCTGGCTGCCGATGAAGCCGATCTGTCCGTCGACGACCACGATTTTGCGGTGGTTCCGCAGTTGGGGACTGATGTTCTTGCGGAAGGGGCGCAGCGGCATGAAAAAAGCGATCTTCCCGCCGGCCTCGGTGAAGGGGCGCGTGAACTTGCGGCCGATGCTGAAAGAGCCGACGGAGTCGAGCAGTACGCGGCATTCGACTCCGGAGCGGGCTTTTTCTATCAACAGGTCGCGGAAGAAGTACCCGGTTTCGTCGGGCCGCCAGATGTAGTACTCGGCGTGAATGTGGTGTTTGGCGGCGCGCATCGCGTCTTCGAGGGCCGCGAAGGTGACCTCTGATTCCTGGTAGATTTCGACGGCGTTCTGGCGGGTGGCCGGCAGGTCGGAAAGCCGGCGGCCAAGCCCGGCGATGGCTCGCAGGTCCTCGGGGAAGTCAGGTTCTTCGCCGGTTCCGTCGGCCTGCTGGCGGGCCCAGGCTTCGAGCATGGCGATCTGACGCGCCACGCGCCGCCGCCGCCGCCGGGTTCGACGTACCACCCACGCCGAGCCAATCAGCCAGTACAGCAGCGTCCCGAGGAAAGGCAGGATTAGGACGGCCATGATCCAGCACAACATGGCCATGGGTTCCTTACGTTGGCGCAGCACTGACAGAATGACGACCAGCGCCAGCATGTAATTAGCGATTAGCAAGACAACGAGGAAACCCGACATACTGCCAGTTTCGGCGGCTGGTTTGGAGGTGTCAAACCAGGGCATGAGGCAGAGGTCAGCAGTGAAGAGCCGGTAAGCTCTCGCGACGCGCGGGAGCATCGGGGCGGGCGCGGGCGTCGCCGCCAGTCGCGGGCTAAAATGGCGCTGGGAGGTGGCGCGTGATTAAAGACCCCGGAAAGGCGGCGATCCGCATCAGCCTGGCCGTGTCGGTCCTGATGTTGGCGGGCAAGCTGACGGCGTACTTTCTGACGCACAGTACCGCCATTCTGGGCGACGCGCTGGAGTCGGTCGTCCACTGCGCCGCGACTGGCCTGGCTGCACTCGCCTACTGGTACGCCGCCAAGCCGGCCGATCCCGAGCATACCTACGGGCACGGGCGGATCGCTTACTTTTCGGCGGGGTTTGAAGGCGCTCTGGTTCTGGCCGCGGCGCTGGCCGTCATGGCCAGCGGCATCAGAGGCTTATTATATGGCCCGGATTTGAAGCACGTCGGCGCGGGCCTGGCCATCACGGGCGCATTGGCGCTGATCAACTTGGCGTTGGGGATATTCCTAATCCGCGTGGGCCGCAAACAGAACGCGATGATACTGATCGCCAACGGCAAGCACGTGCTGTCGGACGTTTGGACGACGGCCGCGGCCGTCATCGGCTTAACGCTGGTGCTAATTTTCCGGGTTGATCTGCTGGACCCGATTGCGGCGCTGGTGATCAGCGTGGTCATCATGACGGGCGGCGTCTCGTTGGTTAAAGGAGCCTACCGGGGACTGATGGACAAGGCCGACCCGGCAGTCCGGGACGCGCTCATCCGCGAGCTGCGCGAGCGCCAGGCCGAGGGGCTGATCGAGCAGTACCACCAGCTTCGCTGCCGCGGAACCGAAAACGAACTGTGGATTGACGTTCATTTGCTACTGCCCGGGGAGTTGAAGCTGGAGTCAGCGCACACGCGCGTCACGTTGCTCGAGGAGGCCTTGCGCGAACTGTTTCCCGATCGCAAAGTCTACGTGACGTCGCACATTGAGCCGGCCACGCACGCGGATGCGCATCCGGAGGGGCACGAAGGGGTGCCGGATCCGCTGGCGCAACAGAACCCGCCGGCCGCCATTTGAGTTTGCTGAACCGGCCGCTTGACGGTCATTTGCTGGACCGACCGCCTGGCGGTCAAAGGCCCGGTGCGGTTCGTCAACGGACACGGCCACGTGAGTCTGCTCGCCATATTAGCTTGCTCGCCATCTGAGCTTCTCTAGAGGAGCTGCTGTTCGAGCGCGGCCAAACGCTTCTGCAAGTCTGTGATGGCTTCGCGCAAGGCAGACAGCTCTTCCTCGATCACCTGCAAGCGCGAATCATCCGCTGTTGATTGCTGCTGGGGTTCTGATGCGCAGGCGTCCGGCAATGAGGCAGGGGGGGAGCTATCTGCCGAGCTTTGGGCGGCGAACGCGCGCGAGGCCGGTTCTGACGCGAGCGGCTGTGCCGCCACGGCCGGCTGCTCGCCGGGCGGGTACAGGCAATGGGCGTAGCGCGCCGCGGACTGGCCCGGCGCCCGCGGCAGCGGCGCTACCAGCGGCGGATCCGTTTCGCAGAGCATCTGCACCACCGCGGCGATGGCCTCGGCGTTTTCAAACGGGTAGAGGCGCATGCAGCGTGACCGCAGCTCGCCCAGTGTCTGTGGGCCGCGCAGCAGCAGTTCGGTCATGACGGCCCGCTGCGGCTTTTCCCAGTTGAGCGCGGTCTTGACCTCGTGCCGGAAGCGGTCCACGCGCCCGCCCATGCCGGCCAGAATGCGAGAGACGAGGCCGCGCTCGCGCAGGGCGTCGAGCGTGTTCCAGACGGTATCCTCGTCCAGTTCCATGACGGGATCGCGGTTGGACTTCTGATTGCACGCGGCAATGACGGCGTTCAGCGTCATCGGGTAATACGACGGCTGGGCCAGCGATTTCTCAATCAGGACTCCCAGCACGCGGCGTTCGAGTTCGTTCAATTCTACCTGGGGCACGTCATCCTCCTGACGAGCGCCGCCGACAGCGGCGCGGCGAGTACGGGACAAGCCAACTTACTGGCGAACTGTGGCGCGCTCAAGAAGGCGGGGGAAGCTGTCAGCCTTCAGCCGTCAGCTTTCAGCCAAGGCAACTCCGCTCGTGCGAGAATCCGTCTCGCACGCCCTCCGGCGGGAATCCTTTGCCGCACCCTGGCCCGCCCTCACCATTCCGGCAGATCGACTTCAATGCAGCTCGTTCCCTCGCCGGCATACGCCGCGGCTGAGCTGAACCGCCAATGTTCCGGGCGCTGGACCAGCCGCGCGAGCGGCGGGGGCGCGAGGCGTTACCCCAGGTGCGTAAGCGGTCTGATAAAAAGCGGCGTGAGATCGGGCCATGGGGGCAGGTGATCAGATACGCATGGTTCTTGTGCACTCGATTTTGATAACCTGAGGCCCGCCGCTGCGCGGAGAGAGGTGATAGGTGAGAGGCGAGCAGGTGACAAAAGCGGTTGCGCGGAGACAGTTGATAGGTGGCAAGTGAGCATTGAGGACGTTTCGAATGCCGCATAAGGGCGCCTTTCTGCGCGCGGGGCGCGGTGTCTTCTATCGATTCTAGAGAGCGGCCCGCGTTCAGTTGTCACGTTTCGGCCAATAGTCCGCGGATTGTGCGTGGTTGCGCGCCAGTGGCGGCGAGACGCTGCTTGGGGTGATAAAGTGATAAGGTGATAGGGTGATAAAGAAAGCTTTCAGCCATCACCCATCGGCTTTCAGCTAAGGCAACCGGCAAGACGCTGAGAGCGCCAAGACCGCCATGAAGGAAAAGCTGCGGCGCGTGGGGCAGAGGATTTGCGCGGCCCGCGCGTGCGAGAATCCATCTCGCACGCCCTCCGGCGGGAATCCTTTGCCGCGCCGCAGCTCTTAGAGCTCAACGAACAACTAGGCGCGTCGCTGCGTCCCCGTTCTACCAGGCGTTCTGCCAGTAGCTCCTCCCCGTTCTGCCAATGCAGCGCAATCCGTGATCTGAAATCTGAAAATCCCGGCTGGGTGCCGTTGCGGTGAGTGGAACTGAATTTCGTAGTAGTCTTTGGGTAGACTGCCGTGGGTTGCAGCACGGTTGTATCGGGCGGACCGCAGACCGCTTTCGCGGCAAGTGGGCAGCCTCGGGTAGCGCTGCGGTCACTCAACGCAGGAGAGTGAAAATGTCCAGTCGACGGCGGTCCCAGAGCTGCGCCGCGGTGGGTGCCGTGGCATGCTTCGTGGCACTGGCGGGCGGGTGGTGGGTTAAAGACCTCGACCCGGCGCCCGTTGTGGCGCAGGATGCTGCGCCGGTAGACACCAATAATACGCGCGCGGCATCGCTGCTCATGAGCAGTGGCGAACGTGGCAGCGTACCGGCCGTGGCGCTGCAGGGCGTGTATTGGGGGGACCACAAAGACTACATGTTGCCGCTCGACGGGCGTCCGACGATTGTGGTGCTCGTAGATCCCGCCAAGACGCTGGTGCCGATGGAGTTGATTCGCGGGTTGCGAATGGTCGAGAGATTTGGCGACCGCCTGCGTTTGGCGGTGGTGTTCGTCGGCGATCGGGCTAAAGATCGAAACGTGGTGGAATCTGCCCTTGAACAGCGCAGCCTATTGAAGCTGGGGCTTAGGGGCTTGCCGGATTTCCTTTCATTGACTGATCGGAGCGGGCTATTCCACAAGGAGTTGGGAAACCCGTCACCAACGCACGCGATTCTCGTAGCCGCCGACGGGACGATCATCGGGCGCGAAATCCTGATCGGGCCTTTCAGCGAGGAACTGACGCGTATCGAACGCACGCTGGATCAAACGGGCGCGGCTGATACCGGGATGGCGGATGCAGATGAAAAGATGGCGGCGATTTCGAAGGCGGTGCAGGCGGTGCCGCTTCTTCCGCCGGACCCGGACGCCGCGCGCCTGCCGCAGCGCCTCCGCCTGGTGCGACGCCTGGACGCTGCGGCGGTCGTGGCGCAGATGGCGGCCGTTGACCCCGACGCGGCGCTCGCGGCCGTGCGCGGGTACTGCGAAAACGGGTCCAACTTCTCGCTCGCGCGGCGCCTGGCGGAGGCCGCGGCGGAACGGTTCGGCGCGGAGCGCTGCGCCTGGGCGCGGCCGCTGCTGGATAGCCGGGCGGACGGTTACGTATCGGTGAGTCACTGGCAGCTCGGGACTGCTTTGAGCGTGGATAATGCGTCCGATTTGCGCATGTACGTTGAACTGCAATGCACGCTTGAAGCGCGCTGGAGCGGATCGCGGGTGGCCGAGTTGACTCAGGTGGCGCTGCTGCGGGGAGTGTCGGAGGCGCGCCTGGAGAGCGACAAATTCGAGACGGTGAACGCCGGCTGGGGCGACTATACGGTTCATAGCACGATCAAGGTGATCATGTCAGAGGGCGAGTGGCCAAACGTGCACGAATTCCCGGTGCTGACGCGCGCCTGGACCGAGAACGTGGCCTTTCTGCCGCGTAACGAGTCGCCCGAAGAGGACGACGCCGACGTGGCCGACTTTTCGCCGGCCACCAGGGCGCTGCGCGCGGGGTTCAATCAAGCCTTGTGGGCGGCGCGGCGTGCTGGTTCGGCGGGTGAACAAGAGCAGGGCGGGCGCAGTGTGCGCGGGGTGCTTGCGCAGGTTGAGCAATGGGTGACGAGCGCGGCGGGGCAGCTATTCAGATCAACCGGGCTGGTGGGTAAGCCGTTCGGCGGCCTGAAGACGTCATCCTGGGTGCAGGGAAAGGAGCGCCTGGGGCTAGGGGAAGGGGGTACGCTGGCGTCACCCCAGGGACGCGTGCTGCTGGTGGACTTTATATTCGTGGGGTGCCCGCCGTGTCGGGCGGCGCTGCCAAGGTTGAGCAAGCTCGACGCGGAGTACCGCGAGCGCGGCCTGGACGTAGTTTCAGTCGCGACGTCGTGGGGCGCGCGCGGCCTTTTTCGCCTCGTCGAACAGGACAAGCTGACGCATGCGGTCGGTGTATTGTGCGAGAAGGAGGAGCAGCGGTACGGGGTGCAGGCGTTTCCGAGTTACCTTTTGATTGATCGGCGCGGAAACGTCCGTTGGTCATGCACAGGGAAAGAGCCCAGCCGGGAGCTGATCGAGCAGTTGCTGGAGGAAGGGAATTAGGCGAATCAGGTAATTAGACTGTTGGGCAATTAGGCATTAAGGCGCCGCTCGCGCGAGAATCCGTCTCGCACGCGCTCCGGCGGGAATCCCTTGCCGCGCCGCAGCTCTCAGAGCTCAGCCATCAGCGCAGAACGCGCAGATTGTGAGCGCTTTTGCGCCTTTTTGTCTCCTCAGATGTCGCACATTTTCACAGACTCGATCGGCCTGCGGCCAGCCGCACGCTTGCGTTCCGGCCGCACGTCCGCGGGCAGCCCGCACCAATCACTAGACCCGTGCCGTCCCCGTTCGCCCTCCGTCCTCGTTCTACCCCCGGCTGCAAAAAGGCTTGACTGCGGCCGCGAGGCATGATATAGTGGTAGCCGTTACATATTAATACATATCAAAAGGCGGAGAGAATGTCGTTTACGGTAGCAAATGGGGCGAGCGGCTTTTCGCGTTTCGGCCAGGCGAGCGCCGAGGTCGAGGAGGTGTTTAGTGGCTCCCACGCGGTTCTGGCCAAACTGATCGCCGAGCGAGCTCACCGGTTCGGATTTGAACCGAAAGGCCAGAAAACCGGATACGTAAATTTCTCTCTCGAGCGTCGGGCGCACACCCAGATTCATCCTCATCCTGATGGCGTGGCCCTCGTCGTTCGCGAAGCCGCCGACGAACTGCCAGATTTCCAATATCTGCGCGCCGTGCCCTGCTCCGGCCTAAGAAGGGCTCGTGGGCGCAATGCGTCGTGGCTTCAGGGAGACGGGAGATATACGTTCAGACCGGCCGCCGCGGTGCTCGTTCCGGCAGAGCTTGCTGAGAGCGCCGACGCTCCAGGCTGGGCGGAGGTCGATGCCGTGCTTTCGTACGCGAAGAGCAAGAGAGCGGCCGATGGATTGTGGAGTACAAGGAAATGACCGAACATAAGCGTTCTTTGCCTGACGATGGCGGATCCCAAGGCGAGCGTTCAATTCTGCTGCGCTTGTCAGCAGATGAGTTCCGGCGGCTGAGCTATGTAGCTGATGCATTGCAGCTGTCGGCCTCCGCGACATTGCGGGCCCTGATTCCGAACATCGAACGGCCGGATCGACAGGTAGTAAGCACGCCAGCGGACATCGCGTCAGCAGCGGGGTTTGATGTGGTTCCTGTCGCGGAGGACTTTGATGCAAGGCGCCTTCGTCGTCTTCTGGCTGACTTACGCGCGGAGAACGCAGCGTTGAGGCTTTGCGATGAGATCGAGCAGCAGCTTTGCGAGCGCGGGCTGCGTACGCTGCGAGTGGACACGTACAAGCGGCTCGGACGCTGGTGTCACCCCCATCGTTGGACGGACCGTGAAAAACGGGTCCGGCCGCTCGCCGAGGAATTGAGCCGTTTATTGTTCGGCTGCGTCATCGAACGCTTTGGCTGAGCTGCCAAGCACTGCACGGCATCGACTTCGAGGAAGACGCTCGCAAAGGGGCACGGAGAATCGGCGATATGGGTGCTCGCACGTACGCACTAATTTGCCAGGTCGGCGATGAACTGGTCGCGGCGTGACCACGGTGCTGCTTTGACGTCATAGGCGTGAAGGGCTTCGATCACGTCGCCGGTCACTTCGCGCGCCGAGTCATTCAAGAACGCATAAGCCTCAGAAGCTTCGCCGCGCGCCTCGCGCGTGTCGCTCAGAGTGAACAAGTAGGTTCCAATTGTGTTCTTGTTCGGCGCGTTGATGGCCTGGACCAAGCGCTCCGGGCGACGGCGCGATTTCGGGATGAGAAAGTCGATCGCGTGGTCGAAACCGCTGCGACCTGTGATCTTCACGCGCGGGCTATAGCGAACATCGTGCCGGTCCAGGAACTCGCGCACGTCTTCCCAGAAGAAGCCGGCCACGCGCGGCTGGGCCATGACGAACATGTCGTTCACCGCGAGCATGCACTGAATTAGCGCGTGGAGCCCTGCCCGAGGTTGCGCGTGGACGCATCCACTACAAGCGCGTTTTTCTCCACGCGGACGCCGAATCCGTTAAGCACGGCGTCCAAAACGGCCTTTCGCTTGGGCGTACCGACATCCACGCCGCTTGTCCGCAGGTCGCTGAGAATGTAACCATCGTCCGACAGGACTATCTTGCCGTTCGTCCTGACCGCATACACTTGCAGATGATCGTTGTGTCGATCAAGGAACGGGGTTGTCAGCTCACACGCGTCTCGCAGGTTTTGTGTGGAGAGCCCTTTGCGCAGCCACGTGACGTACGCGTCGACCAGTCGCTCGCATTCCTGTCGATTCACAGGAGTCCCTCCTGGAACGGTGGGAGATTCTCGATGCTGCAGTATCGACAGAAGTCCCGAAACGTACGCCTTGCATCGCTATGAGCTCGTCGGCTTCTGCCTGCGTCAACATTTGAGCTTATCCTGCCTCAGCACGTCCGGCAGCATTCCGTTTAAATGTCTACTTATTCTCCGAGTTGCGAGCATAAAGCCCTGAAAGGCCGTTGGCCAGAGGGGGTCGCAGACCAGCGGCAGCCGCAAATGACGGCTCACGCCTTGGCCGGGTCGGAGGCTTCGGGGTCGATGCCCAGGGCTTCGATGGCGGCCGGGAGTTGGTCGCGGGCGAATTTGCCGACGCGCGACAGTTCAAAGAGAGCGGTGTAGGCCACGTGTTCGGCGTTCACCTCGAAGAACCGGCGCAGTTCCTGGCGGGTTTCGCTGCGGCCGAAACCTTCTGTGCCCAGGGCGTGGATGCGATCGGGGGCCCAGGGGCACAGGCGGTGCGACAGGGCGTTGACGTAGTCGCTGGTGGCGACGACCGGCCAGGGCTGGCCCTCCAGCATTTGCTTCATGTAGGGTTTGCGCGGCGGGCGGTCCGGGTGCAGGCGGTTCCAGCGCTGGCAGGCCATGGCGTCGCGGTAGAGTTCGTTGTAGCTCGTGACGCTCCAGACGTCGGCCGCGACTTCGAACCGCTCGCGCAAAATCTCCTGGGCCCGGATGGCCTCGCGCAGCAGCGGCCCGCTGCCGAACAGATGCACGCGCGGGAGCTTGCCCGGCTTCTCGGCCGCGCGGAAGCGGTACATGCCGCGGACGATGCCCTCTTCGACTCCTTCGGGCATCGCCGGCTGCGGATAGAGTTCGTTATAGACCGTCAGGTAGTAGAAGACGCTTTCGCCTTCCTGGTACATCCGCCGGATGCCGTCCTGGATGATGACCGCCAGCTCGTAGGCGAAGGCCGGATCGTACGAGACGCAGTTCGGCACGACGCTGAAGAGAAGCTGGCTGTGGCCGTCCTGGTGCTGGAGTCCTTCACCGGCGAGCGTGGTGCGGCCGGCGGTGCCGCCGACCAGGAAGCCGCGGGCGCGGGCGTCGGCGGCGGCCCAGATCAGGTCGCCGATGCGCTGGAAGCCGAACATCGAGTAATAAATGAAGAACGGGATCGCGTTGACACGGTGCGTGGCGTAGGCCGTGCCGGCCGCGGTGAAGGAGGCCATCGAGCCGGCCTCAGTAATGCCTTCCTCGAGAATCTGGCCGTTCTTGCGTTCCTCGTAGCGCATGAGCAGGTGTGCGTCGACGGGTTCGTAGAGCTGGCCGAAGCGGGCGTAGATGCCGTAGTTGCGGAACAGGGCGTCCATGCCGAAGGTCCGGGCTTCGTCGGGGACGATCGGCACGATGAGCCGGCCGAGTTCGCTGTCGGACAAGAGGCGCGCCAGCATGCGCATGAAAGCCATGGTGGTGGCGGCGGGCCGCGGGCTGCCTTTGAGAAACTCCGTGAACAGGCGGAGCGAAGGAGCGGTCAGCGGCTCGGCGCGGACCACGCGGCGTGGGATGAAGCCACCCAGGGCGCGGCGACGTTCGATCAGGTACTCATACTCAGGACTGTCGGGCGCGAAGCGGCAGAACGGCGCCTCGAGGAGTTGCTTGTCGGTGACCGGGATTTCGAAGCGGTCGCGGAAGTAGCGCAACTCCTGTTCGTTCAGCTTCTTCTGCTGATGGGCGATGTTGCGGCCTTCGCCGGCCTCGCCCAGTCCGTAGCCCTTGATCGTGCGGGCCAGAACGACGGTGGGCTGGCCGCGATGCGCGACGGCCGCGGCGTAAGCGGCGTAGACTTTTTCCGGGTCATGCCCGCCCAGGCGCAGCGTGCGAATCTGGTCGTCGGTGAGATGGTCAACGAGTCTCAGGGCACGCGGGTCGCGCCCAAAGAAGTGCTCGCGGCAGTAGGCGCCCGACTCGACGGCGTAGCGCTGCCACTGGCCGTCGACGGTGTCCTCCATGAGGTCAATCAGGACGCCTTCGTGGTCCGCGGCGAAGAGCGGGTCCCAATCGCCGCCCCAGATGACTTTGATGACGTTCCAGCCGGCGCCGCGGAAGGCGCCCTCCAACTCCTGGATGATGTTGCCGTTGCCGCGGACGGGGCCGTCGAGGCGCTGGAGATTGCAGTTGATGACCCAGATCAGGTTGTCGAGCTTTTCGCGCCCGGCGAGGGTGATAGCGCCGAGGCTTTCCGGCTCGTCCATTTCGCCGTCGCCAAAGAAGCCCCAAACGCGGGACTGGGCGGTGTCGGCCAGTTCGCGGTCCTGGAGGTAGTAGTTGAAGCGGGCCTGGTAGATAGAGTTGATCGCCGCCAGCCCCATCGAGACGGTAGGGAACTCCCAGAAATCAGACATCAGCCATGGGTGCGGGTATGACGCCAGCCCGCCACCTTTGGCCAATTCGCGGCGGAAATTGACCAGGTGCGTTTCGTCGATGCGGCCTTCGAGATAGGCGCGAGCGTAGATGCCGGGAGCGGCGTGGCCCTGAAAATAGACCTGGTCGCCGGCGGAGCGGTCGGTCTTGGCGTGGAAGAAGTGGTTAAAGCCGATCTCGAAGAGCGTCGTGGCCGAAGCGTACGTCGAAAGGTGGCCGCCGATGCCGTCCGCGGCCCGGTTAGCCCGGATGACCATGGCCATGGCGTTCCAGCGGGCGTAGTTCTTGATGCGGCGTTCGATCTCGCGGTCGCCGGGGAAAGGCGGCTGTTCGGCGACCGGGATAGTGTTGATGTAGGGCGTGTTGGCCGAGAATGGGAAGCGGGCCCCGCTGCGGTAGCACCACTCGCGGAGCTGCTCGAGCAGGAACTCCACGCGTTGCGTGCCGAAGTGGCGTTTGACGGCTTCGGCGGAGGCCAGCCATTCGGCGGTTTCGAGCGGGTCGGAGTCGGGTACGTTTTCACGTGGCGGCATAGGCGTCCGTCGGTTGGTTATGGGGTTCTTGTGAGCCGTCGGTCGGCCCAGGTCAAACGGCAACGGCATGCCCGGGCCGCTCCGCGGGCTTGGGCATGGCAACCTCGCACGGGCATGGCACCCGGGCTGCGTATCTCGACCCGCGCCTGCCGGCTTCGCTGATGCCGGTTGCATTCGGCGTCGCTACGGCTTAAACTGCTTGATTCTAGCATTAACCGGCAATGAGGTACGAGCGTGTACGCGATATTTGAGGACGGCGGTAAGCAATACAAGGTCAGCACCGGCGACAAGCTGCTGATTGAGCTGAAGGAATTGCCCGAGGATCAAACACAGGTGGTGTTCGACAAGGTCCTGATGACGGGCGAGGGGGCCGAGGCGCGCATCGGCACGCCCTGGCTGGAAGGCGCCAGCGTCGCCGCTACGGTGATCGAAGAGACCAAGTTGCCGAAAGTCACCGGCGTAAAGTTCCGGCGGCGCAAGGGTTACCTCAAGAAGTGGGGTCACCGGCAGCGGGCCTTGTTGGTGCGGATCGACGCTATCAATGCGTGATAGCCATGCGGCGCAGGCTTGAGGGCCTGTGGAAGTGGTGCGCGCGCCGTCTAGTCTTCCAAGGCGGGCCTGCGGGCTCGTGAAAGATGCGGGGCGGGCTTGTCGGTTGTCAGCGGGTCGCCACCCGATCCGGCTGGCAATAATGCTTTTGTTCTGCGTTTTACTGGCCGGCGAAGGGGCGGCCGCTCCGGGGGATTTCGCCCAGAAGAAAGGCAATCGTCCGCCGTCCGGTCAAATCCGCAGGGGCGGCAAAAAGAAACCCCGCCGGAGTAAGCCCAAGAAGCCGGCCCAGAAACCTGACAAAGACGAATCTGAATCTGAAGAGGCGGCGACCAGCCAGCCAGCGGAACCGGAGGACGGGCCGGAGACGGTTGCGACGGTACTGCGCCGTCTGGGGCGCATGCGGCGTGGCGAAATGTCAGAGCGGGACATCGCTTTGAAGGCCGGGCTGGAGTTCGTTCGTGCCCTGTGCCGTGCGGATGGCGAGAAGGCTTCAGCGTTGCTGGAAGTGACGGGTTACCAGGTCATTCCAGGCGATGGACTCGGTGACGAGCCGGGGCCGCGCATCACGCCGGAGGCATTCGCCGCCGCGCTGGCTGCGGGTAGAGCCGCGGCGTTCGAGACGTTGCCCGCGGAATGCGTTGAAGCGGCGCCGCCTGAAGCGTTGCGGGAGAAGTTCCCCGGGATTTCGACCTGGATGCTGCCGACGGATTGGGGGATTGTTCTGAAACCGGTCGCCGAGCGTCACGATTGGGTGCAGCGTGAAGCCTGCCTGGTGGTTCGCTTGCGCGCGAGGAAGCCGACCGTTCAAGGCGGCACTGCGCTTGAGCCGTGGCCGGGCATTCTGCGGGCGGGATCGGGCGAAATTGGTTCCTGACTAACTTAGGGGGCTCGCTGGTACTTCGGGCTCGAATCGGGTGGGCACATTAAGGCAGTGGGGCTTGGGCCGCGGCCTGGGTCGCTGCTACTGCTTGGGAAGCGGTCCGGCCCAGGTAGGACCAGGTGTTCCCGCCGGCGTCTTTGGACAATTGAAGTTGGCGCTGGCCGTCGTTCGTGAGCGTTTCGAGGTCGACTGGCACGCTGTAATCAGAACTGTAGACCAGGCCAACGCTGACCGTGATTTGCAACGGCTGGCTGTCGAGCTGGATGCTGGAGCGCTCGACCGCCCGGCAGGCGCGGACTGCCGCGACGCAGGCGCCGTGCCGATCGCCGCGCGGCGCCACTACCACAAAACGCGGGCCGCCCCAGCGCGCCAACAGATCAACGTCGCTCAGCGAGGTTCGCAATCGCCGCGCGACTTGCCGCAGCACTCTGTCTGCCGCCGCCAATCCGAGGTCACTGCCGAGCTGCGCGAAACGGTCGACCTCAATAGTGAGCAGGGCGAAGCGCCGGGGCGACAGGCCCCTGAGTAGTTCAGCCATCCGCAGTTCGAAGCAGGCCCGGTTGGCGACGCCCGTCAGCCGGTCGGTCATGGCACGCCGCAGCCGGTGGGCGTCGCGGGCCGCCAACTGCACCGCCAGGGCGGCTCGCCCGGCCTCCTCCTGGGCGTCGGCGTAGAGGTCGTAGACCCGCAAGCCGCCCCCGAGGTCGACGTCGAAGAAAACCGCGGCCTCGGCGCAATCGGCGCGAATGGCGCGGGCCATGTCCTGCCACTCGGGCTCGGCCAGGGCCAACGTCTCCTCGATTACGGCTCGTGCCGCCTGCCGGGCTAGCTCGCTCAAGGGGCCTTTGTGGGAGAATACCGGCAACACTTCCAGCGCCAGGTGTACGATGTGCGCCAGCGCGTCCTCTTGTGAGTCAGGCCGCAGGCCGGTCCGCCCGGTTCGTTCCACGGCCCGTACCAACACGTCGGGCAGCCCCCATTCGGTCAGTATTCTGGTGCCTAATTGCGTGTGATCTGTGCCCAGGATTTTCCGCTCCGCTTCGACGAGGGGCAGGCCCTCTGCGACCAGGCGCAAGACTTGGCTGTATTCGTCGGGAGCGCCGCGGGCGAAGGCAAGTTGTCCAATCCGCGCGAGCTGCCCGGCGGTGAAGGCCTCCTCGCGATCGGCAGTACCAAGATGTTGCGCGAAACGGCGGGCGGTCACCGCGATCAGGAAGCTGTCGCGCCAGAAGCGTTGCAGGTCGAATTCCGGGCAAATGGGCTCGAAGCTGGGAGAGGCCAGGGAAAAGCCCAGGGCGATATTCTTCACCGTTCGCAGGCCGAGAAACAGCACCGCCTCGCGCACGGATGCGACGGCGCGGGGGGTACGGAGCAGCGGCGAGTTGGCGAATTTCAGGACTCGGGCCGACAGAGCCGGGTCTGACATGATGACGGTAGCGATGTCGCGCAGCTCAACAGAGCCGCAGCGGCAGAGCTCGATCACGCGGATGGCGGTACCGGGCGGGCTCGGCAGGCGGTTGTCCGCCTTAAGGCGGGCAAAGAGGCTGTCGGCGGCCACGTCGGTCATGCGCTCCCTTAGACGGCTACACCCTTTGCGGCCAGGGTGACCAAGAAACGTCCCAGGTATTCCAGGGCGACGAGCGGCGGGCACACACCGGAGAGGGCCAAAGCTTCGGCGATCTCACTGGCGGCGCGTACTTGCTGAATCTGCAGTAGCGTCTCGATCTGCGCTTCGGTCAGCAAGCCGCGCTGGGCGGCGATCTGTCCGAATGGCAGGCGGCTGACGCGCTGCTCGTCCAGAATGCAGTCAATATCCTGGCAGGAAAGCAGGCCGTGGCTGAAAGCGATTGATCCGATCGGTTCGGCTGACGCATGCAGCCGTTCCAGGGCGGCACGAAGCTTATCGGGCGAGATTACGCCCTGCTCGGCGAGGTACTCCGGGAACGCTTTTCGCAATGTCGCTTCCTTTTGTGGCGATGTAATGTCGGTCCCAGGTGCTAAATCGACCCAAACAGGCAGGGGGGTGAATCTATTGGGAGGAGCCCGGTCGGGCGCCGGGGCGGCCGGGTTGGCGTACGCGTGTTTATCGGCCTGGCACCGACCTTATCCTCGGTTTTCCGGCAATGTCATGCGCGGCCAAGTCAGCGTAGCGGGGCTGTCAGCGCTGGGACGCGAATTGCTGCGAGATGGCTTCTTCGAGCTGCTCGAGTTCGACCGGCTTGGTGAGGTGCTTGGAAAAACCGGCCGCCCGTGTGCGTTGGATATCCTCCTGCTGGCCGTAACCCGTGAGCGCGATTGCGGGTAGCTCGTAGCCGCGCCGACGCATTTCGCTGACCAGATCGACGCCGCTGCCGTCGGGGAGGCCCAGGTCGCTGATAAGCAGATCGAATTTCTGCTGCCCGAGCCGCTCCAGACCGGTGCGAATATCGCCGGCGGTTTGGACCGTATGCCCGATCGACTGCAGGAGCCAGGTGACGATTTTCACCGTGTCGGGGTGGTCCTCGACGAGGAGAATTTGGAGGCTGCCCGCAGGCGCTGGGCGCGGCGCGGCGCTGGGTGGCGCGCCCGCCTGCACAGCCGGTTGCTCCGCCACCGGCAGGCGCACGGTGAAGGTTGACCCGTGGCCCTTGCCGGGGCTGGTGGCGGTAATGGTTCCGCCGTGCATCTCGACCAGGGCTTTGCAGATTGCCAAGCCCAGCCCCAGGCCGCCGAACTGACGGCGGTGGGTGTGCTCGGCCTGCTCGAAGGCGTCGAAAATGCGCTGCTGGTCAGCCGGCTCGATTCCCGTGCCGGTATCGGCGACTTCGGCGACGACGTAACTGTTCTCGGCGCGACAGCGGACCGCCAACTTACCGCCGGGCGGCGTGAACTTGACGGCATTGTTCAGCAGGTTCCAGAACACCTGTTCCAGGCGTCTGGCATCGCCATGCACGGTTCGCGTTTGATCCAAGTCGAGGCTGAGCTGCAGGCGGCGTGCTTCGAGGTCCGGGCGACACACCTCCAAGGCGCGCTCCAGGATGGTCCGCAGCTCCACCGGGCGGCGGTCCAGCTCGACCTGCCCGCGCGCGATGCGAGTCATGTCCAGGAGGTCGTCAATCAGCCGTGCCTCCATCTGCGTATTGCGCCGAATTACGTCCAGCCCTTCGCGCAAGGCGGGGCTTAGGTTTACGTCGGCCGCGAGCATCGAGGCCGTCGCCAGCACGGGTGTCAGCGGGGTGCGCAGCTCGTGCGACAGCACGGCCAGGAAGTGATCCTTGGCGCGATTGGCGGCGTCGAGTTCCTCGGCGCGGCGCTTCAACTCCGCATCCAATCGTTGGCGAGTAAGGGCCAGCACTGCCTGGTCAGCCACGGCCCGCACGACGTCCAACTCATCTTGCGAGAAGCTCGTGCGACTGCGGGTGCCCAACGAGATCGACCCCCAGAGGCGATCGCCCACTAACGGGTAGCAGGCGTACGCCTGCAAATCGAGGGTGCGTAGCAGGGCGGCTTTGGGATTGTCGTCCGCCTGCACGTTCTGAATCACAATGCTTGTGCGCCGTTGGGCCGCCGTCGCGCAAACGGTTTGCCCAAGCTCCACCAGGTCGATGGCGCGCCTGGTTTCGTCGTCCAGACCGCGGGCGCAATGCATCTTCAGATGCCGTTGACCCTCGGTGAGCAGGTAGCACAAGTAAACCTCGGCTTGCAGGTGCGCGGCCACCGCGTCCAGTATTCCCGGCAGTTCCGCGAGTGGATCACTTGTTACGAGCAACTGAGTCGCCGTCCGCGCCAGCAGTCGCAAGCCATCGGCGTGGTGCCGGATTTCCTGTTCCGCATGCTTGCGATGTGTGATGTCTTGAATGATGCCGGCCGTGCCGACCGGCCGCCCAGTCGCGTCGTGCATTCGCCCGGCGGTGACTTCGACCCAGATCACCCGCCCATCTTTGCGTATATAGCGCTTCTGGCCGCGGTAGGTGTGCATCTCGCCGCCCCGCATTCGCAGGTAAGCGTCCCAATCGGCCTCTCGTTCCTCGGGGTGGGTGAGGTCGCGCGGTGATAGTTGCAATAACTCCTCGCGACTGTAACCGGTTATTCGGCACATGTAGTCGTTGGCGGCTATGAAACGCCCGCTCATGTCCACTTGCGCTGCGCCGACCGTTGCATTCTCGAAGAAAGCCCGAAAGCGCTCTGCGTTTTGCCGCACCGCCTCCTCGGCCGCTTTGCGCTCGGTGACGTCGACGGCCGTACCGATGATCGCCGGCGCCCCACGGTATTCGATGCGTACCGGGGCGATCTCGACCCAGCGCGGCTGGCCGGCTTTGGTGAGCATGAGGTATTCATAGTTGGCGGGGACCTCCTCTCCCGCCAAGCGGCGCCGCGCGCGATCCAAAACCAACTCGCGGAACTCGGGATGAATCAGCTCGGCGATGTCGATCGCTAGCAGCTCCTCGCGCGTATACCCGCTGTTTTCGCACAGGAACGGGTTGACGTACAGGAACCGCCGGTCACGCACGATTCCAACCATTACCCGGCTGGCCTCGGCCAGCAGGCGGAACTTCAGTTCGCTTTCACGCAGGGCCTGCTCCGCCATCTTGGTTTGCGTTATATCGCGTGAGATGGCCAGCAAGCGCTCGGGTCGCCCGTCGGGCCCGAGTATGGGGGTGATCATCTCATCCCACCAGCGCGGCGTGCCGCACGCGCTGGGGCAATAGGCTTGTGTTTTGCCCACTTGTCCGGCCGCGGCTTGGGCGATGGCGGCGCGGACGGCCTCGCGGTGCGCTTCGGCGAAGAGCTCGGGCATCGGCTTGCCGATGAAAGGGCGCAAATCCTGGACTTCCATCAGCTCCCGACCGCGGGGGTTCATCGTCAATATGCGGCCCTGGAGATCCAGTGTTTTTATGCAGTCGGCGCTGCTTTCCAAAATGCGACGCTGGAACTCCTCGCCGGCCTGGAAAGCCTGCTCTGGGGTGCGGTCGCCGTAATCGTATTGGCGCTGCCGGTAGCGCATGGCCGTCCTCACGGCGCTCAGCAGCGCCCACTGCGGCCCCGGCGACAGGAACGTCACGTGCGCCCGCGGGCCAAGTCCGCGGGCGATATTAGCGCAGCGCGCCTCATCCGCCGCTGGGCTCATGAGCACGATGACGGGCAGCTCACTCCAGGCCGGCGCGGCTGACAGCTCGCGTTTTAATTCTTCAACCGCCTCGGAATGCAGCGCCTCTTCGTCCACAACCACCGCGCCGGCGCCGCGACGAATCTCCGTGCAGAGCTCTTCGACGCTACGGCAAGTTTTTGTGGGTATACCCGAAGCCTCAAGCGGCGCACCAGCACGGCTGGGCCGGAGTGCCAAGACTCGCAACGTTTTCTCGCCCACTACGTGCGTCACGCCAATCCTCGCCGCGTGAACACGGCGTAAAGTGTGACTCCCAGGAGCGTCTGGCGCCATTTTGAGAGCCAAGGATAATGCTAGTACGGCTCCGAAATGCCTTCAACTGCGCAATTGCGCAAGAGGGAGATGCGCATATTACGCCGCCTGAACTAAAAAGTAAACGTACCTCAAGAAGCCGATGTCGAAGCCGATTTTAATGTACACCGCGGCCGGGAATTGGTCTTTGATTAACTCAATTCCCTCTTTGCCAAGCCGCATGCCGTTCCAGATCAACTTGGGTAAATCGCGCGCCGTCAATTCAGCTAGCGCTTGCAAGGCCCTTCGATAGCCTAACTCCCAATTGGGTGCGACCCGGTCGTTCAGATCGTCTACGTGGAGCAGGCGGTAACCGTTGCGGCTGAACAGATGTTCATACCGGCCGCGTGTCTCAAGGTAGGGCACTCCCCAGTATTTCATAAAGGGCGCAAGCACTAGATCTTGTTGTACGGCGCCCAAGCGTTCGCGCCGGCACCAATCGACGAGCAGCAAGCGAGCGCCGGGTTCCATTACACGCCGAATGCGCCGCATGGCCAGCAGCTTGTCCGGCAGATAACAGGCGGCGTCCAGGAAGGAGACGGCGTCGAAGGTCTGACCAAGCTCATCGATTTTCATGGCATCATGTCGCCTGAAGCGCAGGTTAGGCCGTTCCAGCCGCCGGGCGTGCGAAAGCTGCGACTCGGAGATGTCGATGCCCAACACCTCGCCCGGCGTGTTTTCAGCCATCAGGCGCGCGAACCCGCCGCGCCCGCAGGCGATATCAAGCACGCGCCTTGCCTGCCCGACTTTCAATGCGTTCATGTACGCGCGATGCGTGTTCTCCAGGGCTTGCTCCCAAGGCTGCGCCTCGTTTTCGAAGATGGCGAAGTGGAAGTAGTTTCCCCAATATCGAGCGTAGAGGTCGCTGACGGCCGCAAACATCTTCTGCATGTCCAAGTCGTAAGTGGCAGTCGTCATCCTGGCACCGTATCGAACCGTGTGTTCGGGCGCGGCCGTTCGATTCTATCCGCGTGCCCCGCCTCGCCGGCGCGCCGGTGCCATGCCCAAGCCGTGTGGCGGGTGCCATGCCCAAGCCGCGTGGCGGCGCGGGCATGCGTTCGCCAATGGGCCCCATTTTCCTACGCGTGACTGTGGGAAAGTGGTAATGTGGGAATGTGGGAATGTGGGGAGGTGCCGTCCTGACCCTTCACACCCTGATACCGTCTTCGCACGTCCGACCGGGTGCGGCCGCGCGTTAAGGGAGGGCATGCCCGCGCTTACAGCTTGGGCATGGCACCCAACGCGCTTACAGCTTGGGCATGGCACCCAACGGACGGCCACCCAACGGATGCCATCACGGCCACCCGACCCAAGCAACGGACGCCCACCCAACAGCTACGACAGGCAGCGACAAGCGCCGCCGCCGGACCGCACTGGCTAAACGGACCAGGTGCATCGCGGCCCGGCGGCGGCTTAACCCCGGAACAAAAACGAACAACCTCGCTCTACTCGCAGCTCACGTCGAACACCTTGACCGCGTCGACCGCGGCCTCGGTGCGCGAGTTGTTCGGCAAGTCTATAGCAGTGAAGCGCACTTGGAAGCCGGCCGTCAGCGGGATGTAATCCGCCAAATGCACTTCGTGCAGTACCCATCCGTCAAAGTTGGAGATGTGCGCTACCTGTACCCAAGTGGCGCCGCCGTCACTGGATACGTGCACGTCCAAGAAGTCCTGCGCCGGCGGAATTGGATCATCGCACGTGAACCACGCGGCGAAGCGCAACATGGGATCATCGGCGCCGCTCAAATCCAGCACGGGCGAGGTCAGGTACGTGGGACCGCCGTCGACGTCGAAGGTCGCACGGTTGTCAGTCACGTAACACCAGCCCGACGCGTCGAAGTCCTCCGGCGGCGAGCCGTCGTCGGCGCCGAACGGAATGGCGCGCTGCCAGACTCCGGAAGTGATGCCGGCCGCGCTGTCTACAGTCCAGCCCAGGTCGCTCTGGAAATTGTCCTCCAGTATCTCGATGTAAGTGCCGACCAGCGCGGAGAAGGGTGCGGTAGCACCCGCGGCCGGCGCCAGCACTTCGCCGGTGATCTGGCCAGTCGCGCTGAAGTAGTATTCGGGCAAGTCGCCGCAAGCCGGCGCCGGCAGCGTTGCGTTCCACAGTTCGCCGCCGACCGGCACCAGGGGCGTTGATTGCCATGCGCCGCCGTCGTAGCGGTAGTACAGCAGTGCGGTGCCCGCCACCAACTGGTCGTCGCCCTCGATGATCTCGACGTTCAGCGTGGTCGGCTCATGGGGCGGCACGAAATCCGGCGGCGCGCCGATCAGGCTGAGCGTCAGCGGCGTGAAAGCCGAGGGCAAATCGTTGTCGAGCATCAGTTCGTCGATCACGATGCGGCCCTGACTAGTGCCCCAGGACGGACCGAAATTCAAGCGCACCGCCACGATATTACTCAAATCCAGCCCGCTGCCGTTGGCCAGAAAATCGCTGGTGCGCATCCGGATGCGGCGCATTTCGTTGTGCCACCCGCCCTGCCGCGCGTACGGCATGCCGAAGCCGCCGCCGTAGGCGCCGGTGTTGATGGAGCTGACGTTCCCGGCCGCGTCGCGCAGGGTAATGGTGAACGTCAGAAGGCCGGCGGTGGCCATAGTGTAGGGGTGCTGGGTGCCTTGCGCGCCGCGCAGGGAGAGGTATTTCCAAGCGGCGAAGTTTCGCAGTTCGGGGACAACGGCCCACTCATAGTACCGGTTTACGCCGTTCCAATCGAAGACGACGCCGCGGCCGGTGTCCCACCAATCGGTGCTGTCCTGCGTGGCGCCGTTGAAGGGATCGCTCGCACTCCAGGCGAAACTGGAGTTGTTATCATCCAAGCGGCCTTCGGTGAGGTTGGTTACATTGTACGTGACTGCGCCGCCGGAACTACTGAGGCCGGCGCCCTCGTTGGTCTCGTAATCGTCAATGAAGCACGTACCATCCTCATGGCCGTTGCGATACTCCTGTGAGACGACGTAACACGGGTCGATGCCCACTGGCACAGAGGGCGGGTGGAAGCGCTCATACTGCCGCCAGAGGTAGTCGCTGCCCGGAATGTTGCCGTGCGCGTAATGCTTGTACATCGGCAGCATCAATCCGAGCTGTACCAGATGGGTACCGGCGGCGTTAATGGGGCAGGGGCCCTCGAACACCGCGCCGCCGCTGCCGGAGTGGAACCAGCCGTGGCCCGTGCCCTGGACCACGGTCGACTGCCGGTAGCGCGTGGCCCGCTCGTGTATGTGGAAAGTCTGGGCCCGGTCGACACCTGCCCCGCCATGCACGTCGGCATCGCCGCTGGCGGTCCACAGGTGATAGTTGACGGAACCGGGGTATGTCAATTGCTGAGTGTTGAAGTCGACCGGCAACATGCTGTCGACCATCACTATATCCTCGGCGGTATAGTAGGTGGGTTCGTACGAATGTGGGGTAAACGAGATGCGGTGTATGGCAATCGCCACACCTTCCCCGCCGCGGCTGTGTCCAACCCAAATGATGCGGTGCATATCCACGTGGCCCACCAGCGCGCCGCCGGCGATGCCGGGCAGCAGGTGCAGGAAAGCGTCCGTGTGGCCACAGGTGGTCAACGAGGCCGTCTCGACCGTAGAGACGTTGTTTTGGTGTGCCATGACGATGAATCCGTACGAGCCCAAATGGTTGCCGATGTGCCCGTACCATTGATAGTCATGTCCCACGCCGTGGCTGACGACCACCAGCGGCAACTGGCCCATTTCGGCGATGTTGGTGGGGTAGTACAGCTTCTGGCCGCCGAGACCGGCAGGTATGCCGAAGATCGTGCCTACGCTATAGGTGACATTGGTCACGGCCAACGGCCCGGGCGCGGTAGTATCATGGCAGACATACAGGCCGGCCTCGCGACCGAGGCCGTCAATGTAGTCGCCGCCGTCCAGCCGGCCGTTGCGGTTCATGTCCACGACCACGTCGTAGCCGTGGCCCAGGCCGGTGTAGTCGCCGGTCCATTCCTCATATACGGCGGCATTCAGCTCGTTGGGGCCGGTAACTTGAAAAGTATTCTCTTGTATTGTGTCGCCAGCGAAGGTAACCGTCAGCAGCCCGTCAACAGTTACGTCAGCAAGAGTGGGATCGACGGCCCATTCACCGGCGGACTTCTTTTCAACGACGTAGATGTCGGCGGTGCGCCCGACGATCTCCGGATGCAGCGTCGGGTCGATGGCTACCTGGATCGGGGCGTTCTGGTGGAAGGCCCGGACAAATTCGAAATACGGGTAGTCTGTCAGGGCGTTGCCGGCGAGTTGAATCGCCACTGGTGCGGCTGGGCCGCCAGTCAACAGCGATACGAAGGGATCTATGTCGAACACATTTACCGCCCCGTCGTAGTTCGCGTCGCCCAGCAGCAGGTCGCAGCCGGGATGCTGCGCCGCATAGCCGCTCGGATCGGTCAGAGCCAGAACAAACGGATCAATGTCAAAGACATTAACCGCGCCATCGCAATTCAGGTCGCCGACCTGAAAGGCGCTCGCGGCGCCGGGGGCGCACAACAGCAAGCCCGTAACGATAATCAGTGCATCGCGTCTCACGACACGTCCTCCTATGCTGCGCCGGCCGCGGCCGGCAATGATGAGAATGCTTCAAACCTGCCGGGGGCTCAGCCACCCGGCGAACCTCGCTTCTTTTTCCCTGCCGTCGAGCTCCGGATTGCGTTCAAGCCGCGGGGCAGGCGCTTTGTGTTCAAAGCCTAAACTCCCAGCGCGCCTGCGCCCGCGACGATCAGAGGAGAAATTAAGGCGTCACCGGCTGCACGACTGGCAAGCGCCAGCTTTCCGCCAAGTGTTTTTCTTGCGGCGAGTACTGCTCTACCAGCCCGCCGATGGTGTCCCGCAACAAGGCGCTCATGTCCTGCGCATTGGCCGGCCGGCCGCCCGCGTCCGTGGCGGTCTTGGCCTTGTCGGCCGGCAGCGGCTTGAGGCCGGCTTTTTCCGCCTGCCGGCGTTCGGCCTTGACATGGGCGGCGTTGATCCGGTCGGGTAGCTCGGCGGCCCCGAACCAAATGAGGTCTTTGGTCAGATCCACGTCGCCGGGGACCACCGCGATCACGTAACCCGACTTGTCACCCTGGTTCAGTCGCATGGCGGCCTGGTGGCCGACGTACAAGACGGGCTCGCCGATCTCGCGTGGAACGACCAACTTCGGGTCGACCTTCAGCACCAGAATCGTGCCCTTGGTGACCTGGAATGGCTCACTGGCCCACTGATATTGGAAACCGTCGTTCAAGCTGAACGGCCGGGCGTAGACGACTTCGTCCACCGCCGCCGGCGTATTGGGAACCGGCGGGGCCGCCATTGAGATCGAAGTCGCGGTCAAGAGGCACACGCTCACGAGTACTGTTTTCATTTCTTCACTCCTTCTGCAATGTGGCGAGCTGCGAGCGCCAGCCATCAGTCCATGCCGGCGCCACACGCCGGCGCGTTGTGAATTGCAAGATGGGGGGCCGGGGTGCTCGAACTCACCCCGGCCGCTCTCCGCTTGTACTTTCCACTCACCGGAGGCGCGGCGAGCGAAGGGGCCGGCCCCGGCCCGCGGGGCGGGCGTGCCTGCGCGTGAAACCGCACGCCCACTAGCGGTGCCCGCACCCGCGGTTACGACCGGAGTTGAGGTGTCCCGGCAGCCTTGGCGCCCGGCAAACGCCAAGTCTGCACCAACCTCTACTCCCTTGAATGCCACGTGCGATGAGTCCACATCGAACTCGACTGGACACTACCTCTCCGCCCGGAATCAACATTGCTTTCTTAGTGCCATGTTGTTCCGTGCGGGATGCGAGGCGTCACGCCGGGGCGCATGCATATCTACTGCCCCCCA
>ERZ795052.1977-NODE-1977-length-26346-cov-10.732304_pt1 | contig 26346 bp, 27 predicted proteins | sample MGYA00375136_ERZ795052 | MGnify/ENA primary metagenome ERZ795052 (study PRJEB30181, sample SAMN05720156) | activated sludge metagenome | isolation source: Anaerobic digester | place: Japan | collected 2015-05-26 ... | reverse complement strand
GGGATCGCAACGTGTCCCCGGAACAGACGCGACATATTCAACAGGCTGCTAGTTAGCAAAACCTCCCCCCCCAAGTCAAGGCTCCGCGTCCTGAGCGCAATCTCTGGCCCTGAGCCCGCGACCCATAACGCCACGGTCTTTTGCGAAAGACAACACCCGACCCCTTCAGATGCGCGTCGGCGTGGACATGGCGCCTCAGCCCCCCAACAGCTGGACCGCAACGTGCCCCCGGAACAGACGCGAGTGAACACCACAACATGCAGGTCGTCCATACGGAAAAGGTCCACAGCGCAAATGGCGCAACCCGCAACCCTCGATTTCACCTTGACCCCCATCGCAACCCATGCTATAATCCGCCTTTGTCTCAATCGTGCCACAATCCCATTCTGCGGTAGCTCAATGGTGGAGCAAGCGGCTGTTAACCGCAAGGTTGCAGGTTCGAGTCCTGCCCGCAGAGCCAGTACATTTCTCGCGGACTTCCGACTGTCCGCGGGTTGACGATAGCGACAGGAGAAGCGACCGCCGACCAGGCATCGCTTCTCCTGTTCTGCTTTGAGCTTACGCCGCGCCCCACATGAGACCATGCTTCGGGGGCCGAATAGAGAGTCCATCTTCGGGGCGCATCCTTCCGGTCAGACACCCCCTCACCCGTCCAAAACGCCCCAAACCTCTCTGTTTTTCGACCGAGAGGACCTCACGGGTTAACACCAAAAACGGCTTTGGCGGGCCAAACGCAACCACGAAACTCTCGGCTCCCTTTGGCCGACGGTGAGGATTCCCGGCCTGCTGGACGACGCCGCATGCGCCCTCATGTGCCACGACTCTCCTCCGTCTCTCTTCGCCAACCGCGCAATTTGCCGCCTCCAGCCTGAATTGAATCAGCGATAAGTTCTCGGACCTCAAAGAGGAACGCGTTCGCATCGGGCCCCGGCATCTCGTTCGGGACAGGTGCGGCTTCTCCGTAGACTACCGACACCTCGCGAGCTCGGACACGAGTTGATCCTGGTCCTCGAAGCTCGTATGCGGCAAGCCACTCCTTAATACGGTCATCCAGAACGCGCCGGCGTGACAGGTCATGTAGTCGCGTGAACACCTCCTTCTTGATCGTGTCGATGGCTGCGGCACGAACATCGCTGCCATCGGGAGGCGTGGCCGGATCCCACTGCAGCGGGCTTGCGAGAAACTGACTGATCTCGGTCTGCAACAGCCGGATGAGGTCCGCCACAGGACGCAGGGTGTCGTATTCGTCAACGCGGAAGACACCCAGGCGGCGGGTGAGGGCTTTGACCCTTGCCCAGTGCTCTGCGAACACGCCCGACTTAGACCCCATCCCCAGAATCCCATTCCATCTCTCGTGGAACTCCTGAGTGGCCTTCTGGATGGCGAGGACCAGATTGGCGACGTCATAGACCGGGTTGTACTCAATCGGGACCGCCGGTGCGCCTGCGGCCATGATGGTCTGCAACAGCCGATCGAGTTCGTGACGTGTGAGCTTGGCGCTTTCCTTGAGCCGCTGCTGGATATTGGCAAGAAAGATCACGCGCTCTGGAACCATCTTTCGCAAGGCGACTTCCGCGTCTCGGCCAAACGCTTTGCCGATGCTTCGCGTCGCGTTGTCGAAGGACCCAAGTACGTGGTCCTTCTTGATGGAGGCTCCAATCAGGTTGTCTCCCTTAACCTCATCGAAGTGAGTGAAGGCCACAATGAGCTTTGACTCGTGCCCACTGGCAACGAGGGATTGCAGTACGGCGCAGGAGCCCGCCTGCATGGGCTGGGCAGCGTTATCCACAAGTACAATCGCATCCACCAGCTGGAATCGCCGCGTGATGGACGTGGAGAGGCTTGAGGAGCTATCGGCAATGTGTCCAATTCCCTGCCCATCCAGAAGAACGAGTTTGGGCACGTCGTCGGGTTGCCAGGCTGGCCGGAAAGGCCCCGCAACTCTGATCCCCTCGACCAATGGTGTGAGGAGTCGGCCAAAGTTGGGGGCATAGTTGCTTGAGAACCGGTTGACCGTCCTGAGGAATCGCGCCCTTTCCCCACTGTCCACGGTCAGCATCCACTTGACCGGCCAACCGTCGCGGCCACGAGTTACCTCGCCGTCATCAAGCAACAGGAATCGGCCCTCCACGTCCTCCAGAATAGCATCGACAAGTTCGTGGAACCTTTCATCGTCAGCGATGGAATCTTCAACGAACTCCTGCAGGACGTCCCTGTCCTGGCTTGACGCACTCTCAAGGTTGACCCCCAGTTCAGAGGCCGTTCGCGCCAACACTGCACGTGCTTCGGTCAGTAACACGTCAATCTCTTTGAGGTAGGCCTGTAGGACGCGGAGCAGTTCGGCGCGTTCCGACTCGCTCAGGCCCACCACCTCGTCGGTCTCCTTCCCAACATCCTTGTCCTCATCCTCGTCCTCGATCTCCGCTTCTTCCCCCGCTGCCAACATTGCTGGATTGCCGAGAACATAGCTCAGTCGAAAGCGCTGCTCGCTGTGTTCAAGGAAGCGTCGGAGGACCTCGTGTTCAGATGCGCCATCAAGCTTTCCCATGACCGCGGCCATGACGCACTCCGCTATGTACTGACGCGTCCTGTCTCTTGGGATGAACGTCACCACCGCGCGGAAGGGGCCTTCGTCAAACACCAACTCCATGTCACAGATAGTGGTCTTGGCGGCCGAGATCGACGGGAACCGTTCATGCTCCGGGTCCGTCCCCAGAAGCTGGCGGACGATGGTCGTCTTGCCAGCGCCGGTTGTTCCCACGAACTGAGCACGCACATATCCGTCACCAGCTGCCTCTCCGCCAGGCAGCGGGACGGCCTCATTCCTTATTGCCCAGGGGTCGTGGGAGTCGGGAAGCATCGGGTCGTAGAAAGCACCTACGACGCACGGGGCGAATTTGGAGCGAGCGGACTCTCTGGCCGCCGGACTCCACATCGCAGGGGTGGCCAGCAACTCGTTCAACTCCTCCACCAACTTCCGCGCCTGTTCCTCGTCAGCAGTGCCCAGCCCTCTGCGCACGCGCAGAGGCTTTTCCCCCCGTTCACGATCCCGGCATATAGGGTGTCTGAAGATGACGCACCAGCCGGCGCGTCCCCTACTCAACGTTGCCTTGCTCTCGTGCTTAGCCATTCCCATTCCTCCAAATAGCAGGGGCATGCGGCGTTGTTCCGCGTTGTTCCATCTGAAATCATATCTCACGAAACGTGCTCTGTCAAACAAAAAATGACACAACGCAACACAACGCGCGGGCCGCAGATCGTAACACGCTGGTGCGCAATATGTTGCTACTTTGTATTGGCCTGTAAGTGAGCCTCGCTACGGCGTCCAGCATGTGGCCTATCCGACAGGGCTGGCCTCGACGCGGTATGTATCCAGCAGGACCGAGAAGCCTGGATCTGTTGGAGACACGCCCATGCCTGGCATCACCCACCCGCGGGACATGTCCGCCGAGGAGATCCGCGCCGAAGTTGCTCTGCTCCTGGCGCGCGGGTACATGCGTTTGAGACGTCGGCAGGCGGGCGTCACCCCCACGTTAGACGCAGCGGGCATGCCGACGGATGCCGCCTCAAGAAATCTCGCGGAATCCGACCAGATTGGCCTTGATGTTTCCGGCGAATAGAGCCTCTATGTGTCCAGGCGGTTGACGCAGCGAGAGACAGCATTGGAGGCCGAGATGGAACTGGACATCGCGCAAGAGGCTCAAAGGCTGAGCCAGATGACGGTCGTCGAACTCCGCGAAAGGCACGCTGAGGTCGTCGGCGAGGAGTGCCGCTCGCGGCACAAGGATTTCCTGCGGAAGCGTATCCTCTGGCGGCTGCAGGCGAACGCAAGCGGCGGGCTTTCGGAGCGAGCGCGACAGCGTGCCGAGGAACTGGCCAACGACGCCGACCTGCGCCTGACGCCCCCTCGGCCCAGAACAGCCGACGATGGGACGCACGCCGTCACCGGTACGGTCGGCAAGTCACGCGAACCGGTGGGGCCACTGCCGGGCACGCTCCTGCGGCGTGAGTACAAAGGTCGGACCGTCCAAGTCATGGTGCTCGACAAGGGCTTCGAGTTCGAGGGCAAGGTCTATCGTTCGCTCACCGCCATCGCCGAGGCCGTCACAGGCGCGCACTGGAATGGGATGGCCTTCTTTGGGCTGCGCGCCAATGGAGGCAAACCGTGACGAGACAGAACGGGAAGCAGCCGCCGCCGCGAACGCGCCTGCGCTGCGCGATCTACACGCGCAAATCCACGGAAGAAGGGCTTGACCAGGAATTCAACTCGCTGGACGCGCAGCGCGAATCGGCCGAAACCTTCATCCAGAGCCAGCGCGGCGAAGGCTGGGTCTGCCTGCCCGACCGCTACGACGACGGCGGCTTCTCTGGCGGCAACATGGAGCGCCCCGCGCTGAAGCGGCTCATGGCCGACGTCGAGGCGGGAAAGGTGGACTGCATCGTGGTCTACAAGGTGGACCGGCTATCTCGTTCACTCCTCGACTTCGCCCGAATCATGGAGACTCTGGAGAAGCGCAACGTTTCCTTCGTCTCCGTGACCCAGCAGTTCAACACGACCCACTCGATGGGCCGTCTGACCCTGAACATCCTCCTCTCCTTCGCCCAGTTCGAGCGGGAGATCATCGCCGAGAGGACGCGTGACAAGATGTGCGCCGCCCGGCGCAAAGGACGGTGGGTGGGCGGGAAGCCCATGCTGGGGTACGACGTTGCGCCCAACGGCGGCCGCCTTGTCGTCAACGAGACCGAGGCGCACCGCGTGCGCGCCATCTTCGAGTGCTATCTCGACATTCAGTCGCTCATCGCTACGGCGCGCGAACTCAACAAGCGCGGCTGGACCAACAAGCAATGGATCACCCGCAAAGGCCACAAGAGCGGCGGCAACCCGTTCACCAAGGTCAACCTCTTCCAGTTGCTGACCAATCCCATCTACCTCGGCAAGGTGCGCCACAAGGGCACGCTCTATGACGGCGCGCACGATGCCATCGTCAACGAGCAGATCTGGCTGCGCGCGAACGCGCTTCTGCGGCGCAACAGCGGCAATGGCGGACCGCTGGGGCGGAACAAGTACGGGGCCCTGCTGCGGGGCATTCTCTACTGCGACTCATGCGGCGTGGCAATGATCCATGCCATGACCGCGCATGGATCAAAGCACTATCGGTACTACGTGTGCGGCAAGGCGCAGAAGCAGGGATGGGACTCCTGCCCCACAAAGTCGGTTCCCGCCGGCGAGATCGAGCGGTTCGTCATCGAGCGCATCCGCCATGTGGGGAACGATCCAGAGCTTGCCGCTGAAGCCTTCCGCCAAGCACAAGCTGAGAGCCGCCGGCGCATGACAGAGCTTGAGAATGAGAAGTCCGCCCTCGATGCCGACCTCGCACGCTACAGCGCGCGGGTGCGGCAACTGATGGAGCAGTTGGGGCCTGCACCCGACCGCCAGTCACCGCTCACCGCGGAACTGGCCAACCTCCAGGAGCGCATGCGCTTGGCCGAGCAACGCGTCACGGAGGCCCGCAACGAGATCATCGCCAAGGGCCTTGAACTGGTGGACGAGCGGGAACTGGCGATGGCGCTCACCATCTTCGATCCTGTGTGGGAGTCCATGTCCTGGCGCGAGCAGATGCGTGTCATCCAACTGCTGGTGGAACGCATCGGCTATGACGGTCCCACGGGCAGACTATCCATCCGTTTCCGCAACGCCGGGATTCAGACGCTGAACCAGGAACTGGACGCCGAAAGCGAGGTTGCCGAGCCATGAGTTCGGACATGGTTGTCACCGAGCGAAGCAGCGATGGCTTCACGGTCGAGTGCAAGATACATTTCCGCAGAGGGCACTGCGGGCGGAAGAGACTCCAGCACGGGGAGAGGCCCCGCCCCGCGCCGGTCGGTCCCGGCAGAATGCAGCGCGTGACGAAGCTGATGGCCTTGGCCATTCGGTTCCAGCGTCTTGTCTTGGAAGGTGCGGTTCGGGACTACGCCGATCTGGCGCGTCTCGGCAACGTCACTCGCGCCCGCATGACGCAGATCATGAACCTCCTGCACCTGGCCCCCGATATCCAGGAGGCCGTCCTCTTTCTGCCGAAGGTTCACGGGGGCCATGACCGCGTCACCGAGCGTGATGTCCGGCCCATCTGTGCCGCCAGCGACTGGGCGGTTCAGCGACGGATGTGGCGCAAGGTCTGCCCGAACCGTTGACCCACTGCCTATTCGGGCATGTTCAGAAGAGACTGGCTTCCGCCCCTCATGGGTCCTGACATGCCGGGTACTGCGCCCCCTCGGCTGGCTGGGGCTGGTCGAGGTCAGCAGGCAGACCGGTGAACAGCCGCCCAGTTTCCGCGAGGGGGCCGTCCGGCGGACGCCCTTGTTTGATGAGTTCATTCGCGTCAGCGTCTGAATCAGCCCTGCCGCGAGGACGGGTCGCTCGGTTGCTTCTTCTTCCGCGAAGTGCGGTATGAATCATAGCACCCTGCGATGGCCAAAGCAGGGACTACACCGAAGATGAAGACAAGGGGCAAGAAGCCAAAGCCGGCCGCCGCGATCAGGAGGAACGCGCCGATCCACGCGAACACGCCCACGGCGGACATTGGCACGGCAGACGCCGTGCGTCCCCAGCGGAGCATCTGTCTCCTTCGGGGGCTGGCGGCTATCCACCCCAGAATCAGCGCGAGCGCAAGAAATATCCACCCCCAGCCCATTGAACCGTTTGCGCTCATCCCGATCCTCCCGGAGAACAAAACAGGGCTGAGATCCCGTGCGCATTCTATCCGACGCGCCCGCGGGCGCAGGAAGTGTGTTCTGTCAGACCGGCGAAGGCAACCGCGTCTTCAGTGAAGTAGATGCGCTCATCTGCGCGCAGCGGTTCCCCCGAAGGACATCAATCATGGCTCACCGGATCGTCCGCGAGCGCCCACTTCCAGAGAGGCATGAAACGAACCTTTCCTTGCGCGCCGAACCATGACACCGATTCCTCACCTTCGGCGGTCTCAGTCAGAATCAGCAGATCGTTGCAGCGGAGATCGGCGGACGCCTTGAGAAGCGCGCGGACTTCACGTGTTTTCGTCTTGGGATCGGTGACATCGGCGCACACCTGAACGAGTTGTTTGATGCGCGTGCCTTTCTTGACGACGAAGTCGACCTCCTCCTGCTGTGCGCTTTGCCAGCGGAAGAACTCCAGCCTCCCCTCGAGTTGCCGTTTCCTGAGCGCGATGCCGACCATGTTCTCGTAGAGACTGCCCGCGTTCGCGCTGAAGCGAAACGAGGAGGACGTGACGATGCCGTTGTCGGTGCAGTAGATCTTCCGGTCCGCTCGCACCTGCTCGCGCACTTTGAACGAGAACCGGCGAACCGAGAAGAAGAGGAACGCCTCCTCGAGATGACGCAGGTACTTCTCGACGGTGTGGACGCTCTGGAGGCGCGTCACCTTGGCGAGGGTGTTCAAGGAGTAGCGTTGCGCGATATTGGCCATCAGGTTCCCCGCCATGTCCTCCATGCCCTGCGGCGACCGTATCTTGTGCCGCATGACGATGTCCTTGTAGAGGACGGACCGCACGAGGGTGGTCAAATACTCACGACGCTGAATGTCCTTCATGATCGGCTCCGGGTAACCGCCGACCTCGACATAGGAGCGGAATGCTTCGGCTTTCTCCTGCTCCGTTAGGTCCCGCCCGCGGGCGCGCAGATACTCCGCAAAGGAGAAGGGAAACAGGACGATGGGGATGTGCCTGCCCGTGAGATGCGTGGCCAGTTCGGAACTCAGCAGGTGGGCGTTGCTGCCGGTGATCGTCAGGCGATACCCCTGCCGCTGCAGCCTGTTCACCAGCAGTTCCCATCGCGGGAGGTTCTGAATCTCGTCCAAGAGCAGGTGCTTCGGGCGGTCGTAGACCTCGTCCACGGCGGCGATGAGCGCGTCGTTGTCCTGCAAGCCGACGAGACGCTCGTCGTCGAAGTTCACGTAGCCAAACGCCCCTTGGGCTTGGACAAGGTGCATGGCGAAGAATGACTTGCCCGCTCTTCGGGGACCGAGGATGACCTTGATGAGATCGTGCGCCCCCCGCTTGGAGTCGAATTCGCGCTCAACATACGGCTCTTGCAGTCGTTGCTCGATCTCGCGCTTCTGTAGCAGCAGGATGTCCCGGATCATCTCGATTCCTCCACCATGCAGTCGGAAAGCCGTACTGCACAAAAGTGGCTACTTTTGTGCAGTATAACTTATCTGGTGCTGGTGTCAAGCCCTTCGCGCGGGCGGCCACGTCATGCCTCGTTACGCGGGCCCGCCCCATGTCAATTTTTCAGAACCATCATAACACCAGCCATTTCAATATGTTGAGTGATGTGCTACCTGTGCATTGCTGAAATCCTCTTGACTATCGCTCCAATGAGCGATATAATTCCCGATGACTGAACTGGAGAGCATCATGGAGAAGCTGACCGACAAACAGGCGCGCGTGCTGGAGTTCATCCGGGACCGGATCAACCGCCAGGGCTGCCCGCCCACGGTCCGCGAGATCGCGCGGCAGTTCCGGTTCGCGTCCACCAGCACCGCCCGCGCCCATCTGCTGGCGCTGGAGAAGAAGGGATTCCTCGAGCGCAGCTTCCACGCCTCGCGCGGGATCCGGCTGGCGCGCGAACTGGCCGAGCACGCCGGCCTCCCCATCGTCGGCCGCGTGGCTGCGGGCACGCCCATCCTGGCCATCGAGAACATCGACGGCTACCTCTCCACGGACAGCCTCTTCCCCACCGACGGCAGTTGCTTCTGCCTGTCGGTGCGTGGTGATAGCATGAAGGACGCGGGCATCCTGGACGGCGACTTCGTGGTCGTTCACCAGAAGCCCGACTTCGAGGACGGCGAGATCGGCGTGGCCATCATCGATGGCGAGGCGACCGTCAAGACGCTGCGGCGTCGCGCGGGAATGATCCAACTTGTCCCGGCGAACGATGCCTTCGAGGTCACGATGGTTGACCCGGCAGAGCAGGAGTTCCTTTACGCAGGGGAGGTGATCGGCGTCCAGAGAGTCGTGAAGCGGCTGCGCCGTGAGATCGCATCCTAAAGGGTAGAGATACCTTTACCGCTCCGTGAGCGAATTAGGGTCCACTTCCGAGCCTTCGGGCTGCAGGGAGGTGGACCTTTTCTTTTCTCAGCGGTGCCCAATGTCGGACGAGGGTCGTGCAATGGACCGTCTCCCGAGGGAGACACAGCGAGCAAAGGAGGACCAGTCATGGCAGCGAAGAACAGCAAGACGGCGGCGACGGAAGGCGTGGGGCGTGAGCAGGCGCTGGAGAACGCCCTGAAGCAGATTGAGAAGACGTATGGCAAGGGGACGATCATGCGCATCGACGGGACGGTGCGCGAAGATGTTCAGGCCATCCCGACCGGCTCCTTGGCGCTGGATCAGGCCATCGGCGTGGGCGGCCTCCCCAAGGGACGCGCCATTGAGATCTTCGGGCCGGAGTCGTCGGGCAAGACCACCTTGGCGCTCCACGTCATCGCCAACGCCCAGGCCACGGGCGGCGTGGCGGCGTTCATCGACGCCGAGCACGCCTTCGACTCGGCCTACGCCCAGGCCCTGGGCGTGAAGTTGGAGGACCTGCTCGTATCGCAACCGGACAACGGCGAGCAGGCGCTGGAGGTTGCCGAGATTCTCGTTCGCAGCGGCGCGGTGGACATCATCGTCGTGGACTCGGTCGCGGCCCTGGTCCCCAAGCTGGAGATCGAGGGCGAGATGGGTGACTCGCACGTCGGCCTCCAGGCGCGGCTGATGAGCCAGGCGTTGCGCAAGCTCACCGGCTGCGTGTCAAAGTCCAAGACCTGCCTGGTGTTCATCAACCAGATCCGCGAGAAGATCGGCATTGCCTACGGCAACCCCGAAACCACCCCCGGCGGACGTGCGCTCAAGTTCTACGCATCCGTTCGGTTGGACATCCGGCGCACCGGCTCCCTGAAGGACGGCGAGCAGGTGATCGGCAACACCGTGAAGGTGAAGGTGGTCAAGAACAAGGTCGCCGCGCCCTTCCGCTTGGCTTCCTTCGAGATGGTCTTCGGCCAGGGCATTTCCCGCGAGGGCGAACTGATCGACCTCGGCAAGAGCCTGGGCGTGCTGGACAAGTCGGGAGCGTGGTACTCGTTCGGGGAGGTGAAGCTCGGAAACGGGCGCGAACGGGTCCGGCAGTTCCTCAAAGAGAACCGCGACATTGCCGAGAGGATCAGCCAGGCGATCCGGGCGCAGTTGGTGGTCGAAGGTGCAGTGAAGGCGGCCGAGACGCCGGTCCCCGTCGAGGACGACGCCCCGGCGGAAGCGCCCGTGGAAGAGGAGGCCGTCGTCGCCGTTTCGGCATAGAGATCGAGGAGAGCGCCCATGAACATCACCGAGTTGGCGAAGCACGGCGTTGACGCATCGTTGATCGAGATCTGGCGGAACTGCGGGCACGAGCGCCTGTTGCCCATCCAGCAGATCGCCGTCCAGAGGTACAACCTCTTCGGCGGGGAGAGCCTGCTGGTCAGCGCGCCCACCTCGTCCGGCAAAACCTTCATCGGAGAGATGGCGACGGGCAATGTCATCACCGGCGGGAGCAAGGCGTTCTATCTCGTGCCGCTGAAGGCCTTGGCGACGGAGAAATTCGAGACGTTCCGGGAGCGGTACGCACCCCTGGGGTCCCGCGTCGTCATCTCGACGCGCGACTACCGGGAGTACGACACAGCCATTGAGAACCACCAGTTCGAGATCGCCGTGGTCGTCTACGAGAAGATGCAGCAGATTCTCACGCGCAAGCCCGGCGTGCTCCAGGGCATGGGCCTGATCGTGGCCGACGAGATTCAGATGCTCGCCGACCGCGAGCGCGGGGCCGATCTGGAGGTGCTGCTCACGCGACTCAAGACGGCCCCAGTTCGGTTTCAGCTGGTGGGTCTCTCGGCGGTGCTGCGCGACAACGACATTCTCTCCCGCTGGCTCGGCGCGCGGTTCCTGGAGCATTACGAGCGCCCGGTCGAGTTGCGGCGGGGCATTGTGTTCCAAGGCGAGTTCGAGTACCAGACGTACAACACGCATACCGTCGGGACCGAGACTCTGCCCGGCGTCCATGAAGGTCCGGCGTGGAAGATCATCATGTCCACTGCCGTGCAGCTGGCCGAGCGCGGCGAGCAGTCGCTGATCTTCCTCTCCGACAAGGACAGCACCCGGCGCATGGCGACCCTGGCGACGGAGGAGTTCCACGGTCGTCCAGCGGCGAACGCCATCGAGCAACTCATGAGCCTCGAGGAGACGCGGTCGCGGCAGATGCTGGTCGAATGCCTTCAGAGCGGCATGGCCTTCCACAACGCCGACATGAGCATCGAGGAGCGCACCGTCGTCGAGCGCTACTTCCGTGAAGGCGACGTCCGGATCATCTGCGCCACGCCGACGCTCGCCGTCGGTGTCAACCTGCCGGCGCGTAATGTCTTCCTGGAACCCATGCTGTGGGACAGCAACAAGGCCGGCGGCCAGCTGCACAAGCGGTATCTCACCAAGGCGGAATATGACAACATGGGTGGACGCGCCGGGCGGCTGTCGCTTGAGGACGAGTTCGGCCGCTCGGTCCTTGTGGCCACGACACCGCTGGAACGGATGGTGCTGCGGAAACGGTACTTCGAATCCGAACTCGAACCCATCGCGCCCCAGCTTTCTGGCATCGACCTCGACACCCACGTCATGAACCTCGTGGCCGCTGAGGCGGCGTTCTCGCGCGATGAGATCGCGAAGTTCCTGGCGCAAACCTACACAGGGGTGACGTTCTGGCGAACGCTCACGGAACAGAAGGAGGAGTTTCAGAGGAAGATCAACGTCGCGGTGGGCCACTGTGTGGAGTACGGCCTGCTGACCGACGAGGGCGGGCGACTGGAAGCCAGCAGCCTGGGGCGTCTCTGTGCGGTCAAGGGCATCGCAGCCCAGTCGGGCCATGTGATTCGGCGATGGCTCGATGCCATCAAGGGCCGAGGCGTCACGGAGATCGAGGCCATCTACGCCCTCTGCCGGACTCACGAAGCGCGGCAGCAGCATGTCAACATGTCCACGCAGGAATACCATGCATGGGTCTACCCCGACCGGCTCGCCGCGAGACTCCCGCGGGAGGCGTTCGCCTTCTTCGGCCAAGTTCTGGAGGATCGCATCTACCAGACCTACGACAAGGTCCGGGAGATGAAGGTTGCGCTCCTCCTGGCTGACTGGGTGGAAGGCCACAAGGCCGTGGACATCGAGGAGGAGTACCAAAGCCTGGCCGGCACCATCCGCGCCGCCGGCGAGACTTGCGGCTGGCTCGCCGACGCCGCCGCCGCGATTGCGGAACTCCTCGGACTACCTGCGGACGATGTCCGGTTCCTTCAGGCGCTCTCGACGCGCTTGACATCCGGTGTTCCTTCGACGGGCGTTGATCTCTGCAGGATCCGCCTGCATGGTTTCGGTCGGACGCACGTTCAGAAGCTCCTGAACGCCGGTTTGGCCGATATGCAGGCCGTGCGCAATGCACCGGGAGACGTCCTCAAGCGGGCGCTCGGATCGAAGATGGGCGCGCGGCTGCGAAAGTACCTCGACAGCGGATGCGCCGCGCACGCGGAACCGCCGCCGGAGGAACTGCCGATGGTGGAGGAGGCCGCGTCACAGACGCCGGGCACCTTCCACAGTGCGGACCAGTTCCACTTCGATGCGACGCCATGCAAGCGCCGCACCCTCATCCTCGCCAATGGCGTCCGCCACGAGATCCCCAACAAGACCTTTGGGATCCTCCTGCGTATGGCGATCCAGCTTCAGTTGGACGGCGTTGGCTGGTTGCGGCGCGAAGCCTTCGGGGAGAATCCCCAGCAGGCGATCTCTCACGTCCGCAACGACACGCGCGCCATAATCTCGGACCCACAGGTCGACATCATCGAGAACGATGCCTTCGGCTCGTACCGGTTGTCCGTTCCGCCGCAGAACGTGACCTTCGACTGGGAGAACATCCGCGCTCATTGGGACCACCAGATCGCGGCGCAGGCGAAACTGATGGCCGAGACAGCAGCGACAAAGTGAATCAGCCGCCAGGCACGGCGTCTACGTTCCAGGAGGCATAGACCATGCGTCACAGATGCGTCGTACTGGTCGCCATTGTGCTCGCTGCGGCCGCGTGCCTCGGCCTAACCTCGGTCGAGAAGGGCCCACCACGCAGAGTCAAGGTGGTTGGCGTCTACGATGGCGACACGATCACCGTCGAAGACGAAGGCGTGAAGCACAAGTGCCGGCTGCTGGGCATTGACGCCCCCGAACTCTCCTACGGGAGCCTATGGTCCGAGATGGACAAAGTGTCGAAGTACACACCCCTTGACGCCCGCAGGGAACTCCACGAAGCGCAGAGCGTATTCCGGACCCAAGCGCAGGTCGTCGAGGCTCACGGCAAGGCCGCCCGCGACGCGCTCGCCGATCTGATCCAGGGCAGGATCGTCGGCCTTGAATACGATGCCAATGGTCCGACAAGGGACCGATACGGACGGCTGCTGGTCTACGTTAACATCGCCGAGATGGACGTGAATGCTGAGATGATCCGGCGCGGACTGGCGGTCGCCGACACACGGTTCCCCTGCGACCGACTGGAGGACTATGTGAAGCTATGGCGCACGTCCCAGGCAAGTCGGGTCGGCCTATGGAAGCTCCCCACGAAGGATGCCCAGATCCCGTCGGCCCAGTTGACAGAGCACGGGATGTAGGATAGAATGTTAGCATGTCTGCTAACGACTGAACGACACGCAAGGGCTATCCATGAATCCTGAATCTGTTGGTGATCGTATACGGCGGCAGCGGATCGAGGTGCTCCGGAAGGGGCTACGAGATATGGCACGAACGCTCGGCATATCCGCAGCCCACCTTACCGACATCGAGAAGGGACGGCGCGCCCCGTCCGACGAACTTCTCAGGAAGATATGCAAGGCCTACTCGCTGGACGAGGCCGGATTGCGGGCGGCATGGCACAAGGCGGATGCCGTGGTCGGTGAGGTCGCCACGCAAGACGCTGTCACAGCGCAGAAGGTGCCGCAGTTTCTGCGAACCGCTCGGAATCTGACGGCCGATGAGTGGAACGAGATCATCAAGCAGGCTCGCAATATGGCCAACCGCAAAGGCAAAGGACGCACGGATGCTTGATCGCTCCAAGTACTGGGAGAAGTGGCCTTACGACACAAAGGAAGAAGGCCAAGCCGAGGACATCCTGCGGACGTGCGCGAAGGAACGTGGGTATCGGAACATGCCCATCCCGGTTCCCATCGAGGAGTTGATCGAGGGGCCGCTACGCATGAACTTCGAGGTGTGCGACCTCTCCGGCCTTGGCCCTGATGTCATCGGCAGCGCCTGGTGCGAAAGACCACCCACTATCGCCGTCAGCGAGAAGATCGAGAATGAGAACGGTCGTTTTCGCTTCACGTGCGCTCATGAACTGGGGCACATCGTGTTGCACCGGCATCTGGCATTGCGGTTCGACGACGCCGAGCAGGGAATGCTTGTTCAGGACAATGGCATGGAGGCTGAGGCCAACCGCTTTGCATCTCGCATCCTGATGCCTTGGCAAGCTGTGGAGTCAGAGATGATGAGGGTGTTCCGCGACTTCGACATGGACCCCCGGAACTACCTGCCTATGCTGCTCTGCACGGGCGAGCGATCCGTCTGGTTGTGGAAGTACAGGATTCTGCCGCGGATCACCCAGCGTTTTGAGGTGTCGCTCTCGGCGGCGATCTATCGCTTCAATTCGATCAGCCTTCCTCTCGGCCGCCGATTCCTGTCCAGGGCGATTATCCCCCGGCTTCTGAGCAACGAGGTGTCCATCGGAGGAACGCTCAAGGACGTGCTGCGCGTGGCCGTGAACTGAGGTTCCTTTTTTTTGCTCGGACTGTTAGCACGTATGCGAACACTGCTCCGGTCGCGTCTATCACCATGCACCCCAGACTGCGATGGCACAACCACCGCCCAGCGCTCACTTCGTGCAACCGGTTACGAATCCATTGGTTGCCGCATAACGGACCCCACCGTTAGCCCACCGTTCTACACGGTGCCCCCCGTCGTGTTCTACGATTTCTCCAGAAGGCCGGCGAACGCTCGCGGGCTGCTTGGTGGAACCGGACAAGGAATGCGCGAGTGGGAACACAGATGACGAGCACCGACGTGAAGAAAAGCACTTTGACGCCTGCCCAACGGCGTCTGTTGGAGATTATGCAGCGCACGAACCACGGCAGGATCGAGGGCATGAGCGTGCGCGACGGCCAGCCCGTGTTCGACCCCGCGCCACGGGTGATCCGCAAGATCAAGATCGCCGGGGATAACGGGCCGCGACCGGAGACGGCGGCTACGGATTTCGCGTTGAGAAAGGAGGTGGTCGAGTTCTTCGAGCATCTGGATGCGCTGGGCACGGGCGTCGTCAGGTGCATTGAGATCAAGAACGGCGTGCCGTTTAGCATGGACATCGAGGGGACGGTCCAGGAATAGCCCTGGCCGCCCAGTCAGAACACCAGACAACAGACTGGCCGCGAAGCGGAGGTCGTTGTGGGTGTCGCCGAAACCGGCGAACTCACGACGCCTCCGCTTCTTCGTTTCTGAAGTTGCATACCGGTTCCGGACGACGCCCGGGCGACCTCCTTCTCGCCGCCGAGGAGGAGGCCGATGGAATCCGAGAACCGATTCGACGGGATCGACGCATACGCCGCCAAGCTCATCCGACACAAGGCTCGCCAGATGGCCCGGAGTCCGGGCTTCAGCGCGTCCGACCGAGAAGACCTGGAGCAGGAGTTGGTGCTGGACCTTCTCCAGCGGCTCTCGCAGTACGACCCGAAGCGGGCCGGGCGAAACACCTTCATGGCGCGGGTCATCGAGCACAAGGTCGCCACAATCATCGAGTACCGACGGCGGAGCAAGCGGGACTGCCGCCGCGAAGTCCGCTCGTTGAGCACAACTCTACACGACCGCGAGGGGAACGAGACGCAGGCCATCGACTCCGTGGACCAGGAATCCTACCTCAGGCGCGTCGGCGTCGCCTCTCCAACGGAACAGGAACGCACGGAGGCGCGGATGGACCTGGAGACGCTTCTCAGAAGGCTTCCTGATGATCAGAGGCGGCTTTGCGACCTGCTGCGCTTCAAGGGCGTGGCGGAGGTCTCGCAGGAGACCGGTATCCCGCGCCCCACACTCTACGACATCATCAACCGACTCAAGGCCGCCCTGCGGCGGGAGGACTCCCACGATACCCGGTGATCCGGTCCCGACAATCTGGGACGTCGCGCGGTAAGTATCCAGTGCGACGACGACAAGCTGGTTCGAACGCCGGAAAGGAGACCGCCGAAATGGACACGCATGTCTACCGGTACGAGTTTGGCAAAGGCGTTCCTATGGACGACGTGGAGGACACGCTGATGCTCTCGGCCTTGGCCGTGGAATGCTTGCATGGCCGAACGCAGTTGCGGCTGGACGCCGCTTTTCGGCTGGACAAGGAGCACAACCTCTGCCGCGTCGATGCGAGGAGCGCCGTGGGGCAAAGCATCGCGCGCATCTTCACGGGGTTCCTCAGCCGCGAGTTTGGCGAGCATGCCTTCACGATTCGAAAGGAAGACGCGCCCCTCGATATGGCTGCCAAGACGCACAGCGTCGCGGGAGGTGTGCAATGACCGATCAGTCAACGCTCGTCTCCCCCGCCCCTGCGCCGTTGCGTCGTCGGCTCACCCATAGCGCCATGTCTTGCGCGCGGCGCTGCCTGCGGCAGTTCTACTACCGCTACGAGTTGGGGCTGCGCGGCAAGCGCGAGGCATCGGCGCTTCGCACAGGCGGCGCAATCCACCACGGGCTGGAGTTGTGGAGCAAGGGAGCCACTCCAGAGGCAGCGGTCCTTGCAGCGACAGAGGGCTACACGACCTGCCCGGCCTGGGCCGATCCCTACGACTGGTCCATCGAACGCGAAACCGTCGCCAACCTGCTCGCCGGGTACTTCTGGCGCTACGGTGAGGTTGCGATGGAGTACGTGGAGATCGAGAAACCCTGGGTCATGCCGCTGGGCAACCCGCAGACGGGGCGCGAGAGCCGTACCTACGAGCTTGCCGGCAAGCGCGACGGGATCGTCCGCACGCAAGACGGCAGGCTATTCGTTCTGGAGCGCAAGACCACGGGCGAGGAAATCGGGCCGGATTCGGACTACTGGCTGCGGCTCCGCTGCGATCAGCAGATTTCGCTCTACGTGATCTCGGCCCTCCAACAGGGGCACGACGTGTCGGGCGTCCTTTACGACGTCATCCGCAAACCCACCATCCGCCCGCGCCAGGTTCCGCTCCTCGACGAGGACGGTTTGAAGGTCGTCGTGGACGAGCAGACGGGCGAACGGATCGTCAACAAGGACGGCAAGCCGCGTCAATCCCCTGGGCCTGGGATGAAGCTGGCCGCGCGTCCGGAAAGCCCCGAGGAATACGGCTCGCGCCTGTTGGGCGATATCGAGGAACGTCCGGACTACTACTATCAGCGCCGCGAGGTTCCCCGCCTGGAGGACGACCTCGGCGAGTGCCGCCTTGAGTGCTGGCAGCAGGCCAAGCTGCTCAGCGACTGTCGCCGCTGGGGGCGATGGTTCCGAAACGTCGGCCGCAACACCTGCTCGTTCTGCGAGTACGCCAACCTCTGCCTGCAATCGATCACCGTGGACCCGGAGGTGCCTCCGGACGGTTTCGAGATCGTCAGCGACGTGAACCCCGAGCTTTCGGAAGGAGACGAATGACATGCCGGGAACACTGACCAGACCCGCGGTCCCGCGAGGCGCAACGCCTCAACCGCCTGCTTCGCACCGCCGCACGCTCTGCTTCGAGAACCCTGCGCCCCATGCCGGGCACCGGATCGTGCTGTACGGTCCAGGGGGCGTCGGCAAGACGAGCCTGGCCGATCTCGCGCCGGGCCCTGTCGCTAGTTTCGATCTGGACGACTCGCACGCCGTCCTTCACCCGAAACACACCAAGCGCATCGGCGGGGTCGAGTCGTGGGACGACCTGCGCGCCGTGCTCAATGGCGAGGGCTGGGACAAGGTGCGCACCATCGTAGTCGACAGCGCCACGCGCGCGGAGGAGTTCGCCGTCGCGTGGGCCATTGCCAACGTCCCCCACGAGAAAGGCAACCGCATCAGCCGGATCGAGGACTACGGCTTCGGGAAGGGCTACCAGCATGTCTACGAGACTTTCCTGACGCTCTTGGGCGACCTCGACCGCCATGTCCGCACCGGGCGCAACGTGATCCTGATCTGCCATGACTGCACGACCAGTGTGCCCAATCCCCAGGGCGAGGACTGGCAGCGGTACGAGCCGCGTCTGCAGTCGCCGTCGAGCGGCAAGGCCTCCATCCGGCTGCGTGTCCGGGAATGGGCCGACCATGTCTTCTTCCTGGGGTACGACGTGGACGTGAAGGACGGCAAGGGGCACGGCTGCGGCACGCGCACGTTGTGGCCCGTCGAGATGCCGCACTGCATGGCGAAGAGCCGTCGCCTCACCGACCCGATCCCCGTGTATCCGAACGACGCCGCCGTCTGGAATGCGTTGTTCAGTCAGCCAGAAGCGAAGGAGGGATAGATCCTATGAACGCGAATCGTGAAGGACGTTTCCGCGCCTGTGTCATGGACGTAGGGGTCAACGAGACCGGTCCCAACAAGCTCTGCACCCTGGTTCTGCGCCTGGGTCTCACCGAAGAATACGGGGATGGCGAGTGGCGCAACATCGAGGCCGAAGAACTCGATGTCGTGGCCTACTGCTACATCGAGAAGCGCGACGGCAGTCTCAACGACTTCCAGATCGACATGCTGAAGGACGCCTTCGGCTGGCCCGGCCTGGACCCGTTCTGGTTCGAGGAACAACGGGAGCTTCCCCAGGTCCAGATCACGCTGCAGTGGGACGAGTACCAGGGCAAGAAGCGCATCCGAGTCCAGTTCATCAACGCCTACGACTCGGAGCCGACCGCCGGCATCACCCATGCCGACGCCGATCAGCGCCGCGCCATGATCGCCCGACTGGGCCACAAGCTCCGCGCCCATTCCGGCGGCAGGACCGTACCCTCGCCCAAGCCCACGGGATCTCCCAAGCCGCCCGCGCCTGCTCCACAGGCGTCGCGGCAGCCAGAGAAGCCAGCGCCGCCGCAACCGAAGGCCAAGTCCGCATCGACGATGGATGACGTCTGGGCGCTCTTTGCCAAATGGGCGGAAACGAAGGGCATTGCCGAGGCGGAACTCAACAAGACCTGGTTTGCCGCCATCAAGGAAGTGTGCGGCCACGAGGAGGCCGAACGCGTCACGCCGGAGCAATGGCCCGAGGTCGCCGGCAAGCTCCCGGACTGTCCATTCTAATTGGCGCTGGCGGATTCCCCCATGCAATGTTCACTCCGGGAGTATCAGCGGCAAGCGGTCGACCGCCTTAAGGCGGTCTTGCGTCGGCGGCCCATCCTCGTCGCTCCAACCGGGTCGGGAAAGACCGTGATGGCGGTCGCCCTGGTGGAAGAGATGGGCCTGCCGACGCTGTGGCTGGCGCACCGCAAGGAACTCATTGACCAAGCGGCGGCGCACCTCGAAGGTCTCGGCCTCTGGCCGGGCCGGATCATGTCCGGCTACGCCCCGGCTCCTCTGGCCAGGGTTCAGGTTGCCAGCGTTCAGACGCTGATCCGACGCGCTTTGCCTGCCGCTGATCTGGTGGTCATCGATGAATGCCATCACGCCCGGGCCGGAAGCTACGAGCAGATCCTTGAACATTATCCACAGGCGCAGGTCGTCGGACTGACGGCGACGCCGTTCCGGCTGGATGGCCGCGGCCTCGGCGACGTATTCGGCGAGATCGTCATCGCCGCTCACGCGGACGATCTGTGCCGGGCGGGTGTGCTGCACGATCCACGGGTGTACGCCGGCAAGTCGCCGGACCTGCGCCGCGTGAAGATCAGCATGGGCGACTACGCCCTCGGCGAACTTTCCCGGCGCACGAACACGGATGAGCAGAACGCCGACATCGTCAAGACCTGGCTGGAGAAGTCGCCCGGTCGGCGCACGGTTGCGTTCGCCGTCGACGTCATGCACAGCCAAGACATCGTCGCCGCCTTTTGCGCCGCCGGCGTCCCCGCCGAACATGTCGACGGTTCCACATCGAGGGAAACGCGTGAGTCCATCCTCGCACGGCTGGCGACGGGCGAAACGCTGGTGGTCGGCAACTGCATGGTGCTCACCGAAGGGTGGGACCTTCCCGCCTTGGAGACCGCCGTCATCGCGAGACCGACAGCCAGTCTCAATCTCCATCTCCAGATGATCGGCCGCATCATGCGCGCCTGCCCGGATAAACAGGGAGCCATCGTCCTCGACCATGCCGGCAATCACCACGTCCACGGGCGGGTCACCCGCCGGATCGAGTACAGCCTCGACAGCGACAAACGCGTCGGTGAAAGCGACCCGTTGCGGCTTCGCCGGTGCAAAGCATGCCAGTTGCTCTTTGATCCGATGGAGTCGTGTTGCCCGGAGTGCGGCTGGACGCCGGAGCCGGCCACATCGCGCGAGAGTGTCCCGATCCACGGCGGCGGGCGGCTTGTGGAATTCGACGATGGCGACTTTGCCTACCGGGCGGAGTTCTGGAGGCTGATCGAGGGACAGCGCATGGCCGCCGGCTTCAAGCCGGGATGGTCGGCCTATCGCTTCAAAGAGCGCTTCGGCGAGTGGCCGGTTGTGGCACACAGCGAGTTGGTGGACCCGGCCCACGCCTCGCTCGAAGAGAAACGGGAGGTGTACCTCGGCTTTGCCTGCCAGGCGGAGATGAAGGGCTACAAGCCCGGTTGGGCGGCCTATCGTTACCGGGAGGTCTTCGGCTGCTGGCCGCGCGGGTTCGTCGAGGACATTCGCCGCGATGCCCTGCGAGCGCGATTTCGGGAGTACGCGCACGCATGAAAGAGAAGCGCCTCCAGAATGAGATTCTCCGCGCCTTCGGCACGAAGCGATGGATGCGGCTCTGGCGGGCCAACACCGGCGTGGCCCAGATCGGAAGCCGCGTGGTGCGATTCGGCGTGCCCGGGCAGGCGGACCTGACCGGCATTCTTCCAGGCGGCCGCCGACTGGAGATCGAGGTGAAGTCCGATGGCGGCAGGCAAACCGAGGATCAGAGCAACTTCCAGCGGATGATCGAGAGGTTCGGCGGGGTATACGTGCTCGCCCGGTCGGTCGAGGACGTGGAGCGAGCGCTTGCAGCTGAGATCAGCCGCTACGAACAGAACGAGTGAGGTCCTCTATCTGGCTGAAATCCAAATACCGCGAATGGAATCGTTTCAGATGATCAGCGAGGAATTGATCAGCAACACTCAGGCCACGCTCGATAGCGTGTTCCAGCGGAAGCCACATAATGCGGTCGCGAAACGCTGGGGCGAGCCGCAGACGCAAGGACTCGACGGCGCGAGGGGCTTCTTCATCCTCGGCGGGTCCGAGTACGTAGTTCATCGCGTGATGCAGTCCCTCAACCCGCGCGTAGGCGAACGTCAGCAGAAGGTTGCGAGCAACTTGGTCAAAGCCATGTGTCCTGTACCAAGCAAGGCCGTCATCGGTGAACAGTCCGAGGCTAAGGGCCAGCTCGAACTTGCGGTCCTCGTTCCGCGCCTTGTTGCCGCCGAGTTCGTCGGTGTACTTCGTCTCGATGCTGGCGAGACCCGGATGACCGGAAACATCCCGGAAGAGAACCGCCGCGTCAAAGGCCGTCTTGTCGTCAATGTATCTTTCGGTCGGGCGTGGAAGCATCTCGACCTCGACCGATTCAATCGCGGCAATGGGCGACTCCGCAAACATGGCTGCCAGCACTCTGCATGTTGTCCCGCAGTCGCTTCTGGCGCGCTCCCGGAAGTCAGAGAACAGGTTGAAGCACATCGGCATGCTGGAAAGCATGTTGTTGAACAAGCGATACACATCAAGCGTCAGGTCCGGGTTGGTGCCCTTCTCCACGGCCTTTTCTCTCGCATAGGTGAACGCAGCTGGACTGAGGAAGTTCGCACCAGTCCGCTCGCCGTCCACGAGAGTGCTGCCCACCGGACGCCCCCCTTTGCGCCAGGGCCCGCAGTTTGTCTCGTTGAGCTTGTCAACGCGGTACCAGGCTTGCAGAAGTCGGCATTTCCGCTTCAGCGGATTCACGTCGTTCGGCAGAGGCCCATATCGGTCTGTGGGATTCATGATTCCGCAAGTAGACCAGTCTGTCACGGCAAATGCAAGTTTCACCGGCACCGCCTCGGAGACACACATGCCAGATCATCCCAACGGCTTCCTTGACGCGGCGCTCGAATACGCCGGACGCGGGTGGGCCGTTTTCCCGCTGAAGCCCGGCGGCAAGACACCGCTGACGCCGCATGGATTCAAGGACGCGACCACCGACGTCGAGCGCATCCGCGCTTGGTGGGAGCAGCATCCCATCGCCAACATCGGCCTCTGCACCGGAAAGGCTTCAGGCGTCGTCGTGCTCGACGTCGACCGTCACGGCAAAGGCGACGGGGAGATGTCGCTGCAGGAGTTGCAGCGGGAGTTCGGACGGCTTCCGCCGACATGCGAGGTACTCACTCCCAACGGCGGGCGGCATTTCTACTTCGCCCATTCCAACGGCGCGGTGAAGGGCCGTAACGGCCTGCGACCGGGAATCGACCTGAAGGCCGAGGGCGGCTATGTCGTTGCGCCGCCTTCGGTGTTGGAGGGAACGCCCCAACCCTACACGAGGCGGAATGGGCATGCCGTCTGTCCTCTGCCGGCATGGCTGCTCGCCGAGGCGAGCGAGGACGGGCGCGAGCCGACCGCCCCGCGCACGCCGACGCCGGCCGCATTGTCATCGCGCTACGCCGAGACCGCGCTGAAACTCGAACTGCGCGGCTTGCGCAACGCCGCCGAAGGCACGCGAAACGACACCCTCAACCGCGCCGCTTTCAACCTGGGCCAGTTGATCGGCGGCGGTCACTTGGACCGATCGCGTGTCGCGTCCGAGCTTGCGGCGGTAGCCGCCGTGGTCGGCCTCGGCGAGCGAGAGGCGTCCGCGACCATCGAGAGCGGCATCGAAGCGGGTATGAGGGAGCCACGAACGATTCAGCCGCGACCGGTAAGACGCTCAACAGTTGAAGCCGGCCACACCACGGCAGCGGACGTCATCCTGATCCCCGGTCCCCACAAGGACGATCTCGGCAAGTACACGGAGCAGTCGAGCAAGGACTTCGCCGATCAGGTCGTGGCGGCGCTGCCCGTGGACCTGGTCTATCGAAAGGGCCACATCCCCGGAGAACTGCTTGGCCCGTCCGGACGCCGCCGCTGGGAGGAACTCGCCGCCGACCGCGCGCGATTGATCGTCGACGAACACGTGAAACTGGGCGCGTGGTACCCGCGCAAGAACGACGAGGGCGCGGTCCTGGTCTACAAGCCCTGCAACAAGGATCACGCAGGGCTGGTGATTGCCGGCGCGCGGCAGGATGCGCGCGTGCGCGACCTCGATCTTCTGGTCCACTACCCGGTATTCGGTCCTGGCTTTGTGCGCGTTCGGCCCGGATGGCACGAAGGCATCTACTACGACGAACCGGAGGAACTGCGCGGCATTGAGCCGGAGCGAGACATCCAGCAGATCCAGGAGGAGATGCACGACCTGCTCGTCGACTTCCCGTTCAAAGACGAGGCCAGCCGCCAGAACTTCATCGGCTTGATGGTCACGCCTCTGGTCGCGCCGGCGGTTGACGGGAATCGCCCGCTCCACCTGCTGCTCTCGCCCCTCGAGCGCACCGGCAAGACGAAGCTGGCCGAAGAGGTCTTCGGCGGCGTGATCCTTGGCCGCGAGACGCCTGCGCTGCAGATCACCGACCGCGACGAGGAGCGTGACAAGCGGCTCCTGGCGCTCCTGCTCCAGGGCGAGACCATCGTCCATCTCGACAACCTGCCGCCGACGGTCGACAGCGGCGCGCTCGCCTCGATCCTGACGGCAACGACATACCAAGGCCGCATTCTCGGGGCATCGCGGATCGTCAACCTTCCGAACACGCTGACCGTGGTCGGGTCCGGCAACAACACCGAATGCAGCGCGGAGATCGCCAAGCGCACGGTGCCCATTCTGCTCCAACCCCGCACGGCGCATCCCGAGGCGCGCACGACCTTCACGCACCCCGACCTGCGTGTCCATGTGAAGCGGAGCCGGCGACGGATTCTCTCCGTTCTCTTGGGCATGGTCGAGAACTGGCTCGAACAGGGCCGCACACCCCACCCCAATCGCTTCGGCGGCTTTGAGCCGTGGTCCGAGACCATCGGCGGCATTCTTCACACCAACTGCTTCAACCGCTGGCGCAAGAATGAAGACGAGTGGCGGCAGGCGGCCGATCCGATCGGCCAGGAATGGGAGACCTTCGTCACGGCGTGGTCTGGGCGGTTCGGGACGGAACCGGTCGCCGTTGCGGACCTGCTCGAATTCGCCAACGCCGAGGAATGCCTTCAGGGCCTGCTCAGCCAGAGGACGCTCAAGGGGCGTCACACTGCTTTCGGCAAGATGCTGCGGCGAAAGTCGGGCACGCCGGTCGGCCGCTGGATCGTTCGACGGACGGGTGTGGGCAATCACACCAGGTACTTTCTGGAGGTGTCAGGCGCATGATCACGTCCATCCGCTGCTACGAAGCCCGCGACTTGCGCGACCTGACCGCGACTTTATTTTGCGAGGTCGCGCATCATAACTCTTTGGCGGCCAATAAGGTAGATGGGGTCGCGCGACTTTCGCGACTTTTTCCGGGCTTACGCGTGTGTGTACGCGCGTGCGCGCGCGTGCGCATGAGAGACGGTATGGAAAAAAGTCGCGGATGTCGCGGTACCTCTGACAAGCCATTCAAGATCAATGAGTTCCGACGCGCGACCTCTGTTTTTGAGGTCGCGCGCAAGTCGCGAATGTCGCGCGTGGAGGCCGAGTGATGACCTTCACCCGCCCGACTCGCCCAACCAGAAGCGGCCACGGGACACCTCCTCTACGTCCGGCGCAGGCCCCGTCACTCGAACAGCGCATGGCTGCGAAGTTCCTGTCGCGCGCCCTCCCCTCGATGAGCGAGGACGAGCGATTCCTCTTCGAGGAACGGGTAGCCATCTGCATGTTCGACGGCGGCCTTTCGGAGTCCGATGCCATGCGCGTGGCGCTGAACGACCACGCGCTTCGCAGATCCTCCAGGGAGATTCCACGGTGACCGACAGCCGCCTCCCGAACTTCGCGATTCACTGCTACCTCTGCGGTTGGCCTGAAGGTCAGCCCTGGCTCACGGTCGAACAGGCGGCGGCGTCCCTGTCGATACCGCGAAGGAAAGTGCGCCAGATGATTCACATGGGTGAGTTTGATCGGGTCATGAAGATCGCCAACGGATGGCGCATTCACCACGACGCGCTCGATGGCTACATCGCCGACACTCAGGAAGTCATTGGTGGGCGCAAGAGAATCCCAAGGAGAGAGTGACATCTGTGTACATCCGCGACGCCACGCCGATTCGGAACCTGCTCCAATGGGGGTGTGCGCGGCGGGCGTTTTCCATGTCCTGCGCGGAACGCGCTGCCGCCAACGGCACCCGATGGACAGTCGAAGATCGATGAATGCCCAAGAACAATGCGCGGCGAGGAGCAAGCGGAGCGGCGAGCGTTGCCGACGCCCCGCAGTCCCTGGCAAACGCGTCTGCTACTACCACGGCGGCGCATCGACCGGCCCCAAGACGTCGGAGGGCCGCCAGCGCTGCTCTCTTGCGGCGACCGTCCACGGCGCATACGTCGAACGCGTGCTCGACGCAGAAGAGCAGGCCATCTACGACGGTTTCCTGGCGCAGATGCGCCAGGACTTCACGCTGAACACCTCCAGCGACGAAGTGGCGGTCCTGATGGCAACCATGTCGTTCGTGCAGTACTGCCGGGCACAGAAGGCGGGCAAGGAGGATGCGGCGGAAACTCAGGCGCGCATCATCCGGAACAACCTCAAGGACCTGAAGGCGACAAAGATCGCGCGGGAAGGCGAGGCGGTCAGCCTGCAGACGACGCCCGCCGAGTGGGCCACGGCGCTTCTGGAAGAGATCCGCGGCCGCCGCGGGAAGCCGCGGCGTGCGGTAAAGACGCCTGAGACCGGCAAAACGCCGAAAGAATCGCAGATTTGATAGAGGGCGGCCTTTGGGCCGAGCACACATGGGTTTGACACCTTGGGACTTACGACGACGGCTCCAAGCGCCGGATCGCCGGAATCTCGCATTTCATCACAAATGCGCGGTTCCCGTGGCGCTGGCCGTGGCGGCCCTCGGCGCAGTTGCGTTGCTCGGCTCCGCTGCCGTTGGCCGCCCGGACGCGCGGGGTTGCGTCGTGGGCGCGCCGGGCGCGGGCTTC